>Ga0208185_1000045_pt1 | contig 74914 bp, 63 predicted proteins | sample EasRivMeERMLT700_FD_187532 | JGI IMG/M metagenome (GOLD analysis project Ga0208185, IMG submission 187532) | Soil microbial communities from meander-bound floodplain in the East River, Colorado, USA - East River MetaG ERMLT700 (SPAdes) (version 2) | ecosystem: Environmental > Terrestrial > Soil... | reverse complement strand
TCGGCGTGACTACGGTTTTGCTTCGGACACGCCGCATCTCACGGCGGCCAAAGTGGACACCGCGTCTACGTAGAGGCCGGCCGATGCGCCCGAAGGAAGGAACGTACCTGGCGCACGGCCAGGGGAATCCGCTCCTTCGGCTCCTTCCACGGGTAGATGCTCACTTCGGCCTTCGGCGCGAGCATCGCGCACTCCATGGCGACGACGTACGGATGCGCCGGGACATCATCCGGCATGACCAGTACGGGCGTCTGGCAATTGCGCACGAAATCGCGTGTCACGGTGAAGACAAAGTCGGGGTTGGTGCGATACATCCTGGTCAGATATTTCTCGACCGTGTCCATCGTGATGTCGGGCCGGCGCTTGACCAATTCCGGACCCCATCCGGTCATGCTCCCATCGTAGAGGACACTGGGCATCTCCGGCCGGAATCCGACGGGCTGCGCCGGCACGGCCGCGACAACGCGATTCGGCGCCCGCTTCAAGAGGTTCCAGATAAAGGGACCGGCGATACAGAAGCCCAGCACCATGAACTTGTCGATGCCCAGGTGATCCATCAGACCGAGATGGTCATCGGTGTGTGAATCCCACGGCCGGTCGATCTCGAGCGGCCCGGTCGACTGGCCGGCATTGGCGTTGCGCAGGTCCGCGAAGATGCAGCGGTATTCTCCCTTGAACTCCTCGATCGGGTTGAAAGGGCTGGTCACTAAGCCGGCCATCGTCGAGTTCAACCCGCCGCCGGCGATGAGCAACAACGGGAAGCCGGAACCGGCCTCCGCATAGCGGATGCGAACCGGACCTTTTTCGTAAAAGCGCGTCGCAACTCCTCCTGGCCCGGTCTGCTGAGCAAACACGCCCGGCGCTGCGGCCATGGCCGTCGCGGCGGCGCCCGCTTTCAGGATCTTGCGTCTGATCGGATCCATATCGGCGTCCTCCTCGATCATTGTTGTAGCTCTGTCGCGCGCAGGTTCAACACTTCCCCCACCCGCGCCCTTCATCCAACGTGCTGCTACGCGCGCGCCGGGACTCGCTTCCCTCCCAGAACGGTGGCGCTCGGAAACAGTCGCTGGCGCCCGGCCCGCTTGTTCTCGTAGTTGTCGACGAATTCGAACGACCCCTGGCGCAGCTCGAGCACTGCGATATCGGCGGGCGCGCCCACATTGAGCGTGCCGCGATCGCGGAACACCTCGAACGTACGCGACGCATTGATGGTGGCGCGCGCAATCACCTGATCGAGCGACATGCCGAAGTCGAGGAACTTCGACATGACGTTTGGAAAGTCGATGACCTGCGCGGTGCGCCCCTCCGGCGTCCAGTCGGTGGAGAACGTATCCGGCCAGAAGCCCGCCTGCATCACGCGCTCGACGATGTCCCATCGGAGATGGCCGTTGCGTCCATTGCCGAGATCGAACCAGACGCCGCGGCGTCGGGCCGCGAGCACTTCCGGCAGGATGCGGCCGGTCTCGTCGACAATGCTGTTCGGTGGCGGCGCGAACATGTGGGTGACGATGTCACCGGGCTTGAGCAGATTCATGAGCCTCGGCAGCGGCGAGGCCGTCTGCCCCATGTGGATCATTACGGGTAGATTGAAGGTGGAGACAACCTCCTGCGCGCGTCGCAGCACCTCGTAATCGTTGGCGCCGGCGACATTCCCCGAGAGACGCGCCTTGACGCCGGCGATCACATCACGGTTCTTCGCGATGGCGTCGCGCGCCGCGCCGATATCGGCGCGGCTGATGTCCATGGTGTCGCCCTCCGGCAGGATGCCGGCGCGCCCGATGTTGACCAGCACGCGGCAGGGTTGCGGCGCCGATTTGGCGACGGCAATCACTTCCCCTATGCGATCCGCGCCCTGCGATCCCGCATCGACGAACCCCGTCACCCCGTCCGCGAGGCAAAGCGCGGGGCCTTCCTTGACGCGCCCGGCGTGGGAATGGATGTCGATCAGACCCGGAACGACGAGCTTGCCGCGTGCATCGATGGTCTCCGCCGCGTCGTCCGCGATGTTGGCCTCGACCGCCGCGATGCGGCCGCCGGCGATCGCCACGTCGCGGATCGCGTCAAGCCTGAGCGAGGGATCGAGCACGCGCCCGCCCTTGACGATCAGATCGTACCGCGGTGGTGCCGCAAGGACGTGAGTCACGCGGGCGAACATCGCCGAGCCCGCAGCGGCTGCCCAGACAAACTGGCGCCGGTTCATCATCATCAAAGGCCTCCAGTTCGCACATACTACCTCTGGGGCGCCTGACGGCAGCCAGGAACCTGTCAGGTTTTCAACCTGCTGGCCGGGCCGGGCGCCGTTGCTGGGATAAGGCCGAGGCAAAGGACGCTATGGGCTTCTGCGAGCATTGTGAAGGACAGCGGTTTGATCGGGCACAGGTTCTCCGGGCCCTGCGGGCCGCGCGAAAGACCGTGCGAAAGCACAGTCGCGCCGATGAAGCGCTGCGTGTGGCGATTGAGGCCGTGCGCGCGCTTGAAATTCCCCACATGGAGCGCTTCGACGACACAGCCGACGGGCCGAGCGTTCACTGAAATGCTTCTGAACGGGTGGCTTCCAACAGGAGGGGGGTTATGAAGACGCGCAGGATCGGACTCGTGTGTCTGTCGGTAGCGTGTGCGGTTGCTGCCTTGGCGACCTTCTGGGTGGTCCGGGCGCAGCAGCCGGCCGCCGGACCACGGACGACGCTGTTCGAGAATGCCCGCCTGATTGTCGGCGATGCGAGCGCGCCCATCGAGCGCTCGGCGTTCGTCATCGTGGGTCAGAACATCACTGCGATCGGCAAGGCTGGAGAGATCCCGTTTCCAGCCGGCGGTGTTCGCGTCGACTTGACCGGCAAGACGGTCATGCCGGGATTCGTCGATGCTCACGTCCACGTCGGCTACGCCACCATCACCACGGGCGAAGGCACGACGGACGATTGGTCGATGGAGCACATGCTCGACCATCTGGATCGGTTCGCGTACTCCGGAACTTCGATGGTGCTGAGCCTCGGCAGCGACAGGCCGGATTTCATCGATGCGCGGTATAGCGACAATCCGACCACGTTCAAGGATCTGCGGAACGTGTCCGAAGAGGATTCCTTTACCGGCGCCCGATACAACACCGTCGGGCGGGGTCTGGCCTGGCCCGGCACCGGCGCCAATCGGAGCACGACGTTCTATCCGGTCGTGAGCCCGTGGCTTGCCACGAACGCCGTGCGTGAGCTGGCGGCGCAGAAGGTTCCGTTCGTCAAGATCTGGCAGGAAGATCGTAAAGGATTCAAGGACCCGGACAGCGAAGAGCCGGCCGTGCTCACGCCGGCAAGCTTACGAGCGGCGGTCAGTGAAGCGCACAGACTCGGTCTCAGGACGATCGGCCACATCAAAACGCTGGCGCTCTGGAAAGACACGTTAGAGGCTGGAGGCGACGCGGCGACCCATCAGCCTATGGATTTGCCGGTCGACGCCGAGCTGCTTGCGCTCGCCAAGGCGCATCCGAATTTCAAGATGATTCCCGCGATCACACCAAGCTTTGTGGGCGGCAGCGCGCCGCGCCGGCCCGGTCAGAGACCAGAATGGATGACCGATCCGCTGCTCAACGCGCTCGTGTGCCCGATCACTGTTGAGAAATGGGGCCAGACGTTCGAGAAGAACAAGACGGTACCGCCGCCGACCGGTGACCTCTCTGTGCAGAACATCGCGACGCTCTACAAGGCGGGCGTGCCGGTTATTTTCGGCAGCCACGATGCGGGCGCCAACCGGCCCCTGGGCTGGGGCAGCCAGATGGAACTGGAGGCGTTCGTGCACTGGCTTGGCATGACGCCTCAGCAGGCGATCATTTCTGCCACCAGCGCGTCGGCCGATTTCCTTGGCGTCGGCGACCGGCTGGGGAGGATGGCCGTGGGCAAGGGCGCCGACTTCATCGTCCTGGACGCCAATCCATTCGATGACATCAGGAACACGCGAAAGATCAGCCAGGTCTATCTCAGAGGTAAGAAAGTCGATCGCGAAGGCATGAAGGCCAAGTGGGCGGCTCAGTGCAAAGCCGCGGGACTCTAGCGGGCTCCTGGCTGCGTCCGCTTCACTTGCGCGCGACGGCGATCAAATGAGCGCTCGCGCCAAGCAGACTGGGCTCGGTCTCGATGCGGCGCAGGACCCGAAGCAGCCGCTCCCGGGAGGCGGCGTCGTCGAGCCATTCATCGAGAGCGTCACTCACCCACCCTGGCCCCTCAACGGCGATCGTACTGTCGAACCGGAGGCCCGCCTCTTCAATCTCCGCCCGGATCTCCTCTGGTCTGTGGAAGTACGCGGTGGTGAACCACTCGGGGCGATTCGTCGAGTTCCGATGGATCCCGTCGGTGAGATCCTGCTCCACGATTGCCGAGAATGCACCGTCCCGGAGCGTGCCACCCTGGATTCCATCGCAGGCCGAAGCAAACCTGGAGATGTATGCCGAGAGAAGCAGCCCGCGCGGAACGAGCACCCTCCGCGCTTCGGCGAGCGCAGCCGTCCGATCATTCCGGTTGGTCAGGTGATAGAGCGGCCCGAACAGAAGGACCACATCGAACGTTTCGTCTGGCTGCTCGAGCCTGCGCGCATCGCCGACCGTCGCGCTTGCGAGCGGCGCTTCAGATGCAGTCGACAACACGCGCGCGCGCTCGACGTGAAGAGGCACTGCGTCGATCAGATGAACTTCGTAACCCTGACGGGAGAGCGACAGGGCGTAGACGCCAGTCCCGCCGCCAACATCGAGTATCCGGCACGGCGGAGGAGGCATATATCGCCCCATAATCTCCTCCGTTCGGATCCGCTCGAGCCGACCGAGAGAACGGGCTAGCCGTTGCTCTTCCTTTCCATCTTCGTAGTGGTCCAGGATTTCGGAAGCGACCATGGCGATAGCCTACATCCCCATATACTGCGGATTGAACCCAGAGCCTTCTGAACGACATTGACCGGCGGCCACGACAGACCGAGAATCTTCCAGCCTTCGTCAGTCGAATGGAACACACAGAGGAATCGAGCGTCATGAATAGCGACTTTTCACGGCGGGACTTCCTGGCGCTCATGGGAGCCGGGCTCGTGGCCTCGACCTCGGCCGCGCAGGCGCAATCGGGGCAAAGGCTCTACGCGTATGTCGGCTCCTGGACCAAAGGGCCATTCGGCGTCGGTGGCGGCGGCGGCCTTCATGTGTTCTCCGTCGACATGAGCAATGGCGCCCTCACCCCCGTCAGTCGAACCACAGGGCCTGAGTTCGAGAATTTCAACGTCGGATACATGGCCGTTTCCCCGAACGGGCGTTTTCTCTACGCGAGTAACGAGGTCGAGAACTACGACGGCAAGTTCAGCGGCGGCGGCATGCTGACGTTCGCCATCAACCCGAAAGACGGCTCAATCACGCATGTCAGCACACAGCCGTCCATGGGCGTCTATCCCGCATACGTGGCCATCGACAAGGCCGGCTCGCGGGTGATCGTTGCCAATCACGGCAACTACGATCCATCCGTGAGGGTGGTCAAGAAGAATGGGGTTCCAGAGATTGAGAAAGTCTGGGACGACGGGACAGTGGCGCTGTTTCCGGTACGACAGGACGGCACGCTGGGACCCGCCTCTGACGTGGCTATCCTGGAGAGAACGCAGAGCGTGGACGAGTACTCGCAGCGCAGCGCGCATGCCCACTCGGTGAATTTCGATCCCAGCAATCGCATCGTGTTCGCGTGCGACAAAGGCACGGACCGTGTCTACACCTACCGGGTGGACCGGGCGGCCGGCACGCTCACGGGCGGCAAGACGTTCCCGACGGCGCCAGGCGTCGCGCCACGACATTCGTCCTTCCACCCGCGTCTGCCGTACGTCTTCGTCGTCAACGAGCGGGAGTCGAGTCTTTCGTCATACCGCTACGACGTGAACACGGGCGATGTCAATCTCGTTCAGACGGTCCCAACGATTCCGGCAAGCTACACCCAACGGAGTTCGCCGGCCGACGTACACGTGCACCCGAACGGAAAGTTTGTCTACAGCAGCAATCGCGGCCATGACAGCATCGCCATCTTCGGCATAGACGAGGCGACAGGACGGATGACGTTGGTGGACATCGTCCCCACCCAGGGCTCGACGCCGCGCGCGTTCAACTTCGACCCGTCGGGCCGGTACATTTTCGCGGCGAATCAGGGCACCAACAACGTCGTGACCTTCGCGGTGGCTGCCGCCAGCGGGAAGTTGACGCCAACGGGCGCGAAGGTCGAGGTCCCGAAGCCCGTGTGCATCCAGTTCGCGACGCTGTAGGAGTCAACCTCACTTCTCACGCGGCGTGAGTGCGCCGCGGAGCTTGTCGGCAAGGGATCCGAACCCCTCCGAGGGTGCAGCATCCCCGCGTTCGGCATACTCGCGCACTTCCTCGGCCTCGTGCGCGTCCAGCACCGCTTTGACGCTGAGACGAATGCGGCGGCCCGTCGGCGCCGACCGGAAACGCTCTGGAGAGATCCGCTTCCCTGGCAGCGCCGGTCTCGCTCAATGGGATGAGACCAGTGCGCCCCGGGGCGAGGAACACGAACACGCCGAACTTCTCGTGACGCTCGACCTTTCCCGTGAGACGCGCGCCCGGCACGATCTCAGGTTGGGATGACGCCGCGCCGGCGGCGCGCGCCGAGCCCTCCGGAACGAGCGCGACGCCGATCCGCTTCTTCTCGAGGTCGATGCTCAGGATCTCGAATGCTCCCGTCATCTCCGGGGCCATCGTGCTGGACCATCCCTTCGATCGCCCCGTGGGAGCGAACGTGGACGCGTGCGCCAACGCTTCGACTCCGGGCTCGAGCTCGACGAATGCCCCGAAGTCCGCGAGGCGTGTCACGCGGCCGGTGCGCACCTGGCCTATCTCGTACGTTTCGTGGACTCTCGACCACGGATCGGCGGTGAGCTGCTTCAACCCGAGGGAGATCTTCTGCTTGTCGTCGTCAACCCGCAGGACCTTGACGGTGATCTCGTCGCCGGCCTTGACGACCTGCGACGTGTCCGATACCCGGGACCACCCCATCTCGGATACATGCAGCAAGCCCTGCACGCCGCCCCCCAGGTCGACGAACGCACCGAACTCGCGCACGGAGGTGACGCGCCCGGTCATCACCGCCCCTGGGGCGATCGATCGCCGGATCTCGGCGGCGCTCGCGCGCTGCCCCTCTTCGAGAAGCGCACGCCGCGAGACAACGAGGTTCCTGCCGCCTTCCTTGTACTCAATGATCCGGAATTCGTAGACACGGCCTTCGTGCGCCGACGGGTCCGTCCGGAGGGTGTCGATCTGAGAGGTCGGGCAGAAGGCGCGCTGCCGGGCGATGCGCACCTCGTAACCACCCTTCACCGCCCGTTCGACCTTCCCCTCCACCGGGAGACCGGTGTGGAACGCGTTTTCGAGCTGCCGCTCGGTCGCGGCGCCTCGCGCCAGCTTCCGCGAGAGGATCAGCCCTCCAACGGTCGACACCACCATGGCCTGAACGCGGTCGCCAACGGCGACCTCGAGAGCGCCCTCGGCGTCCTTCAGTTCGTCGATTTCTATCGTGGCTTCGCCCTTGCCGCCGACGTCGACGAACGCCACCTCCGGACCAATCGCGACGATCGTGCCCTCGATGGTCTGGCCCTTCTCGACGCGCTTCGCTTTGATCGAAGCCTCGAACATCGTGGCGAAATCTTCGGTGGGCTCGGTCACGGCATGCTCCTCACATTCGAACCCGCTGCTTCTCGAGGCCGTGGCGCTGACAGTCGGGAACGAGTCTGGTGATTATACGAGGCGCGGGTCGGGCGCTCTGCGGCTTCGAATGGGAGGATCATCCACGAGGTGTGGGACCGCCCGGGTCAGGAGCTGAAGCCGTGGTCGCGCGCGAACACGATCGCCTGCGCACGGGACCACACACCGAGCTTGTCGAAGAGGTTCGATGCATGATTGCGGACCGTCTTTTCACTGATCTGCAGGCTTTCAGCGATGTCCGTGTTGCTCAGCCCGTCGGCCATGAGCGCAAGCACCTGACGCTCTCGCGGGGACAGGGCCGCGAACGCCGAGTCGCCTACGGCTTCCTCGGGCTGCAGAAATGCCAGAACGGCCTCCTTGAAACGCTGCCACGCCGGTTCGTTCTCGAGCAGGATGTGATTGCGCGAGTCGAGCTCGACAAACTCGGCTCCCGGAATGCTGCTGGCCATCAGACGCCCCTCCTCGATCGGGATTGCCTCGTCGGCGCGCGCGTGCAACACGAGCGTTGGCGTGCGCACTTCACCGAGTAACGCCGTAATGTCTAGCGCGGAGCGCGTCTCGAACAACTTCGCAGCGATCTCGCCGGTGGTCGTCTTCAGGCAGAGGTCGTTGAACCATTGCAGCTGTTCGGAGCTGCCGCCAGGAATGAAGCGCGACGTGAAGACCTGCCGGAACGTCGGATTGTCCTTCCCCCACGCCACCCGCGCCAGGTCGATCATGGCGCGGTGCGCCGCCTCGATTTCCGGCGTGCCACGCCGAAACGCGCCGCGCGCGTAACCGCCATAGAGAATCATCCGCGCGACGCGGTCCGGATGCCGGACAGCGTAGCGGATGCAGGTCGACGCACCCTGGGAGATGCCAAACAGTGTCACCGGTCCGGCCGGTCGAGCGGCCTCGATGACCGATTCGAGATCCGCAGTCCACTGGTCGAGTGACAGTGCGCCGCACTGCCAGTCGCTCATGCCGCATCCCCGCTCGTCCGAGCGTACGAAGTGGCAATGCGCGGAAAAGAACTGGATCCAGTGTTTCCAGACAGGGCTTTCCCACTCGTATTCGAGATGCGTGAGCCAGTTGGCCGCTTTGACGACGACCGGGCCCGCGCCCGATTCGGCCCACGCCAGGCGCGTTCCATCCGAGGCTTTGATGTAGCGAACGTGCTGGCGAAGCTTCGTCGGCGTGGTCATCTGCCTGACTGGGACATTTGTCTGACGTCCGGGCCAGCAATCTTAGCCGAACCGGGACAAAGCACCCATGGCCCGCTCGTCATGGCCGGTGCATTCTCCTGGGGAACAGGAGGAATGCCGTGCTGAAACGTTTGCTGCTCTTTGTTTACGGTGTCGCGTCGTATCTGATCTTTCTCTTCACCTTTCTCTACGCGATCGCGTTCGTCGGAGGGTTCGCCGTGCCCAGCCGCCTCGATGGCCCCCTCCAGACGTCATTGCCCGAGGCCCTGGCGATCGATTGCGCGCTCTTGACTATCTTTGCCGTTCAGCACAGCGTGATGGCACGGAAGTGGTTCAAGGAACGCTGGACGCAGGTCGTCCCGTGGGCAATCGAGCGCTCCACCTACGTGTTGTGCGCGAGCCTTGCGTTGCTCCTGCTGTTCTGGCAGTGGCGTCCGATCGGGATCCAGATCTGGTCCGTTGAGAACGCCGCTGCCGGCATCGTCCTGTGGACGCTGTTTGCCGCCGGCTGGGTGACCGTCCTGACGGTGACGTTCCTCATCAACCATTTCGACCTGTTCGGCCTGCGACAGGTGTGGCTGCCCCTGATTGGCAGACCGTACGTGCGAGTCTCCTTCCGCACTCCTCTGCCCTACCGATTCGTGCGGCATCCGCTCTATTTCGGCTTTCTCCTCGCATTCTGGATGACGCCAAGGATGACGCTCGCGCATTTCGTATTTGCCTTCGCAACAACCGCCTACATCGTTCTGGCGATTCAGTTCGAGGAACGAGATCTCGTGTCCGAACACGGTGCGGCGTACGAGGAGTACCGGCGCACGGTGCCCATGTTGTTGCCCGGACGCGGACGACTGCCGGCCACGGCGTCGGCTGTCAGAAAAGCGCTCCACTGCGCCATCACAATCCCGGAGAAATCCCGGCGCAGTCCCGGGACTTCTGACCGACGCGCCGGATAAGTTCCTTTTCACCATTTTCAGGTATTCCAGGAGGCTCTATGAAAGTCGAACGATTGACGATGCAATACGCGTATTCCCTGATCGGCGTGCTCGTGCTCACGGGCTTTTGGTCTTCCCACGCACTGGCGCAAGATGCTCGCACCCAAATATCGCAACATCACGGAACAACATCGGACCAGAAGGCGCCAGCGAGTGACCTTGTGAAGGTTGTCCGGGAATCGACCGAGCGCTTCCGTGATGTGAGGGTGGCTGAGGCGGAAGGCTACCAGCTTCTATTCGGCTGTGTCAGCGGAGCCGACTACGGGGCGATGGGGCTCCACTACGTGAACCTGTCGCTGGTGGGCGACGGCGAATTGGACGCGACGCGACCCGAGATCGTGATTTACGAGCCCCAGCCAGACGGTCGCCTGCGGCTCATCGGCGCAGACTATCTCGTATTTGCGAACGCCTGGGATGCGGCGCACCAAGGTACGCCCCAGATCATGGGACAGCTCCTGCATCTGTTCGAAAGCCCGAACCGCTTCGGGCTGCCGCCTTTCTACACGCTCCATGTCTGGGCATGGAAGGACAATCCGAACGGTACGTTCGTGAACTGGCACCCCCAGGTGTCGTGCGACGCCTTCAGCGGCCAGACTCCATGAGTCGAAGCGCGATCTCCAGAGGAGGGCAGGCCGCCCGGCTTGCCCTCCTCATCAGTCGTGCCTCCGCCGTGCAGACATTGCCGGCGGCGATGCGAGCATAACTGGAGGAGCGAAGCCGGACCGACCGGTCGTATCGAGCCGGACGTATATGCCGCGCGCCAGACATTTATCTTGCCGGTCCCAGTCGGTCCCGCGCACCGCCGCGCCTTCACCTGGCGACAACGATGAGAAACCGCTCTAACCCGCACTAATACGGGGGAATCCAGGGGTCACGCCGCACCTGCCATACGAGGGCGAGTTGGTACATCCGTTGCCCTTGCTGGGGTCGAACCCCGAATGAGGAGCCAACTTTTTTCTCGACTTCAGCGCACTCGACGATGGCGGCGAAAAGCCGCGCGCGTGGCAGTACCGATGCTGCTCACACTTGTGCCTGCGCTCGCCGCGATAGTGGTGTGGGTTGGAATGGAGACCGCCAGCCCCGTCGATAGTGCTGTCCCCTCATCGATAATTGCCGCGGACAACGGCGAGAGCGCGGTTCCGGCGGTCCAACCGGTTTCATCACCGCGCCAGGTATATCCATATTCCGTCGTATCGGGAGGCGTGTATTCGACGGAAGAGTTCGCGGCAGCGCGCAACGTCGATCCGGTGGTGGCGCGCCATTACGACGACGTGGTGCCAGGCACCCTCCGCGCCGAGCGCGTCGATGCGCCTCGTCTGGCTTACATGTCGTACCGCGTCGGCGATCAGATCTACTGGACGAAGCGCAGGGTGATCCTCCATGAAGGCGAGCAGATACTGACGGATGGCGATACCACGATTCGCGGGCGGTGCGGCAACCGTCTGTCAGAGACTCCGATGGTGCCCACATCAGGGCAGGAGCCACTCGCGGATGTGTTCGACCGCCCCGTGGATGCTATGGAGCATGCGACGCCTGACGGCTCTCGACCCGGCGTTGTCGCCAGACCGGCGGCCGGCGGCCGCCTGTCGGCGATGTCATCGTCTCACCCGACTCTTCTCACGGGAGACCCCACAGGGTCAGACGTGATCCCGGAGGAGACTGGGGCACCCTTTCCAGGGCCGCCATTCAGTAGCCTAACGCTGGCTCCATGGATATGGCCGCTGCCGGCGGGGGATGACGCCAGCGGTCATATCCGGGACGTACCCGTGCCGGACCTCGACGATCATGACCAGGGACCCGTTCCAGCCACGCCCGAACCGATCGACTCCTCACCCGCCGACGGCGGTCGCGGATCATCACCGCCCAATCCTTCCGACGGACCCGCCGGTCCGTCCGTCCCACCCGGTGGTCCGCACGGTGAACCTGGCGGTCCATCTGGCGAACACCACGAACATTCCGAGTCGGATTACTCCGGGCCGAGTGGGCCCCCCAGTCCGCCAGGGCAATTGGGCACCTCCGAGTACTACGGGCAACCGAATGCGCCGTTACCGGTTCCGGAGCCTGCTTCGTTGACGCTTCTGGCGACCGGCGCGGCGTGGTTGTTGTTCAAGGGCATTCGCGCTCGCAGTCACAAACGGTAGCACCGTGCCTGTCACGCTCATCCTCACCATCATGATTGCGTTGGTAGGGTTCCGCGCTGAGGCGCAGCAACGGACGCAATCGGAACCTCAATTGGTGGCCGAGGGAGCGATGGCACTTCAGGAGCGTCGATTCGACGTGGCGCTGGAGATATTCGGCAAGGCGATCAAGCTTCGACCACAGGATTCCAGGGCATGGCTCGGCCAGGGCGTGGCCGAATACATGATGGGCCGAAACGACACAGCAGAGACCTCGCTGAAACGGGCGCTCTCATTGGAGCCTCGTCTCGCGGACGCGTCGGTGCTGCTCGGTCAGCTGCAGTACACGAACGGCCGCCTGCCCGACGCGATCGCCACCTACGAGGCCGCACTGAAGCACCTGCCAGGCGACCCGGGCCTGCTCAAGACTCTTGCAAAGTGGCGAGCCGAGGACCAGGTCGAGAGTCGATTCTACGAATCGCGCGGCGCGCATTTCCGTGTTCGGTTCGAGGGGCCGGCCGACGATCTGCTCGCGCGCCGCGTGGTCGAAATGCTTGAAAAGGCCTATTGGCATGTCGGCGGAATCCTGTCTACGTATCCACCGCAGACGATCGAAGTGATCCTCTACACGGTCGAGCAATTTCACGACGTGACGCGATCCCCGGCCTGGGCGGCGGCGGCCTATGACGGCAGCATCCGCGTACCGGCGCGCGACGCGCTGACTCGACCCGGCGATCTGGAGCGCCTGCTCACCCACGAGCTGGTGCACGCCTTTGTGACGAGCCTTGGCGGACGAAGCGTGCCCGTGTGGCTGAATGAAGGGCTCGCAGTCGCGCTCGAACCGGACGGTGTTGAACAGTCCGAACGAGCGCTCGCCGCCACCCCAACACGCGTGCGGCTCGAGACGCTCCACGAGGGGTTTGGGAGGCTCTCCGCGTCACGCGCGTACGTCGCCTATGCCGAAAGCGCGATTGCGGTGAAGCGGCTGCTGAATTTACGCGGGGCACCCGCTGTCGCGACCCTCTTGACGGACCTGGCGAACGGCGCTGATTTCGCGACCGCGTTTCACCAGCGCATGGCGATGTCGTACGACGACTTCCAGCAGCTCATCACCCGGCAATAGGGCTTCGACGCCGGCACCGCGATCAGAGGTGCGACGACCGCCATCGAGAGCGGCGCGCGAGTGCGCGCCGACTCGATGTGAAGCGTGATGTCAGAAGTTCTGCACAGCCTTCCGGCGACGCAGGCGGCGGCTAACCAACGCGAGTGCCGAGCCCAGGAGGAATAAGGTGCCAGGCTCAGGAACTGCCTGCGGCGTAATGTCGTCGCCGCCATCCGGGTCTCCCCAGATCGAGATGTGCGAGAACCCTCCCTGATTGGGCCAGAACCCCGTCAACAGAATGGCGTCAGTACCATTCCAATTCGCCAGGTCGTAGAAGTAGTAATCCGGATTTGCGTTGCCGTCCTTGACCGCCAGATAGCACGCTGGGCAGTTCGCGGATAGTCCGCCGGTGTACGTAAACGTCGCGTCCGTCCCGTTGTACACCGTCGCATACGATCCCGCCAGCGACCCCTCTTCCCCGCCCGACGCTGCGTCCGCTTTGTACAGCAGGTCGTCCGGCTTGATCAGTGACGCTCCAAAGATGGTGTTGATGCATTCGACCTCGCAGTTGCTCGGTCCATACGGACCTCCGAGCGCAAGGTCGCCGTTAATCATGTCGCTCGGAGTCAAGCTCAAAGCGGCCGCCTGTTGAACATTGCCGAGTAGCACACACACGGCGAGCGCCAGTGCGAATCGCATCCTCATGATTCTGTTACCCTCAAATTGCTGTCATGCCGTAAGAAAGTCCAAGTTGCGGTCCTGCTGTTGAAGCGAGAGCAAACGCGTGACCGTTTTCGAACGATCGGAATTCGGGGCTTTTTCAGCGAATGCGGTGGCAGATCGAGACGACAGTCCGTCTGCAAGCAGACTCTGGTCGCCGGGGATGGGGCGCATCGATGGACACGGAGACGGCTGCCATGAGGCAGGCGGTGTGCACGCGCGTGAAGACGTGCGAATCGCTATGCGTACGCCGCGTCGCGCGCCGGTCGAACGGTCGGACGTGGCTTGCGAAATTCGCGGTAGTCAACCACGCACTCGTGTGCGGCGAGAAAGTTCATCAGCTTCTTGTAGTCAGCCGGCTGCATTCCAAACAGCTGAAGGACGGTTCGATAGCTGCCGTCTGACGTCTCGAGTGCGCGCCGCAACAGATGCCGAAGGTCAGCGCGCGTGATGTCCCGGTTGATGAACTGGGTGTACACGTCATCCCAGAACCGCTGCTGACCCGACACGAGCAGCGCAAACAGCTCATCGGAGCGCCTCCGGCGCCGGTCCTGCGGCGAATGGAGCTGACTGCCGGGCATTGATGCGACCGCCGGAGGAAGGTGTTCTGCGTTGATCTGTTCGCCGACCGCCATCGAGACCATCTGCTCGACCACGTTCTGGAGCTCGCGGACGTTGCCTGGCCATCGGTACCGCTCGAGAAGCGACAGCGCGTCTTCATGAATCGTGAGATCGCTCCCGGCAGTCGCCATGGCATGCCCGATCAGGGGACGGATGTCCTCCTTGCGCTCGCGCAGTGGCGGTACCGTGATGTGCACCACCTGAATCCGGTAGAGCAGATCTTCGCGGAACCGGCCGTTTGCCACCATGGCCGCCAGATCGCGGTTCGTCGCGGAGATCACGTGCACATCCGCGCGAACGACGGCCGCGTCCGATCCGACTGGATGGAATTCACCATTTTCAAGGAACCGCAGCAGCAGGCCCTGCATCCGTATGCTCATCTCGCCGATTTCATCGAGGAACACAGTGCCGCCGTGCGCCTGCTGCAGTTTGCCGACCTTGTCACGGTGCGCCCCCGTGAAACTGCCCTTGACGTGTCCGAACAGCTCCGACTCCAGGAGCGATTCCGAGAAGCTGGCACAATTGATCGCCACGAAACGCTGCTGCGCGCGCGGTGAGCGACTATGGATGAATCGCGCGACGACATCCTTACCGACGCCGGTCTCACCCGTGATCAAGACCTTCGCGCCGCGCTGCGCGACGCGCGCCGCAATCTCCAGCACCCGTCCGAGCGCGGGGCTGTTCCCCACCACAACAGGCTCTTCGGCGTGAATCGCTCGTTCGTTACTCTGAAGTAGTCGCATCCCTTGGCCTTTGCTTATACGTCAAATAAGTCGCGCGCCCGATAGCGCGGAGTCTCGACGGTCGGATCCCGGGGCACCTGGAATCTTCCGGCCGGCTGTCGACCGTCTGCGCCACCGGTCAAATACCACACCGCGAACACCGCGATGATTGTCCACAAGCACACGGTCGCAATCATCAATGCCGTTCGGTCGGAGCGTGAAGCCGGTTGCATGATTTGCAGGTTCCGACCCGGTTAGAGCAAACCGGTCGCCAGGATTCGTTCCACAGGAGGAACGCACGCACCGCGCATCGTTGCGCACATTTTCTGGCGGGAATCTGGCCCCAACCAGTCTTTGCGGACAATCGTCGCCGATCGGTCGCCGCGCGCGGCCGTTGCGCGCGCGATCGACACGGACTCTCAACCCTAAAGTCTGCTGGATGGATGACTGGCGTGCGAGGATCCTGTCAACCCTCGCGCGGATGCACGGTGCGTGGGGGGACCCCACCGTCCCATGCATCCGCCACGTGGGCAGAACGTCCGACTACTCTTCGCTTTCTGCGCTCAGACGGGAACGACGCCGCAAGAGGTAGAGCACAAGGAACGCGACGGCTGTCGCCGCCAACATAGCTGACATCATCTGATTGCTCCTCCAATTGAGCCTCCAGCGCTGAAGGCATGTGTGAACTTCACGACTGCGGATCCAAGGGTGACGACGTAGAGAGCTGGGAAGAGACAGAAGACGAGGGGGAATACAAGCTTGACGCCGATTTTCGCTGCGCGCTCTTCGGCGCGCTGCTTCCGCTTCGTGCGCGACACCTCGGCGTGCGTCCTCAGCGCCTGCGCGATGCTCGTACCGAATCGGTCGGTCTGGACGAGCATGGCGACAAGCGCACGCACGTCGTCGACCTTGGTACGCGCAGCGAAGTTCTTGAATGCCTGGAGCCTCGGTTTGCCCGCCCGGCACTCGACGTTGATGAAGCGCAGTTCCTCCGCGAGCGCCGGATACGCGATGTACAGTTCCTCCGCGCACTTCATCATGGCCTGGTCGATCGCCAGACCCGCCTCGATCGACACGATCAGCAGATCCAGGGCGTCGGGAAGCCCGTTCTGGATTTCCTTCTGACGCTGCCTGATGGCCCTCTCGAGCAGGAAAGTGGGTATGAGATAACCAACAATGGCGGCGAGAATTGCGAACACCAGACCACGGCCGAATCCCATGAAGAGGGCCGTGACCACGAAGGCGACGACCGGAATGGCGATTTCCAGAATCAGATAGACGGCAAGGTGCGTCGGCTTGTGGTAGCCGGCGCGCGCAAGGCGCTGCTGCTGGCGAGACATCTCCTTCGGGGACTTCGGTATGAAGGTCTTAACCCTGTCAAGAACCGGACTTGATTCCTCCGAGAGTGTCGCCACCTGTGCGCTCGCTTTTGCCGGCCCCCGCAGCAGGTCCTTGATGCGACGTCGCGTTGGCGACGCAGTATCCAGCGCCTTGTACGTGAGCGAGGCTGAAACCAGCCCCACGGTCGCAAAGACCATCGCGAGCGTCACAAGCATCGTTATGTCCATGTGTGTCCTCAATACTCGACGTCGACGATCTTCCGGATGACGAGCGCACCGATGATCTGCATGACGACGGCGGCGATGAGCATTTTCTGGCCCAGGGGATCGCCGAACATGATGTCGCGATGTTCCCTGTTGATGGTCATGAGCGCCGCGCCCAACACCGGAGGCAGGCCGACCAGGACCCAGCCGGTGATTCGTCCATGTGCCGAAACGACCCGCATCTGCCGCTTCACTTTGAAACGGTCGCGCATGACGCCAGCGAGGTTGTCCAGAACCTCGGACAGATTGCCGCCAGACTCGCGCTGAATGAGCACGGCTGTCACAAAGAAGCGTGCGTCAAGCACCGGGATCCGCTGCGCGAAATGGGTCAGCGCATCGGGCATCGCCATCCCGTAGTTCTGCTGGTCGTACAGCAGCTTGAACTCGGGCCCCAGCGGCTTTGGCATCTCCTCCGCGACCATCTCGATGCCGGTGGTGAAGGAATGGCCGGCGCGCAGCGCACGAGACAGGAGGTCCAGGGCTTCTGGAAACTGCTCCTCGAACTTTCGAAGACGAATCGTTCGCTTGTATCGCAGCGCCGCAATCGGGGCGTAGGCCATGGCCACCGCGCCGACGGCGGCGAACAGCAGCGACCCGGTAAAGTGATGGATGAGCGCAAGCCCCATACCGGCGAGACATCCACACATCAAGACCAACCGGCCCACTGTTGTCGCGGTTCCCGACTGCTCTAGCAGCTCGTGAACCCACGCCGCCCGCCCCCTGGTGTGCTGCAGCACGGAGTCGAACGCGGCGACAGTGCTCATCACGCGCGCGTCCTTGAGGAGCCGCGCAGCCCGGGCCGTGTGGACCTGCTGAACCTTCCCCAAACGTCGAAACAGCGTGCGCTCATGGTGGCGTTCGGGCCGGACCACAAACAGCCAGTACCCTCCGCTGCAGAGCAAGAGGACGGACACGAATGTCAGGAGTGGGACGATCACCGCCACCTCCGCTCGTTACTCGGAGCGTTCACGCTCTGGACGTTCTCGAACATGTCCATCCCGAGCGGGAATCCCGCCGTGGCAAGCGCGTCCGCGCACTTCGGCCGGATGCCCGTCGCCCTGAACGCGCCGACGACCTTTCCCTCTTTGTCCACTCCACTCTTCTGGAACGTAAAGATCTCCTGCATCGTGATGACGTCCTGTTCCATCCCGGTGATCTCGGCAATCGACGTCACTTTACGGGTGCCGTCGGCCATGCGGTTGATTTGGACGACCATATTGACCGCCGAAGCGATCTGCGAGCGGATCGCCTTTTCCGGAATGTTCAAATTGGCCATCGCCACCATCGTGTCGAGACGGTACAGGCAGTCACGCGGGCTGTTGGCGTGAATCGTGGTGAGACTTCCGTCGTGTCCCGTGTTCATCGCCTGAAGCATGTCAAGGGCTTCCTCACCGCGGACCTCGCCGACGACGATGCGATCGGGGCGCATTCGCAGCGCGTTGATCACGAGCTGACGCTGGCGCACCGCCCCCTTGCCCTCGATGTTGGCCACCTTTGTTTCGAGGCGGACGACGTGAGGCTGTCGAAGCATCAACTCGGCCGCATCTTCGATGGTGACCACGCGCTCGTGGCGGCCGATGAAGCTCGACAGAATATTGAGCAGCGTGGTCTTGCCGGCGCCCGTGCCGCCCGAGACGACAATGTTCATACGCGCGGACACGGCTCCCTGCAGTAAGGCCAGCATCGGTGCGGTCAGCGACTCGCGCCCCACCAGGTCGGTGGCGGCGAGCCGATCGGTGCGAAATCTCCGGATCGACATGGCCGGCCCATCCAGCGCCAGCGGCGGAATGATGACGTTGACGCGCGAGCCGTCCTGCAGCCGCGCGTCCACCATCGGACTCGATTCGTCCACACGGCGTCCGACCGCGCTGACGATCCGCTCGATGATCTGCATGAGGTGTTTGTCGTCACGGAACACGACATCCGTTGCCTCGAGACGTCCTTCACGCTCGATGAACACCTGCGATGCCTTGTTGACCAGAATGTCTGAAATGCTTGGATCCGCGAGGAGCGTTTCGAGCGGACCGAGCCCGAACAGCTCGTTGAGGACATCGGAGACCACGCTCTGTCGATCCGACAGACTCAGCGGCGCGCGCTGACTCTCACGGTCCAACAGGGTCTGAATGACCGTGCGGATCTCGGGTTCCGCGTCGGCACGCGACATCTTCGTCAACCGATCGAGGTTGAGACGGTTGAGAAGGTCCTGATGAATTCTGCCCTTGAGCGTCTGATACTCGGGCTTGCGCGTGTCGGTCGGCGTAGCGGCAATCATTCACGTCACCTCTGGGTTAAGCTCGACGCAGCACAAACCGCGTGAGCACATTTGATTGGCGCGCCGTGCGTTCCTTCGACAGCCCCGCCAGGTCCCGTGCGAGCGTCCGACACACAGTGGAGAGGCGATTCTGCGTCTCGAGCACAAATGGCCGTCCGGCATTCACCGCCTCGGTCGCCGCACGGTAGTCGCTTGGAATCCGATGTGTGACTGAGCCGCCCGTCGCCCGTTCCACATCCGCATGCGGGATGACCGAGTCGCGATCTCCGCGGTTCAAGATGACGGTGACGCGCGCGGCGCCATATCGCTGCCGGAGACTGTCGGCGAGGGGTCCGGCGTGCCGCAACGACGCAAGTTCCTGAGTGGTGACGACGCCGAGTCTGGTCGCCATATCCAGCGTGTTCAGGATGGCTGGGTCAGCTCGGGGAACGTCGAGGACCGTGACGCGATACGTGCGTGCGGCCATATCGAGAAGCGCGCGCAACCGGTTTTCGTCGATCGCGGGCAGCAGCCTGTCGGTACCGCTCGAGAGCAGGTGCACCCCGGACGCCGTTTTCTCGACGACGCCTGAAAGAAACGACGCATCGACCTTATGGACGTTCTCCAGGGCGTCGGCGGTGGAAAACCGGGGGTCCGCACCGAGCAACAGGGCTGCATCCCCACGCCCGATGTTCAAATCGACGAGCAGCACATCGCCGCCCGACACCTTCGCCAACGCTGCGGCGGTGTTCACCGCGAGCGTGGTGGTGCCCACGCCGCCCTTTGCCCCGACCAGGGCAATGAGCTGGCCCGAGCCCTCTGTTGCAGCGTCGGCCAGCATTCGCCGGAGCGCATCGTCCAGGGCCTGAGGCGAAATCGGCTCGGGAATACACTCGCTCGCACCCGCCCGCATGGCCTCGAGCATGAACGCCGGTTCCAACGCTTTCACAACGAGCGCGACCCGCGCGCTCGGATGAAGACGGCAGAAGACAGGCACAGCCGACGGGAGATGGCCGGACCGGCGGAGGTCGACGACAACGGCCCTGGGAGCGTCGTCGATGCCGCACGCCTCCAGTTCGCCGAGCGTGATTCTTACTGGCGTGACGCGCCGGGCACGAAACTGATCGACCAGCGAGTCGTCGTCAGTGATGATCGCAATCTGGGTCACAATTACCTCACGAGCTGGACGACTTTCATGAACGCAGCTTCCGGCGCGACATTTCCTCCGCCGCCCACCTTTAGGCCAGGAACCGTGGTGAAATAGCCCCTGACGTTATTCCCCTGCATTTGTTCGAGAAAAAAGCCGAGGATGTTGACGATACGGACCTGTGTTCGGCCATTCTGCTGACCGTCGAAGAAGTATCCGGTGTCGTAAATCGGAATCGCCACGATCCGTGGGCTGACGCTCGCGCAAGGAGTAGCGGCCTGCGCGCAACTGTTTTCGACGGACTTCGTGCTCGAGTTCCACGTCGCGTGCGGATCCTGCGCGATGAGGTCTTCCATGCCGTGAGCCGTGGGACCGACCTTCGCGCCAGGCTCGGTCGTCACCTCGGTGTCGATCCCGATCGGAACTCCGTTGCACCCGGCGATGTTGTGTTGGTAGTCCTTGCCACCGGAGCTTTCTCCGTCCCAGGTCGGCAACGCGATGGGCAGGAAATTTCCCGGCGCGATTGCATCGCTGCCGTTCCCGAACTTCAGCGTCACCTGTAGTCCGATGTCGGTCAGCTTGAATCCGGGCCTCGAATAGACGTCCGGGTCCGGCAGCGGATTCCCCTTGTTCTTTCCGCTCTTGACGACCCTTTCGAACTCATCGTCCAGCGTCCAGACGGCGTCGAGCGGCGGGTTTTCGTCGTGGTTGTCGATCCATTTGTCCGGGATCGCCCAGGGCTTGAGACAGTCGCTCGCGTCGGCGATGGCGGCCTGCGCGGTCGCTGTCGCGCGTACGCCCTGTTCCGACAAGCCGACCATCTGGCCGAAGAACATCGGCAGCGGGTTGCCGCGGGCCACGTTGCGGAACACGTCAACCCTGAGACACGTCGGGGTACCATCCGGGCAGGGTGCGGGATAGGTCGCGTTCACCGTGTTCGCAACGGCGTCCGGATTCTCACCCCAGACGGTGTTCGCGGATGCCAGAGCAATCGCCGATTGTCTCGCTTTCAGCCCGGCGTTATCCGCCGCCCCGGGATCGAATGCCAGCGCAACCGCTCCAGACAGCGCGCCGGCGTCCGCCGCGTTCTGCGCCTGGCGGCGGCCGACCCACATCACGCCGTAGTCGAACACGAACGTCGCGAAGGCGATAAGCGCCACGAGTCCCACGGCGACCTGAAGAAGAATCGCGCCGTTTTCGGATCTCAGTCGTGAGAACTGCATCTTGTCTCCTTTGCTTTGCGCGTGACCGCCGACTAACGACTCGCGCTCGGCATCGGCGGCGCGTCCACGGTGCCGCCGCCACCCTGCAACTGCGCCCCGATTTCGTCATCCGGCAGGAAACGTCCCGGAAGCGTCGGTAGCGGCGGCACCTCGTCGGGATTCAGCGGTCTGACGAGGCGTGGCGTGATGAGGACGAGCAGCTCCGTCCGCTCTTTCCGATCGGCCTTGCTCTTGAACAGGTGTCCGATGATCGGAATCTGACTCAGGATCGGCAGCGCCGCGTTGTCGGTCTGCGCCTCGTTGTCGATGAGACCGGCGATGGCGAATGACTGACCGTCACGCAGCTCCACTTCGGTTGACGCCCGGCGAGTCGTCAGCGCGGGGATGCGGAACCCTTCCAGGAGGATGCCGTTGTTGAAGTCGAGCGAACTGACCTCCGGCTCGACGCGCAACCGAATCAGGTCGCCGGCAATCGTGGGCCGGAACTTGAGCCGGACGCCGAATTCCTTGAACAGAATGGACACGGCACCCGTGGCGCCCTGGACGACCGGGACCGGGAACTCACCGCCGGCGAGGAAGCTGGCCTCTTCGCCGTTGTGAGCGACCAGGTTCGGTTCCGCGAGACTCTGAAAATATCCAGTTCCCTGAAGCGCCTTGATCAGCGTCCCGATGTTGTATTTGTTGTTGAACAGGAACAGGTTCAGGAAATCGCTGAACACCAGGCCCTTTTCGTTGTCGAAATCAGGCGCCGGAAACTGCTGCGTCGTGCTGCGCCCGACCCAGTTCTTGTACCCGTCAAGTCCGGTGAAGAACGACGAGCCGACCTCCATCAAGGCCTTCCGGTTCACCTCGGCAAAGCGCACCTGCAGCATCACCTGCTGCGCATCGTTGGCGCCAGGCACCTGGAGCATGTTGATGATGTTCGCCTTGGGAGCTGATGCCCGGGCGACTTCGGCCGCGCGCAGCATGATGGCCGTCGACGATGCGCGCCCCGACAGCACAATGGCGTCGGCGTTGACCGTCACGCTGATGGGCTCTCCCGGGAAGAGCTGATGCAGCTGCTGCTCGAGCGCGGCGATGGGTTGCTCGACGACGAGGTCGTACTGCACGCGACGGTCGCCGCCCCAGATGATGAGGCTGATGACGCCTGGCGCTTTGCCGTCGATGAGCACCTCGCGCGACTGAATGGGGACCGCGTCCGCGACTGCCGGATTCGTGACGGCGATCCGCGTGATGTCGAAGTCCGTTGTCAGCACCGTCGATCGTCCGGCGGTGAGCGTGACGCGTGGATACTCGATCGCTGCCACCGGCTCGGCCTGCGCCGCGAGCGGCGCGGTCGATCCCGATGCGCCCTGCGCCGCATGCAGCGCGCCAGGAATCGCGCAGATCACCACCGCGTCAAGAACAATCCGTCGGAGCCTGCTCATCGATCTATTTCGAATATTCATGTCACCGCACCACTTCTTCGCCACGCTTCGCGGCGCGAATCATTTCCACTTTGTAAACAGACGGCACGATTGCGGCGGGGACAACTGCCGGCGCCACGCGCTTGGAAGGCACCATGCGCTCCTTCTTCACATCCAGCACTGGCTCGGGACCCGTGCCGCGCATCAGGGCGGCGAGCTTGATACCGCTGGTTGCCGTCGGTTCGACGTCGAGCGGATTGCGCAACGCAAGAGAAATCTTGCCTTCCGCCGCCGCCAGCGCGATGCGCTCGCCATCAGCCGGTAACACCGCCAGCGTGACGACCGTTGACTCCTGTGGCTTTCCGTCCTTCGCCTGTTCCTGGTCGAGTCGCGTGCCCGCGGTCAACACTTCGACGTTGCTCACGACGGTCCGCGCCATCGGATTCTGACGGGCGCTGTCGGTTCCGTCCTCGCGCACGGTGACGAGCACGTCTACGCGGGTACCAGGCAGGACGAAGCCCGCGACGCCGATCACTTCGTTGACTCTCACCGACATCGCCCGCAATCCCGCGGGGATGACGGGCGGCAATCCGGCGCCAACGCCGGCAACGGCCACTTTGCTTCCCGTGATCGGCTCGTTCTCGGAAATCGTGGCAATCACGCCGCGGTCGATGAGCTCCTTCGGATCGTGAAAGGCGCCGGGCACCGCCGTCCGCGTCGGCCAGGCGACAACCCTCAGGTGATCCTTCGTCAGCCGCGTGCCAACCGGAATCATCGCGGCAGCAACGACCACCGGCTCGGTGCCGACTTCGACCTGGTGAATGGGCATCGTCTGAATCGCGCGGTATACGCCAAAACTCGCGGCCGCGGCCGTGACCACCGAAACCGTCATTACGATGAGAGTGCGATAACGCTTCATGTCGTCTCCTAGATGTCAGGGACCTGGAACTGCTTGCGTTTCGCTGCGCATCACGGACGAGGCGAACAAGTCCACTGAGGTCAGCGAGCCGTCGAAGAACGGAATGATGAAGGTGAGCGACGGCAGACTCTGCGTGACGGTCACATCCACCTGGCACGCCGTGAGACTTCCGGCCGGCGTGGCGAACGTCACAGGGGCCGGCACGATGTTGCCGGCCGGAGGCACGGCGATGCCTGCCGCGGTCAGGTAGGCGACAACGCGAGCCTCTGCGGGGCCCCCGTCCGCACATCCGTACGCCGGAAGGACTCCCACTCGGGCGCCTTCACGCGCGGCGTTCGTCACGGTCTCCCAGCTCCGAAACATGAAGCCGAAGTCCACGATTCCCGCCAGAATCATCAGCAGCACAGGCGTGATGATCGCCATCTCGATGAGTTCGGAGCCCTCTTCCGAGCGCCCCAGCCGTCGAATCCGTGATGTCATCGCATCCATAAGGTCACCACTGTCCCGGCAAATATCGGCAACGCATATGCGAGCCGTGGACCCTTCCCCCGTTCGAGCGTCACGCTCGGAACGGGACGTACTCCAGTCAGGCACCACTGGGACACGAGGCCCCACACGTTTCGCAATGCCGTCTTCAAATATCCGCGCATGAGCGCCACCATCAGCGCGATCACGCCGCCCGCGATCGATGTATAGAGAGCTACGTAGACCACCTCATTCGGTCCAAGCCACGCGCCAAGCGCCGCCAGCAGCTTGACGTCTCCTGCGCCCATGCCCCCCAGAAGGAAGAAGGGGAGAAAGAGCGCCGTGCCAACGAGCCATCCGAAGAGCGCGCTCTGCGCACCGGTCGAACCGCCCATGGTTGACTGATAGATCACGGCGACAAGCGCTGCGCCGAAGGTGAGGACGTTCGGGATCCGGCGGCTTCGTACGTCGGTGACACACGCAACAAGCGAAATCGATACGACAGTGAGTGCAACGATGCTTGACATGACGTCTCCTACGGTGCCGGCGGAACTTCCCACAAATTCTGCACTCCGGTATTCGAGTCGGTGTAGGTTCCACCGATGGCACCGGAGATCGCGTTGAAGCCGGCGATGCCCGCCACGGCAATGAAGGCGGCGAGCAACGCGTATTCGATCAGGTCCTGGCCCGCCGTGTCCGAGAGCCACCATTGAAATCGCCGTCGCATGTCAGAGCTCCAGTGTCTTGGCTTCGCGCCACAGCGAATGTGCGTGTGGCGCGAAGCCCAGGTGTCGAGCGAGTCTTTTACGCAGCGAAGCCGTTGATGGTGTTGCCGAGCAGGGTGAACCAGGCCGACAGACCCTGGCCGAGGATCGTTGCTCCGCCGATGGCGACGACCGCCACGAACGACGCCAGCAACGCGTACTCGATGAGGTCCTGACCCTGTTCGTCGCGAACGAAACGTGAAAAAAGATTCTTCATTCTCTTGTCCTATGTGCAGCGCAGTTGGTCACGTGTACTGATGGCCGCGCCGTTCTCACCATTCAGCAACGCCGTTGCCACGCCGCCCCATCACGGGTGCGCGCATGGCGGACATCCGTTAAATCACTGGCTCGTTGACGGTTAGTCCAGTGCGTTGGTCGATCGCGTCGATCGCCTCCGTCACGTCCTTTTCCCGTCCGGAGTCGCCGCGGCCAGAACAGTGTCTGTCCCCGACAAGAGGTCCCCTGTCCAGCAATGCTTCCAATCTCGCAGCCGCGTTGCGCACCGATGTCGGCAGCGGCGCGTCGAGAGGCAGAAACTCCGCGCCCGCGCGCCAGGGCCAGGCTCCGCCAGGGACGTGCACGGCCCTGCACAGACGAACCGCGTCGCCCGAACCGCGTTGCACGCCAGCGATGTCCAGCAACGCGACGGCGCCTTCGCCCACGTACTCCGCCAGTTCGAGAAGACAGCCGTTCGAACTCACATTGACGGCGCGCGCGGCGATGCGTCGGACGAGAACCGCAATCGCCCCCACATTGCCTGGGATCTCGCCGGCAAGGCGGCCCCCAGCGGCTGCCGCACCGAGCACGCGAAGCACGACGCGATTCCGCACCAGCTCGCTACCGGGCACGACAGCACTGGCGGCAACCTGCACGCGAAGCGCGATGCGCCGTCCCGCCGTGTCCCGCATCTGAATCGTCTGTTCGCGCGGTGTGGGCCGCGTGGCGGCAATCACGGTGATCTCACCGGCGTTCGCCCGCTCAATCTGCACGTCTTGCATGAGCCGCAGCGCCCCATGGGCGCCGGGACTGATGAACCGACTGGCTCGCCGCCGATCTGACATCTGTAGAAGCCCTCACACGCGCGGCTCGCACGCCGCGTGTTTACGTTGCCCGGCGATGGAGCAACGCGTATGCCCGTCGCCACGGCGATCGCATGAGAGGAGGTATTCAGACGAAATCATTCCGGGAAACGCTCGATTGACGCGCAAGGCGCGCGTGGGTCGTGCGTTCGCGAACGCGGCCCAGTTCTGCCCGCGCGGTGATGATGTTCTGGTGCGCGTGAGATGCGAGCCGCTTGGGTCATGCGCGATCCCCGCCGCGTCTTTGCTGACCGCCTCCAGACATTCATCTGGTGACCGTCAGACGCTCCCTCCTCCCTCGAAGCGATTCGCGCGAAAGACGTTCGACAAACGTGATGTTTCGACACGCGCCGCTGCTGGCAGTCCGCTTGCTCCGCGACAGTGGGCATGCCGTATTCGACCGAGTTCACCAGCATCGCGCCGCTCTCCCTCGACCGGGTGTGCGTTGTCATACCCGCGTTCAACGAAGAGACGCTCGTGTCGCGATGTGTCGCCAGCGTGTTGCGCGCGGGGCTCGCGGCCAGTCAGGTCTTCGTGATCGATGACTGTTCCACCGATCGCACACGGGAGGCGCTCGCCGACTTCGACGGCATCAACGTCATTGCGAACCCGGAGCGACTGGGCAAGGTGCGAGGCCTTCAACGGGCGATCGACATCTGTCAGTTGCCTGAACGCTTCGAATTCATGTCACTGCTCGACGCCGACAGCCACGTCGATCCGATGTACTTCGACGCCGTGCTGCGGACTTTTCGCCGGCATGCAGACGCCGTCCTGGTATGCGGTGCGCCGCGCAGCGAGCGGGCGAGCTGGATCACGGCCTTTCGCGGGCTCGAATACGCCATGGCAGGCTGGATTTACAAGGAGGGCCAGGCGGCCATGGGCGTGATCGCCGTCGCGCCAGGCTGTGCGTCCACGTACCGAAGCTCAGTCGTTCGCATGTTGGATTGGAACGGCGGAACACTCGTCGAGGACATGGACCTGACGGTGCAGGTCCACCGTCGCCGGCTTGGCTCCATTCAGTACGCGCCCGGCGCCCTGTCGCATACGCAGGATCCGCAACGGCTGCGCGACTACATCGGCCAGATTACCCGCTGGTACAGCGGCACCTGGCAGGTCATGCGACTGCACCGGCTCGGCCGCCGCACGCAGCGGATCGATCTCGAGTTCGCACTGCTTGTCAGCGAAGGCCTCATCTACTCGGTGCTGTGCGTACTGCTGCCCGTGCTCGCCTTTCTATTTCCCGCAGTGCTGCTGCGGTGCCTGCTGTTTGAACAGCTGCTCACGGCGACGACCGCCCTGGCGACGGCCATTCATCTGCGCCGTGCTGACATTTTTCTTTGGTGTCCCACGTTCGGCGTGCTTCGCCTCGTGAATTGCTTCGTATTGGTACGGACCTTCTGGGCCGAGGTCATCCGGCAACAGACACTGCGTGTGTGGTTTACCCCAGAGCGATACCAGCACGATGGATCTACGAAGTGCGCGCTTCGTGGATCTGAGGAGGTGGCGTGTGCGTAGGTCGATAGTTCTCATGGCGCTCGTGTGCGGCTTCTCGGCTTCCGTGGCGCGTGCACAAAACGTGATGCCACCGCCAGCCGTGGTCGCGTTCCCCGGCTCGTTCTGGATCTCGGCGGGAGACGCCGGACCGGCAGAACCCCGGAACATGCTCGGACAGGGGGCGCTCGAACAGGGTTTGACGGTCTGGCAGGATGGCGCGTGGTTCCTCATTCCCTATGTCGGGGTGTCCATGACCGCCGATTCACAAGGGTACGACTGGAACAACAAACATCCGACCACCGTCGCCATCAAGCTCCAACGCCGCGTCGCAAACGGAGTGATTTTCGGCGGCGGCGGAATGATGTTCGAGCGCGATTTGGCTACCGGACGTGATCGACATTTGACGGCGTCGATCACCTATTGGTCCGGATGGCAAGGCAGCAGCCGCGCGAACGCGGGTGGCTTGCCGCTCGAATTTCCGGGCAGTATCAACGCGACGGCGGGCCGACTCACCGGCCGTGACCCCGAGAACTGGATGTCGTCGGTCTCGCTCCAGCAAGGCATCGTCGCCTCACGATGGCGCGGACTTGCCTTGGTCCCGTATGGCGGCTCGCGCGCCACCTTCGACACGAAGCGACGTGTGTGGGAGAACCGGGTCACGTCAGATGCGGGAGTGAAGCTCACGCGCGCACTGACTGGCGGAGTGGTCGAAATCGGCGTCGCTCAGCGGCATCAGTACGGAATGCTGACGCATCAGAGCAGCGCCACCACTGTCGGTTTCATCAATCTGTGGATCGGCTGGAACCCCAGCGCCACGTCACATCGCTGAGGCTGCAATGTATTTCCAAACATTTGGCGGATCCGCACTGTTGCACCTTCTGGCCGCACATCCCAAAGTCGTCGCTCTGTTCGGGATTGGTGCCACGGTCGCGATGCTGATCAGCCCGAACGGACCTGGCCGCGATATTGGAACCGGTACCCACCTCGCTCGAATCGAGGCGGCGGTGGGTTCGCAGACCGCGGTGACCGACGCACGCCAGTTTGCGGCGGAACGCGCCGCGGCAGGAATCGTCGAACGCCAGGAGCGCGGCGAGATTGCGGCAGCGATTGCGCACACCCTCGACGTGTGCGGGGCCGGATGCACGGATATCAGCACCGCACGGATCGTCTCGGACGCCATCCTGCTGCGGCGAGTCCTCGTCTTGTACGAACTCGACAAGGCCGCGCGCGCGCCGGCACATCAGGCGGTTCAGGGCACACCTTCGGCGGTCAACCGCACCCGGTGACGGCCACATCCACCATTCGTAGAAGAAGGACTTCCGTGCGGGTGATCACGTGTGCGGTGCTGTCAATGGTTGTCTCTGGGTGCGCCGTGCATCGATCGGCGGCGGTCGCCGTCGCGCCGCCGGCGAGTGAGACCACTATGCCTCAGGGTCAGGCTGTACCACCGCCGCAGACCCTGGAGAGTTTCATCGCGAAGGTGCGCAAGCTTTCTGCGGAAGCACGACCCCCCAGGCCGGCCGCCACAACCATTGAAGGCAGCGACGCGCGACTCGCCGGAGCGCTTGCTGCGGCCATCGCGGCTCCGTCGCCCGAGCGGTTCCGAGAGGTCGCGTCTGAATACGCACGCATTGGCGTGAATGATCGGGCCTACGAGTACCTGATGCGATCGGTCGCGATCGACCCGCATGACGCCGCCGGCTACGACGCCCTTGCCAGACTCTGGAGAGATTCGGGCTTCCCGCAACGTGGCCTCGGCGACGCGTATCGAGCCGTTCATTACGCGCCCGCCTCGCCGATCGTGCACAACACGCTCGGAACGCTCCTGCAAGTCCTCGGCAACCGCCACGCCGCTCGTCTGGAATACGAGCGTGCACTGCAACTCGACCCGGCGGCGGTCTACGCGCTCACAAATCTTTGCTATGCGTGGCTCATGAACGGCCACAGCGGGCAAGCGGAGACGGCCTGCGGGCGGGCGTTGCAGCTCAATCCGCGCTATGTGCCGGCACGGAACAATCTCGCGCTCGCGCACGCGGTGGCTGGTGATGTCGCGGCGGCGCAGACCGCCTTCGAAGACGTGGACGATCCCGCGGCCGGCCTCTACAACACCGGTCTCGTGCAACTTGCGCGACGCGAGTACAAAGACGCGCTCGAGTCGTTCACACGCGCAGCGGCGCTGCGTCCGACCATGCGTCTGGCGGCGGCACGAGTCCGCCAGATCCAGCAATCGTTCAGCACTGGAGCAGGTGAATGACAGTCGCCATCGAAGTCGCCGCGTCTCCCTATCTGGCGGCGCCCACGACGCTCGCGGACGCGGGCTTGTCTCAGGATCTCGTCAGTCAGCTTGCGCTGAAAATGCTTCACACCGGATCGGAATCGACGGGCCTTCAGCTGGCGCGACGGCTCGGACTGGAATACTCGGTCATCGAGCCGTGCCTGGATTCCCTGAAGCGGTCGCGTCACGTCGAAGTCTCGAGCGGCCTGTCGTTCGGCGGGCCGTCGTTCTGCTATCGGATCACGGACGAAGGCCGCAGGCGGGCGATCCTCCTGTTCGAGCAGAGCCAATACGTTGGCGTGGCTCCGGTACCGCTGGCGCAGTACCAGCGGTACATGGAACGGTATGGACGTGCGCTGCCACGGACGGTGACGCGAACCCGCGTCCGGGAGGCCTTCTCTCACCTCGTCGTGAGCCAGAAGGTTCTCGATCAGCTTGGCCCTGCCGTCGCTGCCGGGCACTCGCTGTTCATCTACGGCCCGCCGGGCAACGGCAAAACCGTCATATCCCAGGCGATTCGAAATCTCCTGGACGGCGAGATCGACATTCCGCACGCCCTCGAAGTCGAGGGGCAAATCATCACGTTTTTCGACCCCGTCAACCACGAACCGCTGGCCGTCGCGGAGCCGGCGTCCGACCTCATCACGAGTGAAGGGCGCGATGAGCGATGGATCCGTTGCCGTCGGCCGTTGGTGACCGTCGGCGGCGAGTTGACGTTGAGTGCGCTTGATCTCACGTACTCGCCGCTCATGGGCTTCTATACGGCGCCGGTGCATGCCCGCGCCAACGGCGGGGTGCTCGTCATCGATGACTTCGGACGTCAGCACTGTTCCGCACAGGACCTGCTGAACCGCTGGATCGTGCCTCTGGAGAGCCGCATCGACTACCTCACGCTCCAGACCGGACAGAAGTTTCAAATGCCGTTCCAGCTCCTCGTGGTGTTTGCGACCAATCTCAAGCCCGCGGACCTCGTCGATGAAGCGTTCATGCGCCGTATCCACTACAAGGTGCTCGCCGAGAGCCCGACGCCGGATGAATTCCTGCGCATCTTCCGCGACTGCTGCGCGCAGGAACACTTGACGTTCGATGGCACGCTGGCCGCCCGGCTCATGGACACGTATCTCCGGCCGAAGGGTATTGCGCTGCGCGGATGCCACCCTCGCGATCTGATCAAGTACGCGCTCGCACACGCCGAGTATCGCGACGAACCGCGAGAGCTGACGTATTCGCTTCTGGAGGCCGCGTGCGACAACTACTTCGTCGACGGCATGCAATAGTCGATCGCCGTCGCTTTCGTGGCGCCGCCGTCGCAATGGGCATGGCGATCGCGACGCTCTCGCTGTGGGGGGCGAGCGACAATCCGAGTCCGACGGTCCGTATCACCTCCCCGCTCGGACGCACCGATCTGCCGGGTATGGTGCGGTTCGTCGCCCGCGTGACTTCGTCCGACAAGACGACGCCGAGCGTCGTGCGCTTTTACGTGGACCATGTGCTGCTCGCGTCCGACAGCGACGGTCCCCCGTACGTCGCCGAATGGGAGGACGTGAATCCATTCGAGTCTCGTACCCTCGCGGTAGAAGCGGAATTTACCCCCGCGTCGATCGCTCGGGACGAGATCGAACTCAAACCGCTCGATCTGATCGAGACGGCCCAGATCAACAGCGTCGGGCTTGACGCCACGGTTCAGGACCGCGGCGGGCGCTACGTCACCGGGCTGACGGGCAGCCAGTTCGAGCTCCGCGAGGACGGAGTGCCGCAGTCACTCGACTCCGTATCCGCGGAGGAAGTGCCGGCCACGTTTGCGCTGCTGATTGACACCAGCCAGAGCATGGCCCGAAGCATCGATGTCGTTCGCCGGGCTGCCGCGCGGCTCACCGATTACGCGCGCCCTGACGACTCGTTCGTCGTCGCGCCGTTCAAGCACGGCGTGTTCAACGTCACCGGACCAACGAAGGATCGCGACACCGTGGCCGATGCCATCGCCGCGGTCCGACCTGCAGGCGGGACCGCCATCCTTGACGCACTCATGGCCGTGGCGACTCGCTTCGGCAATGCGGATCAGCGGCGCGTGATTGTGTTGATCACCGACGGGTATGACGAATCGAGCGAGACACCGATCGAAGAGGTGCTGGCCGTTCTCAAGCGCTCGCAGGCGACGGTGTACGTCATTGCCGTGAATGGCATCGCGGGCGTCTCCATCGACGGCGAGACGCTGCTTCGCCGCATCGCGAGCGAGACCGGGGCTCGAGCCTTCTTTCCGTGGAACGGCGCGGGGATGGCCGCCGCCCACGCAGCCATCGCTGAGGACGCGCGGAGCCGGTACCGCCTCACCTACACACCGACGAATCAGCGGCAGGACGGGACGCAGCGGACAATCGAGCTCGTCGTCAAGGACCAGGCCTCGTATCTGGTGCGCGCCCGCGCCGGATATGTCGCGCCCTCTCCTCCGCCCGTTCGCGCATCGTTGGAGTTCTCCGCGACCGACACGTCGGAAGACTACGTCGATCTCGCGCGTGAGGACCTGCAGGTCGTCGAGGACGGAATCGCGCAGGACGTCGACGTGTTCCACGAGGCGGTGGCTCCGGTGTCGATCGTGCTCGCGCTCGATTCCAGCGGCAGCATGAAGCCGTTCGCTGCGGCGGCTCAGGACGCTGCCCGGACCTTCGTCGCGGCCGTCCGTCCGCTCGATCAGCTTGCGATGACGACGTTTGCCGATGGCGTCACACTCGTGCACGGCTTCTCGTCGGATCGGGCGGAGTCACTGCACGGCATTGACAGTTACGTCGCGACCGGCGGGACCGCACTCTACGACTCGCTATCAGATGGTCTGACTCAGCTCGCGGCACGTGATGGCCGCCGCGTGCTCGTCGTCGTCAGCGACGGTCGTGACGAAAATGCCGCGTCGAACGGGCCCGGAAGCCGGCGACAGTGGGCGGACGTCCTGGCACAGGCCCGTGCGATAGACGCGACCGTCTATCCGATCGGCCTCGGGTCGAAAGTCGATGTCGCGCGGCTCAAACAGCTCGCCGAGCTGACAGGCGGCGACGCGTTCTTCGCCAGTCAGGTGTCGGATCTTCCACGTCACTACCTGCGGATCGTAGAGGCGATGCGGCGCTCGTATGTCGTCGGGTACACGTCGACGAATCCGGCGCGGGACGGGGCATGGCGCAAAGTCGAGATTCGATCGCTCCTCACGGGCGTTCACGTGCGCAGCCGCGGCGGCTACTTCGCGCCGCCCCAGTAGTCTCCACGACGCACGGAGCTAGAGGAAAGCGAATGTGTGTGCGCACGGGTGGAAATATGCGCGAAGAAACCGCACGGCATAGAGGAGAGATCACGTGCAGCTAAGAGATGCTCGAACGACAACGGCGGGTGCGGGACAGTGGGCAGATATCGCCCATCCGTGGAACCCTCGCAACTATCCGGTCGCGGTTAGCCGGAATGGAGCCCGACACCACGCTCGCACCGCGCTCGATAACCTCGAAAGGTTTACCCTCGCCGGGTTGCTGGGCGTTCTCGCCTGCCGATTGGTGCCGCACCTGGCCGACAGGCCGATGAATGCCCTTTACCTGGTGGCTGAAGCCGTCGTCGTCCTGATGGTTGTGTTCCGAGTGGCGACGAATCAGGTCAGTGTCAGGCCCGCCGATTGGTTGATCGGCTTCGGCGGGACCTTCCTGCCCCTGTTGGTCGGACCCGGCCACGGCGCCGGATTCGCCCATGGCCGCGTGTTGATGGCGATCGGGCTTGCCATCTCAGTCGGCGCCCAACTTTCGCTTCGTCGAAGCTTTGGAGTCGTGGCGGCCAACCGCGGAGTCAAGACGGCGGGGGTGTACGCCGCCGTTCGGCACCCGATGTACGTTGGGTATTTCTTCACGCAGACGGGGTTCCTGCTGACGAACCCAGGCGTCTGGAACGCCGCGGTTTTTGCCGTGTGGGTGGGATGCCAGCTCTATCGGGTCCATGCTGAGGAGCGCGTGCTTTCAACCGACCCCGCGTATATCGCCTTCAAGAATCGCGTCCGCTATCGGCTGCTTCCCTTTATCTACTGAGGGTCAGGCGTTCGCGTTATCTACTGAGGGTCAGGCGTTCGCGCGCGCAGCCGCGGAAGCGACTTTCGCTCCGCCCCGGTGATTCGTCCTCACGCTGGTGAGCGACTGCGCGCCGTGTGCGGCGGAGAGTGCGGTGGGTCACGACGAGACGCGCGACGCAATTCTGGAACACGGCGCTAATCACAGGCGAACGAAGGCGTTATCCGACGTCTGACGGTCGACGTGTCCCGTCATGCACCGCGGGTGCAAATCCGTGCGTGCCGCGGACGTCGGCTAAGTACCTTTGGCGACAACATGTTAGTCCAACCGACACACAGCGCTGAGCTGGCGTCTCGCTTGCTCACGCCCACATCGAGTGCACGCATGATCGACACTGAAACGGACCACAACACGGCGGCGCCTGCTGCGACGCGGGTATCGGCGTTCTCCCGCCACGGGAACTTCGAACCACCGATCGTCGTCGGTTCGAGCGCCGCGCTGCAGTCACTGCTGCGTGTCGCCTCGAGGATTGCGCGGCGTTCCGCGAAGGTGCTCATCACGGGCGAGAGCGGCGTTGGCAAGGATGTCATCGCGCGGTTTATCCATTCCCAGTCCAAGCGATCCGGTCAGAAATTCATCGCGATCAATTGCGCCAGTGTGTCGGAGACACTGCTCGAGTCGGAACTGTTTGGTCACGTGAAAGGCAGCTTTACCGGCGCCCATCGAGACAAGGTCGGCAAATTACAGCAGGCGCACGGTGGAACCATGTTCCTCGACGAAATCGCCGAGATGAGTGCACGCATGCAGGCGTTGCTGCTGCGCTTTCTGGAAAATGGCGAAATTCAGCCTGTGGGGTCTGATGCGCCAGCGATTCGTGCGGACGTCCGCGTGATTTCCGCAACACACCGTGACCTCGCGGCCATGGTGGGCAAGGGCGAGTTTCGGCAGGATCTTCTGTATCGAATCAACGGCACACATCTGCATGTTCCGCCGCTGCGCGAACGCAAAGACGATATCCGTGAGCTTGTCGCCTACACCATTCGCCGGTGTCAGCTGCCGATCACACTTACCGACAGCGCAATCGATGCGCTCGAGCGCTATGGATGGCCTGGAAATGTACGCGAGCTGCAGAATGTCATCGAGCAGGCCGCATCGATGGCAGCCGGCAGCGAAGTGACGCCGGCGGATCTACCGGAACGAGTGATGGTGATTCAGCATCGCGCCGGATACCCGGGCGCGGAGCGCCGTCGGCGAATCGCAGACGACCTCTACGACGGTCTGACCTCAGGCGGCTACCGGTTCTGGGAGGACGTGCACCGACTGTTCACGAGCCGCGACCTGTCACGAGCCGATCTTCGCCAGTTGATTCGACGCGGATTGACCGCGACTGGCGGCAACTATCGGGCCCTGCTGCAGCTCTTCGGTCTCGAACAGGAGGAGTACAAGCGGCTCATGAATTTCCTGGCGGCTCATGAATGCGTGGTCGACTACCGGGAATTCCGGCAGATGGCGAACAACGCCAGTGCCAAGTGAGCCCGAACCGCTTCTGACGATTGCGCCCGAACGCGGCGATTGCACGGAGGTGTCGTCCGCGTAGCGCCGTTCGAGTACCGCTACGGATGCTGCATGCCATCTGAACGTTTCCGTCCCGAACGCTGCACGAGTGCTCGGTTGCACGGACATGCACGTTCCGAGACCGCTCCCCACGCCAGTCACTGCCGCCTTCTGGACAAATGGAGAAAAGTCCGAGGTGGTGGCGCCTCTCTCGTGCCGCGTCGTGCATCGCCGTGTGATTTTGGTGGCGGCCGCTTTGCGGTTGTCAGCAGCACCGCATCTCGCGGTGGCGGCCGGTAACGGCTCGCACGAGAGGAGATTCATGAAAGCCATCGCAATAGTGTCACTCGCGGTCGTTGCCTTGTCGGCCGGAGCCGGCGTAGCGAGTGCGACTACCGTCCCCCTTAATCAGTGCGCCATTTTGGAATTGTGCAGCCAGGTCACCGTCACCACGACGCTTGTCGGTACCGAGATCGACGTAGACGTGCTGGATGTGCCGGGAAGTCCGGCGTTCGGTCTGTTCGGCGACACCGGGGCCAACCGGGCCTTCGGATTCAACGTGGTTGATCCTGATGCCGGCGTCGCCATTTTCAACGTCACATCCGGCTTCAGTTACGCGGGTGCCAGCGTCACGGGAATGGGAGGCGGCTTGGGAGATTTTGAGTTCGTCATCAATGGTCCCCACGGCGGAACGAACGCCTCGCTGCCGCTTCATTTCCGCGTGGGCCGCACCGGTGGATTTGCGTCTGATCTGGATCTGTTCGAACCCAACGCGCTCGGCTACTATTTCGGCGCCCACGTTCGAAACAACGTGTCCGGTCTGAGCGGTTTTGCGGGCGCGCAGGACCCCTCATTCACGCCCCCGAATATCAACGCAGTTCCAGAGCCAGCGTCGCTGATTCTGCTCGGTACCGGGCTCTTGGCGGTTGCACGACGGTTCCGCCGTTCACGTCGAACCGCCGGTGCTCTCTCGAGGTGAACTGCGAGCGCGTGCGTTCACGGTAACGCGACGTACAGCGCCCGCCCCTCCGTTACTGATCGAGTAGGGTGAAGCGCGCATCGACCGACTCCTGCGACGCCTTCAGCGGTCAGACTCCGTGAGTCGAGTTACCTGTTGCATTGCGTCGCGATGGAGCTGTACCCGTTCCGTGTCGCCATGAGACGGGAGGGGGTGAGCGTGGAAGTGAAGGCTATTCGCTTTATTGCGTTTTGCCCCCCATCTGCACTTCAAAGCCGTCCGGATCCGGAACGTGGAAGCTGCCTTCAGTCGCTCGTATCATCAACCCGCGGCGCTTCAGCTCCGCTTCAACCGCCGGCTTGACTGTCTTGTCCGTGTCCCAGTTGGCCAGCGAGTACGCGACGTGATCGACCCCCACTTTGCCGCCAGGCCGGCTGCTGGCATTGCGAGCAATGAGAATGTTGTCGCCGAACGTCAGACGGCACTGCGTTTTTCCATCGTCGTTGGTCACCTTCATCCCGAAGAGACCCGAATAGAAATCGCGCGTCTTCCGGTAGTCGGCTACCTGCATCGAAACGTGGTTGATATAGATGGCATTCGCCGGGGCAGCCGCCTCCGCGGGACCCACGGTGGACGCCGCCGTCGCCGTGAGCGCCAGGGTCCGAATGAGCTGACGACGCGACATCTTTCCATGTTCGTAGTCATGAAGCAGCTTGCCGATGATGTGTTCCATTCGCTTACCCTCCTCTGAACCGAGGTTTCGAAGTTACTCTTACGGCAGCCCCAGCGCTACCCATTCGGGGGAATGCTGGTTATCCCCTACCGCTACGACAATGTATTGCTTGCCTTGGTGCATGTAAGTTATTGGCGCGCCCGTAGTCCCCGCCGGCAGATCCATCTTCCACAAGGTTGCACCGGTTGCCTTGTCCAACGCTTTGAACCCGTTCCCTCCGTAGCCGGGCGAGATCGTGGCCGGCATCCCGGCAGGCAGCCGCGGGCCATTTGACGACATGGCTGGCGAGCCCTCCCCAACGAACAGCAGGGTCTTGGTCAGGAGCGGCGCGCTGCGCCCCGGGTTGCCGAGCGGCGGCAGGTTCAGATGTTTGATCGCTGGATGATCGCGGGGGCCGTCGCCGTTGGCCACCATCCAGCGATGCTCGCCGCGATTGAGATCGATGGCCGTGATCCGTCCGTATGGTGGTTTGAACAGCGGAAGACCACGGGGCCCGCCGATCCATTGTCTCCCGCCCTTCGTGTACCGCAGATTCGTCTGCTTCGGATCGCCAGGTACGATATCGGCGACAAATGGCGTCGCAATCGATGGAACGTAGAGCGTTCCGGTTTCCGGATCGAACGCCGCGCCCTGCCAATCCGCCCCTCCGACGGAGCCGGGTAACTGGATCGTTCCCTTCTTCGCGTTCGGGCCATCACCTCGAATCGACGGCGGAGTAAACAGGGGACCCGTCACGTACTGCTTCGTGATCGCGATCGCTTCCTGTCGCAGCTCGGGCGTGAAGTCGATCAGGTTGTCGGTCGTCGATCCCTGTCGATCGAACGCCGCTGGCTTGGTCGGGAACGGCTGCGTCGGCGACGTCCGCTCCCCCGGCGTGGTGGATTGCGGGACCGGACGTTCTTCGATCGGCCATACGGGCTTTCCCGTGACACGATCGAAGACGTAGGCAAAGGCCTGCTTGGTCACCTGCACCACGGCCTTGATCGGGCTGCCGTCCACGGTGATGTCGGCGAGGATTGGAGCCGCAGGCGGATCGAAGTCCCAGAGGTCGTGATGCGTGAGCTGGAAGTGCCAGACGCGCTCCCCGGTCTCGGCCTTGACGCACACGAGACTCTGGCCGAACAGATTGTTTCCAAGGCGATGGCCGCCATACATGTCGCTGGTCGGCGACGTGATCGGCATGTACACGTAGCCAAGCTCTTCGTCGGCGCTGAAGAGCGCCCACACGGGGGCCTGGCCCGTGTACTTCCACGAATCGTTCTCCCAGGTCTCTACACCGAATTCGCCGGCCTGCGGAATCACGTGGAACTGCCAGCGAAGCTTTCCACTGCGGACGTCGAATGCGCGAACATCGCCTCGAGGCTGCTCCTTGCGCCCCGGGGTGTCTGTCATCGACGCGCCGATGACGACCACGTCACGGATGACGAGCGGCGCGCCCGTCCACCGATAGTCCGTCATCAGGGGGCCGAGGCCGATCTTGAGATCCACGCGACCACCGTTCCCGAAGTCGGAATAGACCTTACCGGTTTTGGCATTCAGCGCGTACAGGTATTCGCCTCGCTGCGCGAGAATCCGTTCGTCACCACCGCCGGTCCAATAGGCAACGCCGCGCGTGCTGTCGCCGGCGAGGTCGGCTGACGCGAACGGTTCCTGCACCCAGCGCGTCTTGCCCGTGGCCGCGTCGAACGCCTCGATCAGCCCTACACCGTTCGGAGCGTAGAGCACGCCGTTGATCATGAGCGGCGTGGCGCGGAAGTTCGCCGGAATCTTGAGCGCGGGATCCTTCGCTTTGAGGGTGGCGTCGACGGCAGGACGGCGCCAGAGGATCTTGAGATTTGTGACGTTGTTCTTGTTGATCTGATCGAGCGGCGCATACTTCGTGCTGCCGCTATCGCCGTTATAGCTCCGCCACTGACCGTCCTTCGTGCCGTGCTGCGCCGCCGCGGGCGATAGGCAGGCAACCAGCACTACTGCGATCGTTCCGACACATAGGTGCTGGCGCATGAGACGTCCTTAATAAGTTTGAAGTGCGAAGGTCGAAGTAAGAAGTAAGTTGGAAGTGAAACGAGCAACTTCAAAACTTACTTCGAACTTCACACTTCAAACTTTAAACTTCATTTGACGGTCACATCCACGTCGTAGGTTGAAAAGGTTTGGCCATCGCTGGCAATGGCTCGCAACCGGTAGGGGCCAGGCACAGCGAAGCGTACCTTCGTTTCCAACGTCGCGGGTTTTCCATAGAGACGCTGACTCATGATGTCGGGATCGAATCGAACCTTGCCCGCGCCTCGGTACACAATCCAGCGGACCCGTACACCCTGTTGAAGGCGGCCGTTCGGATCGGGAATCGGTTTCGGCCGTCCATCGTCGGTCGCGGTTGCCGTCAACGTCAGCGTATCCGAGACGTTGATCGTTTGAGCAGGGCTGCCGGTCATCGCCGGTGGCCGATTCTCATGGTCAAGATCCGTCTCGTTCGTCCCGGACGTCATCAACGACGGGTCACGCGCGGCATTCTTGGCAATGAGATCCTTGTCGACTTCCCATTCCGGCTGGAGCCACCCTTTTGCCTGGTTCGTTTTCCCGCGGGTCGTCAATGTCCAGATCGCTCGCCGGTCCTTCGGCCAATCCGCTGGCACGACCACTTTGAAGACCCACCATCTTCGCGCCGGATCGAAGTGTGTCGGCTGGCCTCGATCGCCGCCCGGCTCAAAGGTGTTGTCCGGACCGATCGGGACATCCAGCTCCTCGGTCGAGTTTCTGTTGAAGTAGCCGAAGTGCAGCGTATAGGTTCCGTCGGAGTTCCGCTCCCATCCGTCAAATGTCGGACTGACGTCCTGTCCCCTGGCATAGGTCGTCTGCGCATCCACTCTCGTATGCACCGCCCCGGCGAGAAGAAGGACGGAAGAAGCAACCGCCAATATGCACTTCTTCATTCCGACGTCCTTTCTCAGCGTGTGCTCACGGGTGTGGCACGGCCGGCTCGGCGCGCCTCGGTTTCCTTTTTGAAATCTTCATCGGACATGAAGTACCAGCTTATCCACGCCGACGCCATTTCATCGATGGTTCGCTGCCCGTATGTGATCTGCGCATCCGGATCCGGGTTGAACGGGTTCTTCGCCGTGTTGTCATGCCACATGATCGAATGCAGAACCGTGCCTGCCGGCAGCAGCGGCGCCGCATCATCCCTGTAGACGTAGTTGAGGTGCCAGTTGAAACGGAACTTGGCGCACGAGAGCGTCTCGACCTTTCCTGAAGGGTAGATGGCCTCGAGGCACTCCGCTTTCCCGCGGTTGTGCATGTGCGGCTGGAATGACAGCAACCGGGCGGACTTCTTGAGTGTGAGATAGCCATCCGACCTGATGTTGTCGGTGTGAGGCCGGATATCGACCTGCGGCGCACTCACCGTGGTCGAAGAAATCACATGTTGCGGGACGTACCCTTTGGGATAGAACTTGAGACCGAGTGTCACGTTCGTCGCGGTGTCTTCCTTGCCAGTCGAATGGAGATGCATCTGGAAGTTGATTTTCGTCCCCGCTTTGATCAACCGGCCGGAGCCGTCCGGGAACACGTCGCCCTCCTTGCCGATCGCATACTCGTTGAGAAAGACTCCCTGCTCGCCAACCTCGAGCGAGCCATCGGTTCCATCGAGCTGACCGCTGCCGAGACCCGCATCCGTCGGCTCGACGATCGAGGTCCGGATGTGGTGGATGACCGTGAAGCCCTTCGCCGGAATGATCTGAACACCCTTGATGTACCGATCTTCGGTTAGATGGGGATCCACGAGAATGTCAGGCCACTTATCGGGAGCCTTGGCCGCCACAATCACGTCGTTCGGCAGGGACACGATGAGATCCGGCTTGCCGATCTGCCATACGTCAGCGTCGGGGAACTGGCGGGGTGGCGGCATGTCGGCGGGATTGCCCTCCGGCGCTCCGGCGTCTACCCATTTCATGATGGTTGCGATGTCGCGGTCGGTGAGCGAGCGATCGTTGCTGAAGTGCTCGACGCCGACGTTCTTGTCAATGAACCACGGCGGCATCTCTCGCGCGACGACTTTCTGCTTGATCGATCTGGCCCAGGGGCGCGCCTCGGCATACGTCAGCAGCGACATCGGCGCGATGCTACCCGACCGATGGCACACCTGACAGTTGTTCTGGAAGATCGGCGCGATGTCTTTCGTGAAGGTGACCTGCGGTTGACTGGACGCGGACTGTCCCGCGTTCATCGAGGATGCAGCAACCGTGAGGATCAGCGCAAACGACGCCGGAAGGGTGAACCGCATGACGTTTCCCTCCTCGCCTTCGCCCTGCGGGCTACGGCGAAGCAAGCCAAGAAACGAGGGCACGAACAGAGGTGCCTTATTCTGCCACCAGTTGCGAATTAGGGCCCGTTATTTCAGCGAGCGCGGCCTAGTCGTCGTCCATCGTCGGTCCCCACGTTACCAGCACGATCATCGCCACGTCTGGCGCTATAATCGCCGCGTAGTGACTGCCCACCGACGGCTCGGCGTCGGCCTTTCGCTGATACTCGCAACCGCCTGGCTGGGGACCGTCCGGACGCAGGGCACTCGATCCGCGCTTGAAGGCTACGTCGCTTCACACCAGCGGGCCATCGTCTCAGAGTTGGTCGAGCTGCTGTCGATTCCAAACGTCACCACGGATACCGAGAATATTGGCCGCAATGCCATGCTGTTGCGCGAGATGCTGCGCCGGCGCAGCTTCAGCACCGAGATCCTCGAAACCGATGGCAATCCGCTGGTCTGGGGAGAGCTGAAGGTTCCTGGTGCCAAACGCACGCTGCTGATCTGGGCGCACTACAACGGCCAGCCGGTTGATCCCAAAGGCTGGAAGCAGGCCAACCCGTTTGTCGCTGTCCTGCGGGGTGGGCGTCTGGAGGATGGGGCGAAAGAAGTACCAGGATTCCGGAACCTCGACAAATTTGATCCGGACTGGCGCCTGTATGCGCGGTCCGCCGCCGACGACAAGGCTCCAATTGTTGGCCTCCTGGCTGCGGTTGATGCCTTGAAGGCCGCAGGCGTTGCGTTGTCCTCCAATTTGCGAGTGGTCCTGGACGGTGAAGCGGGCTCACCGAGCCTCGCGGCAGCTATTCCGCGGTACCGCGACAAGTTGGCGGCAGACGTGATGCTCCTGTTGGAGGGGCCGGTCCATCAAAGCGGCCGGCCCACAATTGCGTTCGGCGCCCGCGGGTTTCTCGACATGGATCTCACGGTCTACGGTCCGAAAGTGGGAGTCAACAGCGGTAACTTCGGGAACTGGGTGCCGAACCCTGCCCTCGGGCTGGCGCATCTTCTGGCGTCGATGAAAAACGATGCAGGGCGAGTACTGGTGAAGGGCTTTTACGACGGCATCGATCCATTGCCGCCGCAGGAACAGGCGATGCTCGACGCGGTGCCTGACGATCCAGTCAGCTTGATGAAGCTATTCGTCATCGCGGCACCCGAGCGGTCGGATCTCTCGCTGCAGCAAGCCTTGCAGCTTCCTGCCTTGAATATTCGCGGGCTGTCGAGCGCCTTCGTCGGACCCGACGCACGGACCATCATTCCCGATCGCGCGGTGGCTTTTATTGATATTCGACTTGTGAAGGAGACCCCTTCCAAGGCCATAGCGGAAAAGCTGCTGGCTCACATTCGCGCCCAAGGCTTCCATGTCGTGCAATCAGAACCGGACGATGCGATCCGCACCCTATACCCTCGCATCGTCAAAGTCATCTTTCGCGGCGCGGCTGAAGGGTTCCGCACATCCCCGCTGGCCCCGGAATCGCAGCTGGTGACCGAGGCGGTCGCGCGGATGCTGGGCGAACGGCCAATACAGATACGCACGATGGGTCAGAGGATCAATATCGCGGACTTCATCGAGGTGATGGGCATTCCCGCGATCACGCTTCCCACGGTGAATTTCGACAACAATCAGACCGCCGAAAACGAGAACGTGCGCCTCGGCCACCTCTTCACGGGTATTCTCACGATCGCCGCTGTGCTGACGATGTGACCAGACAGCTCTAGAGAGCAACTGTCAATACCACGTAAGCTCGCTATAACGCCCAACACCCAACTTCCAACTCCCAAGAAGCTTGTTGGGAACGCCTCAGTGCCTCGGTGTTCCGTCACAGCGAAAAAGTCTAGAACCGGAACAGTCGCGTCATCTTCACCACGAACGACCGACTCTGCAGCCTTGGGAATCCGGTGGCGATGGTGTCGCGGCCGTCAGAGAACACGACGAACAGATCGCTGCCGGGCTGGTACTCCCAGCGGAACCGCGCGTTGGTGGAGAGCGCGGCGTTGCTGGAGTTGTATTGAACGAGTGTGCTCACCGCCATGCGCGTGGTCATCGTGAAGTTCACGCGAGAGCCGATGAGCCGGGTCGTGAACCGGCCTACCGGGAGGTTAATCCAGTCGAGCGTGGCACGCGGCTCAATCGAGAACTGTGAGGTAATGTCCACACGCCCGTTGAACTCGGCCTCGGTGCGCGTCCCGCCGTAAAAGGTACCGCGCGACGCCGAGAACCGACCCGACACCTTCTGCGGCCCAAGGTAGTACTCGCTCCGAATCCCCTGAAAGTTGTACCCGCCTGGAAGGATGAAAACCTGTTTTGAAATTTCGAAGGGCTCCTTGATCAGCTCGTAGTTACGCGTGTAGTCAGTGGTCCAAAAGCCGCCGCCGTTGAATTCGACACGCGCCGAGGCCTGCGCCTCGCGGCTTTCCAGCGTGTTATCGAGATCGGTGATGTAGTCGAGGTAGCCTTCCGCACTCACCTTTCGCACCGACTTGCTCGATCGCGGTCGAGGGCTGAAGCGACCCTGCGCGTAACTACGTCGAAAGCTTTCACGTCGGAGAAACCCGATCTCAGGATTGAATGCGTCGCCGACGGACAGATGTTCGACATTCATCCCGTACCGATCGGCGGCGTAGGCGAACTGCGCCATGTAGCTCGACTCGTCGCCCCGGCGTCCGGGCGTCCGGCTCCGGGCGTAGTAACTGTTGAACGTCACGTTCTCAAAGAAGGCGAGCGCCGCATCGACGCCGACGACCTGGTTGGCATCGCTTCCGACGAGACGCGGCGCCCGGTGCGTGCCGATGAATCCAACGGCGCTGCGCCGGAGGATGTCGCGTCGCACGCGTACGACGGAAAAGTTTGTGGCCGCCGCTCCCGCTCGCTGCGATTCCTTGGTTTCAATATTCAACAAACCAATGGTGTTGCGGCCCGCGCGTCCCGTCACTCTGCCACCCGCGAGAATCGGGACTTCCTGATCTTCGCTGAGACCAATCCGCCGGCTGAAAAACATCACCGGCATCAAACTCGTCGCACCGCCGAATGCCTGGTTTTCTCTCGCTGGAGGACCAAAGCCGAAAATGCCCTGGCCCTCGAGGAAGAATTCGCGCTTCTCGGGGAAGAAGAGACTGAACCGGGTCAGGTTCACCTGCTGTTCGTCTTCCTCGACCTGCGCAAAGTCAGTGTTGTACGTGAAATCGGCTGTCAGACCCTTGGTCAGCCCGTATTTCAAGTCAAGTCCGGCATCGCCCGTGAGATCGTTCAACACAGCGGGTGTGGCCTGGCGGTTCGTCGTCACCCCGGAGATCGCGTACGGCTTGATTTCGAGATTGCGGCCCTGCGGCGGGACCTCGATGCCGACGAGCGTGGCGGCGGAGGACAACTTGTAAATGCCGCGACCACCGTACGAGGCCGGAACGCCGGAAAGATACGATCGTTCGTTCTTCCAGGGGATGCGACGTTGAATGTTGAAGCCCCAGGTCTGCGGGCCGCTCGCTCTGTACCGGAGCGATTTCAACGGGATGACGAACTCGGCGCTCCAGCCTACGTCGGTCCGCGCGGCTTTGACGTTCCACACGGTATTCCAGTCCCTGTTGAAGTTGCGTTCGTCGCTCACTTCCTGATCGCTGAGCGCGCCAAGCGCATTCGTTTGAAAGAGAACACCGCTGCGACGATCGTAGAACGTATCGATGACGAGCTGGACGTTGTCGTTTTGAAAGATGTTGTTGCTGTCCCGACGCATTTCGTTGGCGATGACGCGATCCGGCTGGTCGTCGAGACAGCGTACCGCGAAGTAGATGTTGGTGGCGTCAAAGAAGATCCAGAGCTCGGTGCGCTCGGTTGCCGGCTCTCCCTCGTGCGGCTCCTGTTGCACGAAATCGCCGATCGCCGGCACCTGGCTGTAAATCTCATCTTGCAGAAGACCATCGATGATGAGTGGCTCGGTGAGGCGGACCGCCCGTATGGTGACGTGCCCCTGGGCGTCCCGTGACACGACCTCTGGAGCGACGGGGGCGGGCGGACCGTCGATCAACGTCGTTGGAGCGACGGGCGCGAGCGGGCCGTTGAGCAACGACCCATCTTGAGCGAACGCGGGCGATACGGTGGCGACGCCGGCGAGCACAAAAATCAGCGGTATTGCCCGTAAGGGGCTTGCGATCCCACTCATGGGCCCGGCCAAGGTATCACGAGAGGCTTACTTTACCGCACACGGCGTCGGGTTCCATTTCGAGCCGTCGGGCAGCTTTTTGAAGGCGTAATTGACGATCCACGGCTGGGTGAGGTACTCAGGATCGTCAACGATCTGCGTGAATCGGATCCACTGACTGCTATCGGGTAATTCCATCACGCGGAAGTACTCGGTGAGCGCCGCGTTGCCCGTGTACGGCATCCCGTTTTTCCAGTAGTACCCCGGCTTCAGGCGGCTCGTGACGACCTTGAGATTGCCGCCGCGCTCGAAGCCTGCGCTCCCGCCCATGATGGTCCACGAGGCGATCGAATAGCCCTGCGCGCTTGGCTCGACGGCCGCCGGCGGCTCGAATTTGAGCGGCCGCGATGGAAACAATGTCGCATTGCCGTAATCGAGCCGCCCTTCGGTGGTCGCCGGGCCGAAATGGAGCAGGCGTGTCTGCGTGCCGTAGTCCGCTTCTATCTTCAGGGTGCTGTCGTCCAGCCAGGTGATGTGGAGATGCGTCGGCAGCCGCATGATTCCCGGCGCGCCGTATGCCTTGCAGGCGTTCCCTTCGGCTTCGTCTTTCGCGGGGTCCCAGGCCATCGCGGTCTTCGCGCCGGTCACGTTGTACGGAATATTTCCCCGGTCCGAAGGATTCGGACCGGCGCCGATGAAACCGACGCCAGGATTTTCGATTGTGCCTGTCACACCGCTGCCGAAGTCGCCCTTCGCCGGCGTGAGCATCCGCACGTGCCAGTCCTCGGTGACGACCGCGGCCCAGTAACCGGTGAGATCGATAGGCGCACTCGCCTTCGCCGTCGGCGGCGCAGCCGCCTGGCCACCGCGACCCTGCGCCTGCATCACTGCTGATGCGACGACGCACGCTGCGATCACGAACAGCGGCGTTCGCATCTCAGTTGACGGTCTCGCCCGCCCTGCTGCCCCACGACTTGCCGTCCGTCGTCCGCGTAATCTGGATCAAGCGGCCGTGCGTGCTGTTCGGGCTGCGCGACGGATTGACGACGACCTCGACCGGATCGCCGATCTTGAACGCGTCCTTGTCGATCCCCTGGCGCGCGAACTGCGAGGCCGTCGCGCCCTCGATCACCCATTGCTTGGTCGTGCCGTCGGGATCGGCAACTTCGACGTAGAGGAATGAATGCGGCGCGCGCAGCGTCACCTGGACCATCTTCCCTTTGACGCTGAGCGTGCGGCTCACATCGTAGGTGCCGCCGAAGGAGTGATGCGCGTCAACCGGCATCGCCGCGAGGATGACGACCGCCGCCATGATGAAAGATGAAGGTTTCATGGGTTATTTCTTCCTCTGTCTACTTCTTTTCTTTCAGACTGCGATATACGGCCTCGACGAAGCGCGACGTGACGCCCGGTTCCCGGCCGTACTCCGGATCGAAATCCATCGTCGTCTTCGCCGCCTTCACCTGCGCGAGCGTCATTCCCTTGTCGACCATCGCCTGAATGCGATCGCGGATGACCATCAGCATGTCGCGGTAGTTGCCGACGTCGGCCGCGTCGCTGATCCATCCATGACCGGGAACGATCATCGTCCCGCCTTGTGCCATGAACTCGGTGACGCTCATCTCAATCAACTTGTTGAGCGCATCGATTTCCCCGTTGATGCTGCCGCCTTTGTCCACGTCAATCGGAGGATAGATGTCGCTGTTGTAGACATCGCCCGCCGCGATCGCGTCCGCGCGGCGGAACCAGACGATGGTGTCGCCGTCGGTCACCGCGCGTGGCATGTGAAACAGCTGGACCGCCTGGTTATTGAAGAAGCGGTACAGCGTGTACGTTTCGGATAAGTACGTGTCGGTCGGTACGAGAGAGTCGGGCGCTTTCGATTCGACCATCCGGCTCTGAACCGCGGCATGCGCGAGCACCTGCAGGCTCAGCGATGGATCCCGATAGCCCAGGAGACGGAACAGCGGCGACTTCCGGATGTTTGCATTGCCACCGACGTGATCCGGGTTGCTGCTGGTGTTGATGATCATCCGGATCGTTGGATCGGCAAATGCATGCGTCGACTGCCAGGTGTTGCCGAACGGCGACGCCGAATCGGGCAGGTCGGACGGCCGCAGTGCCTCGTGAATCCGGCGCACCGCATCCAGCACCCGATCGCTCGCCCCAGCGACTCCCGAATCGACCATGACCGTACCGTCGCCGCCCGCCGAGACGATGATATTGCCGCCGCCGCCGGCGATCAGATAGACGTTGCCGGCGACGTGCAGCGGCTCGACCTTGTCGTACGCCGGCGCGCGCGGCCGTTGCACATCGGCACGCTCGGCGATACGCGTCGACGCGTCGGTGTACGTCGGCTTGATCGTCGATTGTGCCGCCGGCGGTTGCAGGGACGCGCCCCGAGCGCGCCATTCCGGATAGAGCGTGTCCGCGCCGCCTCTCACGCCCTCTTGTGGCGTCTTGTACTTGAAGGCCGATTCGGTCAGATACGGATTCTCGCCCGGCAGATAGTGCGGGACTCGGTACTTCTCCCCCGCCAGATTGTCTTCAGGCTGGCACGGATACGGCGGCAGCTGCAGCGTGGGTGCCCGCATGTAGGTCGCGCTGCGCACCAGCGGCTCGCTCAGATAGTCGGGATCGATGACCGTGAACGTCACTTCCAGGTACGGTTCTTCGAGCGACATGTGCTCGATCACGGTCGCGCGGAAGCTGGTGGCGACGCCATTGCGGCGAACGTAGCTCTCCTTGAGGTGCGTCGTCGTAATCTCGAGCGTGTCGCCGCGGAACTTGCCGCCGGAGAAGCCCTCCCACGAGTGGAGGGCGTACGGGGAGGGCGAAGGACGGCCGTCGAGCCAGATCACGCGTTCGCCGGCAGTCTTTTCGTACGAGATTCTGTACGCGATGAGCTGACGGGTGAGCGGATCGACGACCTTGTCGATCCGCATCGGGTCGAGCCCCTTGGGCTGGTAGCCTGGAGTGCGCGGCCGGCACTGCAGGAGTGACGACGTCGAGTTCACCTCCTCGTCGTACGTGTCGGCCCGCATGCGGGCGGCGTCGTTCAACGGGAGGCCGCGGTAATCGCCCGGAAATGCCCCGGGATTGCGGTCGCGCTCGTCTTCGTGGTTAATCCAGCGCCACGTGCCGGTCAGGTCGACAGGCGAGTTCTCCTGAGCCACCCCCGGGCGGGCAGCCAGTGACGCCAGCAGCATCAGGACTGCTGCCGCTCCCGATCGATTCACCGTATTCATGTGGACCCCGATCCAAGGTGGCAAGCTCGAAGGTCGAAGTGTGAAGTTACTTCGACCTTCGAATCCTGGCAACCTCCGTCAGTTCGTTTTCACGGAACTGGCGATCCTCGCGAAATCCGCCCAGGGAACCAGTCGTCCGTGGATCGGTACGAGCTGGCCGACGTCCAGCTTCAGCCGTTGCACGTTGTTGTACAGGCTCATGTTGGCGGCGGACGCCGTCGTCGGAAACGGCGCGTTCGCCGCGGGAGGATTGAAGAGATCCGCTTCCATCAGGAGCCTCTCCTTAGGGAGGTGCACCATCAGCATGCCGACGGCATGGGGATTCCCCTGCACGAGGTGCAGGTCCATGATTCGCGTGCCGTCGGTAATGGTGTACTTGTCGTTCTGCACCTGCTCGAGAACGAAGGTCTCCTGGAACTCATCGGGCGGATACAGGGACAACCTGTCTGGTTCCAGCGTCCGTGGCGAGAGGTCCATGACCGCGTAGTAGTAGTACGGCACGACGTCCCGGTGCGCGATCGGAATCGCGCCCTCGTGCACGTAGGTGCGAAGGCCGCCGGAGTGGTCGAAGTGGTGATGGGTATTCACCACGTACTTGATCCGCTTGTTGGGAATGAGCTTCTTCACTTCGGCGATGACCGCGAGGGACCGCGCTTCGTCGAGCGGCGCCTCGACCACCGTCACGAAATCGCTGAACTCGACGGCCACGCTGTGGTGAGAACCGCCGGTGAGGTAGAACACCCCCTCGGCCAGCTTCTGCGACTCGACGCGAACGGGTGGAATGGCTGCGTTCTGCGCCGCCGCGGGGACGGTGACAGCCTCGCCACACATGTTTGGTTGGACGTTGCTGATCGTGATGCCAAACGAATTGTGACCTCCGTCCGGAACGCCGAAGAACCCCTGCGGTCTCAGTTCGTGGTCCCAGTTCGTGTGGTTATGAAAATTGGTAGGAAACTTCACACCCCCGAAGTCCTTGTAGCCCCCATATGTCTTTTCCTCCACCATGTCTCCGAGGAAGGGACTGGGAACAAACGTCTGGATGCGGACGACTTCATTCTGAGGACTGATGGAGCCCTGGATCCGGAATTTCCCCATCGTATACGCGAGAATGTTCCGCCGCTCTCCCCCGCCTTCATATCGTTCAAACGTCACCAGGTCCTTCGCCGCCATCGCACTCTTGAGGAAACCGTGAGGGTCGAGCGAGATTTCGAGCTGGCGTGCCGCGGCCGCGGCCGGCTGCGGATTCACGGTGGTGCCGGCCAGGTTCCACGCGGAGTTGCCGCTGACCAGGGTGATCTGCCGCTGTTCCCCCTGGATCGGAATTCCGCCGCCACCGCGACTCGGATAATTTCCTTGTTGCCGAACCTGCTCTTCTCTCATGGTTCGGGCCTCGTAGTTGATGCTTCGAGAGAAGTTTGCCAACTGAATCTTTGGCCAGTCGTCCGCCGGGCTGTAACCCTGGCCCACGATACCGACGTAGCCGCCGGTCCCCGAGTAGGTAATGCATTTCAGCGATTCGGTGCCCATCGCTTTGGCCGCGGCCTGGAGAACGGCCTTCGCATCCTGGGCCGCCGCAGTCCCGCTTGTCAGCGCCAGAAGGGCAACGACCATCCATAATCTTTTTGTCATACGCTCTCCCTTGTTCCCTGAACCCCAAGTTTGGGGCGAGCCTACAACGGAAGACAGGCGATTTCAACGGAGTTCGCCCCCTGTTGTCCCCCTTCTAACCGTCCGCGAATGGGTGTATACAGGGGAGCATCGCACAAGCGGCTCGATACCAAGGTGATGGACGATCGGTGTCAGAGCGGGCATTGAGCTGTCGACTTGGAGATCCGTTTCAAGGCAAAAGGAGATTTGTCATGAGTAGGGCGAAGTTTCTCGCAGCGATCCTCGTGGGAATGGCCTTACTGGGCAGCGCGTTCGTCGGTTTCGTGCTGGCAGAAACCACGTCTCCTTCGGCGCTCACCGGCACGGTGACCTCGCAGGCGGAAGGCGCGATGGAAGGCGTGCTCGTCGGTGCAAAGAAGGTCGGCTCGACGATCACCACCTGGGTAGTCAGCAACGCCCAGGGCCAATACAGCTTTCCGCGCGACAGAATGGAACCCGGCAAATACGCAGTGGGCATCCGCGCCGTCGGATATGAGCTGCCCGCGACCTCGGTCGATCTGAAGGCCGATCCTGCGCGGCTCGATCTGCAGCTGACGAAGATCGCGCGTCCGACGAAGATCGCGGAGCAGATGACCAACGCCGAGCTGATCATGAGCGTGCCAGGAACGCAAGCGCAGCGGGCGTCGCTCGGCGGATGCGTGAACTGTCACACGCTGCAGCGCGCACTGTTCTCACGGTTCGATGCGCTCGAGATGTCGATCGTCGCTGCGCGCATGCCGCGGCACACGAACAATTCCTCTCCGATGCACCCGTGGTACCGTCCGCAGGAAGGGCCGTTGCCGACAATCGCCGAGCCGACGACGCTCGGCCGATATCTCAGCTCGATCAATCTGAGCGAGACCGACAGCTTCCAGTTCCCATTGAAGACGCTGCCGCGGCCGAAGGGGAAGGCCACGCAGGTGATCTACACGGTGTACGACCTGCCGCGCCCCGACGCCTCGCCGCACGACGTCGCCTTCGACGCGGACGGCAACGCGTGGTACTCGGATTTCAACTCGCAGTACTTCGGCAAGCTCGATGTCAAGACCGGCAAGGTCGTCGAGTACTCGCCGCCGCTCCGTCGCCCCGGACAAATCGCGCAAGGCGGTCTGCAGATCGATCTCGACAAACAGGGGCGCGTCTATTACGGGAACATGTCGCAGCTGCAAATCGCGCGGCTCGATCCCAAGACCGGCAAGATGGAGACGTTCCAGCTTCCCACGCCCGAAGCAACGTGGGGCGACGCGCACCTGACGATGATCGATCCGGCGCACATGGATGTCGACGGCCAGCTCTGGTTCAACATCGCGTTCGATACCGGCGAGTCGGGCGGCACGTGGCGCGTGGATCTCGCGAAGAACAAGTGGACGCCCATCAGGTATCCGCAGGGCAGCCCATCGGCCCGCGCCTACGACATCATTGCCGACTCGCAGAACAACGCGTGGGGCATGCAGATGACGAACGACAAGATATGGAAGACGGACGCGAAAACGCTGCAGACCGTCTGGTACGACTTCCCTACCAAGGGCGCGGGCTGCCGGCGCGGGCACATGGATTCGCAGGAGCGCATCTGGTGCGGCGTGTTCAACGGCAATCGGCTCGCGATGTTCGACACGAAGACGCTGAAGTTCACCGAGTGGACGGTGCCGACCGAGTGGACGCGGCCGTATGACGCGCAGTACGACGACCGCGCGTACGCGTGGACTGCCGGTATGGACAACGACCGTGCCGTGAGACTGAACGTCGCGACCGGCGAATTCACCGAGTATCTGCTGCCGGGCCACACCAACGTGCGTCATGTGGAGGTGCAGAAGTCGGGTGCGCTCTCGAGCCTCTGGCTGGGTGATCAGCACGGCAACACGCTGACCCGCATCGAGCCGCTGGCGCCGTAGGGGGGCGGACCTAAAGGTCCGCCTCTACGACTGCGCGCGCGTCAGCCGCGCTGCCCGGTGAACAAACGAGGGACCGATGCGGCTCAAGCCGGTCAAGCCGGGTACCCGGATCACGCTGACGGACCACAATGCGGTGGACGATCAGGCGCCCCGGGGCAAGGAGGCCGAGCGGAAGCTGGCCCCGCTGCTCGAGCGGCTGCCGGAGCTGCAGACCGCGCTGTACGCCGAGTCGAAGCAGGCCCTGCTCATCGTCCTGCAGGGGCGGGACGCCTCGGGCAAGGACGGGCTCACCCGCGCGGTGTTCGGCGCGCTCAACAGCCAGGGGTGCGTTGTCAGCAACTTCAAGCAGCCCACCGAGTACGAGCTGGCCCGCGATTATCTCTGGCGGGTGCACCAGGCGGTCCCGCCCAAGGGGACCATCGGCATTTTCAACCGCTCCCACTACGAGGACGTGCTGGTGGTACGGGTGCACGGGCTCGTGCCCAGGAAGGTCTGGTCAAAGCGTTATGAGCAGATCAACCAGTTCGAGAAGATGCTGGCCGAGAACGGGGTGACGATCCTTAAGTTCTTTCTCCACATTTCGAAGGAGGAGCAGAAGGAGCGGCTGCTCGAGCGGCTGCGCAATCCGCTGAAGAACTGGAAGTTTCAGGTTGGCGACCTGGAGGAACGGAAGCACTGGCGCGACTACACCGAGGCCTACGAGGATGTGCTGGAACGGACGAGCACCGACTGGGCTCCCTGGTACGTCGTCCCGTCCGACCGGAAGAGGTCCCGCGACCTGCTCGTTGGTCGGGTGGTGGTGGACACTCTGGAGCGGATGGGGCCCAAGTTCCCCAAGGTGAACCCCGAAGTGCTCGAGATCGCTCGGCAGTGGGAGCTGGAGGCGACGGGTCGGCGGAAGATCGACGAGTAAGGACTACCGAGTACGTATGTGCTGAATGTGACAGCCGGTTGGTCGCCCGGTACGGCAGAATAGCGACCATGTCGGTAATCCTCCCGTAAGCGCCTGCCGAAAACGACCCTCGGCACGAATCAGTTATCGGTCGCCCCCCAAAGATACGACGTGATAACCGCAGCGACTTCAGAGCGAAGTGGCGCGCCCGTTGAGCGTACTGAGAAGTTGTCGCGCCAGCGAGCGCGACAATGCCTGAGCTGCAAGGCGGCGCGGAATAGGCTTTTTCAACTGTAAGACCGAACAGAAAGGCGCGTTATGACGGGATCGATTCGAACGATACGAGTGGAGAAGGGGTTCGGGTTCATCAAGGACGATGCGGGGAAGGAATACTTTTTCCATCGGAGCGCCGTGCAAGGCGAGGAACTCGACAATCTGCGCGAGGGCGACAGCGTCGAATTCGACCTTGGCGAGGGGCCGAAAGGTCCTCGGGCCGAAAACGTCCGGCGCACGTCCACCTAACGGGGGCTGACAGCACGCGGGACTGGTGAGCGGAGGCGGTCGAGCCGGAGATGACAGTTACCGGCTACTGCCGCTTCTCGACAACCACCCGCCCCGCGGCATTCATGTAAACGCGGTACTTGTTCCCGTCTTTGCACGACACGGCATAGTCGTCCTTGGCCTGCTCGGTGGCCTCAACGACCTCGCCACACGGCAATCCCTGAAGCGCGATCACCGCCGTCAGATCCTTCTTGACCGCTTCGTCGTCGGCGGCAAACGACGGCACGGCAAAGAACGCCGACATCAAGAGTGATTGCGCGAATACGAAGCTGCGTTTGTTCATGGTGTCTCCTGCGTCAGGCTTGTAGCGCGGCGAATTTCTTCGGGTCCGAGAGGAGGCCCCAGATCGCCTCGCGCGAGGACACGATCGCGGACGCGAGCCTCTGGTCAGAGTCCTGCAGCAGCGACAGCACCTTCATCATCAACAGATCGTAGGACCGGCGCAGCTCCGGCATGGTGATCTTGGCTTTGCCCTGGTAGTAGTCGCGGAACTGATCCAACAGGTCGTCGACCTGATTCTTCAGCGAGAGCTTGGTGAAGACGCCGATGGCCTTGGTGGCCTTCAACTGCTCTTTCAGCGCGGCCAAGTCCAGTGTCGTCACGGGCGCAGGCGGTGCGGCAACCGGCGGTGCAGCAGGTTTTGACGCTCGCGGGTCCGGTGTAGCTGCAGGTGCGGGCGTTCTCGCAACCGGCGCGGCGGGCTTGGTTGCTGGCTTCGGCGCCGGGGCCGTTGGGGTCGGTGCCGGTGCCGCGGCAGTTGCGGGCGGCGTCGACGGCGGCTTCGGCGCCGGGGTCATCGCGCTCGGTGTCGGGGTCGGTGCGCTCGGTGCAGGTGCTGCGACAGGTGCGGGCTGAGGTGTCGCCGGATCTTGGGGCTTGGCGGCAGCCTGCGGAGCGGCGGGTTGCTCCGCGACACTCTGGGGCTGCGAGACCGGCTCAGGCGTGTGGCGGGCGCAGCCCGCGATCGGCAGCAACAGTAGAGCAGCAGCGTAAGCGATGCGCAGTTGGTGGACCTTCATCGGACAGGTCCATTCACTTCAACTTCGGTACCAACTTGTACAGCTCATCCTCTGCGGGATCCACGAAGGACAGCTCTGCTGCTGCAGCAGGCGGACCGGCGCGAGCCGGGCCGTGGATGCTCCCGACGCCATCACCTACGTACCCTTCACGACCAGCGCGGCGGAAAAGTCAGGACCGACATCGAGCGGAGTAAGCGACCATCGAGTGTGTTCATCGGGCTGCTCGGGATCCTCGAGCAATCGTGGCGCCCCTTCACCGACTTCCACGCGGCAGCGGTGCAGCGGGAACGAGAGGCCCATGCCCCTGGCTTTCACCCACGCTTCCTTGCAGCTCCACAGCGTGAAGAACATCGCACGGCGCAACGGCTCGTTCGCGCGGCGAAGCGCCTCCACTTCGTCGGGTGAGAAGAAACTTGCGGCCACACCGAGGCAGTCCACATCAGCTCGGTGCCGTTCGACATCAATGCCGACCGCACGATCGATGGTCACGGCTACGAGCGCGACGCCGGCGGAATGTGATGCGTTGAATTGCAGCCGGAGGGAGCCACCGTTGATGAGGGTCGGCTTGCCGAATGCGTTCAGTTCGAACGTGATGCGGGCGGGGTCGCATTCTGCGTACCGGGCGAGCACGACACGCAGGAGACCGCGGCGAGCGATAAACCGTGAATAATCGTCGTCGAATCGGAATCGCGCCGCGCGCCGGCGCTCACCATCCGAGAGGAGCGCATGCAGTTGGTCCATGTCGTCATTGGAGCGGTCCGTGGCAAATCGCCAGACGTGCAAATCGCCCAGTTCGAACGCGGGGCGCGCAATATCGATGTAGCGGTCGGTGGAGTGGCGGGTCTTGAGACCAGCCTCTCGGCCCGCCTCTACGGCGACCAGCGGGGTCTGACGACTCGCATCTACGCCGGCCATGACACCTCGTGGAGAGACTGGCTCAGAACGTCGGCGAGCTTCCGCACGCGCGGCTCGCGAATGATGGTGTCGTGTGCGCCGGGGACAAGGCGGGTCTGCACTCCCCCGGACGCAAGCCTCAGCCATCCGAGATCGGGGTTCATCGGAGCAAACGCCACGAGCCTCCGTGTGCGCGATCGGATCACCGTCACGGTGCCGTCATACGGCCGCGGCTGATAGGTTGTGAGCGCACGATGAAACGCTTCGAGGAAATCGCGGGCGTTATCGGGGTAGTGCCACAGTCCGAGCGCATGGCGGACGTCGACATCCTCTGGCGCCCCGCGAAGCAGGGCGCTGCGAAGACGAGCGCGCCACATGATCGCCTTGCTCCTCAGCCGGCCACTCGCGGCACCCAGGCCGGCGTTGAGAAAGTCGTCATCAACCATCCAATAGGCAGCATTCCTCAGCAGATGGAACAGTGCGGTTGGCCATACGCGACCACGTCGGGCGCCTCCTGGCGCGGAGCAGTCGATCATCGCGAGCAGCGACACCTCTTCCCCCGCAGCCCGGAGTTGCTGCGCGATCTCAAACGCGATCAGGCCGCCGCCCGAATATCCGCCCAGCCGGTACGGACCGGACGGAAACATTCGCCGGATGCCACGCACGTACGTGGTGGCCATCTCCTCCACGCTCGAGAAGAACCGCGCCCCCTCCTCGAGCCTGGCGCGGATGCCATACACCGGCTGGTCTTTGCCCAGGTGCGCCGCGAGCGACGCATACGACAGCACTTCCCCGCCGATCGCGTGGACCAGGAAAAACGGAGGCCGCGTGCCGGACGGCTGAATGGCGACGATAGGCGACCACTCGGTTGCCTGTCCAGGCTGCGCAACAAGCCGCGCCTGCGCACGGATGGTGCCGTGCTGGAACAGCGTGGCGATCGGTACAGCGATGCCGAATCTCGACTCCAGCTCCGACGACAACCGGACCGCCAGGAGCGAATGGCCTCCGAGCTCAAAGAAGTCGTCGTCTATGTCAACAGAGGCGACGCCAAGGATGTTTCGCCAGATCTCGGCGAGCGTCGATTCGATTTCGCCCGGGACCAGCGCGGCGGCACGCGCCGCGCTCGAAGGGACAAAGGGATCAGGGATCGGGGATCGGGGATCGGGGGTTCTCGGTTCGGGACCTTTGCTGAACGGGACACGGTTCCCTGCTCCCGGATTTGCTCGTGATCCCCGATCCCTGATCCCTGATCCCTGGGTTGAAGGGGCCCGGCGATGTTCATCGAGTAGCTTCGCGAGGCCGGCGACGGTTGGGAATTCGAAGAGCGAGCGAACGGCCAGCGGGGCGCCCATCGTGCTTCCGAGTCGCGACACGGCCTGCGCGGCGAGGAGCGAGTCGCCGCCGGACTCGAAGAAGTTGCTGTCGCGGTCGATCCGCTCGACTTTCAGCAACTCACGCCACACTCCGGCAACGGCTGCCTCCGTGGAACTCACTGTCCCGTCGGTCGCAACCGCGGAGGTCGCGGACCGCTTCAGCGAAGGGGCTTTCAGCGCACGCCGATCGGTCTTGCCGCTCGGCAGTAGCGGCAGCGCATCCAGCTGCTCGTAGAACTGCGGCACCATGTGCTCGGGGAGCCGCGACCGGAGGAACGCACGTAACTCAGCGGTCGAGGGCGCCGACCCCGCGTCGCGACCGACCACATACGCCACGAGGCTTCGGCCGGACGCGGCAAGTTCGTGCGCCGCCACTGCCGCTCGGTCGACGAGCGGGTGCGCCATCAACGCAGCTTCGATTTCTCCCGGCTCGATGCGGAATCCGCGCATCTTGATCTGGTCGTCGGCACGCCCGAGAAACTCGAGGCAGCCGTCTGAAAGAAACCGCGCCCGGTCACCGGACTTGTACATACGGGCCCGCGGCCCCGCGAACGGATCCGGCCTGAAACGCTCAGCCGTCAGCGCAGCATCGTTGAGATACCCGCGCGAGAGCGCGTCTCCCCCAATCCAGAGCTCGCCCGGGTAACCAGCGGGCACGGGTTCACCGTGATGGTCGAGGACATAGACGCGCGTGTTCGCGAGCGGCCTCCCAATCGGAATCGACGTCCGCGGCCGTCCGTCGCGTGCGATGACGTGATAGGTGGCGAACGTCGTCGCCTCTGTTGGACCGTAGCCGTTGATCAGCACCGTGTCCGGAAGCACGGCAAGCGCGCGCTCCACATGGCTCACCGAGAGCGTCTCCCCCCCGGTAATCACGTAGCGAACCGACGCGAGCGCCCTTGGGTGCTCGTCGATCACGACGTTGAACAGCGAGGCCGTGAGCCAGAGCACGGTGACGCGCTGGCTCGTGAGGAGTTCTTCGAGTTCCACTGGCGTGTGCAGCTTGTTCGGCGCGATGACCACGCACCCGCCGCGCAGCAGCGGCCCCCAGATTTCGAGCGTGGAGAGATCGAACGACAGCGCCGACATGTGAAGCACTCGCGCGCCAGGTCCAAGTGGCACGTCGGGCATCCCATACGCCAGCCTGACGATGGCGCGATGCGGAACGCCAACTTCCTTGGGAGTGCCCGTGGAGCCAGAGGTGAACAGGGTGTAGACAAGCGACTCGGGATTCGGAATTGGGGATTCGCGATTCGGGAACTCCTGAATCATTGACTTGGGATTCGGGATTCGCTCCGTTGACTCATTCGCAATTGCGTCGGCATCCGTGTCGATTCGGACTACGAGGCCGGCATTGAGAGCCATTTCCTGGGCGAGCGCGTCACGCGTGACGACGATGCGCACGCCGGCTCGGTGAATGAGCGAGGCAATCCGATCGAGTGGATAGGATGGGTCGAGCGGGACGTATGCCGCGCCGGCTTTGACGATGGCGAGGAGCGCGACGACGACGTCGGGCGACCGCTCCAAAAGGACGCCGATGCGGTCGTTCGCTTTCACTCCGCGCGCGCGCAGGTGATGCGCCAGTTGATTCGCCTGCCTGTTGAGCGCGTCGTAGGTCAGCTCGCTGCACAGCGTATTGCCCGAGGCAACGACGGCGGGAGCGTCAGGTGCGCGTCGCACTTCCGCTTCGAAAAGCTCGGCAAGAGTCTTGTCGCGTGGATAGGGCGCGGTGCTGCCACTCCACTCTGTGGTGATGATCGCTCGTTCGTCGTCGCTCGACAGCGGCAGCTCCGCGATCGAGCGATCGGGATTTGAGACGATGCCCTCGAGGAGGCGACGGTAATGATCAAGAAGCCGCGAGGCGGTCTGCGGCTCGAAGAGATCCCGGCTGTACTCGATCGTGGCTCGGCGTCCTCCGTCGCGTCGGAAGAGCATCATGGCGAGATCGAATTTCGCCGTGCCTGTGTCGATGACGCGTCGTCTCAGGCGGAGATCGCCAGCCGTCTGTGTCGCATACACGCCACCAGGGTTGTTATCAAGGACGAACGCGGTGTCGATGAGCGGCGAATGGCTGAGGCTCCGCTCCGGCCGCAGCTCCTCCACCAGTTTCTCGAATGGAAGCTCCTGGTGCGCGTACGCGCTGAATGCCACGCGCTTGATCCGCTGGAGCAACCCGCGGAACGTCGGCTCGCCGCTGACATCCAGACGCAGTGGCAGCGTGTTGAGGAAGAAGCCGATGAGCGGCTCGAGCTCCTGCCGGGTCCGATTGGCGATCGGCACACCGATCACCATCTCGTCCTGACCGCAGAACCGGTGCAGCAGGATCGCGAACGCCGACAACAGCGTGATGTACAGCGTCACGCCTTCCCGCCGGCTGAATGCCTCCACCCCCCCCATCAGATCCTCGGGCAGCATCAGATGCGCGCGTGCTCCCTGAAAGCTCTGACGCGCAGGACGACGAAGGTCGGTTGGCCACGCGAGTCGCGGCGGAACCTTCAGATGCTCTTTCCAGTAGTCCAGCTCACGCCGAAGGTGCTCGCCCTGCAGGTAGTCGCGCTGCCACGAGGCAAAATCAACGTAGCGGACCGGCAGGTCGGGGAGAGGCGACGGATGTCCCGTGCTGAACGCTCGGTACAGCGTCGTCAGCTCGCGAAAGAAGATCCCGGTCGACCACGCATCGAACACGAGGTGATGCACGGCGCCCACGAGCACGTGCTGCTCTCGCCCGAGACGCAGAAGGCGCATGCGAAAGATGGGCCCCTGCGCAAGATCGAACGGTCGTCGCGCTTCCTCTGTGATGGCCGCATCGACTTCCACGTTGCGACTTTCGACGTCGCACCTGGAGAGGTCATCCACGGGCACCAGGAAGGCGTCCGGCGACTGCACGACCTGGTGCGGGATTCCGCGGTGCGACGGAAATGTCGTGCGAAGCACATCGTGGCGGCACACGATTTCGCGGATCGCGAGGCACATCGCCTCGACGTCGAGCGGACCCTCCAAATCGACGATGAGCGGAATGTTGTAGATGGAGCTGTCGGGTGTGAGTTGATCGAGAAACCAGAGGCGCTGTTGCGCGAAGGACAGCGGGGCGCCTGCAAGGACACCTGTGCGCGGGATCGCGAGGCGGCGTACGGATGGAATCACGGGCAGCCTGATGGCATGCCAGCGGCATGCCCGTCGGTGACGCCCTCGGGGACGTGTTTTCCCCGACGCTTTCCGACCTTGCGGTCAGCGGGACGGGCGTAGTCGCCCTGTGAGAGCACATTTGTTTACGCAGTCGTGGACTCGGTTCCCGTGTGCGACAGTGGAGCACGTGCCACTCGAGCCCTTTCCGCGCGAACACCTCCAGATCCCGATACCGCAGCTCCTGGACGCGGCGGCATACCGGTACGCGAACCGCGAGGCGATCTGCGGCGCTGACGGATCCTTCACCTACCGCGATACGCAAGATCTGATCGATCGCGTTGCGCACGCGATACTCGAGGCGAGTGTCGCCCCAGGGGACCGCGTGCTGCTCCTGTTCGGCCACCGCGCGGTCGCGTTTGCGGCGGCGCTCGGCGTGGTGAAGAGTGGCGCCATTGCGGTGCCGTTGATGGCGTCAACGCCGGCTGACCGACTCGATCGGATCGCGCGCGACGCCCAGCCGTCGTGTGTGGTCACAGACATCACGAACGAAAGCCACGCTCAGGCACTCGCACGCGGCACCATGCCCGTGATCGTTGTCGAGCGGCTGCTGGCCGCGGCTGGCGGGGCCGGTAGGACCCGCCCTACGCTCGTCGGGCGCGAATGGCCGTCCCTCAGCGCTTCAGATCCTGCGTTCATCATGTACACGTCGGGGTCGTCCGGAGAGCCAAAGGGGGTTGTTCAAACACATCGCAGCGTGCTGCAGAAGATCCGGGCAACAACGCTGATGCTCGAGATCACGCCCGCCGATCGGATTGCGATGTTCAGCACGTATGCCGTGGGCCAGGGGCTGACAGCGGTGTTCAGCGCGCTCCTGCGCGGCGGCGCGGTTTGCCAGTTCGACGTCCGGCGACAAGGGCTCGAGCAGTTGGCCAGGTGGCTGGTCGAGCAGCGCATTTCGATCTACATCTCCAGCGCAACGCTGTTTCGAAGTCTCGTACGCACGCTCGACAGGTCCGCACGGTTTCCGGATCTGCGCCTGATCCGCCTCGGAAGCGAGCGCGTCACCACCGAGGACGTCGACGCCTACCGGCGGCTGTTTGGGGTCAGCCTCACGCACAAGACGACTCACGAGTCGGAGTCGACTGCCCCGCGACTGCTGATCGCGTACTCCTCCACCGAAACCGCGAACATATCGATGCACTTCGTCCGACCGGACGAGCAGTTTCCAGATGGGATCGTCCCCGTCGGACGGCCATCCGAAGGTGTCACGGTGTCTGTCGTGGACGAGTCGGGACAGCCGCTGCCACCGGGTGAGGAAGGCGAGATCGTCGTGCGAAGTGCCTACCTGCCCGCCGGCTACTGGCGCGATGCCGAACGCACGGCGTGGACGTACCTGCCGGTTTCCAATGCTCCTGATGAACGGATATGTCGCACGGGCGATCTCGGTCGCATGCGGCCGGACGGCTGTCTCGAGCACCGTGGGCGAAAGGATCGGCGGGTCAAAATTCGCGGCTACCGCGTGGAGCTGGAGGAAGTTGAGAGAGTCCTCTCGAGCCACCCGTCAGTGGCGCACGCGGCGGTTCTGGCTCGCGCGGATAGACGAGGCGATCCGATGCTCGTGGCGTACCTCGAAATGAAGGCTGGCGCGAGTACACCGGTCGAGGACATTCGCGAGTATGCGTCGCTCCATTTACCCGACTACATGGTGCCGGCGACCTTTATCGTCCTCGACGCGATGCCAACCAGCGACACGGGCAAGATCAACCGGTCGCGGCTCCCCGACCCCCCGCTCGACCGGCCGTCGCTTTCAGCTGCGTATGTGTCGCCCCGCACCGCGCTCGAGAGCACCATCGCCGCGATCTGGCGGGACGTGCTCGGTCTTGATGGCGTCGGCGTGCACGATCCGTTGCTGATGGTTGGCGGCGATTCATTGCGCGCCGCGCAGATCTCATCACGCCTCTCCGCGGCCGTTGGCGTCGAGGTGCAGTTGTGGGACCTGCTGGAGGCGTCAACGATCGCCGGTGTCGCCGCGCTGGTCGCACGGGCCACAGAGACGCACCGACACAGAGAAGGCCACGATCAGTAACTCAACTCAACAAACCACGCCCAATCCCCAAGCTCCTGGGGAGCGCTTTACCGCGAAAGGCGCGAAGGTGGGCCTGCCTCGCCGAAGCGCCTTACCGCGTAAAGGCGCGAAGGTGGGACAATGGTCGGATGGCCTCGCCGAAACAAAGCTCTTCTACTGACGTGTTCTCCACCCTCGGCCTCACTGACGCGCTGGTCGCCACCCTCACGTCGCTCGGCTACGAAGAGCCGACGCCGGTGCAGCGCGAAACGATTCCACTGATGCTCGCCGGACGCGACCTTCTCGCGCAGGCGGCTACGGGCACGGGCAAGACGGCGGCTTTCGCATTGCCAATGATTCAGCAGATATCTGCGGCTAACCCTCAGGCTCTTCACACGACCTCCGAAGAGGGCGGAGCGCGTCTGATTCGGAAGGCACCGAAGCGGCCACCCACATGCGGCGTCGTCCTCGTCCCCACCCGCGAGCTGGCGATGCAGGTCTCCGAGGCGATTCATCGCTATGCTCGCGGGACCGGGCTTGCTGTCGTCCCGCTCTACGGCGGCGCCTCGATGCAGCAGCAGATCCGCGCCCTCGACCGCGGCGCTGACATCGTTGTCGCCACGCCCGGCCGGGCGCTCGATCACATCCGGCGCAAGACGTTGAATCTCGACGCGGTGCGCGTCCTGGTACTGGACGAGGCCGACGAAATGCTCGACATGGGCTTCGCCGAAGACATCGAGACGATTCTCCAGGAGACGCCCGACACGAGGCAGACGACGTTATTTTCCGCGACGATGCCCGCACGCATCCTGAAGATTGCCGAGCGCCACCTGAAGAAGCCGCAGCGCGTGACGATCGCGCGCGAGAAGACGGCCGCCGGCAAGATGCCCCGCGTCCGCCAGCTGGCCTACATCGTCCGTCGTGATCAGAAACCAGCCGCGCTCGATCGTATCCTCGACATGGAGAACCCGGAGGCGGCACTCGTCTTCTGCCGCACGCGCATCGAAGTCGACACGCTCACCGAGACGCTCAACGCACACGGCTATCGCGCCGAAGCGCTGCACGGCGGCATGGAGCAGCGTCAGCGTGACGCCGTGATGAACCGCGTGCGATCGAGCAAAACGGATCTCCTCATCGCCACCGACGTCGCCGCGCGTGGGCTCGACATCGAGCAACTCTCGCACGTCGTCAACTACGACGTGCCGACCTCACCGGAGGGCTACGTTCACCGCATCGGGCGAACGGGACGCGCCGGACGCGAGGGGACGGCCATCACCCTCGCCGAACCGCGCGAGCATCGGCTGCTGCGCAGCATCGAGGCGTTCACGAAACAGAAGATCGATATGGCCACGGTGCCATCGGTCGCGGACCTGCGGGCGCGGCGTCTCGAGGTGACGCGCGCCTCGATCCGAGAGCATCTCGTCGCGGGTGACCTTGACAGCGTGCGGGTGGTCGTCGAGTCGTTGGCAGGAGAATTCGATCTGGTGGATGTGGCGGCGGCGGCCGTGAAGATGGCACATCAGATGAGTGGAGGCGATCAGGAGGAGGAGGAGATCGTTACACCTGCCCCCGCGGAACCCAAGGGTCCACGCCGCGTGTCCGGTGGGGATCCGCGCCGCGCGTCATCGGGTCAGGGTTCGCCCCGCGATGGTCGCTCCCGTCCTGCCAGCAACGGCGACAACGTCAAGTTGTTCATCGGCGCCGGACGGAAAGCGGGGATACGCCCCGCGGATCTCGTAGGGGCGATCACCGGGGAGGCGGGCATCACGTCAAAGAGCCTTGGCGCGATTCAGATCGCCGAGAACTTTTCACTGATCGAAGTTCCCGAGGAGATCGCCGACGACGTCGTCAAGGCCATGAAAGGCGCGTCGCTGCGCGGGCAGAAGGTCACGATTCGACGCGACCGTGATTCCTAGACGCCCAGCGTCGCCATGGCGGCGTCGATGCCCGCCTGCGGGGCGCTCATCGCGCCGACAACCTTCGTCGCTTTCTTCAGATCCTTCGGCGCCACCCAGAAGATCGCGCCGTAACGGCCGTGGACACTCACGGCGTCCAGCGCCGTGATGTTGATCTTCGCGGCCGCAAGGGCGCCAATGAGATCGGCGACGGCGCCGACGCGATCGTCACCCTGAACGAGGAAGCCCTTCTTCGGACCCTTTACCTTCCACTTGGCCTTCTTCGCCGCGCGCCTGAAGGCGGCGGCGTCCTCGGGCACAAAGTCAGCCTGTGACTTTCGTCCCGCTGGAAACGCGGAGAACGCGAGCAGGTTCACCCTTTCGCGCCGCAACGTGTCGAGCAGCCGCGCGCCCTCACCCGGTTTGTTCGACACTGTGACGTAGAAATACTCGACCACCCGGATCGCGTCGGCCATAGATCCCTCCTCGCGGGGCTGATTGTAGTCCCCTTAGGAGTTGGATGTTGGAGGTTGGGAGTTAGCGGAGAAACGTAAACTTGGTGATGCCGGAGATGCCGCTGCCCCACGGCCACAGCATCGATCCGTTCGTCGGTCGCGCGGTTGCGCCAACGCGCACGTAGTACTCGCGGTTCGGCTCCAGCTCCGCCGTCCTGAACAGCGGCATCTTCTGGAACCTCGTCATCCACTGCCGGATCACCGCGTCGTCTTCGGTCGTCTCGGTCGAGTCCACGTGTGCGTCTACCGTGCGGACGAGCATTGCGCGGCGCGTGAGGTTGTCGTACTGGACGCTAATGGTGACGATGGAGGTCGCAATCGTCCGGTCTACCCAGGCGGGCACGTCCTGTCGCAGCTCCACTGTGTAGGTGAAGGTCGTCTTCAGGCCGCTCTTGACCGCGTCGCGGACCGCCTCCGTATAGCCGTCGGTGAGCTCGAACGAAACGAGCACGGTGTCGTCTCGGACCAGGGGGACGATTCGGAGGCCTTCCGCAGCATAAAGGCTGGCGACCGAGGCGGCCAAAACCAGAGCATATATCGCGAGCCTAACCAGGCCCGCGCCGCGGGAACTCGGCCTGGCAGCGCAATTTGTCACGTTACGGGTATCGGCCGTACGTGGCTCGAGCGTCACCGAGGCTTCAGATCCACCTGATCTAAGGGTCATGCCTTGAATGACCGAAAATGTAACACAGAAGCTATGCACTGCCCACTAATATCCAGCCCGGGTGCTATGATCTCACCCGGGGTTCCCAGCTCCAAACCATGGGTCGTTCCATAAGAACCGCGCTTTTAGCGCTGCTCGTGTCTGTTGTGCTTGGTCACCCGGCCAAGGCACAGAGCTTGACCTTTTCGCTCCTCGAGCGTTACCTGGATTCGTTGCGCCAGCAATCCGGCATTCCGGCCATGTCGGCCGCAGTTCTTCAGGACGGACGCATCGTGTGGGACGGCGGGTTTGGCCTTTCAGATGTTGAGCACTCGATCGTCGCGCGGGCCGACACGCCGTACCACATTGCTGATTTGACGGAGGCGCTCTCCGCCGCGTTGTTTCTCGAGCAGTGTGTCGAAACAGGCCACGCTGGCCTTGACGATCGCCTCCAGCAATGGATGCCGTCCTTTGCCGAGCAGGGCACTACGGCTCGCGACATCCTGACCCATCGCTCCCAGAGCGGAGGATTCAAATACGACGGCGGCCGCTATGCGACGCTCACAGGTTTCATCGAAGCCTGCATCCGGAAAAACCCGACGCCGTTCCGCCAGGCGCTGACGGAACAAATCTTCGAGCGCCTCGGGATGTTCGATTCGGTGCCCGCACAGAACGTGGACGATGGTTCCGCCGATGACCTGGCGATTTTCAGCGACAGCCAACTCGAACGGTTTAGCCGCGTCCTGCAGCGAATGGCACTTCCTTATCGCGTCAGCGGTGGAAACGCCTCCGTCAACACGAGCGTCTCGAAGTCGCTGAGCGCCGCAACCGGCGCGATCTCGACCGTCCGCGATCTGGCCCGTTTCGACGCCGCCCTTGACGACTCAACCCTGCTCCACCGTGAGACGATGGCGGCGATGTGGTCGAGTGCGCGAACGACAAGCGACGCGGTGATGCCCACGGGGCTCGGCTGGTTCATCCAGAACTACAACGGGAACCTGGTGTACTGGCAGTTTGGCCTGACGCCGGGCGCCTACTCGTCGCTGATCATCAAAGTCCCGAACAAGCGCCTGACGCTGATCCTCCTCGCCAACAGCGATGGTCTGAGCGCGCCGTTCTCGCTGCAGGATGGCGACATCAACTCTTCTCTCTACGCTCGAGCGTTCCTCCGCCTCTTCGTTGGGTAACGGGCCGCCTTCGCCTGACCGCTTCGACGGGCCAACGGGCTGCCGCGATCCAGGGAACATGTTGAACCTCCGTGCTTCCGGGTCTCCCACCGTCGCCCTTCGGGCTTCGGCGGCCAAGCCGTGGCTTATTTCCGCGATCGCGGCGATCGCGTGCCTGATTCCAATGAGCGCGCACGCGCAAGCCGACCTTCTGGTCATCCCCTTCATCGGCGCGAAGTTCGCCGGCCACACGAACATTCCCGATCCGGAGTCTCCGCAGCAACCGGCTGGCGCAAGAAAAACCACGTTCGGCGTATCGGCAGCCATCCTGGGCGACGGCGTCCTGGGCATCGAAGGGGACTTCGAGCACACACCTCATTTCTTCGAGCGCGGCATTAGCGGACTCATCTCGCAGAGCAATGTCACGACCCTCACCGGCAACGTGATCTTCGCCGTGCCTCGCGTGATTACGCAGGACTCACTGCGTCCGTATCTGGTCGCCGGCGTCGGCCTGCTTCACGCCCACATCCAGACGCAGGCAAACGTATTCAATACCAACAGCAACCTGCTTGGACTGGACGTCGGAGGCGGGGCGATCGGGTTTATCTCGCCTCGCGCGGGGGCGCGCTTCGAGCTGCGCCATTTCAAGAACCTCAGCAAGGACGATGAAGCCGTTACGTTCGGCAGCACGAGGCTCAGCTTCTGGCGTCTGACCGCGGGAGCGGTATTAAGGTACTGACCGAATCCACGGATTCGGCTGATTTTGATTGGGGATTTGCAGATAAAATCCATCGATTCGCGAATTCGCAAATCCGGCAATGTCATTGCACTAGGTCCTGCCATGACTTCAAGAATGTCCACCTATCGCCTCATTCCGGTCCTGATGCTTACGGTCGCGCTGGGCACCGCGTCCGCGCAGACGAAGATCACTCCTCCGCCGAACAAGTATTCGCCGGCTGACGACGTGAAGCTTGGACAGGAAGCGGTGGCGCAGGTCCAGAAAGAGATGCCGATGCTCAACGATTCCTCCGTGGACGAATACATCCAGGGAATCGGCCAGCGTCTCGTCGCAGCGATTCCGGCCGAACAGCGGCATCCGGAATTCCGCTACACGTTCAGGGTAGTGAACCAGAAGGAGATCAACGCCTTCGCGCTGCCGGGCGGGCCGATGTTCCTCAACAGGGGCATGCTTGAAGCGGCGCGCAACGAAGGTGAGATCGCCGGCGTGATGGCGCATGAGTTAAGCCACGTCACCCTTCGCCATGGCACGGCGCAGGCCACCAAGGGCGAGAAGTTCCAGATCGGCGCAATTGCCGGCCAGGTGCTTGGCGCAATCGTCGGCGGCACCGCCGGGAGCATCATCGCGAACGGCTCGAATATCGGTCTGAGCACGTACTTCATGAAGTTCAGCCGCGAGTACGAGACCCAGGCCGACATCAACGGCGCCCAGATCATGGCCCGCGCCGGGTACGACCCGAAGCATATGGCTGACTTCTTCAAGGTGCTCGAGGCGCAGGGCGGCGGCGGCGGGCCCGAGTGGCTGAGCGACCACCCGAATCCCGGCAACCGCAATCAGCGGATCGAGCAGGAAGCGCGGACGCTTGGCGTGCAGGGCGATCGGATCACGAATACCGGCGAGTTCACGGGGATGCAGTCCCGGCTGAAGGGTATGTCGCCGGGGTTGACCGCGGCCCAAATCGCCCAGAACCAGAAGAACGGCACGATTAACAGCGGATCAACGGGAGCGACGGGCCGCGTTGTCAAGGTCGAGCCGCCGTCAGGCAGCCTCCGCACGTATCAGCCGAGCAACGCGCTTCGCGTGGCCGTGCCGTCGAACTGGCAGCAGGTCGCGTCCGCCAACAATTCGATCACGTACGCGCCTCAGGGAGCTTACTTCGAGGGCAACGGCAACTCGGCGTTCACGCATGGTGTCGAGGTCGGCATCACACAGGGCACGGGCAACCTTCAGCGCGATACCAACTCGCTGCTGCGCAACTTCGCGCAGGCGAACCCGGAGCTCAAGCAGCAGGGAAACGCGAAGAACGAAAACGTCGGCGGGCGCTCGGGCATCACCATCCCGCTCGCGAACGTCTCGGAGGTGACCGGTCAGCCGGAATACATCTCACTGGCAACGACGCAGCTGCGCGACGGCAGCATCCTGTATGTGATTGGCGTAGCGCCAAGGGCCGAGGTGGGGACCTACGACAGTACGTTCAGGAAGATCCGGCAGAACATTCAGATCTCAGACAGGTAGCTCTCAAGAGCACAAAGACGCTCTTAACCACGAAGGTCAACGATAGGCGCGAAGGTCACGAATTCCTTTATAGGTTTTCGTGGCCTTCGAGATTTTCGTGGTTGCTTTTTATTGGGGAAAGCGTCCGAGAGCGACGAGAAGTTCCAGCCGCGCGCGTCTCACCGCATCGTCCGCAATCACCGCCTGCGTCCCGGTATCCAGGGCCTGGCGCTGCGCGTCCAGCACTTCGATGTTTGTCGTCGCCCCTTCGCGAAACGCGACGTCGGTAATCTGGACAACCTCATTTGCCTGATCCGCTGCCTGGCGTGCCACCATCGCCGCGCGTAAGGTCGACTCGACGGCTTCGCGGGCCGTACGAACCTCGGAAGTAGCCTGGCGTTCGACGTTGGCACGCTCGAACTTGATCGAGTTGAGCAGCGCGATCCGCTCAGTCTTGAGGCCGCCGCGGAAACCCGAGTCGAAGATCGGCATGTTCAAGAACAGCGACGCACGCCAGGAGCGCGGGTTGGCGAAAAGACCTGCCTCGGGCGCAACGAGCTGCGACGCAACGTCGGCGGTCACCGACGGCAGGTAGTACTTCCAGGAATCATCGGCGACGCGTTGGGCGGCCGACTGGCGCACCGACAGCAGATGAACGTCGGTGCGCTGGTCGAGCGTCAGGGGCAGGTCCTCAACCGCCGCGTCGAACACCGGCTCGTCAGCAGCATCGACGGGACCATCAGCCGCGACGAGGACGCCCAGCGCCTCCTGCGCACGACGGATCGCCAGCCTCGCTTCTTCGACTCGCGCTTCGTCGCTCGTCATCTCCTGCTGCGCGCGAAGCATGTTGAGCCGGCTGCCGATGCCCCCCTGGAAGCGCTGGTTGGCGTAATCGAAATGCGCCTTCGCATTGTCGCGCGCGCGCTCGTTCAACTCCAGCGCCCGTCGGCTGGCGATAATCGCGAGGTAAGACTGCGCCGCCGCGACGGCAACCTGCTTGCGCACGTCGGAGACGGTCTGCTGCGAGACAAGCACGTTGTCGGCGGCCTGGCCCCGCACGGCCCACGCAACCGGCGTCAGCACCGGCACGGAGAGGGTGCCTACTGTCAGCGTCTGCGTCCTGGGCACGATGGCCGCTCCGGAAAAACGCGTCACGGGCTCGATCGTGTTGGTCGTGAAGGTCGCGTTGATTGACGGGCGCGTCACGGCGGTCAACTGCTGCAGGATCGCCTGGGCCCGCATGATGCCAGTAGAGGCCTGCGCGATCGTCGGGTTACTGGCCACCGCGCGATCGATCGCCTGCTGGAACGTGAGGCGCTCGATGGTCTGAGCGGACGCGTACGTGCCCGCAAAAACAACGAGACACAACACCGAGGCACCGAGCCACCGAGAAGTATCCATTACGCCTCGGTGTCTCAGTGTCTCGGTGTTCAGCCTCAGTGAAAAAGGCATCGCCTGCTTACGCATGTGCGCTGCCCTCCTTCGCTTTCATATCTCTCTCACCGCGAAGCGTCTGAATCACCACGTAAAGAATCGGAATGAACAGAATGTTGAGGAACGTCGCGAAGAGCATGCCCCCGGTCACCGCCGTGCCGACGGAATGGCGCCCTTCCTGACCCGCCCCCGATGCGAACACCAACGGCATGACGCCGAGGATGAATGCGAGCGACGTCATGAGAATCGGCCGCAGGCGGATGCGCGCGGCTTCGATGGCCGCGTCGACGACCGACAGCCCCTTGTGGCGCAGCTGCTCGGCAAACTCGACGATCAGAATCGCGTTCTTGGCGGCGAGGCCGATCAGCATCACCAACCCGATCTGGCAGTAGACATCGTTCTGCAGTCCGCGCAGCCATTGCGCCGACAGCGCGCCCAGCACCGCGAGCGGCACGCCCAGCAGGACGATGAACGGGAGGACCAGCGACTCGTACTGCGCCGCCAGCGTGAGGTAGACGAGCAGGATGCCGATGCCGAAGATCGCCGCCGACTGGCTTCCCGCCTTGATCTCCTCGAGCGAGATCCCCGACCACGCGTAGCCGAAGCCCTGCGGCAGCGCGGTAGACGCCAGCCGCTCCATCTCCTGGATCGCCTGTCCCGAGCTTGCACCTGGCGCAGCCGACCCGTTGATCGTCGCCGATCGGAACAGGTTGAAGTGGCTGATGACCTGCGGCCCGGTCGTCTCGTGCACACGGACCACGCTCGCGAGCGGCACCATGTTGCCGCTGTTCGTGCGCGCGTAATACTGTCCGAGAGACTTCGGATTGGACCGGAAGGCCTTGTCGGCCTGGACGTACACGCGATACGCGCGGTTGTTGAAGTCGAAGTCGTTCACGTAGGCGGAGCCAAGATAAATCTGCATCGCGCCGGTAATCTCGCTGATCGGCAAGCCAAGGCTCTGTGCTTTCTCGCGATCGATATCCACGGCCAGCTGCGGATCGTTGGCGGTGAACGAGCTGAAGAGACCCGTCACCAATGGCGACTGGCGCGACGCGCCAACGAGGCCGAAGGTTGCCGCCCCGAGGTTCTGGATGTCGGTGCCGCCTCCCTGGTCGAGCACTTCGAACGTGAACCCGCCGAACACACCCAGCCCCTGGATCGACGGAGGTGCAAACGGGACGATGAACGCGTTCTGAATGCCAAACAGCCGACCTCGCAAACGCTGCAGGATTGCGGGCAGTCCATGTTCTTCCCCCCGCCGCTGATCGAACGGTAACAGCGTGGCGAAGATCAGCCCCTGGTTCGGCGCGCTGCCGGCGAAGCTGAATCCCACGATCGAGAAGACAGCGTCGACCTCTGGCGTCGCCATCAAGACCTTCTCGGCCTCGCGCGCGACGTTCGCGGTGTAGTCGAGTGACGCGCCGGCGGGTGCCTGTACGATCGCGATGAAATATCCGGGATCTTCTTCGGGCAGGAACGACTGCGGCACACGCGTATAGACGACGTACACCGCGCCGAGCAGCGCAATGAAGACGACGACCATCGCCCACCGCCAGCGCATCAGCCCCGAGACGATGCGGACGTACAGGTTCGTGCCGCCGCGAATCCCTCTCTCAATGGCCCCGAAGAAGCGTCCCTTGCCGAGGTCGTCGTGCCGCAACAACAGCGCGGACAGCGCGGGTGTGAGCGTGAGCGCGTTGAACGCGGAGATAGCCACCGCAAACGCAATCGTCAGCGCGAACTGCTGATAGAGGCGGCCGGTGGTCCCGGGGAAGAACGCGACGGGGACGAACACCGCGATCAGTACCAGCGCGGTCGCGACGACCGCGCTGAACACCTCGCGCATCGCGTCGGACGCCGCCTGCTGCGGCTTTTTCTTGTACTCCTGCACGTGCCGCTCGACGTTCTCGATCACGACGATCGCATCGTCCACGACAATGCCTGTGGCAAGGACGATCGCGAAGAGCGTGAGCGTGTTGATCGAGAAGCCGAGGAGGTGCACGAACGCGAACGCGCCGATGAGGGATACTGGCATCGTGAGCGTCGGGATGATCGTGGCGCGCCAGCTCTGGAGAAACAGGAACATCACGAGCACGACGAGGCCCATCGCCTCGGCGAGCGTCTTGAGCACCTCCCGAATCGACTCCTGAACGACCGTGGTTGTGTTGAACGCAACCGCGTACTGCAGGCCCGGCGGGAACGCCTTCGACAGGCGCGTCAGCTCCGCAAGCGCGAGGGTGTTCACGTCGAGCGCGTTGGCGGTCGGCAGCGCGATCACGGCGAAGCCGACCGAGTCACGCCCCTGGAAACGGAGCATCGACGAGTACGTCTCGGCGCCAAGCTCCACCCTGCCGACATCCTCCAGGCGAATGAGCGCGCCTTCCTTTCCGGCCTTCACGATGATGTCGTCGAACTCGGACCGCTCGTGGAGGCGGCCCGCGGCGCGCACGCTGAGCTGATAGGTCTGGCCCTCGGGCGCGGGAGAATCGCCAACGCTGCCCGCAGCCACGTTGACGTTCTGCTCGCGCAACGCATTCACGACATCGCCCGCGGTCAGCTGCCTCGCGGCCAGGCGGGACGGATCAAGCCAGATCCGCATCGAGTACTTGCGCTCGCCGAACACGAACACGTCGGCCACGCCAGGCACGCGCTTGAGCGCGTCCTTGATGTAGACGTCGATGTAGTTCGAAATGAAGAGCGAATCGTACTCCCCCTGCTCGGAATAGGCGCCCGCAGCAAGGATGAAGTTCGTCGCCGACTTCTGCACGGTGACACCAAGCTGACGGACTTCCGCCGGCAGGCGGCCCAGCGCCTGGTTGACACGGTTCTGCACGTCGACCGCGGCAATGTCGGGATCGCGCGTGACGTCGAACGTCACGGTAATTGAGCTGATGCCGCTGTTGGTGCTCGAGGACGACATGTAGAGCATGCCCTCCACACCGTTGATCGCCTGCTCGAGCGGTGTTGTGACGGCGGTCTCCACCGTCACGGCGTTGGAGCCGGTGTAAATCGCCGTGACCTGCACGGTGGGTGGCGCCACCTGGGGGAACTGCGCGATCGGCATCTGTGGGATCGCCAGCGCGCCAGCCAGGACGATGACGAGCGAGCAGACGGTCGCGAGGATCGGCCGCGTGATGAATGTGTCGACAAACATGATTTATGTCACTTCGGACGGGCGGGCCTGAAGGCTCGCCCCGCACTGTCAGGCGGCAGGCTTGACGGGAGCGCCATCGCCGATCTTCTGAATATTCGAAATGATCACCCTCTCCCCTGCCTTTATCCCGCTGCGGACGATGTAGCTGTCGCCAATGAGCTCGCCGACGGTGACCGGCTTCTGTCGCGCGACGAAACCCTGTTGCGCCGCTTCGGCCACGAACACGAAGTACTGACCGCTGATGCGGTTGACCGCCACGACGGGCACGGAGATTTCCGGGTTGTTGCTCCAGACGATCCGCGCACGGACGTACTGCTGAACGCGGATATCAGGCGGACGCGTGCGCAGCGTCGCCTTCACGAGGATGGACTGCGTCGCATCGTCCGCCCGCGCGGCGATGAACGTGATCGGATTCGAGGCAACCACGACGCCATTGGAGTCGAGCAGCTCCACCGTCAAGCCCGGCCGCAGGCTCGACGCCCGCTCGAGCGGCACGTTGACATAGGCTTCGAGCCCTTCCGCCTGGTCGATCGTGGTGATCACCGTCGACGTGGTCACGCGATCGCCTTCCCGCACCGGGATCTCGCCGACGACGCCTGCGGTCGGCGCGGTCACGCGGTAGTACTGGAGCTCCACCTCGGTTTCGCGAATCTGCGACAACACCGCGGCGAGTTGCGCCTCGGCGGTCTTTTCCGTGGTCTCGGCCTGCTCGAGCTCCGCCTGGCTCACGGCGCCCGCCGCGAACAGCTTCTGCATCCGCGCGAGCTGCTGCTTCGCATACGCGACGTCCGCTTCGCGCGCCACGCGCTGCGCCTGCACTGTCGTCACGGTCGCTTGCTGCTTGTCAGGATCGATCTGGACGATCGGCTGGCCGGCACTCACGCGGTCACCTGCCTTCACGAAGATCCGCCGGACGATCCCTTCCACCTGCGGCTGCAGGTCGGTGGACCGAAGCGAGCGGACGGTGGCGACGAACTCGCTGGTCTGCGGGATGGGCTTGGGCGCAATCGTGAGGGTCTGCACGTCGGTGGGCGGAAACGCTCCAGGGCCGCCAGCGCCCTGGCTGGCCGCCGGATCGCCGCCGCAGGCCGACGCCGCAAGCGCGGTACACAGGAGGATCGGAAGAGACGCACGAAACATGAGTTTCCTTGCTGGTTTGCCGTGCGATTCGCACGGAGGGACAAGCGATTTTACCTAAGACGCGTAACGGGCCCCGCACGATCCAGCGGCCGAAAAGCTCCCGCCGCCCTAAACGAGCGCACACAAACGTACGAAGGCTTCGGTCGACCGCGCCTGAAGTCCCGTTCCATCTACTTGTCGAACGGGGTTGCGCGAAATCGACACACGACGTCACTAATTTACGTTAGAACCCGTCGTTGTGTCCTTGTCGCTACGCGGATGGGGCGGCTACCCGTGAGACTGCCCCCAGCAGAGCTACCCGCATGAATGGCTTTTCCAAGAATACTGCCTCGCCTCGATCGACGTCTGCGAGGGGCTCGGTGTCCCTGAACCCTGACATGTATACGACCCGCGTCGACGGACGGAGGGCGCGCACCCGTTTCGCGAGTTCGGGGCCCCGGAGGCCGGGCATGACGATGTCGGTCAGGAGCACATGGATCTCCCCGTCATGCTGGATTGCGATCTGCTCT
>Ga0208185_1000044_pt1 | contig 75593 bp, 70 predicted proteins | sample EasRivMeERMLT700_FD_187532 | JGI IMG/M metagenome (GOLD analysis project Ga0208185, IMG submission 187532) | Soil microbial communities from meander-bound floodplain in the East River, Colorado, USA - East River MetaG ERMLT700 (SPAdes) (version 2) | ecosystem: Environmental > Terrestrial > Soil... | reverse complement strand
GGCCGCGTTCGCCGACCTCGGCGCCGCGCAGTGCGGCTACTGCACGCCCGGAATCCTCATGACCGCGAAGGCGTTGCTCGAAAAAGAGCCGCAGCCCACGCGTGAACGTATCAAGGAAGCAATCTCCGGGAACCTGTGCCGTTGCACCGGCTACCAGCAGATCTTCGAAGCAATCGAAGCAGCAGCCAAGGTGATGAGCGATGAAAGTCATCGGTAAGCCGCGCCGCCGCGTCGACGGCCGCGCCAAGGTGACCGGCCAGACGCGCTTCGCCGACGACATCGTGCTGCCGCGCATGCTGCACATGAAGCTGCTGCGGTCTCCTCACCCGCACGCCCTGATCGAAGGAATTGATTGTTCAAAGGCACAGGGCCATCCGGGCGTCCACTTGGTTCTCACGGGCAAGGACTTCCCGGTGACCTTCGGCATCCTGCCGGTGAGCCAGGACGAATACCCGCTGGCGCCGGAGCATGTGCGCTATGTCGGCGATCCGGTGGCGGCGGTGATCGCGAAGGACGAGCAGACCGCGGCCGAGGCCCTGGATTTGATTGCCATTCGCTATAAACCTCTGAAAACCATTTCGGATCCGCAGGAAGCATTGCAGAACCCCGAGCCGCGCATTCACGCGTACAGCGAGCTTGGAAACATCCACCGGCTTCAGGCGTTCGAGTTTGGCGACGTGCAGGAGGCATTTGCCAAATCGGATCACGTGTTCGAGGACCTGTTCTTCTACGAAGGCAACACTCACCTGGCGATCGAGCAGCATGCCGCGGTCGCCGAGGTGGATGGCGAAGGCAAGCTCACGCTCTGGTCGTCGACCCAGGTCCCGCACTACGTGCACCGCTCGCTCGCGCGGGTATTGCAGCTCCCTGCTTCTCACGTGAGAGTCATTGCAACCCCGAATGGCGGCGGCTTCGGCGGGAAGTGCGACGTCTGCAACCACGAGATGGTGGTTGCCAAGGCGGCGATGCTGCTCGGCCGGCCGGTGAAGATCTGCCTCAACCGCGAGGAGGTGTTCTACATGCACCGGGGCCGCCACCCGGTGCTGATGAAGTTCCGCACCGGCGTGACGAAGGACGGAAGGCTGACCGGGATGCACCTGCAGACGCTGATCGACGGCGGCGGCTACGGCAGCTACGGCACCGCGAGCACCTTCTACACCGGCGCGCTGCAAACCGTGACCTACGAGCTGCCGCGCTACAAGTTCGAGGCCGCGCGGGTCTTCACCAACAAGCCGCCGTGCGGCCCCAAGCGCGGCCACGGCACCCCGCAGCCGCGCTTCGGCCAGGAGATCCAGCTCGACAAGATCGCCGAGAAGCTCGGCATGGATCCGGCCGAATTGCGGTTGAAGAGCGTTCTCAAGGCAAATGCGATCACGGCCAACTGGCTGAAGATCGGGAGCATCGGCCTGGCCGAATGCATCCGGCAGGTCGTCGAAAGATCCGGCTGGAAGGGGCGCTTCAGAAAGAGTCCTTTCGGAAAAGGATTGGGCCTCGCCTGCGGCTCGTACCTCTGCGGCGCCGGGCTGCCGATCTACTTCAACAAGATGCCGCAGTCGGGCGTGCAGCTCCTCGTCGACCGCAGCGGCCAGGTGACCGCGTTCTGCGGCGCGACCGAGATCGGCCAGGGCTCCGACGACGTGCTGGTCGCGATCATCGCGGAAGTCCTCGGCATCGACCCGTTCGACATCCGTTGCGTCACCGGCGACACCGGCATGACGCCGGTCGATCTCGGCTCGTACTCGAGCCGCGTCACGGTGATGATGGGCAACGCCGCGATCCAGGCCGCGCAGAAGATCAAGGACCAAATTGCCGTTGCAGCTGGGGAGACGCTCGGGGTTTCTCCCGAAAGGCTCGGGTTTGCGAATGGCAAGGTTTTCTTCGACAACCATTCCCTGACGTTCGCCGAGGCGGCCGGTCTGGCCGAAGAGAAGTTCGGCACGCTCGGATCGGTGGGCTCGTACAAGCCGCCGCGCGCGCCGGGACGCTACAAGGGCGCCGGCGTCGGCCCATCGCCCGCGTATTCCTACACCGCGTGCGTGGTCGAAGCCGAAGTCGATCCGGCGACAGGCTGGATCACGGTGCCCAAGATCTGGATCGCGCACGACATCGGCCGGACGATCAACCCGGTGCTGGCGCGCGGCCAGGTGGAAGGCAGCGTCTATATGGGACTTTCGGAGGCGCTGATGGAAGAGCAGGTGTTCCGCCGCCTGCCGCCCAAGCTCTCCGGCGCACTGGTGCACAAGATCCCTTCGCTTCTCGAGTACAAGAGCCTGACCTCGCTCGACATGCCCGAGGTCGACACCGTGCTCATCGAGCAGGAGGAGGGAATGAGCGACCCGAACTGCCCGTTCGGCGCCAAGGAAGCCGGGCAGGGGCCGCTGCTGCCGGTGATGCCGGCGGTCGCGAATGCGATCTATGACGCGGTCGGCGTGCGAATCGACGAGCTGCCGATCACGCCCGACAAGGTTCTGCGCGCCTTGGAGAGAAAGGCCAAAGGAGAAACTCCAAGAGTCGGCCCGGACCATTTCCCGGCCGTGCCGTACCCGGAACCGGTGGTCGTGCCGCCGCCCTGGGAAGGCGGCGACGGCAATGCATCGAAAGGCTTCCAGAAGACCAAACTGAAGGTCGGCGCGTCATGATGCGCCTGCCCTGGTTCGAGTACCGCGCGCCGAACAGCGTGGCCGAAGCGGCGCGCATCCTCGACGGCGAAGGCGCGGACGCGATGCTGATCGCCGGCGGCACCGACCTTCTGCCCAACATGAAGCGCCGGCAAATGGCGCCCAAGGTCTTGGTTTCTCTCTCGGGGATTGAAGAGCTGAGGAGTAATGGAAAAAGCTATGGCGCGGGCATGACGCTCACGCAGATCGTGAACTCGAACGCACCCGCGGCGCTGCGGCAGGCGGCGCACCAGGTCGCGACGGTGCACCTGCGCAACATGGGAACGCTCGGCGGCAACCTGTGCCTCGACACGCGCTGCAACTACTACAACCAGAACTATGAATGGCGCAAGGCGATCGACTTCTGCCTGAAGAAGGACGGCGACATCTGCTGGGTGGCGACCGCGAGCAAGCGCTGCGTCGCCATGTCCTCGACCGATTGCGCGCCGGCGCTGCTCGCCCTCGGGGCGCGGCTGAAGCTGGTTTCCTCGAAAGGCGAGAGGGAGATTGCGGTCGAGGACTTCTACAACAACGACGGCATCGAATACCTGAAGCGCCGGCCCGGCGAGATCCTCACGGAAGTGCAAATACCGAAGGATGTGAACAGCACCTACTGGAAGCTGCGCCGGCGCGGCGCGTTCGATTTTCCGGTGCTGGGGGTTGCGGCCGCGCTTTCGAAAGATGGCGTGCGAATCGCGCTGGGCGCGGTGGCATCGCGGCCATTCCTCGTGGAGAAAGCAAACACCTTCTTGTTGAACAGGACCCTTACCGATGAGGTCATCGATGAGGCGGCCGGACTGGTCGCCTCGCGCGCCAAGCCGATGGACAACGCCGACCTCGATCTCTACTGGCGCAAGGGCGTCGCTGCCGAATTCACGCGCTACGCGCTGCGCGAGCTGCGCGGCGACGACATGCGCGAGACGCGCCTGCGCATCGCGCGGCAGGTCCTATGAACGAGCACCTGCCGCCGATCCGCCGCGTCGTCACCGCGGACGACGCCAAGGGCAACTCGCGCATCGTCGAGGACGCGCCGGCGAGCTCGGTGCGCAACGTCGCTGCGCGTCCCGGCTATCGCGCGGTCAATGTATGGCGGACCGGGCAAACCCCCGCAAAAATAACTTCTTCTGATTCAACTTCCAGTCATCAAGGCATTCTGCCGCCCAAGGGCGGCACCATCCTGCGCATCATCGATTTCCCGCCCGAGCCGCAGGACGAGGCGGAGCTCAGGCGCCAGCTCGACTCGACCTTCGGCGGCATCTACAAGGACGCGCTGCACGACCGCCGCGCGGGCAAGCATCCGGGCATGCACCGCACCGAGACGGTGGACTACGCCATCGTGCTCGCGGGCGAGATCTGGGCGGTGATGGACGAAGGGGAGACCCTGCTGCGCGCGGGGGACGTGCTGATCCAGCGCGGCACCAACCATGCCTGGGCGAACCGCTCCGACGCGACTGCGCGGATCGCGTTCGTCCTGATCGACGGAACTCGCTAGGAAAAGGGGTCAGGACCCTTTTTTGAAAAAAGGGTCCTGACCCCTTTTCGGCTAGTCGTTCTTGATATTCGCGGCCTTGGCGACGGCGGTCCACTTCTCGATGTCGCGCGCCATCCTGCGGCCGAGGTCCTCGGAGGAGCCGCCCACCGGGTCAAGGCCCATTGAGGCGAAACGATCGCGCACTTCCTGCGTCTGCACTACTCGCGCCACTTCTTTCTGCAGGCGGGCGACGATCGCCGGCGGGGTTTTCGCCGGCGCGAAGAACGCGGTCCACACCGGCACCTCCATGTCGGGCACGCCGGCCTCGATCAGCGTCGGCAGATCGGGCCACGACGGATGGCGCTTGCCGGAGGTCACGGCGAGGCCGCGCAGGGTGCCCGCCTTGAGAGCGCCGGTCGCCGGCGGCGGGTCGACGATGGTCATCATCACCTGCCCGCCGACCACGGCCTGCACCGACTCGCCGCTGCTCTTGTACGGGATCATCTCGATCGCGGTGCCGGTGCGCTGCTTGAACATCTCGGTGGTGATCTGGAAGATGCCCGCGCTGGAGGCGTAGTTCGACTTTCCGGGGTGCGCTTTGGCGTAGTCGATCAGCTCCTTCACGCTGTAGATCGGCAGCTTCGCGTCCACCGTCACCAGCAGCGGGAACTCGCAGATCATCGAGATCGGGGCGAAGTCCCGGGTCGGCGAGTAGGGCAGCTTGGAATAGGTCGCCGGGTTGATGGTCATCGGGCCGCTCGGCCCCATCATGAGGGTGTAGCCGTCGGCGGGTGCCCTCGCGGCCAGCTCGGCGGCGATGATGCCCTGCGCGCCGGGCTTGTTCTCGACGATCACCGGCTGGCCGAGCCCCTTCTGCATCTCGGGCTGCATCACGCGCACGATGATGTCGTTGCCCCCGCCCGCCGCGTAGCCGACCAGGATGCGGATCGGCTTGCCGGGGTACGGATCCTGGCCCTGCGCAGTCCCGGCGAGCAGCGCAAGCGCAACCGCGGCGAAAAGCTTCATGGCGAATCCTCCTTGTGCATCAATCTAGCGCGGCAAGGTCTGCCTTGGAAAGTTTCAGCTTGGCCGCTGCGACATTTTCCTCGAGATGGGCGATCGAGCCCGTTCCGGGGATCGGCAGCATCACCGGTGATTTCGCGAGCAGCCAGGCGATCGCGACCTGGGCCGGGGTGGCCTTGAGCCTCTCCGCCAGCTTCTTTACGCGGGAAACCTTCAATGCGCTGCCGGCCCCCAGCGGGTACCACGGCAGGAACGCGATGCCGAGCTTTTCGCAGTGGGCGAGCACCTCCTCGGAGCCGCGGTCGGCGAGGCTGTAGCGGTTCTGCACCGACACCACCGTCGCGACCTTGCGCGCGCGCTCGAGCTGCTTCACGTTGAAGTTCGACACGCCGATGTGGCGGACCTTGCCCGCGCGCTGCGCTTCCACCAGCACGCCGAGCGATTCCTCGAGCGGCACTTTCGGATCGACGGTGTGAAGCTGGTAGAGGTCGATGCGCTCGAGCTTCAGCCTTTTCAGGCTGCCCTCGAGATCGCGCCTGAGCTTCTCGGGCCTGCCGTCGGGGTCCCAGCGGCCGGGCGAGGGGCGCGCCAGGCCGCACTTGGTGGCGATCACGAAGCCCTTCGGGTAGGGATGCAGCGCCTCGGCGATCAGCGTCTCGTCGGTCTGCGGGCCGTAGCTCTCCGCGGTGTCGAAAAAATTCACGCCGAGCTCGAGCGCGCGGCGGAACAGGCGATGCACACCGGGGCGGTCCTTCGGCTCGCCCCAGACATTCGGCCCGACGGCGCGCATCGCGCCGAAGCCGAGACGGTTGACTTCGAGATCACCGAGCTTCATTGGCAAGGTCCTTCAGCATCGAGGCGAGGCCGAGCGTCACGCGCGCCATGCGCTCGTAGTCGAGCTTGTCGGGCGTATCGCTCGGTAGATGGTAGTGCGGATAACGGTTGAACGCGGTGTCCGTGATCATCATCGCGGGAAAGCCGTGCTGGCGGAACGACCAGTGATCCGACCACGTTACGCCGGGGATGAACGCGGGCGCAGCCACGCCCTCAGACGGGAACTGTGCATGCTTTCTGAATAAAGAAATGGATTGTCTGACAAGCGTGCGAGCGCCGAGGTCGCCAACGAACGCGATGAAGTCGGCCCGGTCGGGATAGAACAAGCCGAGCGGCGGGGGATAGCTCTGGCTGCCTGGCGCGTCGCGGTAGTAGCCGAGCATCTCGAGCGAATACATGGCGCGGACTGTCTCGCCGCGCTCGCGGGCGCGCTTCGCCCATGCCCAGCTTCCCATCTCGTGGCCGTAGAAATAGGGCGGCTCCTCATTGGCGAATGCAACGAAGCGTACCGGCAGTTTCATCGCGGCGAGCTCGATCAGCACCGCGACGCCGGAGGCGTTGTCGTCCGCGCCGGGAGAGCCCGGGACGGTATCGTAATGAGCCCCTACGAGAATAGAACTTTCATTGAAGACCTCGATGTTGCGCACGCGGCGGCCGCCGCTCTCGAAGTATTGGGACTGCGGCTTGTAACCCTGGGCTGCGAATGCGGCTTCGATGTAGCGAGCCGGTGTCTCGAGGTCGGAATTCCTTTCGTTCGCGGCGAGCGCGGCGACGTGCAGCCTGAGCCGCAGCGACAGCGCGCGGCCTTCGCCGGAAAGCTCGGGCAGCGGGCCCGCGTAGGACTTGCCGGGCATCCGGGTCATGTAAACGAGGCCCGCGGCGACGACCAGCGCCAGGACGGCGAGAAGAATGAAGAGCGAAATCGTGCTACTCGAGCGCGTATTTCAGCTCTGCGATCAGGTCATCCACGCTCTCGATGCCCACCGACAGGCGCACCAGGCCGTCGTCGATGCCCAGGCCTGCGCGCACGTCCTCGGGCAGCGAGGCGTGCGTCATGATCGCCGGGTGCTCGATCAGGCTCTCGACGCCGCCCAGGCTCTCGGCGAGGGTGAAGAGCTTGCAGCGCTCGAGAAAGCGCCGCGACGCCGCGAGTTCCCCCTTAATTACCGCGGTCACCATGCCGCCGTAGCGCGCGTTCATCTGGCGCGCGGCAAGCTTGTGCTGGGGATGGCTCGCCAGGCCGGGGTAGATCACGCGCGCCACCTTGGGGTGCTTTTCAAGAAAAGAAGCAACCAAAGAAGCATTCGTGCAGTGCCGCTCCATGCGAAGCGCGAGCGTCTTGATGCCGCGCAGCGTGAGGAAGGCGTCGAATGGGCTGGGCACGCCCCCGACGGCGTTTTGCAAGAAGGCAAGTTTTTCTTTCCAGGTATCTTCTCGAAGAATCGCGGCGCCGCCGATGACGTCCGAATGGCCATTGAGATATTTGGTCGTCGAGTGCACCACGATGTCGAAGCCCAGCTCGAGCGGCCGCTGGATCCACGGCGAGGCGAAGGTGTTGTCGCAGACCGAGATCAGCTTGCGCTTGCGCGCAATCGCCGCGATCGCCTCGAGGTCCACGATCTTGAGCAGCGGGTTGGTCGGCGTCTCCACCCACACCATGCGCGTCTCGGGCTTGATCGCCTTTTCGAGATTCTCCGCAACGGAAAGATCGGTGAACGTGGCGCGCAAGCCTGCGGAGCGCTTCCTCACCTTCTCGAGAATCCGATAGCTGCCGCCGTAAAGATCGTCCATCGCCACGACGTGCGCGCCCGAGTCGAGGAGCTCGAGCACGGTGCCGATCGCCGCCATGCCGGAGGCGAAGGCGAAGCCCGCGCGCCCGCCTTCGAGCTCGGCGAGGCAGGCTTCGAGCGCGTCGCGCGTGGGGTTGCGCGTGCGCCCGTAGTCGTAGCCCTTGTGCTCCCCCGGGCTCGACTGGGCGTAGGTCGAGGTGGCGTAGATCGGCGTCATCACCGCGCCGGTGCGCGGATCCGGTTCCTGCCCGGCGTGGATTACCTTGGTCTCGAATTTCACTGTTGTGTTCTTCTCCGCAACCAGTTCAGAAGATCGATGCGCGTAATGAGGCCGAGAAACTCGTTGCCGTCGACCACGATCGCCACCAGGCCGCGCTTGAAGATCTCCATCAGCTGCTCGACCGACGCGCTCGGCGGCACGGTGACGAGGTGGCTCTCCATCGCCGCGGTCACCGGCTCGCGGAAATGCGCCGGATTGCCGACGACTTCCATCAGGATGTCCTCCTCGTCGACGATGCCGATGATCCTGCCGTCCTTGAGCACCGGGATCTGCGAGACGTCGTAAAGCTTCATTCTTTGATGCGCCGCCATCACCGTCTCGTCCGCGTTCACGGTCGCCACCGCGTGCTCCTTGTGGCGGCGCGCGATGAGGTCGCGCAGGTCGCCGTAGGTTTCGCGCTGGATGAAGCCCTGGTCGATCATCCAGTAGTCGTTGTACACCTTCGACAGGTACTTGTTGCCGCTGTCGGGAACGAGACTCACCACCCGTTTCGCTTCGCTCTGCTCGCGGCAATAGCGCAACGCCGCGGCGATCAGCGTTCCCGACGACGTGCCCGCCATGATCCCTTCGCGCTCCAGCAAGTCCCGGCAGACCAGGAACGCCTCCTTGTCGGGGATGCTGTAGGCCTTCTTCACGCGCGACAGGTCGCAGACCGGCGGAATGAAGTCCTCGCCGATGCCTTCGACCAGCCACGAGCCGGCCTTTTCGATTTTTCCGCTCTTGAGAAATTCGACCAGGACCGACCCGGCCGGGTCAGCAAGGACCATTTCGGCGCTCGGAGCCACGCGCGCGAAGAAGCGCGACAGGCCGGTCAGCGTGCCGCCGGTGCCGACGCCGGCGACCACGGCGTCGACCTTGTGCTCCATCTGCTCCCAGATCTCCGGCCCGGTGGTCTCCTCGTGCGCGCGCGGGTTCGCCGGGTTCGCGAACTGGTTGACGTAGAACGCTCCCTGCTCGCGCGCCAACCGCGCGGCGAGATCCTGGTAGTACTCGGGGTGGCCCTTGCCGACATCTGAGCGCGTGAGCACCACTTCCGCGCCCATCGCCTTCAGGTGAAAGATCTTCTCCTGGCTCATCTTGTCCGGCACCACGATGAGCAGCCGGTAGCCCTTCAGCGCCGCGACCAGGGCGAGCCCCAGGCCGGTGTTGCCAGCCGTCGCTTCCACGATCAGGGAATTTGGCTTCAGGTGCCCTTCGCGCTCCGCCGCCTCGATCATGGTCAGCGCGATGCGGTCCTTGATCGAGCCTCCGGGGTTCTGGTTCTCCAGCTTGAGGAACAGCCGGCACGGCCCGGTCTCCAGGCGACGCACCTCGACCAAAGGGGTATTGCCGATCAAGGACAGGATGTTAAGTGCTTGTTTCATAATGGTGGGATACTTCCCATAAACGTCTGTGGTTGCCCTCCCACTGGGCATTTGCCCACTATTACGGCAGGAGGAGTGATGGACGTTGCGGTAGGCGGCAGCTTGCTGGGCAGCATTTCCGAATTCTGCCGGCGTACCGGCATGGCCGAATCGACTTTCGGCCGCCGCGCGGTCAACGACGGCAAGTTCGTCGCGCGCCTGCGCGACGGCGCGCGGGTCACTCCTGAGACCCTGCAGCGGGTCAACCAGTTCATGGTGAAGCACGGCGCTCCCGGCGCGGGAGACGCGCCGCCGGAGCTGCTGCCGCTGATCCGCGCGAGCGCGCCGCAGCCCGTTCCCGTCTCCCAGCCGCGCGAGGCGCCGCCGGAAAAGAACTTCCGCTTCTTCGACAACCGGCAGAAGTACCTGCTGTTCGTGAATACGTGCAGCGAGAAGGACGTGGTGGCGAAGCGCGTGGGACTCGAGCTCGGCCACATCCATCCGCGTCCGCCGGCGGTGCGCCTGTTCGACGCCGGCATGGGCGACGGCACGGTGCTCGCGCGCGTCATGCGCGAGATGCACCGGCGCTTCTTGACGGTGCCGTTCTACATCGTGGGCAAGGAGATCAGCCTCGAGGACGTGCGCCTTTCGCTGCGCAAGATGGTGGACAGGTTCTACGAGCACCCGGCGACGGTGCTCGTGGTGACCAACATGTACTACACCGAGGCGCCCTGGCTGACGCCGCGCACGGTGCCGGCCGCGACTTCCATGATGTGGCACGAGGCTGCGCTCACCGGCACCACGGCGCACGACTTCGCCGAGCAGATTTCGGCGCTCGAGCCCTTTCTCGTCAAGAACTGGCAGGCGCGTCACAGCCCGAAGACCGGCAATCCGGTCTACGAGCACCCGGTGGCGCTGGTGATCTACCGCGACGACTACCGCTTCATGCTGGATGAAGTGATCCCGAAGCGCGGGCAGGGCAAGGCCGAGTACGACATGGTGATCGCCTCGCAGCCCTACCGGCTGCGCGCGCCGCTCGAGTTCAAGTCGCAGAAGGTCGTCGCGCCGCTGGTCCGGGCGCTGGGCAAGGGCGGGCGCCTGCTCGGCATCCACTCGCACGGCCAGGACCCGGGCCTCGAGATCATCCAGAAGGTATGGCCGGGCGAGAACCCGTACACCCAGGGCCGGCACGACATCCTGCGCGCCACGAAAGCGGAGCTGGGCAAGGAGGCGCGGCGCTACAACTTCAATGCGTACGCCGACGCGCGCGCGATCTTCCGCTACGAGATGCACACGCTGCCGAGCGAGATCTCGGCCAGCATCGGCACCTCGACGCTGTTCGCGGCCTGGAACGCCGCCATCTATGTCGCGCAGATGGACGACGTGCGCCTCTCGGAGGTGCTGCGCGATACCCGCTACCTGGACGCCACCCGCGAGGTGTTGCAAAAACATGGCAGCCTCTGGTTCCTCGACGAATCCTATGTCGTCTCCCGTAAACGAGACTGAGCCGCGGCAGGCGCCGCTTTTTTCCCGGATTTCCGAGCTGCTGGTCGCGGGCTCGCTCGAGATTTCGCCGCGCGAGCTGCACCGCGCCGGAGAGGTCGCCGCGCTTCTGCCGACGACCACTTGCATCTACCTGCCGTCGCTGCCCGGGCTGCCGCTCGCGCGCACGCTCGAAGCCGTCGCGGCCATCCGCGCCGCGGGGCTGGATCCCGTGCCGCACGTCTCGGCGAGAAGAATCCTGAATGGCGACGAGTTCCGCGGTTTCCTGAAGGAAGCCGTGGCAAAGCATGGCGTGCACCGCGTCCTGCTCCTCGGCGGCGACGAGCCGAAGCCGAAAGGCCCGTTCGCCGACAGCCTCGAGATTCTCGAGTCCGGCTTGCTCGCCGACTCGGGCATCCGCGAGATCGGCGTCGCCGGATACCCGGAAGGGCACCCGCGCATCTCCGCCTCGACTCTCACTTTTGCGTTCCAAAGAAAGCTCCACCTTGCGCGCGAGCAGCGCCTTGGCGTCTATGTCGTCACGCAGTTTTCCTTCTCGCCGAATCGGGTCGTCGAGTACTGCGCGCGCCTCGCGCGCAGCGCGCCCGAGGTCTCGATCTACGCGGGGGTGGCCGGACCGACCGACCCCGTGGCGCTCGCGCGCTACGCGCAGCGCTGCGGCGTCAGCGTCTCGCTGCGCGCGCTGCGCACGCTGGGCAGCGGCATCGCGCGGCTCGTCACCAACTCCGATCCGCGCGAGCAGCTCACCGCGCTCGCGCGCTACAGCCTGCAGCGCGAGCCGAGCAACGTCGTCGGCGTGCACCTCTACAGCTTCGGCGGCGCGGTCAGGACCGCGTCGTGGATGCGCAAGCTGATCTGACCCCCTGAACCATGACTCGCGTCATGTCGCTGGCATGACGCGGTCCACTGGCGGCGGCTGTCGCGGCCGTGCTCCACTGCCGCCATGAAAAAAATCGGCTTGGCGGCAATCCTTCTCGCATTCACTTCAATGGCGGCGGCGCAGATCCCGCCCAACGGCGTCATCGGCCCGGGCCAGACGGTGACGATCGGGGCGGGCGAGGAGGTGCATCGCACCGGCCCGATCCTGGTCAACGGCGGGCAGCTCCTGGTTACCGGGGGCAAGCTGTTCCTCGACGGCACGATGGCGATCGTGCAGGGCGGCGTGGTGGTGTTCGACGCCGCGGAGTTTCATCACGAAGGCGAGGACACGCATGTCTTCGTCGGCGGCATTAACGAGGGCGGCGGCGACGGCTTCCTCACCTTCCGCAATGGCAGCCGCCTGCGCTGGGCCCAGTCCTACGTCTCGCAGCACGAGCTCCACGGCAGGAACGGCAGCGTGATCGAAGTCGAGCGCACGCGCGTGGACTGCGACGCCGCGACGGGAGTGGTGAAGCTCTACAACGCGGCAACCTACTCCGCAAGACTGACGACCGCGGCGAAAGATGGCGAGCTGCCGGGCTGCTGGACTACCTGGTACATGCACCAGAGCTCGAACCTCAATCTCGATTCGGTGCACACGGCGGGCGACATCGTGTTCTACGACGCGGCGCAGATCCTGGTCCGCAACACCCTCGGCATCATGCCGTGGCTCTACTTCCCGCGCGGCTCCAGCGCGGATCTTTCGTTTCCCGCGTCCGAGTGCACGCCCGAGGATTGCCCCGCGGTTTCCAAGACCCTCGACGGCAGCACCGGGTGGCTGGTGCAGATCGAGGAGTCGCGCCAGGTCTTCTGGGGGATCAACTCGTATCCCGGCAGCAGCGTGACCGTCAGCGATTCGAAGCTCGGCATGGCGATGGTGCGCTTCGCGGAGAACCACAGCTATTTCGTGCCCGGCGAGTTCCGCAACGAGACCACCTACGAGGACAAAACGTTCACTTCAATCCCCGACCGCCACCTGCGGCTCGTTCGCACCCACGTGAAGTGGTGGAAGCTCGACGTGATCGATCTTGCCCAGGCGCGCATGGACCGCGTCACCTTCGCCGAGATGGTGGCGAAGAACTCCGCGCGCGTGTTTCTCACCAACAGCATCTGCGAAGGGCAGACGATCCACCTCGGCGCGCTCAACAACTCCTACCTCTACTTCAAGGACGGCGAGGTCTGGACCCACGTCTCGGCCTGGAACCAGGCGTTCCTGGTCCTCGACGGCAGCCTGGTGGACCACAACAAGGCGCCGGTCCCGCACCAGATCCGCAACATCGCGCACGACCGCGCGAGGATCTACGCCATCAATAGCGAGCTCGTTTCTCCGCTCGAGGCGACGGAATCGGCGCTGGGGACCTTCGCCCGGCTCGGAAGCTTCACCGAGCGTGAGCTTCAGACGAGCGCGGCGAAGTGGACCCCGGTCGAGGGCTCGGCGTGGATCGTGAAGGGGCCGCAGAGCGCGGTGGTCCTGGACCGCTGGATCCTCGCGCTGCGCGCTCCGGGCTCGCAGCAGTGGATCGAAGTGGCGCAAGGGATGCACGAGGTGCGCGACGCGCAGCTCGCCATGATCCGGCCGGCGCTCATCTGGCGGCCGGGCGAGTACGAGCTGCGGCTGAGCCTCGTGGTGCGCGGCGACGATCCCGGCACGCCGTACCCGACCTGGGCCTTTCCGGCGGTGAAGAAGCTGATCGTCAAATGAATTGACGCGCCGAAGCCCGGCGGCGGACCATCGGCTCATGACCGACCCCGGGCCGTCTCGGGTCGAGCCGGGGATCCTGCAGCTCTTCCGGATCTTCGTCGCGCTCGAGATCCTGCTGCTCGTGCTGCGGATGGGTCTAGAGGCCGCGTTCCGCTCGGACTTTCCGCTGGTGCGGCCAGCGTGGCCGGGCCTCACGTTCCTCGCGCTGCAGCTCGGCTACCTGTCGTGGCGGCGCGTCGAGCTCGGCCTCGGGCGTTTCTACCTGCCGATCGCGCTGGTGGCTTCGATCGGCCTCACGGTTCTAAGCGCGGCCGCCGGTTTCAAGCTGCGCCTGGAGGCGGGCATCCGCGCCGAGGAGCTGGTGCGTGGCTCCTGGATCCTGATCGTGGTGCTGCTCGTGCCGCTCATCATCGTGGCGTGGCAGTACGGTTTTCGCTGGGTGCTGTGGTTCTGCGTGCTGACCGTGGCGACCGAGCTCGCGCTGACGCTGCCGCTCGCCGATCGGGGAGGACCGCCCGCGCTCACCCTGGTGGTGATTGCCCTGGTGCGCTGCCTGTTTTTCCTGCCGGTGGGCTACGCGGTCGCACGCCTGGCGCGCGCCCAGCGCGAGCAGCGCGCAGCGCTCGCCGAGGCGAACGCGCGGCTCGCCCGCTATGCGAGCACGCTGGAAGAGCTTGCCGTGAGCCGCGAGCGCGGGCGTCTCGCCCACGAGCTGCACGACACGCTGGCGCACGGCCTGAGCTCAGTGGCGGTGCAGCTCGAGGCGATGCGCGCGCTCTGGAAGTCGCAGCCCGAGGCCGCACGCGGCTTGCTCGCCGAAGCCCTGGAGGCGACGCGCACCGCCCTCAATGAAGCGCGCCGAGCCATCGGTGCGCTGCGTGCGAGCCCGGTCGAGGACCTGGGGCTTGCGCGCGCGGTGCGGGCGCTGGCGGAAACGGAGGCGGCGCGCGGGGGACTAGCTTTGGACTTCAAAGAAGAACTGACACAAAAGCTCGATGGAGAAGTGGAGCACGCCTTCTACCGCATCGCCGCCGAAGCGCTCGCCAACGTGGTGCGCCACGCGCAGGCGCGGAGCGTCACCGTCAAGTTGGAGCAGGGCCGCCTGCTGGTAGCCGACGACGGCCGCGGCTTCGATCCCGCGGCGCCGCTCGACGACGGCCGCTTCGGGCTCTATGGCATGCGCGAGCGCGCGCGTATGATCGGCGCGACGCTCGAGATCGAAAGCGCCGCGGGAAAGGGCAGCACGGTGCGGCTTACGGTGCCGGAACGGTGATCCGTGTCCTGATCTGCGACGACCAGCAGGTCGTCTGCGAGGGGCTGCGCGCGATCCTGAGCACGGCGCCCCAGATCGAAGTGGTGGGCCTCGCGCGCGACGGTGCCGACGCCCTCGAGCGGATCCCCGCTGCGCGGCCCGACGTGGTGCTGATGGACCTCAAGATGCCGGTGATGAACGGCGTGCAGGCGACGCGCGAGATCCGCGCGCGCTTTCCCGGCGTGCGCGTGCTCGTCCTGACCACCTACGACGCCGACCAGTGGGTGCTCGATGCGGTGCGCGCGGGCGCCTCGGGTTACCTCCTGAAGGACTCACCGGGCGATGCGCTCATCGCCGCGGTGGAGGGCACCGCCGCCGGCAAGACCCACCTCGATCCCGCGGTGGCCGGCCGGCTGCTCGAGCAGCTCTCGCGCGGCGCGCCCGACCCGGCGAGCCCGCTGCTCGATTCACTCACCGAGCGCGAGCGCGAGGTGTTGGCCCTGCTCGGCCGCGGGTGGAGCAACGCTGCGATCGCGTCGCATCTCCGTCTCACCGAAGGCACCGTCCGCAATCACGTCAGCGCCATCCTCGGCAAGCTCGACGTCTCGGACCGCACCCAGGCCGCGCTCATCGCGCTGCGCTGCGGTCTGGCATGACGGCGTCCAGGATCCTTCCCGGCGTCGTGAGCCAGACCCTGTTCGATTTGACGACGCGCTGCAGCGCACGACGCAGGTGCCGCAGGCGGTAGGGCTGCCCGACGAGATAAGGATGCAGGGCGATGCCCATGACGAGCGGCTGGTCCTTCGATTGCCGCAGCATTTCGTCGAAGTTGTCCACGATCATGTCGGCGAAGTCGCGGCCGTCCATCTGCCGCGCGACGATCATCGGGATGTCGTTCAGCTCTTGCGGGTAGGGGATCGACCACAGCTTGCCGGCGCGCGTCTTCATCTCGACCGGCTGGTCGTCGTGGCACCAGTTGAGCGTGTACTTGTAGCCGGTCTCCTGCAAGAGGTCGGGCGTGACGGCGCTCTCGGAGATCCACGGGCTGAGCCAGCCGAGCGGCGTGACCTTGGAGTGCTTTTGAATCGCTTTCCTGCAGTAGAGCAGCAGCTCTTTTTCCTGGGCCTCGTTCAGGTCGCCCTGCCGCTCGGAATTGGTGTGGCCGTGGCCGATGAGCTCGTCGCCGCGCTTGACCAGTGCCTCGACGACTTCCGGGCAATAGTCGTACAGCGCGGTATTGATCAGCGCGCCGACCTGGAGCTTGAGCGAATCGAAAAGCTCGAGGCAGCGCCACACGCCGACGCGGTTGCCGTAATCGCGCCAGGAAAAGTTGAGGACGTCGGGCTCCGGGCTCTTCGGCCCGAGCGCGGCGCCGAGGCCGGCGCCGAAGTCGAAATGCTCGACGTTGAAGCCGATGTAGACCGCGAGGCGCTTGCGACCGGGCCAGCGGTAGTCGCGGCGGCGGGTGATCGCGGAGTAGGAGTACCTGCCGTGGCTCTTTAAGGGGCGCACCAAGTTAGGGCTTCGCGAGCCCGGCGCGCACCAAGAGCCACTCGGCGCTGTCGTTCCAGACTTCCATGCGCACGATCTTCCCTGTGCGAACGACGTAGCGGTCGACGTAGCGGTTGCCCTCGAAGGGCGTGCCGTCGGGCCATTCGCCGTACAGATGGCCGGTCTGGTAGACGATGGTTTCGTCCGGGGTGCCTCCGGCGACCACGTGGGTCGGGCCGAACTTCTTCTTCACCCACTTGTAGCGGCTCTTGTTGAAGGCAGTGGCCTCGGCGGGGTCGCGCATCAGGCGGTTGCCGGTGAAGCGGATTTCCATCCCCGGCGCGCAGAACTGCCGGGCGGAGTCCGGATCCGGGATCATGTGCAGCCGCAGGTATTCCTCGACGATCTTCGCTGGGTCGTAGATGCGGGGGTCGTTCATGCAGAAAGCCTAGCATGGCATGGCTCCTGCTAAGCTCCACCGTTCAAAGGGGAGACTCCATGAAATACCTGATCGCGGCACTTGCGCTCGCCCTGGGCGCCACGGCGGTTCATGCACAAACCATCAAGATCGGCCTCGTCACCGCGCTCTCCGGCCAGTCGGCGCGCGCCGGCGAAGCGATCACCCGCGGCCTCGCGGTCGCCATCGACGAGATCAACGCCAGGGGTGGCCTGCTTGGACGCAAGCTCGAACTGGTGCGCCGCGACGACGAAGCGACGCCGGCCAAGGGCGTGATCGCCGCGCGCGAGCTGCTCTTCAAGGAAAAGGTGGCAGTGCTGTTCGGCGGCCTCGACACCCCGGTGTCGCTCGCGATCGTGCCGATCGTCAACCAGGAGAAGATGATTTTCGTCGGGCCGTGGGCGGCGGGCACGCCGATCACCAAGAACGGCGCCAAGGAAAACTACGTATTCCGCGTGTCCGCGGTGGACGAGATCGTCAACCGCGCGATGCTGCAGTACTCGCAGAAGACCTTCAACGCGAAGAACTGCGGCATGATCCTCGTCAACAACCCCTGGGGGGAGTCGAACGAGAAGGGGCTGACCGCCGCGCTCAACGCGAAAGGGATGAAGCCGGCGGGCATCGAGAAGTTCGAAGGCAATGACGTCGACGTGGTGCCGCAGCTCACCCGCCTCAAGGCGGCGGGCGCCGACTGCCTGTTCCTGGTCGGCAACGTCGGTCCCTCGGCGCAGGTGGTGAAGTCCCTCGACCGCATGGGCTGGAAGCCGCCGATCGTGTCGCACTGGGGCCCGGCGGGCGGCCGGTTCACCGAGCTCGCCGGCCCGAGCGCTCCGAGCGTGCACTTCGTGCAGACCTACAGCTTCTTCGGCAAGCAGACCCCGGTGGGCACGAAGGTGCTGAAGGCGCTGATGGCCAAGTACCCCGACATCAAGGGTCCTGGCGACGTGACGCCGGCAGTGGGTGTGGCCAATGCCTACGACGCCATGATGCTCACCGCGCTGGCAATCCAGAATGCCGGCTCCACCGACGGGCCGAAGGTGCGCGAGGGTTTCTACAAGATCGGGCGCTACGAAGGCCTGATCAAGACCTACGAGCGGCCGTTTACGCCGGAGGTGCACGACGCGGTGAACGAGAACGACTACGTCTGGACGCAGTTCATCGATAATCAGATCCTCCCGGTGGGAATGAAAAAATAGGGGTTCACTAGAAGAAACCGACGGCCGCCGCGAGCGGCCGTTTTTTCATGCTCGTCACTTCCGCGCTCATCACCGGCCTCGCCCTGGGCAGCATGTACGGGCTGCTCGCGCTCGGCTTCTACGTCACCTACGCGGTCTCCAGCACGGTCAACTTCGCCCAGGGCAGCTCGATGATGCTCGGCGCGGTGTTCGCCTACACGCTGGCGGTGACGTTCGGCTGGCCCTTCATCCCCGCTGCGCTGGTCGCGCTCGCGCTGTGCTCGCTCTACGGCCTGATCGTCGAGCGGGTGGCGGTGCGGCCGTTCACGCGGCGCGGCTCGAGCGCGTGGCTGATGGCGACGGTGGCGCTCGGCATCGTCGCCGACAACGCGGTGCTGTTCACCTTCGGCAAGGAGCCGCGCGGTTTTGCCAGCCCGTGGGCCAGCGGATCGATGCAGATCGCCGGAATCAACGTTTCGTACCTGCAGATCGCGATCCCGGTGGTCGGCCTCGCGCTCGCCGCCGCGCTGCACCTGTTCTCGAGGAAGACGGTCTACGGCAAGGCGATGCTGGCGGTGGTGCAGAACGCCGATGCGGCGCGCCTGATGGGCATCAACGTGCCGCTCGCGATCATGCTCGCCTACGCGGCCTCCACGCTGTTCGCGGGCGCGGCCGGGATCATGATCGCGCCGCTCTTCAACGTGCACTCCGACATGGGGACGCTGTTCGGCCTGAAGGCGTTCGCGGTCGCGATCCTCGGCGGCATCACCAGCGCCTGGGGCGTGATGATCGCCGGGCTGATCTTCGGGCTGACGGAATCGCTCATCACCGCGCTGCTCGGCTCGGCCTATACGCAGATCCTGAGCTTCGCTCTCGTGATCGTCGCCCTCGCCGTGATGCCGAACGGACTTTTCGGCCGAGCCGAAGTGAAGAAGGTATGAGGCTCGCGCTGTACGCGGTGGTTTTCATCGCGGCGCTGGCTTTCACCGCGCAGGCGAACAGCTACTACGTGTTCATCATGGCGACGCTCGCTCTGACCGCGATCGTCGGTGTCGGGCTCAACGTGCTGCTCGGCCTCACCGGCCAGGTTTCCTTCGGCCACGTCGGGTTCTACGCCCTCGGCGCCTACACCGTCGCCATCCTGACGCTTGCTGCCAAGTGGAGCTTCTGGGCGGCGTTGCCGGTCGCGGCGGTGGTGGCGACCGCGACCGGCGCGCTGCTCGCGCTGCCGGCCGTGCGCGTGAAAGGTCCCTACCTGGCGATGGTCACCATCGCCTTCGGCTTCATCGTCGAGCATGTCGCGGTGGAATGGCGCGGCCTCACCGGCGGGCAGAACGGCCTGATGGGAACGTTTGCGCCCGCCGGGTTCGGCGAGCGCGGGGTCGCCCTCCTGTCGATCGCCGCCGCCGCCCTGGCGACGCTCGCCTACCACTGGCTCGAAAAGAGCCGGTTCGGCAAGGCGATGCGCGCCGTGCGCGACGCGGAGGTCGCCGCCGAATCGATCGGCCTCGCGCCGGTGCGCATCAAGACCGCTGCGTTCGCGCTCTCCGCGCTGTGCGCCGGAATCGCCGGCGGGTTATTCGCCGCGCTATCGGGCTTCGTCACGCCGTCCACCTTCGCCTTCTCGCAGTCGATCCTGTTCGTGCTGGTGGTGATGATCGGCGGCGCGGGCTACGTCGCGGGGCCGCTGGTCGGTGCGGCGGTCGTCGTGCTGCTGCCCGAGTTCCTCGCCGCGCTCGCCGAGTACCGGCTGCTCTTCTTCGGCGCGCTGCTGCTAGTGGTCCTGTGGCTTGCGCCCGAGGGCGTGGTCGGCACCGTGCTGCGCCTTTTTTCGAGACGACGGGCTCCCCGGGCGGCGACTGCCGCGGCGGCCCCGATCGCTCCCAAGGCGAAAGCCGCGCTGGCGGTGCGCGGCCTGGGAATCGCCTTCGGCGGCGTGCGCGCGGCGCACGACATCGCCTTCGAGGCGCAGCCGGGCGAGGTCACGAGCCTGATCGGCCCGAACGGCGCCGGCAAGACCACGGTGCTCAACATGCTGAGCGGCTTCTACCGGCCCGCGGCGGGGAGCATCCGCATCGGCGGCGAGGCGCTGCAGGGCCGGCCGGCGTGGCGCATCGCCCGCAGCGGCGTGGCGCGCACCTACCAGACCACGCAGCTCTTCGGCTCGATGAGCGTCGCGGAAAACCTCGCGATCGCGTCAGGAGACGAGAGCCTTGCGGCCTTCGTCGGCTACGCCGGCGACATGGACGCCCGCGCCGCGGACCTTCCCCATGTCGACAAGCGCCTGGTCGAGATCGCGCGCGCGCTCGCCACGCGGCCGGCGGTGCTGCTGCTCGACGAGCCCGCGGCGGGACTATCGGCGCACGACAAGGCGAAGCTCGCGCGGCTCCTGCGGCGCATCGCCGACGCCGGCATCGCGGTGGTCCTGGTCGAGCACGACATGGCGGTGGTGATGGGAATCTCCGACCGCGTGGTCGTGCTCGATGCCGGCCTGCGCATCGCGAGCGGCACGCCGGCGGAAGTGCAGCGCGATCCCGCGGTGCGCAAGGCTTATCTCGGTGAGGAGCAGCAGCGCCTGGTCGCGAGGCGCGCAGAACCGGGCGCCCCGCTGCTCGAAGTCGGCAAGCTCGCCGCGGGGTACGGCGCGGAGCCGGTGCTCAAGGGCATCGACCTCGGCGTGCGCCAGGGCGAGATGGTCGCGGTGCTCGGCGCCAACGGCGCCGGCAAGTCGACGCTGATGCGCGCGCTCTCGGGCCTGCACCGGCCGGTCGCCGGCGCGATCGCACTCGCCGGCGAGGAGCTCGCGAGCCAGCCGGCGCACCGCGTCGTCGCGCGCGGCGTCGTGCTGGTGCCCGAGGGGCGGCAGGTGTTCGCGGAGCTTTCGGTGCTCGACAACCTGCTGCTCGGCGCTTTTTCCCGGAAGAAAGTCGACCGCGCCGAAATCGGCGCCGTCCTCGAGCGCTTCCCACGCCTGCGCGAGCGGCTGCAGCAGCGCGCCGGGCTGCTCTCGGGCGGCGAGCAGCAGATGCTCGCGATCGGGCGCGGCCTGATGGCCAAGCCGCGCCTCCTGCTCCTCGACGAGCCCTCGCTCGGGCTCGCGCCGCAGGTGGCGAACGATCTCTTCGCCGCCCTGGACCGTCTGCGCGCCGAATCCGTCACCATCCTGCTCGTCGACCAGATGGCCGGCCTCGCGCTCGCGCTCGCCGACCGCGCGTATGTGATCGAGGGGGGTCGGATCGTCGCGAGCGGCAGCGCGGCCGAGATCGCCGCCGCGGGCGCGCTGGAAAGAGCCTATCTCGCGGTCGCCTAGTGCGGCCGCTTCCCGGTGTGCTCGATGCGTGGTGGTCGCCATGATTACTGCCGCCCCGTTGGCTTGACCGTAGAATCGACCGAATGGCAGCTGCGCGTTGCTTCGCGCGGATCGGCTTTGTTTTCCTGCTGGTCTCGTGCCTTGGTGTCGAGGCTCAGCAGCCGGCCAGGATCGCGCGCATCGGTCTGCTCTCGCTTTCCGCCGGTCCGAACCCCAGCATGGACGTGATGCCCGGGCTGCGCGAGCTGGGTTGGGTCGAAGGCAAGAACCTTTCCGTCGAGTACCGCTGGGCGGCGGGCGAGCAGGATCGGCTGCCGGGCCTCGCCGCCGATCTGGTTCGCCGCAACGTCGACCTGATCGTTACCTCTTCAACGCCGGCGGCGCTGGCGGCGAAGCAGGCGACGGCCAGGATTCCGATCGTCATCACCTTCGTCGCGGATCCCGTCGGCAGCGGGCTCGTCGCCAGCCTGGCGCGACCTGGCGGAAACATCACCGGCATCACTACTCTTACCCCGGAACTGGTGGCGAAGCGCCTGGAGCTGATCAAGCAGATCGCTCCGCAAGCGAGCCGGATTGCGGTTCTCTGGGACCCCGGGGGCCTCGCGGAAGGCACCAGGCGCAACATGCGCGAGCAAGCCGAGGCCGCCGGGCGCGCGCTCGGCGTCGCGCTGCATTTCGCGGAAGCGCGCCGCCGGGCGGACCTTCACCACGCTTTTGCGTCAATCGCCGAAGCGCGCGTCGGCGCGCTCGTGGTCTCCCCGACGCCGATGCTGTTCGAGGCGCGCAGCGAAATCGTGACGCATGCGGCAAAGCACCGCCTGCCGGCGATCTATGCATGGCGCGATGCTGTGGACGCGGGAGGGCTCGCGTCCTACGCGACGAATTTCCCGGCGATGTACCGCCGTGCGGCCAGCTACATAGACAAGATTCTGAGGGGCGCCAAGCCGGCTGAGCTGCCGATCGAGCAGCCGACGCAATTCGAGTTCGTGATCAACCTGAAAGCCGCGAAGGCGCTTGGCTTGTCGGTGCCCGACTCGTTGCTGCAGCGCGCGGACGAGATCCTGCGCTAGAGGCTATCCCCGACCAACAAACGGCATCTTTGTCGCCATGATGGTCATGAACTGCACGTTCACGTCGAGCGGCAGGTTGGCCATGTGCAGCACCGCCTCGCCGACGTGCTTCACGTCCATCAGCGGCTCGGCCTTGATGGAGCCGTCGGCCTGCGGCACGCCCTGCGCCATGCGCGCGGCGAGCTCGGTGAGCGCGTTGCCGATGTCGATCTGGCTGGCGGTGATGTCGTTCTTGCGGCCGTCGAGCGAGATGCACTTGGTGAGGCCCGTGACGGCGTGCTTGGTCGAGGTGTAGGCGACCGACATCGGCCGCGGCGCGTGGGCCGAGATGGAGCCGTTGTTGATGATGCGGCCGCCCTTCGGGTCCTGCGCCTTCATGATGCGGATCGCTTCCTGCGTGCACATGAACATGGCGACCAGGTTGATGTTCACCACCTCGCGGAATTTCTCGATCGGCAGGTCTTCCATCGGCACCGCCGGCGCGCCCATGCCGGCGTTGTTGAACAGGACGTCGAGACGGCCCCACTTGCTTTTCAGTTCACTGAATACGCTCTTGACTTCAGCATCCTTGGTGATGTCCGCCGGCAGCACCATCGAGCGCTCCTTCGCGCCGGCCTCGGCGGCGGCTTTCTCGAGCATGTCCTTGCGCCGGCCGACCAGCGCCACGTGGTAGCCGTTCTTGAGCAGCGCAAGCGCGGCCGATTTGCCGATGCCGGTGCCTGCGCCGGTAACGAGCGCGACTCTCTTCGCTGAAGCCATCGTCCCTCCTGTGCTGGAAGGGGCGATGTTATGTCATCGCGCGCTGTGCCGCGACACGAAGTCGAAAACGGACGCGTTGAACCGGTCGGGCTGCTCGAGGTTGGCGAGATGGCCGGTGCGCTCGAGCATCAGGAGCTCGGCGCCGGGGATGCGCCGCGCCATTTCCTCGGCGAGCTCGGGCGGGTACACGGTGTCTTCCTCGCCGGCGATCACCAGGGTCGGCACGCGGATCTGCTCGATCGGCGCCGCGCGGTCCTGCGCCACCGAGGCTTCCAGGGTCTTCTGGTACGAGGCGTCGTGGATGCGCGCGACGCTGTCGAGGAGCTCGTCGTACGCCGCCCGGCTGGCGCGGCTGCCGAGCAGCTTCGCCAGCGTCTGCGGCGTGCGCGTGCGCCGCTCGGTGACGAATCGCTTCACGCTCTCCGGGCTCATGGCATCGAAGCCCGGATTGGTGCTGATCAGCACCAGCGACTGCAGGCGCTCGGGCGCGCGCAGGGCGACGTTGCGCGCGATGCGTCCGCCCATGGAAAGCCCCACCAGGTGGAGCTTCTCGGCCTTGAAGTGCTCCGCGACGCGCATCACGTCGCCGGTGAGGTATTCGAACTGCAGCGGACCGTCGTAGTCGTCGGAGTCGCCGTAGCCCCGCGCGTCCCAGGCCGCCGCCTTGAAGCGGCGGGAGAAAAACTCGATCTGCCCGGCCCAGTTGCGGCGATTGCCGCGGATGCCGTGCAGGAAAAGCACCAGCTCGCCGCTGCCGGCGACCGAGACTGCGAGCCGTGGCGCAGGCTCGACGAAAACCGTTTCCAAGGTCTCTTTCTATTCAGCCTTTGCTCCCGAGATTCTGACGGCGCGGCCACGGCTTTCGCTGTCCCGTCTCATATAAATGACAAACTCTTGCGAGGAGCTGCCAACGACTTCATAGCCTTTCTCGACGAGCTGTTTTTGCCGAAAGTCCGGCTCGTCGAGAATCTTCCTCGTCTCCTGCTGGATTCGCGCCACCGCTTCCCGGGGCGATCCGGCGGGGACGAACAGCCCGAACCAGGCATGCGTCTCCACCTCCGGGTAGCCGAGCTCGGTGAACGTGGGAATGAGCGGCAGCAGCGGCGAGCGCGCCGCGCCGCCGATGGCGAGCGCCTTGATGCGCCCGGCCTTCAGCTGCGGCATCGACGTCGCGATGCCGGCGAAGGTGAGCTGCACTTCGCCGGCGACCACCGCCGGCACCGCGAGCGAGATGCCTTTGTACGGCACGTGCACGAGGTCGATGCCCGCCTTGTTCTTCAGCATTTCGCCGGCGAGGTGCGGCTGGCTGCCGCTGCCATAGGAGGCGTAGTTGATCGCGCCGGGTCTCGCCTTGGCGAGGGAGATCAATTCGGAAAGGCTGTTCGCAGGCAAGGATGGATGCGCGACGAGGAGCTGCTGCAGCAGGACCAGCATGGTCACCGGCGCGAAATCGCGCTGCGCGTCGTAAGGCAGCTTCGCGTAGAGGTGCGGATTGATCGAGAAAGTCGCATCCGTGGTCATCAGGATGGTGTGGCCATCCGCCGGCGATTTCGCGACCGCATCGGTAGCGACGATGGTGTTCGCGCCGGGCTTGTTCTCGACCACCACCGGCTGGCCCCACGCGGGGGTGAGCTTGTCGGCGAGTTGCCGCGCCATGACGTCGATGCCACCCCCCGGCGGGTAGGCGACGACGATGCGCACCGGCTTGCTTGGCCAGCCCTGGGCTTCGGCTGAGATGGAAAACAGGCAAAAAAGCACGCCCGCGAGCGGGGCGGCGAATGGCAATTTCATGTCAGGAGGAGCTTACCGCTTTGTCCGCGGCGGCGGCGCGGCCCACAATGCCAGGATGCGAATCGCGGGCCTGCGACTGCGCAGCCTACAAAGCCGCATCGTGCTGTTCTTCGTCGCGCTGCTGGTCGCGGTGCAAGGCGTCACGCTGCTGCTGGTGGGCGCCGCCAACGAGCGCAACGCGCGCGACAACGTCCGCCAGGAGCTCGCCGTGGGCGAGAAGATCTTCCGGCGCCTCCTGGAGCAGAACAATGCGCGCCTCACGCAGGCCGCCCTGATCCTGTCGCTCGATTTCGGCTTCCGCGAGGCCGCGGCGACGCGCGACGTGGCGACCATCGAGTCGGTGCTGCTCAACCTCGGCTCGCGCATCCGCGCCGATACGATGGCGCTGGTGTCGCTCGACCGGCAGGTGATCGCCGATACGCTCGAGCGCCGGCGCGTCGGCCAGCCGTTCCCGTTCACGCGCCTGCTCGAGGCCGCCGAGCGTGACGGCTCCGCAGCCGGCATGGTGCTCGTCGACGGCGCCGCGTTCCAGATCGCGGTGGTGCCGGTGCGCGCGCCGACGCCGATCGCCTGGACGGTGGTGGGCATTGCGGTGGACGACCGCCTGGCGAAGGACCTCGGGAATCTCACCGCCCTCGAGGTCACGTTCGTGAGCCGCGAGGGGCAGATCTGGCGTGTCCTCGGCTCGTCGGCGACGCCCGAGCTGCAGGAGGCGCTGCTGCGCGCGCTGCCGAGGGGCAGCGCCGCCGGCGACCGCGCGATGCCCCTCGAGATCGGCGGCCAGGAGTACGAGTCGTTCGTCCTCGGGCTGGATGGCCGCGACCCCAGCATCGTCGCCGTGCTCGCGCGCTCGCTCGACGAAGCGCTCGCACCCTACCGCCGGCTCGGCCCGCTTCTCGTGCTGCTGGTGATGTGCTCGGTCGCGGCGTCGATCATCGGCAGCGTGCTGATCGCGCGCGGCGTGACGCGGCCGATCTCGCTGCTCTCGGGCATGACGCGGCGCATCGAGGAGGGCGATTACACGCAGGCGGTCGAAATCGAGGGGCCGGACGAAGTCAGCGAGCTGGCGCGCCGCTTCAACCTGATGCGCGAGGCCGTGGCAGCGCGCCAGGAGCAGGTGCTCCAGCTCGCCTACCGCGACCCCCTGTCGGACCTGCCGAACCGGGTCCTGTTCAACGACCGGCTGCGGGTGGCGCTCGAGGCCGCGAAGCGCGGCGGCGCGCCGTTGACGGTGCTCGTCATGGACCTCGACCGCTTCAAGTACGTCAACGACACGCTCGGCCACCACGTCGGCGACCTGGTGCTGCAGCAGGTGGCGCTGCGCGTCTCGAGGCTGGTGCGCAAGGCCGACACCACCGCGCGGCTGGGCGGGGACGAGTTCGCCGTGCTGCTGATCTCCGCCGGGGTGGAGGAGGCGCGCGGCGTGGCGCAGAAAATCGTCGCCGCGCTGGAGGCGCCGATCGCGGTCGGGCAGCATTCGCTCGACGTGCGCGCGAGCGTCGGCATCGCGAGCTTCCCGGAGCACGCCGGGGACGCGGACACGCTGCTGCGGCGCGCCGACGCCGCCATGTACGCGGCCAAGCGCAGCAACACCGGATTCGCGGTCTACGACTCGCGCGCGCACGAGCAGCGCGACGAGCAGCTTTCCCTGCTCTCCGAGCTGCGCCAGGCGATGAACCACGGCGAGCTGCGCCTGGTCTACCAGCCCAAGGTCGAGCTGGCGACCGGGCGGCTGGCCGGCGTCGAGGCGCTGCTGCGCTGGTCGCACCCGACCAAGGGCGTCATCGCGCCCGACCGCTTCATTCCGTTCGCCGAGCAGACCGGCTTCATCAAGGCGATCACCGCCTGGGTGATCGAGGGCGCGGTCCGCCAGGGCGCCGCCTGGCGCGCGGCCGGCCGGCCGACGCCGATCTCGGTCAACATCTCGGCGCAGGACCTGCTCAACCCCGAGCTCGGCGAGCTGCTCACCGGCGCGCTCGAGCGCCACCGCCTGCCGCCGGAGCTCCTGTGCCTGGAGATCACCGAAAGCGGGGTGATGCAGGATGCGGCGCGCGCGATCGAGGTGCTGAAGCGCCTGGCGCGGCTCGGCGTGCGGCGCGCGATCGACGACTTCGGCACCGGTTACTCGTCGCTCAGCTACGTGAAGCAGCTCAGCGTCAACGAGCTGAAGATCGACCGCTCCTTCCTCGGCGGCATCCTGAACGACGTCCGGGACCGGGCGATCGTGCTTTCCACCATCGACCTGGCGCACAACCTCGGCCTGATCGTGGTGGCCGAGGGCGTCGAGGAGCAGGGCTCGGCGGATCTGCTGCGCGCGCTGGGCTGCGACCAGATCCAGGGGTCGCTGATCGCGAAGCCGCTCGACGTCGGGGTGCTCGAAACATGGCTGTTCACGCGGTCCGCGGCGCCGGTTTCTCGGATATCTTAGGCGCATGTTCCTCAACATGAAGCTGCTCGCGCAGCACACCCTCAACGGCTTCGGCGGCATGGGCGAGGGCACCTCGATGCAGCTCGCGCGCGACGGCCGCCGCGTGCTGTGGCTCGCGCACGAGAGCGCGCCCAAGAACTTCACCGCGGTCGACGTCAGCGATCCGCGCGCGCCCAAGGTGATCGTGCAGACCGACCTGCCGCATGCGCAGATGCGCTCCAACTCGCTCGAGGTGGCGGGCGACCTGATGGCGGTCGCCTACCAGGTGACCAAGTTCGGCCTGAAACCCGCCGGCTTCGAGCTGTTTGACATAAGTGTTCCGGAAAAACCAAAGTCCATCTCGTTCTTCGACGCCTCCGGTCCGCATTCGCGCGGCTGCCACCAGCTGTGGTTCGTCGACGGCAAGACGGTGCACATGGCCTGCGCCGACCCGGAGCTCAAGCCGCGCAACCCGAAGGACGACCAGATCTACCGCATCGTCGACGTGGCCAACCCGTCGAAGCCGGCCGCCGTCGGCCGCTGGCACCTGCCCGGAACCATGGACGGCGACGACGCGCCGCCGCCGCAGCGCCTGCCGGCCAGGTTCGACGCCGGCTTCCGCGCGCACAACACCAACGTCTACCCCGAGCGCCCCGACCGCTGCTACCTCGCGTACATCGACGGCGGCATCATGGTGCTGGATATCAGCGACCGGGCGCGGCCGAAGCTCCTGTCGCACTGGACCAATTCGCCGCCGTACAACGGCTTCAACCATACGGCGCTGCCGTTCTTCGGCCGCGGGCTGCTGGTGGTGAGCGACGAGTCGGTGAAGGACAACGCCGACGACTGGCCGAAGCTGGTGTGGCTGCTCGACGCGCGCGACGAGCGCCACCTCGTGAGCATCGCCACGCTGCCCATGCCGCCGGTGGACGCGTTCAAGAGCCGCGGCGGGCGCTTCGGCGCGCACAACCTCCATGAAAATCCGCCGGTGCCCGGCGCGTGGCGCTCCGAGGACATCGTGCTCGGCACCTTCTTCAACGGCGGCGTGCGCGCCTACGACGTGAGCGACCCCTATTCGCCGCGCGAGATCGCGTACTTCGTGCCGCCGGCGCCGGAGCGCTCCAAGACCGGGGCGGTGCAGCTGAACGACGTGTTCGTCGACGACCGCGGCATCGTCTTCACGGTGGACCGCGGCGGCGGCGGTCTGTACTGCCTCGAGATGAAGGTGTGATACCCGACGGCAGAACGCCGGTCGTCGTGGTCACCGGGTTTCTCGGCAGCGGCAAGACGACGCTGGTCAACCGCCTCGTGAAGGTTTCCGACTCGTTTGTCATCGTGAACGAGTTCGGCGAAATCCCGGTCGATCACCTGCTGGTGGAGAGCTCTGAAGAGAAAACCGTGGCGCTGCCCAACGGCTGCCTGTGCTGCCACCTGCGCGGCGATCTCGAGGAGGCCCTGATCGGCGCCGCGATGCGCCGGCGCCGGGGCGACATCGCCGGGTTCGACCGCGTGATCGTCGAAACCAGCGGCCTCGCCGATCCCGGCCCGGTGGCGCAGACGCTGTACGCCGACCCGGCGCTGGCGCGCGACTTCAAGTTGGGGCCGATCGTCACCGTGGTCGATGCTTTTGATCTCCAATCCAGAAAAGTCTCTGCCGACATCGCGCGCGCTCAGATCGCGGCGGCGGACGTGGTCGTCCTCTCCAAAGTGGATCGCGCCGGCGACCCCGGCGCCGCCGAAGCCGAGGTCCGCGCGCTGAACGCCGGCGTGCCCTGCATCCGCGCCGAGTTCGGCGGGGTCGATCCCCGCGCCATCCTCGAGGCGAACCCAGGGACGGACCACGTTTTCGCGACGGCGCCGGCGCATGACTCGAAGATTCGCAGCTTCACGCTCGGGTTCGCGCAGCCGGTGCGGCGCGAGCTGTTGCAGCATTTCATCTCCACCCTGGTCGAGCTGCGCGGCGCCGACCTCCTGCGCGTGAAGGGCGTGGTCCCGGTGGAAAGCGGGCTCGTCCTGGTCCAGGGCGTGCGTCATGTCTTCGATCGCTTCCGCCCCGTGGCGGCGGGCGCGCCGGCGCTGGTGTTCATCACCAACGGCGTGGAAAAAAGCGAAGTCGAGGCGCTGTGGCGCGCCATGAAAGGACTTTCATGAGAAGAGCAATGTGCCTGATTCTCCTTTTCTGGGGAACCGCGCTGGCGCAGTCCGAATATCCAACCAAGCCGGTGCGGCTGGTGGTCGGCTTTGCCGCGGGCGGCATCTCGGACGTGCTCGGCCGCGCGATCGCGATTCCGCTCTCGAAGCAGCTCGGCCAGCAGGTGATCGTCGAGAACAAGCCCGGCGCCGGCACCACCATCGCCGGGGACTTCGTTATGAAATCCATGAATGATGGATATACCCTGTGGCTGCAGGACATCACCACGCACGCGATCAACGCCAATCTGTACGCGAAGCTGCCCTACGACTCGATGAAGGACTTCAGCTTCGTCGCGATGGTGGCTTCGACCCCGCTCATGCTGGTGGTGCATCCGTCGACGCCGGCGAACAATGTCCGCGAGCTGATCGCGCTGCTGAAGGCGAACCCGGGCAAATACTCGTACGGCTCCTCCGGCAACGGCACCATCGTGCATCTCTCATCCGAGATGCTGAAGTCCTCGGCCGGCGTCGACGCCCTGCACGTGCCGTACAAGGGAAGCAACCCGGCGACTGCGGCGATCCTTGGCGGCGAGGTGGCTTTCGTGTTCTCGACCATGCCGCCCGCGATCTCGAACGTCAGGGGCGGCAAGCTGCGCGCGCTCGCGGTGACCAGCCCGAGGCGCAGCGACGCCGCGCCCGAGGTGCCGACGATGATCGAGTCGGGGTTGCCGAACTTCGAGATCGTGCTCTACTCGGGCGTGCTCGCGCCGAAGGGCATGGACCGCGCGCTGGTGCGCCGGATCAACGCCGAGTTCGCGAAAGCGGTGCAGGCGCCGGAGATGCAGCCGGTATGGCGCAACATCGGCGCGGACCCGATCGCGACCTCGCCCGAGGAGTTCGAGCGCCAGACCGCGGCTGAAATCGCCAAGCTCGGCCCGGTGGTGAAGGCTTCGGGGGCGAAAGTCGATTGAAGCTGTTACCGCAGCACGGCCGCTACGACTTCGTACCGTTGGTTGAACGCAAAGATTACCGCTGGCCGGGCGGCAAGCGGCTCGCGTTCCTGCTCACCACGAACATCGAGTGGTTCGCTTTCGGCGCCGGGCTGGGGAACGACCCAGCCAAGCTCGGCGAGCCGCAGACGCACCGCAACTACTCCTGGCGCGACTACGGCAACCGCGTCGGCATCTGGCGGCTGTTCGACCTGCTGGACGAGCTCGGCCTTCCCGCCGGGCACTGCACCAACAGCCTGATCTACGACCATGCGCCGCAGATCACCGACGCGATCCGCCGGCGTGGCGACGAGGTGATCGCGCACGGCCGCACGAATGCGGAGAACCTGCGCGGCTTGTGGCAGCCCGATGAGGAGCGCATCCTGCGCGAGGTGACCGAGTGCATCGCCCGGCACGAAGGCCGGGCGCCCGCGGGATGGTTCGGCGCCGGCGCCTACGAGACGCCGCACACGCCCGACCTGCTGAAGGAGCTCGGCTACCGCTACCTCATGGACTGGCCGATGGATGACCAGCCGGTCTGGATGCGCACGCGGGCGGGGCGGATCCTCTCGATCCCCTACCCGGTCGAGACCGACGATGCCCAGGGTGTGATCCACCGCCGGTGGTCCGCGGCGACCTTCGCCGACGCGGTGGTCGACCAGTTCGACGAGATGGCGCGGCAGTGCGAAGCGCATCCGCTGGTCATGAACGTGTCGGTGCATCCTTACGTGTTCGGCCAGCCGTTCCGTGTACGCCAGCTGCGGCGCGCGCTCCGGCACTGCGCCGGGCGCGGGGCTGTCTGGTATTGCCGGCCGCGCGACATCGCGGACTACTGCTATTCCAACGGAGAGAGCATCCAGTGAAAAAAGCCATCCTTGCCTTTGCCTGCCTCGCCGCCGGCGCGGCGTGCGCCCAGGAATATCCCTCGCGTCCCATCCGGGTGGTGGTGCCGTATTCCGCCGGCGGCTCTTCGGACGGGCCCATGCGCGTCATCGCGCAGGAAATGTCGAAGCAGCTCGGCCAGCAGATGGTGGTGGAGAACAAGCCGGGCCAGGGCGCGATGCTCGGCAGCGCGGACGTGGTGAAGGCCCCGCCCGACGGCTACACGCTGCTGCTTGCGTCCAATCCCAACGCCATCAGTGCCTCGCTGTACTCCAAGCTGACCCACGACCCGGTGGAGGACTTCGCCCCGATCTCGCTGCTCGCGAGCGAGCAGGCGGTGCTGCTCGTGAATCCGTCGGTGCCGGCGAAGACGCTGCGCGAGTTCATCGCCTACGCCAAGGAGCGGCCCGGCAAGGTGGACTATTCATCCTCGGGCAACGGCAGCGCGCAGCATCTCTTCATGGCGATGTTCGCCACCATGGCCGGCATCCAGCTGAATCACATCCCGTACAAGGGCAGCGCGCAGGCCGTGACCGACCTGCTGGGCGGGCAGGTGTCGGCGGCGATGCCCGGCCTTGCCGCGATGCGCGGCCATATCCGCGAGGGCCGGGCGCGGGCGCTCGCCGTCACCGGTGCGAAGCGTGCTTCGGCCGCGCCGGAGATCCCGACCATGATCGAGCAGGGCCTGAAGGACTATGAGCTCTATGTTTGGATGGGCATGCTCGCGCCGAAGGGCACGCCTGCCCCGGTGGTCGAGCGGCTGCACCGCGAATTCACGACCGCGCTGCGCGCACCCGCGGTGAAGAGCTTCATGGACGGCGCCGCCATCGAGGCGGTGGGCTCGACGCCGGCGCAGTTCGGCGCTTTCTTCCGCGAGGAGAAGGTGCGCTGGGCGAAGCTCATCAAGGAGACCGGTGCCCGCATCGACTGAGTTCGTGCGCGCCGGAAACTGGGTGTTCGGCACCGGACTGCGCGGCGCCGCTTCCCCGGAGCTCTTTCGGCGAATGGAGGCCGGGCTGGCGGCGGCGGGAAGCTCGATGTCTCGCGTCGCGCGACTCGACCAGTACTACCCCGACCTCTCGTGCGTCGCACCCTACCAGGCCGCGCGCAAGCAGGCGTTCGCGCGCCGCCAGGTCGCGCCCAGCACTTCGGTCCTCGTCAGCAAGCTGCAGGACGCGGCGAGCCAGGTGGACGTGCAGGTCATCGCGGCGACGTCCGCCAGCGGCTACGTGCCGGCGGAAGTGCAGACCGGCTTGAACCGGCCGGATTCTTCCGGCTACGCACCGTGCCTGCGCGTCGGCGACCTGATCTTCGTCGCCGGGCAGCTAGCGCGCGACGCCTCGGGCCAGCTGGCGGCGCATGGCGTGCGCGCCGAAACCGAGTACCTGCTGACACGTCGCCTCGTTCCGGCCCTGCAGGCGGCGGAAAGCGGGCTCGATCTCGTATTGAAGGCGCAGGTCTATGTCAGCCAGCCGGCAGACATGCCCGCGTTCCGGGAGATCTGGAGACACGCTTTTGGCGATCGTCTGCCGCCGACCACCGTCGTGCCGGTGCGCCATCCCGCGTTCCTCACGCGCGAGGCTACCGTCGAAGTCAACGCGATCGCTGTGCACCGCTCGGCGCGCTCGCGCGTGCGTGAGATCGAGCGCCAGGCTCGAATGCTGGACGGGTTGCTGTTCGTCCGCGGGCTGACCAGCCCAAGCGCGCTGGCGCAGGCGAAAGACATTTTCTCCGCCGCCGGAACCGATCTCTCGCAGGTGGTGCGGGCGCATTTCTTCCATTCCAAAGGAGAGGCGCCCGCCGATCCCGGCTTTCCGTACAGCGCCTTCGAGGTGCAGGCGGAATGGACCGTCGACTTGTGGGGGTACGCGCCATGAGCAGCAAGCCGCTGCTTCCGCAGCACAACCGCTACGACTTCGTTCCGCTGCCGGAACGCAAGGACTACAGCTGGCCCGGCGGAAGGCCGGGTGAAAAGCGGCTGGCATTCCTGCTGACCACCAATGTCGAGTGGTTCGCCTTCGGTGCCGGCCTGGGACACGATCCGGCGAAGCTCGGCGAGCCGCAGACGCACCGCAACTATTCCTGGCGCGACTACGGCAATCGCATCGGGGTGTGGCGCCTGCTCGAGCTCTTCGATGAGCTCGGCCTGCCGGCCGCGCATAACGCGAACAGCCTGCTGTACGAATACGCGCCGCAGGTCATGGCCGCGATCCGCAAGCGCGGCGACGAAGTGGTCGCGCACGGGCGCACCAATGCCGAGAACCTGCGCGGGCTGTGGCAGCCCGACGAGGAGCGCATCCTGCGCGAGGTGACCGAGACCATCGCCCGGCGCGAGGGCGCGCCGCCGGCCGGCTGGATGGGCTCGGGCGCCTACGAGACCGCGCATACGCCCGATCTGCTCAAGGAGCTGGGCTACAAGTACCTGATGGACTGGCCGATGGACGACCAGCCGGTGTGGCTGCGCACGCGCGCCGGTCCGATCCTGTCGATCCCCTATCCCATCGAGCTCAACGACGCGCAGGTCATCATCCATCGCAGGCAGGATGCGTCCGACTTCTGCGACATGATCGTGGACCAGTTCGACGAGATGATCGAGCAGAGCGAGCGCCACCCCCTGGTGATGAACGTCTCGGTGCATACCTACGTCTTCGGCCAGCCGTTCCGGCTGCGGCGCCTGCGCGCTGCCCTGAAGCATTGCCGCGGGCATCCGAGGGCGGCGCGCGTCTGGTGGACCCGGCCGCGCGACCTCGCCGAGTATTGCTATTCCCTGGAGCCGGGCCTCGTCCCCTGATCTGTAAGGCCTTGTAAGCCCCCGGGAAACTCCGATGGCCGGGACGCCCGGCAGAGTGCATGCTCGCCCGGATGCGGGGGTCCCCCTGATCCGCGAGCCGCAATTCAAGAGCCGCCGGCGCGAGAACCGCGAGCCGGTGCGCATCCTGCTGCTCGAGGACGATCCCATCTGCGTGGATATCGTCCGCGCTTATCTTGGCTGCATCCCGTTTGCCGAAGCCGAGCTGCAGAGCGCCTCTAGCGTCGCCGACGCTCTCGCGCTGCTGGCGCGGGGTCAGGTCGAGCTCGTCCTCTCCGATCTCAACCTTCCCGACTCGGCGGGCGCCGCCACGATCGCGCGCCTGGTGCAGGCCGCTGCATGCCCGGTGATCGCGATGACCTCGGACGAGGACCCGGGACTGCGCGACGCGGTCCTCGCGCGGGGAGCGTACGATTTCGTTCATAAGCGCGATCTGACCGAGCCGACGCTGCTGCGGCTCGTGCGCCTTGCGGCGATGCAGGCGCGCACCTTCCACACGCTGCGCGAGAGCGAAGCCCGGTTTCGCGGCCTGACCGCGCTGCTGTCCGACTGGTTCTGGGAGACCGACGCCGAGCACCGGTTCGTGACCGCCCCGGGGCGGGGAAGGATCACCGCCGTCACGGGTCTCACGGCCGGCGCCTATGTCGGCAAGCCCCGCTGGGAAGTGCCGGGCCTCTCGCCGGTGGGCACGGACTGGACCGCGCATCGCGACGCGCTCGCGCGGCGCGAGACCTTCCGGGACCTCGAGCTCGAGCAGCTGAGGCCCGACGGCAGCCGCTGCTACCTGCAGATCAGCGGGGAGCCGGTCTATCGCGAGGACGGAAAGTTCAAGGGCTATCGCGGCACCGCGAAGGACGTCACGCAACACAGGAGCGCCGAGGCGGCCCTGCGCGAGAGCGAGGAGCGTTTCCGCCAGAACTTCGAGCTGGCCGGATCGGGGATGGCGCACCTCAGCCTCGACGGGCGCTTCCTGCGCGTCAACCGCAGCCTGTGCCGCATCCTCGGCTATCCCGAGGCCGAGCTCGTCGGGCGCTCGGCGAAGGACATCTCGCATCCGGAGGACCGCGACGTGACCGATGCCGCGCGGCAGCACGTGCGCAGGGGCGAGGCCGACTGGATACGCGCGCAGAAGCGCTACCTGCGCAAGGACAGGGCCACGGTCTGGGTCGAGCTGACGGTCGCGCTCGCGCGCGACGCAGAGAGCAATCCGCTGTACGAGATCGCGGTGATCGAGGACATCACCGAGCGCAAGAATGCCGAGTCGGCGCTGCGCGAGAGCGAGGCGCGCTTTCGCACGCTCACGGAGCTGACCTCGGACTGGTACTGGGAGCAGGACGCGGCGCTGCGGTTCGTGAGCACCGGCGGCACGAGCGACGCGCGCGGCGGGATCACCCCGCAAGCCCACGTCGGAATGCGCCGCTGGGAGCTGCCGCGGACCGAGATCGTCGGCCAGTCGTGGGACGAGCACCGCCGCGCGCTGGCGGCGCGCGAGCCGTTCACCGACCTGCTGCTCCGGCGCACTTCCGCGAGCGGCGAAGTGCACTACGTCAGCGTCGCCGGGCAGCCGATTTTCGGTGCGCAGGGATCCTTTACCGGCTATCGCGGCGTTGCCAAGGACGTCACGAACCGCATTGCGGCGGAGCTGGCGCTGCGCAGATTCCGCGCGGCGCTCGACGCCGCCGGCGACATGGTCTTCCTGGTCGACGCGCGCACCTCGACCTACGTCGATTTCAACGAGACCGCGTGCCGCACCCTCGGCTATGGGCGCGACGAGATGCTGGGGATGGACACGCAGCGGGTGCGCGTGGACCGCACGCGCGAGGAGCTCGCCGAGGACTATCGCGCGCTGGACGCCGCTCCGGGCGCGAGCACGACCAGCGTGGGGACCTACCGGCGCAAGGACGGGAGCACGTTCCCCGTCGAGGTGACGCGCAGGCTCCTCGAGACGCGCGACGGCGGGGTCGTGGTCGCCACGGCGCGCGACCTCACCGAGCGCAGGCGCGCCGAGCAGAGCCAGGCCGCGCACCACCGCTACCAGGAGCGCATCGCGCGCTTCGGGCAGTCGGCGCTCGTCAAGTCGGAGCCTTCCGAGCTGATGAAGAAGGCGGTGCAGTCGGTGCTCGAGGCGCTCGTGGCGGAAACGGTGGCCTATCTTGAGGCGGAACCGCACTCGGGCGAGCTCGTCCTGCGCGCGGTGGTGGGTGTTGCCGGCGCCGCGCCGGGGACAGTGGCCTGCAAGCCTGGCGACCCGATCCGCCAGGTGCTCGCTTCGGGCAACCACCTGCTGACCGAGGGCGTCAAGCTGCCGCTCGCGTGGGCGAGCGAGCTGAAGAGCGTCGCGCTCGTTCCGGTGCGCAGCGACGACAAGGTGCGCGGCGTGCTGTGCGTGGGCTACCGGCAGCCGAACGCCTTTGGCGCCGAGGAGGTGAACTTCATCGAGGCGACGGCAAGCGTGCTTTCGACCGCGCTGCAGCGGATCGACAGCGAAGTCAGGCTCGCCTACCTCGCGCAGTTCGATTCGCTGACCGGATTGCCCAACCGGGCGCTGCTCGCCGACCGCTTCTCGCAGGTGATCGTGCAGGCGGCGCGGCGCAGCCTGCCGCTCGCGGTGCTGTTCATCGACCTCGACGAATTCAAGCTGGTGAACGACACGCTCGGGCACGCGGGCGGGGACGCGCTCCTCAAGGAGGTGGCGGTACGCCTGCAATCCACGGTGCGGAGCGGCGACACCGTGGCGCGCATCAGCGGCGACGAGTTCGCGATCGTGCTCGCCGACCTGGCGCGGCCCGAGGATGCCGCGCTGGTGGCGCAGAAGGTCATCGACCGCCTCTCGAGCGCGGTCGACGTGCACGGCAAGGAGGTGTTCGTCACCGCGAGCGTCGGCATCGCCGCGTTTCCGGCCGACGGCACCGACGCGGAGGCGCTCATCGGCGCCGCCGACGCGGCGATGTACCGCGCGAAGCAGTCGGGCCGCAGCGCCTATCAGTTCTTCACCGCCGAGATCAACCAGCGCTCGCGCGCGCGGGCGCAGATGGGGTCGGAGCTCCGGCGCGCGCTGGAGCGCGAGGAATTCGCGCTGGTCTACCAGCCGAAATACCACCTCGCCACCCGGCGGCTGAGCGGCGCCGAGGCGCTGCTGCGCTGGAAGCATCCCGAGCGCGGCGTGGTCTCGCCCGGGGAGTTCATTCCGGTGCTGGAGGAAACCGGGCTCATCGTACCGGTGGGCGAATGGGTCGTGCGGCGCGCCTGCGCGGACCTGAAAACGTGGCAGGCCGCCGGCCTCGGCGTGGGACCGGTCTCGGTCAACCTGTCGGCGCGGCAGTTCCGGCAATCCGATCTGCATGAAAAGATCAAGCGGGCCGTCGCGTCGGCCGGCGTCGATCCGGGGCTGATCGAGCTCGAGATCACCGAGAGCCAGCTGATGCAGGATCCCGATCACGCCATCCGCGTGATGCGTGCGCTTTGCGACGCCGGCATGCGCATCGCGATCGACGACTTCGGCACCGGCTACTCGAGCCTCGCCTACCTCACGCGATTCCCGGTGGGCTCGCTCAAGATCGACCGCTCGTTCGTGAAGGACCTGTCGAGCGGCAAAGGCGACGGAACCATCGTGCGCACCATCATCGAGATGGCGCACAGCCTGGGCTTCACCGTGATCGCCGAGGGCGTCGAAACCGAGGAGCAGGCGGCCTTCCTGCGCCTGCTGCGCTGCGAGCAGGCGCAGGGCTTCCTCTTCGCCCGGCCGATGCCCGCCGACGAGTTCAGCCGGTTCTGCGCTTCACCGCCTCACTGAGGGCCGCGATCTCGGCGGCGACGTCCTGCGCGAAAGGCCGCTTCGCCTTTCGATACCAGTAACGCGCGTTCGCCGCATCGCCTTCCATCAGGTGCACGATGCCGTGCGCCCAGCAGGCGCCCGGCGATTCCTCGTCCTGCTGCACGATCTCGTGCGCGCCCTTCCAGTCGCCCTTCTCGAGCAGCGCAACGGCCTGGCGCAGGTCTTTTTCGTTCATGCAGAAAGCTAATTGACAAAGGTAATTCTGCGGCAGAGAATTTCCCGGGTCAATGCCCCGCGCCCGAAAAAGGGAAAAGTCTCCGCCCCCGCCCCTCACCGTGTCGCGCCCGGGCCTGCTCGCGCGCGGCACCGACGCCGAGTTCCGCGGCCTGATCCATGACCTGATCGCCTACGGCCACAAGCTCGACGCGTGCCGCGACGCGTTCGCCGCGATCGCCGGCATCTCGGGCGCGCAGTACGAGATCCTCATGCTGGTGAGCCGCGCCGACGGCCGGTCGGTCGGCGAGGTGGCGGCGCGCCTGCACCGCTCGGGCGCGTTCATCACCATCGAGGCGAACAAGCTGGTCGGGCGCGGCATCCTCGACAAGGCCTCGGACCCGGCCGACGGCAGGCGGGTTTTGTTGAAAAATACTTCAAGCAGCTTCGAACTGCTGGAACGCCTCGCGCCCTACCAGCGGCGCGTCAACGACGTGCTGTTCGAGTTCCTCGACGCGAAGCGCTTCCGCGAGCTGCGCGCGCTCGCGGCGCAGCTCGTCGGCTGCGGCGACCGCGCCGTGGCGATGCTCGAGCTCCTGCTGCACGAAGCGCAGGCCGCATGAGTGTTTCCTATTTCGTGCGCTACGACATCGCCGCGCCCGATTTGAAGGAGTTTCTCGATCGCTACCGGACGGTCCATGTCCCGATGGTCGCGAACTGGCCGGGCCTGCAGCGCATGATCCTTCACACTCCCGTGGACTGGAAGGATCCGTTCCCGGTGAACCGCGGCAGGACGGTGCTGATGGCGCAGCTCGAGTTCGAGACCGAGGCAGCCATGAACCAGGCTTTCGCCTCGCGCGAGCGCGCCGCGGCGCGAGAGGACTTCAAGCGCTTCATGACGTTCGAGGGCACCGTGATCCACCAGGCGATGAGGAGCGAAGAGGTCTGGCGCTCGCCCTGGCTGGACGCCAACGAGGAGCAGGCGTGATGAAACCCAAACAGCATCTCGAGTTCGTGAAAGTCGACCTCGACTCGGGCTGGGAAGTCCCGGCCGGATATCCGCCGGGGTTCTACCAGAAGATCCTTGCGTCGGATTTGGATGAAAAAGCGAAGCGGGGTAGCCGCACGCGGCTGCTCAAGATCGAGCCGGGCGCGTTCTCGACCGAGCCGTTCGTGCACGACCACTGGGAAGAGGTGTACGTGGTGCAGGGCGACCTCGTGGTCGGCAACGACAAGCAGGGCAAAGGCGGGCAGCAGTGCTTCGCGCCTACGTATGCATGCCGGCCGCCGGGGGTGCACCACGGCCCGTTCACTTCGCGCGGCGGCTGCATCCTGCACGAGATTCACTACTATGCTGAAGACCGGTAAAGACCACCTGGAGTCGCTGCGCGACGGCCGGATCGTCTACATCGGCTCGGAGCGGGTCGACGACGTCACCACGCACCCGGCGTTCCGCAACGGCGCGCGCTCGATGGCGGCGATCTACGACTTGAAGGCCGCCGATCCGCGCTTCAGCTTCGAGGAGGGCGGCGAGCGGTTCAGCGCGTATTTCCTGCGTGCGAAGACCAAGGACGATCTGGTCAAGAGAACGGAGCTGCACCGCGCCATCGCCCGGATGAGCCACGGCCTGCTCGGGCGCTCGCCCGACCACGTCTCGAGCTTCGTCACCGGGATGGCGATGAATCCGGAGGTGTTCAAGGGTTTCAGGAAGAATCTGCTCGAGTACTACGAGCACATGCGCCGCGAGGATGTCTACGGCGTGTACGCGGTGCTGCCGCCGCAGGCGGCGCGCAATCCCGAGTTCTACGTGAAGCAGAACCTGCCGGTGCCGTCGCTGCGGGTGGTCAAGGAGGACGACGCCGGCGTCACGATCACCGGCATGAAGATGCTCGCGACCGGCGCGGTGTTCGCCAACGAGATCTGGATCGGCAATCTGCTGCCGCTCGCGCCGAACCAGCTCGCCGAGTCGATCACCTGCGCGGTGCCGGTGAACGCGCCCGGGCTCGCGCTGTGGTCGCGGAAGCCCTTCGAGCGCCACGCGCCGAGCGAGTTCGAGAACCCGCTCACCTGGCGCTTCGACGAGACCGACTCGATGGTGATGTGCGAGAACGTGAAGGTGCCGTGGGAGCGGGTGTTCGTGCACATGGACGCGATCCTCGCGCGCGAGATCTACATCAAGACCCCGGGGCACTGCTACGGCAACCACCAGTCCAACGTGCGCTTCCACGCCAAGCTGCAGCTCATCGTCGGGCTGGCGAGCAAGATCGCGCACGCTTCGGGCGCCAACGAGGTGCCCGCGGTGCGCGAGGTGCTGGGCCGCTTCGCCGCGCTCGAGGCCGCGCTCGGCGGCATGATCGCCGGACAGCTGCACGAGGCCGAGGACTGGCCGGAAGGCTGGAAGACCTTCAACCGCCGCATGATGTATGCCGCGCTCAACTGGTGCACCGAGAGCCACTCGTCCATCATCGACGCGCTGCGCGAGCTGATCGGCGGCGGCATCTTCCAGATGCCCGCCGACATCACGGTAATGCACGACGAAAGACTCCGGCAGATGTTCGAGACCTACTGGCAGACGCCGCAGCTCGGCGCGGTCGAGCGCATGAAGCTGTACAAGCTCGCCTGGGACCTGATCGGCTCCGAGTTCGCCGGCCGGCACCTGCAATACGAGAAGTTCTATGCCGGCGCCTCGTTCATCGTGCGCAACCACAGCTTTCGCGAAGCGCCGTGGGAGGGCTTTCACAAGGTCGTCGATGATCTGATGTCGGGTTACTCCATCCCGGAACAGAAGAGGCCCTCTTGAAAATCGAACAGCTGGTCATCGCCGGCTGGACCGGGCGCGACGAAGCCGCGCTGCGCGAGCACATCAGGGAGCTGGAGGAGATTGGGGTCAAGCCGCCGAAGACCACGCCGATTTTCTACCGGGTTTCAGCCAGTCTCTTTTGTCATGCGGATGAGATTCAGGTGTCGGGTCCGGACACCAGCGGCGAAGTGGAGTTTGTGTTGATACAGGAGAAGGAGCTGCGGGTCGCGGTGGGCTCCGACCACACCGACCGCAAGGCCGAGACCATCGGCGTGTCGCTCTCCAAGCAGCTCTGCGCCAAGCCCGTGTCGCGCGAGTCCTGGCGCTACGACGAGGTGAAGCCGCACTGGGAAAAGCTCATGCTGCGCGCCTGGGCGGACGGCGAGCTGTATCAGGAAGGCCCGGTCACGGCGATGCGCTCTCCCGAGGATCTTCTGCAAAGGTATGGAAGTTTGAAAAGCGGGTGGGCCATGTTCTGCGGCACGTTGGCTGCGAAGGGCGGCATCCGGCCCGCCGGGCGCTTTGCCATGGAGCTCGAAGACCCGGTGCTGAAGCGCAAGCTGAAGCACGAGTACCGCATCCACGTCCTGCCGGTCGAGGGCTGATCGCAAGAAATCGTCGGGACGGTAAGAAAATAGTCGAGGCGGCAAAAGTCTGTCCTGCGTCGCGGCTGCTTCCTGCGGCCGCGCAGCGCGCGGCCGTAGTGTGGGCCCATGGACACGCCACGAAGCGGTTTCCTCAAGCGGCTCGCCGCCGGCTGTCTCCTCGTCGCTGCGGCCGCCGCCGCCCAGGCGCAGGCGCTCGACCGGCCGATGCTGCTCGTCGCCTCGCCGACGGCGGACGGCATCTACTCCGAGGCCGTGCTGGTCGTCGTGCCCACGCACGGGGGCCACGCCGGCTTCATCATCAACCGCGCCAGCCACACCACCGTGGCGAGGGCGTTCCCCGACGAGCCGGACATGGCCAAGGTGGTCGACCCGATCTACTTCGGCGGACCGAACGACGCGCAGATGATGTACGCGGTCGTGCGGCGCGATCCCGGGGAGGGCGCGCGCAAGCTGTTCGACGACGTCTTCGTCACCGTCAGCGGCGCGACCGTGGACCGCATCATCCGGCAATGGCCGGGCGAGGCGCGCTTCTTCGCCGGCTACGCCGCCTGGGAGCCGGGCGAGCTCGCGCAGGAGATCCGCGACGGCGAGTGGCTCGTCGCCGAGCCGCACGCCGCCCAGATCTTCAGCCTGCAGCCGGCCGAGATGTGGCTGCAGCTCCTGCAAAGGATCCAAAGCACCCTGTAGCGGGCGCGCCGGCTAGTAGCGCACCAGCACCCGGTAGCGCAGGGTGGTGCTTCCGTCGGCCGGCACCCTGGCCGCCAGGGGAGCTATCCGCCCCTCCACCCGCTTCACGATGGAGCTCGAGGACCCGGCGCTGAAGCGCAAGCTCAAGCACGAGTATCGCGCCAAGGTACTGCCAGTCGAAGGCTGACCGTGATATATAGCGGTCGCGGCGCTTGCCGCTAAAGGGGAGGGGAGATGAAAACGCGAGTTCTGCTGGCTGTCGCAGGGATGGTCGCCCTGGCAGGTTGCGAAAGCATGGTCACGCCACGCTACTCAGTGACTGGGGACAACAACATGGCGGTGAAGGCCCTCAGCGCAGCGGGCGTCGGTGTCGGGCAGTTTACGGGTCCCGCCACCTTCGATGCCGGCTGTCGGGCAATGGGGGCGATCCAGGTGGCCGATGGCCTCACCCATACCCAGTACATCCGCAGAGCATTCGAAGAGGAGTTCAAGATTGCCGGCATCTACGCCGCGAGCTCCCCTAAAGTTAGCTTTACGGGGAACGTCACCCGGATGGATTTCTCCTCCACGCGCGGCTTGACCGGAGGCACCTGGAACATCGACCTGACGCTGACCTCTTCCAACGGCCGGAGCATGTCAGCCTCGGAAAGCTATAACTTCGAGAGCGGCTTCATCGCCCAGACCGCGTGCAAGCAGACGGCCGAGGCGTTCGCTCCGGCGGTGCAGAACCTGCTCGGAAAGTTCTTTCGCTCGCCCGAGTTCGCGGGCATGGTGCGCTAGCTCTACAAGGTGCTTTGAATGCTCTTCAGGAGGTGCTGCCACAGCTCGGCTAGTAGCGCACCAGCACGCGGTAGCGCAGCGTCGCGCTTCCCTCGGCCGGCACCCTGACGCGCCACTCGGCGGTGCCGGCGGCGACCTTGGCGTGGCGCTCGGTCTCCTCGAGCATCGACCACTCTCCCGGCACCGGCTCGCGCACCACCACCGTCGTGGCTTCCTTCTTCGCGTTGCGCAGCACGATCTCGTAGGCGCTCTCGAACACGTAGCTCGCGCGGTTGGTCGGCTCGCGGCGCTTGAAGTCGGTCTGCTTCTTGTCCGCGGTGACGTCGAAGGCCTCGCCGAGCTTGAGGCGCACGGTCTCGTTCTTCGGCGTGTGGTCGATCTTGTCCTCGCCCACGAACTGCGCGTTGCCGGCGCTGTCCTTCTTGTACACGCGCACCACGCCCTTCGGCATCGGCATCCCCAGGTGCGAGGACTCGCGGTTCTCGAGCTGCACGAACACGCCGACCTTCATCTTCTGCCCGATCCCGCCGACGCTAGAGCGGTAGTAGTAGTCGCTGCCCTGGAGCACTAGCTCCTTGGCGACCGGCACGCGCTGCGCGTTGAGGAGCGCCACCTGCTTGGTCTGGTTGTCGGCGATCGTCGTCGGGCGCGCCAGGGTGTAGAGGTGATACTCGAACAACGCTTCCTGCGCCATCTGCGACGCCGGCGCGGATGCCCGGTCGCGCATCTCGCCCGCCTTCGCCGCGAGGCGGAACTCCTCGCGCACGCGGTTGACGTCGCCCGCGACGAGCTGCAGCCTGGCGTTGGGGTAGGCGGTGCCGCTCGTGTTCGTGAGCGTCACCCAGCCGTTCAGGTCGAGCGCGGTGTCGGCGCCGTTCAGCTCGGCGACGTAGTCGGCTTTCCAGGCGAGGCCGCCGGTGAGGTACGAAAGCTCGATGGCCTGGCTGCCGGCGCGCGCGGCGTCGAGCTCGGTGACGAGCGTCGGCCGGTCGCGCAGGTTGGCGGGCACCCCGTCGTAGACGATGCGCCCGGGCAGCCCGGTCTCGATGCGGTCGCCGATCCGCAGCACCACGCCCGCGCTCGCGGCGAGCACGGTCGCCGTCTCGATCGATTCGGCGCCGGTGGTGGGATGGGTCCTGACGATGCGCACGTCGCGGCCGACGTACTTCTCGAGCAGCTTCGCCGGCGTGAGCAGGTCGAAGTCGAAGTTCTGCTCGAGCAGCGTCAGGGCGCCGGGGTGCGACAGGCTTCGCAGCAGCGCGGTCTCGGGGCGCATGCGGCCGCTCACCTCGCGCAGCGCGAGGCGGTTGCGGCCGGGCTCGAAGCTCACGCGCCGCTGGTCCTTCACCAGCGCGAGGTTCTCGTTGTAGATGGTCACGGCGACCGACTGCTGGTCGGCGAGGGTGCTGGGCTTTTCCGCGACCGCGCCGTGGGCAGTGGACGAAAGCGCGAACGCGACGGCCGCCGTGACTTTTTTCAGGGTTGGCATGGGTGTCTTCTCCTTTGTCCCCCGTTAAACGGCGGGACTCGGGCAAAGGGTTAACGGCGCAGAACGACTGCGAGCGCGGCGAGCACCAGGGCGGCGCCCGCCAGCATCCCGAGGGTCACGGTCTCATCGAGGAAGAGCCACCCCCACAGCACCCCGAGGACCGGCACGACGAAGCCGACGGTCAGCGTGCGCGAGGGGCCGATGTCGCGGACCAGGGTGAAGAACGGCAGATAGGCGAGGCCGCTGCACACCGCCCCGAGGACGACCAGCGAAGCGAAAGCTGGCAGATTCCATTCCTGGGGAGGCGGAGCGGCGGCCCAGAGCGGCGCCAGGATCAGGGCGGCGAGCGCTATCGAGCCCGCGGCGAGGCTCGCCGGCGGCAGCCGTCCCGAGCGCTCCTTGATCATGACGCCCGCCCAGGCCCAGGAGCCCGCGCCGGCGACGCTCACGATCACCGCGAGCACGGTGCGCAGGCTGAGCTCCACCGGGCCCAGGTTCACGATCAAACCGACTCCGGCGATCCCGAGCGCGAAGCCGGCGATGCGTCGCGGGCCGAGCCGCTCCTTCAGTACCGGCACGGCGATGACCGCGGTCCAGAGCGGCACCGTCCCGTTGATGATCGCAAGGTACCCCGCCGGCAGCACCGTCGCCGCCCACGCGAAGCAGACGAACGGCGCGACGCTGTTCACCAGCGCCACCGCGAGATGGTCTTTCCAGTGCTCGAGAAAGCCGATGCGCTGGCGCGCGACCCAGGCGACCCAGGGCAGGAGGAAGAGCGCCGCGAAGAAGGCGCGGCCTTCGGCGACCGCCGCCGTGCCGAACTCCGGCACGGCCACGCGCAGGAAGATGTACTGCAGCGACCACATGGTGGCGAGCGCGAGCCACCGTGTGGTCTGGTGAGGCGTCAGAGGTACACGCGTTTCATGGTCTCGGCGGGATAGCGCGTGCCGGCTCCGGCGCCAGGAGGCGCGGCGTCGGAGATGCGCTTCAGATCTTCAGCCGTCAGCTTGATTTTCAATGCCGCGAGATTCTCGTCGATGCGTTCGCGCCGCTTGGTCCCGGGGATCGGCACCATGTCCTTGCCCTGCGCGAGGAGCCACGCGAGGACGAGCTGCGCGGGGGTGCATTTTGTTTCGCGTGCGATCGTTTCGAGCCGGGAAACCAGCTTTACGTTGGTATCGAGCGCGTCACCCTGGAAGCGCGGATGCTGCAGGCGGCGGTCGCCTTCGGGCAGGTCGGCCTTGCCGTGGACCGTGCCGGTGAGCATGCTGCGGCCGAGCGGCGCGTAGGGGACGAGCGTGATGCCGAGCGCACGCGTGGCTTGCCGCGTTTCCTCGCCTTCGTTCCGGTACAGCAGGGAGTATTCGTTCTGCACCGCCGCGATCGGGTGCACCTTGTGGGCGCGCCGGATGGTCTCGGGACGCGCCTCCGACAGCCCCAGCGCGCGCACCTTGCCCTGCTCGACGAGCCGCTTCATCGCTCCGACCGTGTCCTCGATCGGCGTATTGGCATCGACGCGGTGCTGGTAGTAGAGATCGATGACTTCGATGCCGAGGCGCTTGAGGCTCGCCTCGCACGCCTGCATCACGTACTCCGGCCGGCCGTCGACGGTCTGCTTGCCGTCGGCGTGCTTCACCTGGCCGAATTTCGTCGCCACGATCGCCTTGTCGCGCCGGCCCTTGAGCGCTTTCCCCAGCAGCGTCTCGTTGTGCCCCCAGCCGTACATGTCTGCGGAATCGAGGAAATTGATGCCCTGGTCGAGCGCGTAGTGGATGACGCGGATCGACTCGTCGTCGTTCGCGTTGCCGTAGACGCCCGACATCGACATCAGGCCGAGGCCGAGCGCGGAGATCTTGATCCCGCTGCGGCCGAGTTCGCGTTGCTCCATGCCTTGATTCTCCTTAGAACAGGTCGAAATATTCCCGGTGTTCCCAGTCGCTCACTTCGAGGTTGAAGCGGGCGATCTCTGCTTCCTTGATCCGGCAGTAGTAATCGACGAACCCGGCCCCGAAGCCGTCGCGCAGCGCCTTGTCGATCCTGAGGTGCTGCAGCGCTTCCTCGAGAGTGCGCGGCAGAAAATCGGCCTTCGCCTCGTAGGGCGTGTCCGCGGGGCGCGCGAGCGGCAGGCGCCGCTCGATGCCGTCCATGCCGCAGTAGATCTGCGAGGCGAAGTAGAGGTACGGATTCGCCGCCGGCTCGCCGATGCGGTTCTCGATGCGGGTGTCCGGGTCGCGCGGCGCGCCGACGACGCGCAGCATCGCGCCGCGGTTCTCCTTGCCCCAGATGACGCGGTCGGGCGCGAGCGAGTAGGGGCGGTAGCGCTTGTAGCCGTTGATCGTCGGGGTGGCGAATGCGGCCGAGGCGCGGGCGTGGGCCAGCAGTCCGGCGAGGTATTGTCGTCCGGTCTCCGAGAGGTCCTCCCGGTCGGAGGTGAACGCGTTCAGGCCGTTTCTTCTGAGGGACTGATGCAGGTGCCAGCCGCTCGACATGACATTCGGCAGCTTCGGCCGGCACATGAAGGTCGCGTGGTAGCCGTGGCGCCGCGCGATCTGCTTCACCGCGCTGCGCAGCAGGATCATCGCGTCCGCGGCCGCGATGCCGGTGCGCGGCGCGAGAGTGAACTCGAGCTGGCTCGGGCCGAATTCGATTTCGAAAGACCTCAAGGGAAGGTCGAGGGCAGCCAGGCCGTCGCGCAATAACTGAACTACGCCATCCAGCTGGTCGTACTTGTGCTCGGTGAGGAGCTGGTAGCCGGTCGTGAGGAGCTCGACGTCGGGCGGCGTGCCGGGCTGTCCGGCATCCTCGGGCTGCAGGTGCGGATCGCGGATCCTGAACACGTGGAATTCCACTTCCAGGCCGGCGACGAATTCGTAGCCCGCGCCCTCGAGCCGCTCCAGGCAATTGCGCAGCTGACCCCGGGTGCTGAACGGCACCGGGCGGCCGTCGGGGAACTGCAGGTCGCACAGGAACCAGCCGGTGTCCGGCGCCCACGGCAGGACCCTGAAGGTGGACTCGTCGGGAACCATCAGGATGTCGGCCGCGCCCTGCATCTCGAGCAGGCCGACGCCGCCGCCCGGCGTGAAAGCCGGAAACACGGTCTTGTGCGCGGTGTCCTTGAGGAGCAGCGAGCTCGTGACCGTGACGCCGCGCTCCATCGCCGCCTCGGCCGCGGACGCGGCGAGCGTCTTGCCGCGCAGCACGCCATGCTGGTCGGCGAATGAAAAACGTACGGCCTTGATGCCCTTCGGAAGGTTCATGCCGCCCAGGCGGAGCGCTTGCGCCGCGCCTCGTCGGACTCCTTCCAGTACTCGTCGATGCCGGCGGTCGGGCCGATGCCGTCGATCGCCGGCGGGCCGACCGCTTTGTCAGCATCAAGGACCATCATCGGCTGCTCCCCCGTTTCATTTTTCCTGATTGCGTCCAGGAGCAGCCGGCGATAGAGCACGATGCCCTTGTCGGTGCTGCCGAGGTTCTCGCGCGTGCGGTCCTGGATGCGCCCCGGCGACTCGCACGCCCACTGGTCGTGGATGTTGATGTCGAATCCCATGCCGGTGAAGGTGCGGCGCTGCTGCTCCTGGGCGTCGAAGCCCCAGGAATTATGTCTTCCGAAAATGGGCTTGTAATCCGGCGCAGGGTAGGTTTTCAGGCGCTGGCTGCGCATCGTGTCCTTGTCCACCGGCGCGCCGAAGCTGGTGAAGATCGAGTACCAGTAGCAGCCGGTGTCGTCGACCGGCACGTGCCACTGCGAGATCGTCATCTCGGCGTTCATCGGGATGACGAACGCCTGGGGAAAGAGGATGTTCGTCACGCGGATGTGGGTCTGCGCGTCGCTGATCCTGCGCAGCGTGTGCAGCCGCATGCCGTAGCCGGTGCGCTCGACGCGGATCTCCGGCCGGTCGTATTCGCGCAGCACTTTGGAGATCGCCATCGCCGAATCGGACGGCGTGCCGCGGAACTGCCGGCCGTAGCTCGTCGCCGGGTCCTCGTCCTCGAAGAACTTGTGCAGCCACGAGGCATGCGCCGGGTCGATGCCGACTTCGAGCGCCTGCAGCCAGTTGCAGTCCCAGTAGCCCTTGAAGGCGAACGTGTACTCGGGCGGCGCGACGAAGCAGTCGAAATGCGGGAAGGCGGGCGGCTCGCCGGCGCCGAGGTAGGCGAACAGCACGCCGCTCCTTTCCGCCACCGGGCAGGCGCGCAACCGGATGTGCTCGCACAGGCGGCTGCCTTCCGGCTCGGCCGGCGTCTCGATGCACTTGCCGCTCACGTCGTACAGCCAGCCGTGGAACGAGCAACGCAGCCCGCCGTCTTCGAGCCGGCCGTAGGCGAGGTCCGCGCCGCGGTGCGCGCAGTGGCGATCGACAAGACCGAACTTGTCGTTGTTTTTGAAAAGGACCCAATCCTCGCCGAGGATGCGAACTGCTTTCACCGGCCGCTCGCCCTGCATTTCGTCCACCAGCGCCACCGGCTGCCAGTAACGCCGCAGCAGCTTCCCGGCCGGGGTGCCGGGGCCGATGCGCGTCATCAGCTCGTTCTGCTCGGCGCTGATCATTCCTCGCGGTACAGGCCGAGCGCGCGCATCGCCGGAAAATCGTTGAACGAGAACAGCACCGACTCCTCGTACGCGCCGTGCCGGTAGCGCGTCCAGGCCGGCACGCAGAAGATGTCCTTCTCCTGCCACTCGAAGCGCTGGTCTCCTATTTCGGACCAGCCGCGGCCGGCGGCGACCTGGTAGATGACGCTCCCCGTATGACGAACGGGTTTGGTCTCTTTCCTGATCAGCTCCAGGCGCGCGCCCATGGTCGGCATGACCGGTCCGCCGGTGAGCGGATTGCGATATTCGTAGACCGTGCCGTCCTTCTTGAGCGCCTGATAGCTCTCGTCCCACTTGTAATGAAAGACCGGCGAATAAGGCTTGCTCCAGTTCTGGCGCGGCAACGCCGAGGGCGTCTGCACGGTCTCCGGATGAACTTCGTAGAAGTTCGCGTCGAGCGAATTCATGAGCGGGATGTCGAGGCCGTCCTGCCAGACGCATTGCGTGCCGCCGGCCTCGACGCCGTGGTCGTGCCAGGTGCCGTTCGGCGTGAGCACGAAGTCGCGAGCGCCGAGCGTCATGCGCTCTCCGTCCACGACCGTGTACGCACCGCAGCCCTCCATGACGAAGCGCAGCGCGCTCGCCTGGTGGCGGTGCGCGGAGGTGAACTCGCCGGGATTCATGACCTGGACGCCGGTATAAAGCAGACCGGCGGCGGCGCTCCATTCCTTGCGGCCGGGATTGACCAGCATCACTACTCGCCGCGCCGCCTTCTCCGCGGACACCAGCTCGGCAGCGCGGCGCACGAGGGGCTCGACCTTCTTCCACTTCCAGAGCGTGGGCACCGATTTCGGCTGCGGATACCAGGGCTCGATCTCGTTCGCCACGTTCCACAGTGCGCCGAGCGCCTCGCCTTCCAGGCTGCGGTAGTACGCCTCGAGCTCCGGCGTATCCTCGACGTTGGCGCGGCCGACGACGTTCTCGCGCTTCATGGATTGCTCTTCATTGGCGGCGGTAGCGTGACCGCGACCGGGAAACTGCTCTTAGCTTTCTCACCCGCATGATCGAAGTAACGGATGGTTCCCTGTTCCGAGACCAGCCACACTTCCTCTGCACCGGCAGTGAGATAAGCGCGTTTCTTTTCCTCGATCTCTGCCTCTACGTTGGAGGGCGAGATGATCTCAATGCATATCTCCGGTGCTCGCATCAGAGGTGAGATCTCGCCGTACTGGCTCATGAAGCGCGCCGAAGCCCAGATCACGTCAGGGGCCCGGATGCCGATGCGGGTGAGGATCGGGCACTCGCTGGCTGCCACGCCATCCGGAAGCTGACGCGTGAGCTCCGCACCAAGCGCGATCTGCAGGCGCCCATGGCGAAAGCTCGCCGGGCTCATCTCCACCTTGCCCCAGGAATTCAGCTCGATCTTGTAGGGCAGATCGTGGAGCGTGGGATCGTGCAGAACTTCTTCCCAGCGCGAGAGGAGCGCTTCAGGCGTGGCGAGGTTTCCCATAACGTCTATCCTAGTTCATGACTGCGCTTCATCTGTGGCGGCAGGCTAACCGCGACAGGGAAATTGCTCGTGGCTCTTTCGCCCGTGTGATCGAAGTAGCGGATGGTTCCCTCTTCGGAGACGACCCAGACCTCTCGCGCACCTGCAGCGAGATATACCGGCACTTTTTCGTCGCCGTCCGGCGAACAGACCTCGATACACAATTCAGGCGCATGCTCGAGCAGGTTTGCGTGTTTGTACAGTGCGAACAAATCTGCCGATCCCCAAATGACGTCGGGAACGCGAACCCCGGTGCTTGTCAAAACCGCGCAACTAATCGCAACCGCGCCGCCCGCGAGCTTTTCGTGCAATTGATATGCCAGATTAGCCACCAACAGGCCGCGGCGATTCGTCCTCGGAGTAAGCTCGAGCTTGCCCGAGACGCTTAGCTCGACTTTGTAGGGCAGATCATCCAGCGAAGAATCACGGCAGAGCTCGTCCCAGCGCACGATCAGCGCTTCGGGAGTCACGAGATTTCCCATCTCAAAAAGTCTACACCCCAAGGTAACGGTGCTGCACGTTCGTATCGACCGCAAGTTCCGCGGAGCTGCCGCTCCATACCACACGCCCCTTTTCCAGCACGTAATGCCGGTCCGCCACCTTGGTCAACGCTTTCACGTCCTTGTCGATGACAAGGATCGAGAGCCCCTGGGCTTTGAGTTGCTGTATCGAGCGGTAGATCTCGAGCCGGATGAGCGGCGCGAGGCCCTCGGTGGCCTCATCCAGGATCAGCAGGCGCGGATTGGTCATCAATGCCCGGGCAATGGCGAGCATCTGCTGCTCGCCGCCTGAGAGCTGGTTGCCGTAGTTGCCCTTGCGCGCCTCGAGGTGCGGAAAGAGCTTGAGGATACGCTCCAGCGTCCACGGTCCTTTCCTGGCGGTCGCGACCAGGTTCTCGCGCACCGTGAGGTTCGGAAATACCTGCCGCCCTTCCGGCACGAGGCCGAGGCCGGCCTGGGCGACTCGATACGAGGGGAGGTCTTGAATTGGCCTGCCTTGAAATGAGATCGTCCCGGAGCGTGCGGGCGTGATGCCCATGATGGAGCGCACGGTCGTGGTCTTGCCCATGCCGTTGCGGCCCAGCAGAGAGACCACCTCGGCGCGATCGACCTTGAGGTCAACGCCGAACAGAACCTGGCTGCGGCCGTAGGCGGTCTCGAGGCTGCGGACCTCGAGCATCAGAGATCCTCTCCCAGGTAGGCCTTGCGCACCTCTTCGTTCAACTTGATCCGCTCGGGCACATCGGTAGCGATCACGCGGCCGTAGACCAGCACCGAGATGCGGTCGGCGAGCCGGAACACCGCGTCCATGTCGTGCTCGACCAGGATGATGGTCTTGGTCTGCTTCAGGCGCGCGAGCAGGTCGATCATGCGCTGCGACTCCTCGATGCCCATGCCGGCCATCGGCTCGTCGAGCAAGAGCAGCCGCGGCTCGGTGGCGAGCGCCATCGCGACCTCGAGCTGGCGCTGCTCGCCGTGGGCAAGGTTCGCCGCCAGGACGTGGCTTCTTTCGCCCAGCCCCACCTCGTCCAAAACTTTTCTTGCAGGTTGAACCAGTGCCGGATCGCCACGGGCGGCTCGCCAAAAACGGAAGCTGTGGCCGGAATGCGCCTGCACCGCGAGCGCTACGTTGTCGAGCGCGCTGAATTCCGGATAGACGCTGGTGATCTGGAACGAGCGCGCGAGGCCGAGGCGCGCGCGCCGGGGCGCGGGGAGGCTGGTGATGTCGGCGCCGGCGAAGTGCACGCTGCCGGCGTCGGGCCGCAGGTTGCCCGCGAGCTGGCTGATGAAGGTGGTCTTGCCGGCGCCGTTGGGCCCGATCACGGCATGCGTTTCTCCCTCTTTCACATCGAGGTCGATGCTGTCGCACGCGCGCAGCGCGCCGAAGCTCTTGGTGAGGCCTTTTACTTCAAGCATCGGGTTTGTAGAAGACACCGGCGAGACCGCGCCGGAAGAAGATCACCGACAGAATGAGCAGCGGCCCGAGGATCACCTGCCAGTGCTGCGTCCAGGCCGAGAGCAGATCTTCCAAGAGGAGCAGCACGAAGGCGCCGAGCACCGGCCCGGCGGTGGTGGCCATGCCGCCGAGGATCACCATGAACATGATGTCGCCGGATTGCTGCCAGCTCATCAGGCCCGGCGTGATGTAGTTGGTGTGGTTGGCGTAGAGCGCGCCGGCGAGGCCGCACATCGCGCCCGCGATGACGAACGCCGCGAGGCGGTACGGGTAGGGTGAGAAGCCGATCGCGCGGGTGCGCGCCTCGTTGGACTTGGCGGCGCGAAGCGCCATGCCGAACCTGGAATTGACAATTCTATAAACTAAAAATACCGATACCAGCATCAATCCGAGGGCGACGTAGTAGAACGCCACCGGATCGCGCAGGTCGATCAAGCCTGGAAAGAGGCTTTTGCTCTTCAGGCGCATGCCGTCGTCGCCGCCGAACTCGGCGATCGAGATGCCGAGGTAGTAGAGCATCTGCGTGAAGGCGAGCGTGATCATGATGAAGTAGATGCCGCTGGTGCGGATCGACACCGCGCCGATGGCGAGCGCGACCAGCGCCGAGGCGCCGATCGCCACCGGCCACTGCAGCCAGCCGCTGGTGATGCCGTAGAAGCCCATGATGCCTACGGTGTAAGCGCCGATGCCCAGGTAGGCGGCGTGACCGAAAGACACGAGCCCGCCGTAGCCGAGGATCAGGTTCAGGCTGATCGCGGCAATGGCGAGGATCATAATCCGCCGGGTGAGGTCGAGGTAGAACGGCTGGCCGACCGCCAGCACCACCGGCGGAAGCGCGATCAGCACCAGCACGGCGATGCCCCACAGGATCAGGCGGGTATTCATCCTTTGGCGGGGAACAGGCCCTGGGGCCTGAAGCTGAGCACCACGGCCATCAGCAGGTAGATCAGCATGGAGGCGAGCGCCGGACCGGCAGATTCTGCCGCCGGCGGCGAGATCAGAGTGCCGAGGAGCGGCTTGAGGAACGCGCGCCCCAGCGTGTCGACCACGCCGACGATGATCGCGCCTACGAGGGCGCCGCGGATCGAGCCGATGCCGCCGATCACGATCACGACGAACACCTGGATCAGGATGAGCTCGCCCATCCCGGGCTGCACGTTGTAGATCGGGCCGGAGAGCAGTCCGGCCAGGCCGGCGAGCGCTGCGCCGAAGCCGAACACCACGGTGTAGAGCAGGCGGATGTTGACGCCGAGCGCCGCTACCATGGTGCGGTTCGTCGCTCCGGCGCGGATCAGCATGCCCAGGCGGGTACGGGTCACCACGTACCAGAGAATCACCGCCACGACGAGGCCCACGCCGATGATGACTGCGCGATAAAGCGGGTAGCTCGAGCCGGTGAAGAGCTCGATGTGGCCCGAGAGGAACGGCGGCACCGAAGCGAAAAGCGCCGCGCGTCCCCAGATCATCGCCACGAGCTCGTTGAAGAACAGGATCAGCCCGAACGTGGCGAGCACCTGGTCGAGGTGGTCGCGGTCGTAGAGCGTGCGCAGCGCCACGACCTCCACGACCATGCCGACCACCAGCGTGCCGGCGAGGCCGAGGACGACGCCGAGCAGGTACGAGCCGGTCCAGTTTGCCGCGGCGAGCGCGAGGTACGCCCCGACCATGAAGAGCGAGCCGTGCGCCAGGTTGATGAAGTTCATGATGCCGAACACCAGCGTCAGCCCGGCGGCCATGAGGAACAGGGTGACGCCGAACTGCAGGCCGTTCAGCAACTGCTCGAAGAGGAGGGCGAAGCTCATCTGGAAATGAAAAAGGGCGCTGCCGCGCCCTTTTGAGAAAAAATGGGGACAGACCCCATTTATTTATCCCGCTATGACCGTGTTAAAAAATAAATGGGGTCTGTCCCCATTTTTTCATCACCACTTCATCTTGCAGTCTTGGTAGTACGAGTCCTTGTGCTTCTCGAAGATCGTCTTCTGGATCTGCATCTCGATCTCGCCCGCCTTGGTCTTCTCGGCCTTGAGCAGGTAGAAGTTCTGGATCGGATGATGGTTGACGTTGTACTGGAACGGGCCGCGCAGCGAGTCGAAGTTCGCCTTGCGCATCGCGGTGACCAGCGCCTTGTTGTCCTTCAGGTTGCCCTTGGTCGCCTTCACCGCCGAATCGATCAGCAGGATGCTGTCGTAGCTCTGCGCGCCGTAGAACACCGGCAGCTTGCCGTACTTCTTCTTGTAGTCGGTGACGAAGCGCTCGTTCGCCTTGTTCTTCAGGTCGGGGCTCCAGTAGCGCGTCTCGTAGATGCCGACCGCCGCGTCCTTGACCGCCGGGATCGAGATCTCGTCGACGGTATACACGGTGTAGAGCGGCAGCTTGCCGCGCAGGCCGGCCTGATCGTATTGCCGCAGGAATTGGATGCCCATGCCGCCGGGATAGAACGCGAACACCGCCTTCGGGTTCTTGGAGCGGAGCTGCGTGATCTCGGCCTGGTAGTCCTGCTGACCGAGCTTGGTATAGATCTCCTCGACGATGCGGCCCTTGTAGTAGCGCTTCAGGCCCGCCACCATGTCCTTGCCGGCCTGGTAGTTCGGCGCCATGACATAGAGGTCGTTCACGCCCTGGTCCTGCAGGAACTTGCCCATCGCCTCGGGCGTCTGGTCGTTGTTCCATGAGGTCGAGAAATAGAGCTCGTTGCACTGGCTGCCCGCGAGCGGGCTCGCGCCGGCGTTCGATCCGACCATGATCTTGCCCGCGCCGGTGACGACCGGCACCACCGCCATCATCACGTTCGACCAGATGATCCCGGACATGAAGTCCACCTGGTGCTTCTTCAGCATCTCCTCGGCCACCTGCACGCCGACGTCCGGCTTCACCTGATCGTCGCCGTAGAACATCTCGACCTCGAGGCCGCCGACCTTGCGGCCGAGGTGATCGAGCGCCAGCTCGACCGACTCCTTCATGTACTGGCCCATCACGCCTTGCGGGCCGGAGAAGGTGCTGATGAAGCCGATCTTGATTTTCTGTTGCGCCTGCGCCGGCATGGCGAAAGCGAGAGCCGCGGCGAGCGCCGCGAGAATGGGTTTGCGCACGTTCCTCCTCCTCAGGAAAGTCCTAGCAGGATGCAAGGATAACGCAAGAAGCGCCTAGGAGATGACCGCCTCTCGTTTTCGGGCAAGGAACGGAAGCTCGACCACTTTCCCCCGGATGTTCATCCGCGGCTCGTCGGAGAACCCGCCCCATTGCACCTGCACTTTAGTGCCGGGCTGGATGTCGCGATTCAGGCGTGCCAGCGAAATCATGCGGCGCAGCGTCGGGCTGTACGCGTAGCCCGAGGCCCAGCCGCCTTCGAGGACTTTCAGGAAGAAGACGCGGAACTGGCCGGTCGGCAGGTCGGGCGGCGGGGCCGCGGGCCCGTCGCCGAACTGTCCCGCGTAGAGCGCCGCCATGTCTTCGCTCGACCATTCGAGGCCGACGAGGCGCCGCTTCGGGCCGCCGGCTTCCGCTTCGCGCGCCAGGGCGGCTCTTCCGAGAAAGTCGCCCTTGCCGAGGTTGATCGTGGTGCCCCAGCCCAACTCGGCCGGCGAGCACCAGTGCTCCTCGATCGAAAAATCCATGCATTCAAGTTCTTCGGCGGACATCCAGTGGCGCATCATGCGGCGCATGCCTTCAGGCGAGGCGCGCGCGGGCAGGAAGTCGCGGATCACCGTCGCGATTCCGGTCTCGGTGTGGCCGATCATCTGCGCCTTGAAGCCGAGCTCGCGCAGGCCGAACTCGCGGCCGACCTCCCGGACCTTGCGCCACAGCTCGTGCGCTCGCCCGGTATCGGTGCGCATCAGGAACTCGTAACCGATTTCGCCGGTGACGCCCTGGCGGGCGACGATGGTTTCGGTATCGAAGATCTTCGTCTTTCTCCACCTTGAAAACCGAAGGTCGCGCCAGGTCTCTTTAGTGAGAGCTTCGAGCACCTCGGTCGAGCGCGGACCCTGCAGCGCGTAGCAGGTGTAGTCCGGCGTCACGTCCTCGAGCGAAACCTTCATGCCGGTTTTCTCGCGCAGGAACTCGAGCCACTTGAGCCCCGCCGACTGGGTGAAGAGATACTCGTCCTCGGCGAGCTTGAGCGTCAGGCCTTCGATCGCGACTTTGCCGTCGGCGTTCACCATCGGCGTGTACATGATCTGGCCGATCTGCTGCTTCGAGAGGTCCTTGACCGCCGCGTAGTTCATGAGCCGCGCCGCATCCCGCCCCCGGACCAAGGTCTTGTTAAGCCAGCTCCAGTCGCCGATCACCGCGGCGTTGCGTAGCGCCAGCGATTCCTTCCACCAGCGCGTGTACTCGTAGGCGATCAAGTACCCGGCGTTGATGTGCCCCCAGATCTGGCTCGCGTTGGTCTCGGCCTGCGCCGGCGCGGCGGGCGAGCCGAAGTAGGGACGCTCGGCGAAGGCCAGCTTGCCAAGCTGCTGCGCTTTCTCGTACTGTTCTCGCAGGTTTTTCCCCATGAAACGCAGCATAGTCGATTACATCGCCGATCACGCGGCGCGCGCTCCCGACAGGGTTGCCGTTCACTACAAAGAAAGGCAAATCACCTATCGTGAGCTGACGGACGCCGCGGCGCGCTGCCGCGGTGCGCTGGCGGCGCATGGCATCCAGCCGGGCGACCGCGTCTCGCTGGTCATGAGCGACTCACCCGAGATGGTGATCGCGTTCCTCGGCATCATGGGCATGGGCGCGATCGCCGTGCCGTGCAGCACGCTGCTGCCGCCGGAGGGCCTTTCTTACGTCTTCAAGGACAGCGAGGCGAAGCTGGTCATCGTTTCGCCGGAGCATCTCAGGAATGCAAAGGCAGGAGGGGCACCCAACCCGGTGCTTGCGGAAGACCTTCTGAAAAGCGCAAAACCTGCACCGCTCGGCAACTTCGACCGCGATACGCCGTGCCTCGTGCTCTACACCTCGGGCAGCACCGGCCAGCCGAAAGGCGCAGTGCACCGCCACGGCCACATGCCTTGGACGGTCGAGAGCGTCGCGCGCAAGGTCTACAACCTGCACCCCGACGATCGGGTGTTCTCCGTGCCGCGCCTTTTCTTCGCCTACGGCCTGGGCAACAGCCTGTCGATCCCGCTCGGCACCGGCGCCTCGACCATTCTCGTCAGCGAACGGCCGACGCCCGCGTTGATCGCCGAAGTGTTCGCCAAGTACCGGCCCACCGTGTTCTTCGCCGTGCCGACGGTGTTTCGCATGGTCCTGGAGCACGTGCGTCAGGGGAACCGGATTAATACGGCCTCGCTCAAGTTCTCGGTCTCCGCGGGCGAGGTGCTGCCGGTCGCGACCTGGAACGAGTGGAAAGCGCTTACCGGCAGCGAGATCATCGAGACCCTCGGCACGACCGAGCTCTTGCACGCTTTCATCCACAACTACCGCGACCGCAATCGGCCCGGAAGCTCAGGCGTGGTGCTGGATGGCTACGAGGCAAAACTGACCGACGAGGCCGGCAAGGTGATCGAGGGCGCCGGCCGCGGCAACCTGCACGTGCGCGGCGGCTCGGCCATTCCCTACTACCTGAACAAGCCGGAAAAGACCGCCGAAACGATCCAGGACGGCTGGGTGCGTACCGGCGACGTGTACCGGCGCGACGGGGAAGGGTTCTACTGGTTCGAAGGGCGCAGCGACGACCTCTTCAAGTGCTCGGGCATGTGGGTCTCGCCCGGCGAGGTCGAGGACGCGGTGTGCAGGCATCCCGCGGTGCTCGAGGCGGCGGTGATCGCGGAAGCCGACGCGACCAGCGGCACGATCCCTGCCGCGTACGTGCTGCTGCGTCCAGGCCATTCGCCGGGAGAGGTTCTTGAAAGCGAGATCAAGGAAGAAGCTGCGAAAACCCTTCCGCGCTACAAGCGGCCGCAGCGCATCCACTTCATGACCGAGCTGCCGCGCACGCCGACCGGCAAGGTGCAGCGCTTCAAGCTGCGGGCGCTATCCAGTCGTCGCGCTTGAAGATTTCCCGAAGGGCGATTTCATCTTCCGGCGTCGGCAGGCGCTCGGGCCCGCTCCAAGGCTGGCCGGCGTAGGGGCCGTTGTGGCGGCTGAAGCGCGGGTCGGTCAGATAGAGCTTCGGCCCGTCCTCGGGCAGTAGCCGGTTCAGCAGGCCGAGCAGCTTGTGCGCCTCCTCCCTGAAGGCGAGACGCGCGGCCTCGTTGGCCCGGGCCGGGTCCCAGTCTACTGCGCCCGGTCCTGCGCCCCACGGCGCCTTGAGGCCCCAGTCGTAGATCCGCTGCGCGCGGTTCGACACCTCGGCGCCGAAGGCGTCGTGGCAGATCGCCATCATGCGGTTGATGTAGCGCTGGTGGATTTCCACCGGCACGACGCCGGCGGCGCAGATGCGCTGCATGCCCTGGTAGCCGATGACGAGATGGAACCCTTCTTCGCGCAGCATCGGCGCGATGCTGCGGGCGAAAGGCGCGAATCCGCAGCCGGCGAACATCGTGAGCTGATACTTGCCGACCCGGTCGCCCCAGTTGTGCCAGGAAAAGACGTCGACCCAGTTGAGCCTGACGTTGAACATCTCGAGCAGCGCCTCGCCGCGCGTCGCGCGCCGCTCGAGCAGCTCGCGCGCCGCGCGCCGGCCCTCGTCGCCGAAGTGCGTGACCAGCAGGTACGCCATCTGCCAGCCGTGGCGCGTCTCCTCGCTCATGTGGCGCACCAGCCTTTGGCGGTCGTGCTCCGTCGGCGCGCTGTCGAGGAGCTCCCGCGCCTGTTCGACCGCGCGAACCTCGGAATCGCCCTGCCATACGATGAGCCGCAGGAGCTCGTCCTTGATCTGCGGCGAAGGGATCTCGGCCACGCTTTCCCAGCGCCGCTCGCCGGCGAAGCGGCCGAAGCGGATTTCCGCGTCGAGGGAGTCGGAAAATTTTTCGGTCAATACCACGTCCGGATCGGGTGTCACGTCCAGCTCGCGGTGCCACTCGCGCATCATGTCGACCCAGTCGTCGAACGCGCTGCGCTGCGCGTCAGTTTTATTGGACGACTTCATCTGCCCGCACGAGAAGCGCGCCGGGGATGCTGAGCCCGAGCGCCTTGGCTGTCTTGAGATTCACCGCGAGCTCGAACCGGCTGGATTGCTCTACCGGCAGGTCTGCGGGATTCGTGCCCTTGAGGATCCTGTCCACGTACGCCGCGGCGCGCCGGAAACTGTGTGCGAAGTCGGGTCCATAGCTCATCAGGCCTCCGGCATGCACGTACTGGCGGTGGCCGGAGATGCAGGGCAGCCGATGCTTCGCGGCAAGCGCTGCGATTTGCTGCTGCTGGGTATTGAACGCCGGGTCGGTGAGCGCGATGGCGCCCTGCACCCTCTCTTTCGCCATCGTCGCAAACGCCGCGTCGATGTCGCGCTCGTTTCGTGCTTCCGTGCGCAGCACTCTGGCGCCGGCGCTGCGCGCTCCGTCCTGGATGCTGTTCATGTAGGTGGCGTGCGACGGGTTGCCCGAGTTCGCCAATACGCCGACGTGCGTCACGCCGGGCACGGCGCTCAGCAGCGTGTCGAGCAGCTTGATCCCCATATCGGCGGCCACGTCAGTTAGTCCGGTGATGTTGCCGCCGGGACGCGCCAGGGTGCGGACGAAGCCGCTGCCGACGGGATCGCCGGCCGTCGCCATCACGATCGGGATCCGATTGGTCGCTTTCTGGGCCGCGGCGACCGCCGGCCCACCGGCCGCGAGGATCAGTTCGACTTTCAGCGCGACGAGCTCCCCTGCGAGCTGCGGCAGCCGTTCGTAGTCGCCGTCGGCGGAGCGGTATTCCACCGCCAGGTTCTTTCCGCGCAGGTAACCGAGCTCCCGCATCCCGGCGAAAAAGGCGGCGAACTGCGAGTCGGCGTCGAGCGAAGGCACCTTGCGCGCCGAGAGAATGCCGATGCGCGACACCTTGCTTTGCCGCTCCTGTGCACGCGCGAGAGGCGCGCAAAGACCATACCCTGCCAAGGCAGCGAGCAGCATGCGTCGCCTCATCGCGGGAATGATACTGTTAACGACGTGAGCCGGTATGCCATCGCCACCCTGCTGCTGTTGCCGTGGCTGGCGCTCGCGCAGTCCGTCGCAATCACCGGCGTCACCGTCATCGACGCCACCGGCGCTGCGCCGCGGCAGGATATGACGGTGATCATCAGCGGGAATCGCATCTCCGCACTGGGAAAGACAGGCGAAGTCGGCGTTCCGGCCGATTCCCGGGTGGTCGATGCCAAGGGAAAGTTCCTCATCCCTGGGCTGTGGGACATGCACGTCCACTGGAACGACGCCGCCTACCTGCCGCTCTTTATCGCCAACGGCGTGACCGGAATGCGCATCATGTGGGGGCTGCCGCCGCACCTCGAGCAGCGCAAGCGCATCGCGGAAGGCAGCCTGCTCGGCCCGAGGATGGTGCTCGCCGGCCCGCTGATCGACGGGCCGAGGCCATACTGGAAGGAGTCGGTCGCCGCGGCGACGCCCGAGCAGGGCCGGCAGGCGGTGCAGCGCACGCGCGCGGAAGGCTACGACTTCGTCAAGGTCTACGACTCGCTGCCGCGCGCGGTCTTCTTCGCGGTGGCCGACGAGGCAAGGAAGCTGAACCTCCCGCTTTCCGGGCACGCGCCAGCCGCGGTCGGTGTCGCGGCGGCGTCCGACGCCGGCCAGAAGACGATCGAGCACCTGACCGGGATGCTGATCGGGGTCTCCGCGGTCGAGGAGGTCCTGCGCCGCGAGTTCGCCGCCGCATCGCGGCTTGCGCCGGCGGCCGAGAGCGCGTCGATGCTACGGCGCCTGGGGGCCCGCATGCTCGATACCTACGACGCGGACAAGGCGGCCGCGCTCTATGCGAAGCTCAAGGCGAACGGCACGTGGCAGGTGCCGACCTTCACGGTGCTGCGATTCAATTCTTATGCGCGCGAGCCGCAGCACGCCGCCGATCCGCGGCTGCGGTACATGCCGTCGTGGGTGCGCGAGATGTGGGCCCGCGACCCGCGCTCCCGGGACCTGCTGCCCGAGGAGCTCGACCACCAGAAGAGGATCTTCCAGCGCCGGCTCGAGCTCGTCGGCGAGATGCATCGGGCGGGCGTGGGCATCCTCGCGGGATCCGATGTGCTCAACCCGTGGTGCTTTGCCGGCTTCAGCCTGCACGACGAGCTGGAATGGCTGGTGAAGGCGGGCCTGAGCCCGATGGCGGCGCTGCAGGCGGCGACGCGCAATCCCGCCGTCTACCTTGATCGCCTGAAGGACCTCGGCACGGTGGAGCAGGGCAAGCTCGCCGACCTCGTGCTGCTCGACGCCGATCCGCTGCAGGACATCCGCAATACGCGCAAGATCGCTTCCGTGATCATCGAAGGAAAGCTGCTCAGCCGCGAGGCGCTCGACCGGATGCTCGGCGACATCGAGCGCATGGCCGCCGCAAACTAAGGGTGCTGAAGCTCTCCGGGGTGACGAAGCGGTTCGGCGCGCGAACCGTGCTGAATGACATCTCCCTGGAGGTCGCTGCCGGCGAGTACGTCGCCATCATCGGTGACTCCGGCATCGGCAAGTCCACGCTGCTCAACGTGATTGCCGGCCTGGAGCCCGTCGACGCGGGCAAGGTCTTTTTTCAAAAGATTGAGATGACAGCGCTGGATGACGATGCCCTGACGCTCCTGCGGCGCGACCATTTCGGCTTCGTGTTCCAGGCGTTCCACGTGCTCCCGCAGTTGAACGTCGAGCAGAACGTGGCGCTGCCGCTGCTGCTGCGAGGGATTAGCTCAAACGAAAAGGCAAAGGCAGCGATCGCGTCCGTCGGCCTTGCCGGGCGGGAAGCGAGCCCGCCGCGCGAGCTCTCGGGCGGCGAGCTGCAGCGCGTGGCGATTGCGCGCGCGCTCGTAGGCGAGCCGAAGCTCGTGCTCGCCGACGAGCCGACCGGGAACCTGGATCCGGAGAATGCGCGGCAGGTTCTGGATCTTTTCAGGACCCAGGTGAAGACCAGGGGCGCCGCGGCGATTCTCGCGACCCACTCCGAGGCGGCGGCGGGCGGCTGCGACCGGCGCTACCGGCTTACCGGCGCCGGGCTCATTCCCTTGGATTGACGCGCCGCAGGTCTTCCATCAGCTCGAGGATGCGGCCGCTCTGGCGCTCGATGCTCTCGAGCGCGCGCAGGCCGTCGGCGTCGAGCGAGGAGCGCTTGAGCAGCTCGACCGAGTTGCGCATCGTTCCGAGCATGTTGCGCACTTCGTGCGCCAGCACGCTGACGTGCTTGCCCTGCGTGAGGTCGGTGAACAGGCAGCTCACTTGGCCGTGCCCGAGCGGCGCGAAGGTCACCAGCGCCTTCAGCTCGCCGCCGCCGCCATTGGGACCATTGGCGCGCGGCAGCGCGAGCTGGCATTGCGAGGCGCCCTCGCGTCCCGTGGCCAGCGCAGCGGCGAGCGTCTCGCGGTCGGGCTCGGCCACGAGATCGGCGAAGGGTTTTCCGACGAGCTGCGCGCGGCTCTGGCCGAGCATCGAAGCGAGGCGCTGGTTGACGTAGGTCGCGCGTCCTTCGGGCGAGAGCGTGGCTGCGCCCTGGTGAACGCGGTCGAGCAGAACTTCGATGACGGCACGCGAGACCCCTGTGGGCATCGCGAGAGTCTGTGTGCGCTATCGCAAAGCCGTCTATCGGGCTTTCATGACGCGTACTACAGCTCCCGGAGTCGGGGATTTCCCGACTAGGGATTTCCCTTGCTGCGCGGTCCGCGCATCGCCTCGACGTCGAGCATCTCGTCGATCATCCGGGCCAACCTGTTGATATCCTCGCTGATGTCGCGCAGCGCCTCGCGCGCCGGGCCGCTGCCGGCAAGGTTGTGGTTGAGCTTCTCCACCGAACTGCGAATCGAGTCGAGGGCATCGACCGCCAGGGAGGGCCAGTGCACCGGGCGCATGTCGGTCACGAGCAGAGTGGCGTACCCGTCGGCGAACGAGGCGATCGAGATCCGGACCGGGAGGCTCGTGCCGTCGCGCCGGCTCAGCTCGACCTCGATCTGCGAGTTGCGGGCGCTGAGCATCAGGAAGCTGCTGAGCCTGGCGCGGTCGCCTATGCCGACATAGCTTTCCAGGGGCGCGGTGTACAGCTGCGGGATCGGCACCCCCAGCATATCGGCGAAGCGCTGGTTGGAGAACAGGACCTGGCCGTCGGGGGTCGCCGTGACCGCGCCCTGCTGCATCCGCTCCACCAGCTGGCGGTAGCGCTGGTAGGCGTTCGCGAGCAGCAGTACCCGGCCGTCGCCGCCCGGGCCGACCACGAAGGCGTCGACTTCGCCGTGGCTGATGGCGCGATGCATCTCCTCGGCTTCCTGCAGGCGCTCGCGCAGCAGCTCGAGCTCTTGTTCGAAGGATTGCTGTTGCATATCAGAGTCCTCGCGTTACTGCCTGGGGCGCAGCTGCAGCCCGACCAGCGTGCGCTCGGTGTTGGAAAGATCGCCCACCAGCCGGCGCAGCGGCTCGGGAAGCTTGCGCACCAGCGTTGGGATGGCGACGATCTGGTCGTCCTTGGCGAGGCGCGGGTTCTTCAGCAGATCCACGACCTCGATCGAATAGCGCCCGGCCAAGTGCTCTTCGCACACGCGCTTCAGGTTCGCCAGCGCGGCCAGCGACTTGGGGCTCTGGCCCGCGGTATACAGACGCAGGTTCCACTTCTCGGCGCTTGCGGCGTCCGAAGGGGTCATTTTTTCCTGTCTTTCATGGTTTTGAGTTGGACGCCGCGAGGGGTGATGAGGAACTCGCGGATCTCTTTCGAGTGCGGCATGCCGCGCGACTTGAGCACGTACAGGCCGCGGATGCGCTCGTGGCCGGTCTCGATGTCGCGCAGCAGCAGCCAGGTGTCGATCAGCGACGAGACGCCCACGTAGGTGGCCTCGGTGGCGCTGCCGCCGCTGGTAAGGTGGGTGAAGAGCGCGGTGATCCGCTTGCCTTTCAGGAAATCGATCAGGCGCAGCAGCATCGCCTGGGTTTCGATCGCGGTCGAGGTATCAATGAAGTTGCTGACCGGGTCGATGACCACCGCCGCCGGATCGAGCTGCGCGACCATCTTGTGGATCTGCACCAGGTGCATCTCGAGGCCGTGCAGCGTGGGGCGCGACGAATGTATCTTCACCACGCCCTTCTTCACGAACGGCTCAAGATTCAGGCCGATACTTTGCATGTTGCGGATCAGCTGCTGCGGCGATTCCTCGAAGGCGAGGTACAGGCAGCGCTCGCCGCGCCGCGCGGTTTCCTGCGCGAAATGCGCGGCGAAACTGGTCTTGCCGGTGCCGGCGGTGCCCGATACGAGGATCGACGAGCCGCGGAAATAGCCCTTGCCGTCCAGCATCTCGTCCAAGTCCGGAACGCCGCTCGACACGCGCTCGTTGCTGACCGCGTGGTCGAGCTGGAGGCCGCTCAGCGGCAGGACGGAGAACCCGTCCTCGTCGATGAGGAACGGATACTCGTTGGTGCCGTGTGTGGTGCCGCGGTACTTGACGATGCGTATGCGGCGCGTGGAAACCTGCTCGTTCACGCGGTGGTCTAGCAGGATCACGCAATCGGAGACGTATTCCTCCAGCCCCTGGCGGGTAAACGAGCGCTCGCCGCGCTCGCCGGTGATCACCGCGGTGACGCCTCTGTCCTTCAGCCAGCGGAACAGACGCCTCAGCTCCGAGCGCAGCAGCCCCTCATTGGTGAAGCCGCCGAACAGCGATTCGATGGTGTCCAGCACGATGCGCTTCGCCCCGACCGAGTCGATCGCGAACCCCAGGCGCAGGAAGAGACCCTCCAGGTCGTACTCGCCCGTCTCCTCGATCTCGGCGCGCTCGACGCGCACGTGGTCGATCGCGAGCTTCTTCTCGGCGACCAGGGCGTCGAGGTCGAAGCCGAGCGAGCGCACGTTCTGCGCCAGCTCCTCGCCGGTCTCCTCGAAGCTGATGAAGGCGCCGGGCTCGCCGAACTGCGTCGCGCCGCGCACCAGGAACTCCGTGGCGAGCAGCGTCTTGCCGCAGCCCGGCCCGCCGCACACCAGCGTCGGACGCCCCTTCGGCAGCCCGCCGCCGGTGATCTCGTCGAGACCTTCGATTCCGGTCGGCGCTTTCGGCAGCGCACGCGCGTGCGCCGGATGCTCCATCTTCATCTGTGTTTTCGCTGCCGTCGGAATAGTTGTGCTGCGCTGTGGCTACGGCTCGGATTATTGCATGGGCGTCACCGACGCACCGGCAGAATTCAGGTAGGGGTTTCCCCTACGCGACGCGATTGCGCAGGACCGCGCCGGCCTTTAAGCGCTCGACGTTGTCGAGTGCTGCGACCAGGCTGCGCTCCAGGGTCTCTTGCGTCAGCCAGGCGAGATGCGGCGCGCAGATGACGTTCGGCAGCAACAGAAGCGGGTGATCAGCAGGCAGCGGCTCCGCGGCGAACACATCGAGCCCGGCGGCCGCCAGGTGGCCGCTTTTCAAGGCTTGCAGCAGGAACTCTTCGCGTACCAGGCCGCCGCGCGCGGTGTTCACCAGGATCGCGCCGCCCTTCATTTTCCTGACGTCCAGCATGCCCGCGGTCTCGGGCGAGAGGGGAAGGTGCAGTGACACGATGTCGGACGTCGCTATAAGCGCCTCCAGCTCGGCGTTCTTTTTCGTCCTGGACCAGTAAAGCACCTTGGCGCCCATCGCCTGAAGCATTGTGGCCAGGATTTGCGCCACCGCGCCGTAGCCGAGCAGGCCCACGGTCCTGCCACAGAGCTCGCCCAGCCCATCCTGCAGTTTCCAGCCCTGCTTCCAGTCGGCAGCGCGAACCGCAAGGTCCAATTCCCGAAGTCGCCGCAAACAGGCGAGCATGAGGAGCAGTGTCATCTCGGCCACCGCGCAGCTGTTGGCTCCCGGGAGATTGCACACCGCGATGCCGCGACGCTTCGCCGCCTCGATGTCGATGGTGTTTACCCCGCTGCCGATCTTCTGGATGAGCTTGAGCTTCGGCGCCCGCGCGATGACCTCCGCGGTTACCGGCCTGAGCACGTGCCAGAGAACTTCGATATCCGGCAGCAGCCGGGCGAATGCGGAATCGTCACTTTCAGGGCACAGCTCCACGCCCAGGCGAGCAACCTTCGCCTTCACTGCCTCACTACCGTCGAAATGAAAGACGATCTTCAAGGCAAATCAGGGACGGACCACGTTTCCCCTTGGCGGTCCGCCATAAAACGTGGTCTGTCCCTGTTTTTCGAGTTCACTTGAAGAGCTTGCGAGCGGGGAAGGGGAGCGCCTTGGCGCCCAGCGCTTCCTCGATCCTCAGCGCCTCGTTCCATTTCGCCATGCGCTCGGAGCGCGAGAAGCTGCCGACCTTGAGCTGCGGCACGCCCCAGCCGACCGCGAGGTGGACGATCGAGACGTCCTCGGTCTCGCCCGAGCGCGCCGAGACGATGGCGCGGTAGCCGGCCTCGCGCGCCGCGTTCCAGCAGGCGAGGGTTTCGCTGACCGTGCCGACCTGGTTCGGTTTCAGGAGTACGGCATTGCAGGCACCCCCGGCGGCGCGAACGCGCTTCTCATCGGTCACAAAAAAATCGTCGCCGACGACCTGGATCGAAGTCGCCCTGGTAAAGGCGCGCATGGCCTCAGCGTCGTTCTCGGCGAACGGATCTTCGATCGAGACGATCGGATAGCGCTCGATCCAGCGCAGGAACATCGCGTGCAGCTGCTCGGCCGAGAGTGCCCGTTGCTCGAGCGCGAGGTGGTAGCTGCCGCCGCGGTAGAGCTGGCTGGCGGCGATGTCGAGGGCGATCGCCACGTCGGCGCCCGGCTCCAGGCCGGCATCCGAGATCGCGCCCACCAGCTCCGCTAGGCCTTCCTCGTTCGACTTGAAGGCGGGCCAGTAGCCGCCCTCGTCGGCGACGCCGTACAGCGCCCCGCGCTTCGCCAGGCGCTTGCCGGCCGCGGCATAGACCTGCGAAGTCCACTCCAGCGCCTCGGCGAAGCTGCCCGCGCCGATGCAGACGATCATGTAGTCCTGCACGTCGCACTTGCCGCGCGCGTGCGCGCCGCCGCCGAAGATCTGGATCTGCGGCACCGGCAAAGAGACTCGCTTTTCCCCGGAGAATTTCTTCCATAGGGGGATCTTTTGGGCGGCCGCGTCCGCATGCGCGCAAGCGAGCGAAACGGCAACCATGGCGTTGGCACCGAGCCGGCTCCTGTCGGGCGTGCCGTCGAGGTCGATCAGGCGCTGATCGAGCTTCTCCTGGTCGGACACGCTGAGGGCGCGCAGGCCGTCGCGGATGCGCGTCTGGATGTTGTGCACGGCCTTGCGCACCTCGACGGTCTTCGCCTCACCTGAGCCGGTCGAGGCGCCCGCGGGGGCGATCGCGCGCCCCGAAGCGAGCGGCGTGGTGCCGCGTCCGACGACGACCTCCGCCTCGACCGTGGGACGGCCCCGCGAATCCCACACCTGCCGGCCCTTTACGTCGATGATCTTTGCCATGCTTGGCGGACCTGGTCGAGGGTTGAGGCGGCAGGCAACAGCTCGCGTGCTATCACTCTTACCAGATGGCAACTTCGTTCATCGAGGTATTCCACGGGCGATTTGCCGTCTACCCGGGCGAGCAGCAGGGCGGGGAGCAGCGAGGCTGTGCGTTGCTCGACGCCCGGGAAAGGGACCCCCCGCAGATACGCCTGTGCGAGCGAATCGAAGCATTGCAAAAACGCCTCGCGGCTTGCGGGGACCCAAAGGCACTTCAGCAGCAGGTGGTTCAGGCAGAACGCCAGGTCGAACGCCGGGTCGCCGTACCAGGCGCATTCGGCGTCGAGGAATACAGGAAAATGAGCCGGGCCTTCGCCGCCGACGAGGATGTTCTTCGGGCTCACGTCGCCGTGCACCAGGCAGACCTTGGTAGACGCGGTTCGTTTCACCAAGGAGGTCAGAATCTCCACCAGGTCGGGATGGGCCGCCCCGGTCGCAACCAGGTAAGGCTCGAGGCGGATCGCATAGAAGATCTCGTCGGTCGCGAAGCGCTGCGCCACTTCGGGCCGCCCGGCGGTAGCGGCATGAATCGCGGCGAGGGTGGTCCCGACTTGCGCTGCGAAGTGCGGATCGGCGCTGCCCTGGCGCAGGCGCTCCTTCCAGACCGGAGAATGAACATATTCCATCGCGAAGAGGCCGGCCCTGTCGTCGCAGGCAAGCACGCGCGGCGCCGCGCCCGGCGCGGCGGCGTTCGCGGCCTCGAGCCACAGGCGCTCGTAGCGGTTGCGCTCGATCGGCGCTTCCCAGCGCTGGGCGACGCGCAGGCGGGGCAGCGCGCGCTTGACACAGACGTCGCCCACTTTCCAGATTTCCGACGACACGCCGCCGGACAGGACCTCGAAGGCGGGCGTTTCATTTCGTGAAACGAGCGCCGCGCCCCTCAGCAGCCGCAGAACCTCTTCAGGGAGAGAGGCGCTCAATCGTCCAGGAGCCGGCGGCGCGCTTGTAGAGCAGCCGGTCGTGCAGCCGGTCGCTGCGGCCCTGCCAGAACTCGAGTTCCTGCGGCTCGACGCGGTAGCCGCCCCAGTGGGGCGGGCGCGCGGGGTTTTCGCCATGGCGTCGGCGCGCTTCTTCCATTGCCCTCTCGAGGACCTCTCTTTTGCCTACTGTTTCGCTCTGCGCGGACGCCCAGGCCGACAGGCGCGCGCCGAGGGGGCGCGTCGCGTAGTAAGCGTCGGACTCCCCGGCGGTCACTTTCTGCACCGTTCCGTCGATGCGCACCTGGCGCTCGAGCGGCGACCAGAGGAAGAGAAGACAGGCCGAAGCGCGCCGCTCGAGCTCGCGCCCCTTGCGGCTGAGGTAGTTGGTGTAAAAGAGAAAACCGCCGCGCTCGACGCCCTTCAGGAGCACGATGCGCGCCGACGGCGCGCCCGAAGGCGTGACGGTGGAGAGGGTCATCGCGTTGGGCAGCGGCAGCCGAGCGCTCACCGCATCCTCGAACCAGCGCTCGAACTGGCGCAGCGGATCGGGATCGGCCTGCGTTTCCGAGAGCCCGGAGCGCATGTATTCCTGGCGCAGGTCTGCAATGTTCATAGGCGAGATTCTACGGGGCGGCGTGGCGCAAACCCGACTGCCGAGGGAAAGTGTCGCAATCTCCCTCTGAAAAGCGTTGACACGCGAATGTATATTCGGCATCTTCACGTCACCGCTGCCCTGTGGCGGGGGAACCCGGACCGAAGCTCAAACCCTTTCATCCAGTCGTACAGTTCGTTCAGAGGAGAAATCGAGATGGCGAAGAAGAAAGCGAAGAAAGCCGGCAAGAAGCGCAAGCCGAATGCGGCTTTCATGAAACCGATGACGCCGAGCGGCCCGCTCGCGTCGGTGGTCGGCTCGAGCGCGATGCCGCGCACCGAGGTGACCAAGAAGATCTGGGGCTACATCAAGCGTAACGGCCTTCAGGACAAGAAGAACCGGCGCATGATCAATGCCGACGACAAGCTCAAGGCGGTGTTCGCCGGCAAGGGCCAGGTGTCGATGTTCGAGATGACCAAGCTGGTCAGCCGGCATCTCAAGTAGCTCAAGTAGACCGAGGAGAAAACAAAAGCCCCGCCACGGCGGGGCTTTTCATTTGTGGTACGAGGTCACCCGGTCCACTTCGTTCCTGGACCCCAGCACGACGGCGCAGCGCTGGTGCAGCCCCTTAGGCTGCAGGTCGAGGATCGGGGTGCGGCCGTCGGTGGCCGCGCCGCCCGCCTGCTCGACGATGAACGCCATTGGATTGGCCTCGTACATGAGGCGCAGCCGCCCGTCCTTGTTCTTCGCGTCGCGCGGGTACATGAAGATGCCGCCGCGCGACAGGACGCGGAACACGTCGGCCACCATCGAGGCCACCCAGCGCATGTTGAAGTCCTTCCCCCGCGGGCCGTCCTTCCCGGCGAGGCATTCGTCGATGTAGCGCTTCACCGGCGGCTCCCAGCGCCGCGCGTTCGAGGCGTTGATCGCGAACTCCTGGGTATCCTCGGGAATGCGGATCCCGGGGTGCGTCTGCACGAACGTGTAGGTCTCCCGGTCGAGGGTGAAGCCGTAGGCCCCGTCGCCGACCGTCAGCACGAACACCGTGGTCGGGCCGTACACCGCGAAGCCGGCGGCGACCTGCTTGCGCCCGGGCTGCAGGAACGCCTGCTCGTTCGGGTCGCAGTACTTGCCGTCGGCCAGCTTCGGGCAGCGCAGCACCGAGAAGATCGTGCCCACCGAAATGTTGACATCGATGTTCGACGACCCGTCGAGCGGGTCGAACAGCAGCAGGTACTCGCCGCGCGGGTAGTGCGTGGGGATCGGCCGCGGGTCCTCCATCTCCTCGGAGACCAGCGCGGCGAGGTTTCCGCCCCACTCGTTCGCCTCGAGCAGGATCTCGTTCGAGAGCACGTCGAGCTTCTTCTGGGTTTCTCCCTGAACATTCTCCGTGCCGGCGCTGCCGAGGCCGTCAGCCAAGGCACCCTTGTTGACCCGGGTGCTGATCGCCTTGCAGGCGCGGGCAATGGTCTCGATGAGCAGCCGCAGGTCGGCGTTGATGAGCTGCTTCTCGCGCTGCTGTCCGACCAGGAATTGACTCAGGGTCACTCTTCTCATGAGGTCGATTTTACTTGTGCCTCTAGGGCGGGGTCTTGCCCACCTGTTTACGGGCGAACCACGCTCCGCCCAGGAGGCAGACGGCGAGCACCCAGAATACCGGCGCCATGCCCACCGCTGCCGAAGCCGCGCCGGAAGCGAGCGGGATCAGGGTGTGGCTGCCGTTCAGGAGCGAGGTGCGCAGGCCCACCGCCTCGCCCTGGCGCCCCGGCGGCGACGCCGCGTACAGAAGGGACATGACGACCGGTTGCGCGCTGCCGAGCCCGAGGCCGAGCACGAACGAGAGCAGGAGCAGCGGCGGCACGCTCTGGGCGAAGGGGAACAGCAGGTAGCAGCTGCCGGAGATGGCGAGCGCGCAGAAGATGACCACCCATTGCTTCAGCTTCTTGATCAGCAGGGGCATGATGAGTCGCACGGTGAACGTCGCCAGCGCGAACGTCGAGAGGATGACGCCGATGGCGGCGGCCGAAAGCCCGATGCGCGCGCCGTAGAGCGGGACGATGAAGGTATAGAGGTCCCAGCCGGTGGCGAGCAGCAGGCTCACCCAGAAGGTCTGGCGCAGCCCGGGGATGCGCAGGAGGTCGAGGACTCGCGCGCGCTTGGCCCGCGGCACGTACTCCGGGCGCGGCAGCGGTTGCTTGCGCACCCACAGCAGAGCGAGGGCGATCGCGGGAAACACGGCCAGCACCGCGAACGCCTTCGCATGGCCGAGGCCGTCGATCGCGTAGCCCGCGACCAGCGGACCGATCGAGTTCGAGATCGAAAAGCCGAGCGCCAGCCAGGAGAAGTTGACCGCGCGCTGCTCGGGCGAGCCGTGGGCCCCGAACACGCTGTTCATGGCGATGTGCACGTACATGAAGGACACGCCCAGCAGCGTTGCCGAGACGTAGAGAATCTCCAGCCTTGGAAAGGCAAACGGCAGCGCGGCGGCGAGAGCGAGCGTCCCCAGCGAAACCTCGAGCGGCCGCTGCGGTCCGGTCCGGTCGATGAGCCGTCCGGCGCTCACCGACAGCACGGTCGGCAGCAGCGCGAACAGCGACATCAGCACCCCAACGGTGAACTCCGAGGCGCCGAGCTCGAGCGCGAACAGCGTCATGGTCATCCGGGCGCCCACGAAGGCGAGGTGCCCGAGCGCGTTCAGGAGGACGAAGTAGACGATTTCCACTACGACGATCTCTCGCGGGGTCTCCAGACGGTCATCGCGACGCCGGCGCAGGTCACGGCGATCCCGGCAAGCGCGAGGGCGCTCGGCACCAGGCCGAACCAGGCAGCCTCGAGCACCACGGCGAACACCGGCGGAAGGTACATCATGCTCGTGACCCGGGTGGCTTCGCCGTGGCGCAGCAGGTAGTAGAGCACGCTCACGCCAAGCAGCGACGCAAAGATCACCAGCACCGCAATCGCCATCCACAACTCGAACGAGCTGTCGAAGCGAAAACCCTCGACGGCGAACGCGAGAGGCGCCAGCAGCACGGCGGAAGCCGCGAACTGGATCGCCGCCGCGGCCCTCAAGTCCGCTCTGGGAGAGAAATGCCTTTGATAGAGCGTGGCGGCCGTCACCCCGGCGAGCGCGATCATCGTGCCGAGCAGGCTGCCCAAGGTCACCTCGCGGAGGTCGAGCTGGTGCCACACGACGAGCGCGACGCCGGCGAGTCCGACGAAGACCCCAGTCCACTGTCCTGGGTGAAGTTTCTCGTTGAGAAAGCGAGAAGCGATGAAGGCGGTGATCAGCGGCTGGCACGAGATGATGAGCGCCGCCACCCCGGCCGACATGCCGAGGTACTGCGCATAGTGGCTGCCGCCGAGCTGCACGACGTGCATAAGCAGCCCGGCGACGATCAGGTGAGCGAATCCGAGCGCGGTTCTGGGCCATGCCGGCCGCCACAGCAGGACGATCGGGGCGAGGCACAGCAGGCCGAAGCAGAAGCGCAGCGTGAGGAAGGTGAACGGCGGCGCGTACTGCAGCCCGGCCTTGGTGAAGACGTAGCCGCCGCCCCACACGGCGACGAAGTACCAGGCGAGCAACGCCGAAGAAAAAGGGGTCAGGACCCTTTTTCCGCAGGGTAGAAAAAGGGTCCTGACCCCTTTTTCAGTGGAGGTGGGTCCTCAGCAGCTCATAGAGGGCGTCGGGCTCGACCGGCTTCTGCAGCAGCGCGCGCACGCCGGCCGCGTCGAGCTCCTCCTGCTCCAGCCGGTCGCTGTTGCCGGTGTAGAGGACGACGGGCAGGCCCGGGCGCGCGGCGGCGATTTCGCGCGCGATGTTCATGCCGGTGATGCCGGGCATGGTCTGGTCGAGGATCACGAGGTCCGGAGGCTCGCGCACGATCCGCTCGAGCACCCCCGCCGGGTTCGAGACCGCGGTGGCCTCCAGCCCCCAGCTCTCGAGCAGCTCGCGCATGAAGTCGCCCACGGCCTTCTCGTCGTCGACCACGAGCACGCGCCCGCTCAAGCGGCTGCGGGAAGCTTTCGACGTGGGCGCCGGGGCGGTCGCGGCGGCGCTGGTTTCGGGCGGGAGCATCGGCAGGAGGATGCGGAAGCGGCTGCCGGCGCCCGGCGCGCTCTCGACGAGGATATGGCCCTGGTGCTCGTGCACGATGCCGTGCACCGTCGCGAGCCCCATGCCGCTGCCGCGCCCCACCTCCTTGGTGGTGAAGAAGGGCTCGAACATGCGCTCGAGCACGGGCGGCGCGATCCCGGGACCCGAGTCGGCCACCGACAGCTCGGCGAACTCCCCCCGGAAGCGCTTGCGGCAGCTTGCGCACACCGCCTTCTCGCGCAGCGCGGTCGGGCGCACCGCGACCTCGATGCGCCCGAGGCCGGCCATGGCGTCGCGCGCGTTGATCGAGAGATTCAGCAGGACCTGGTCGAGCTGGACCGGGTCGAGCATCACGGCCGGGGTTTTTTCGAGGAGGGTTTCGATTTCCAGCGATGAAGGAAGCGAGGAGCGCAGCAGCTTCAGCGACTCGGCCACCGCCTCGGCGAGCGCGAGCGGCCGCGGCGAGGCGCGCTGGCCGCGGCTGAAGGTCAGCATCTGCTGGATCAGATCCCGTGCCTGGCGGGAGGACGCGAGCGCCTTGTCCAGATAGCCGGAGAGCTTGGCGTCGCGCGTGGCGGTTTCCCTCTCCTCGGCGAGCACGATGTAGCCCATGATCGCGGCGAGCAGGTTGTTGAAGTCGTGCGCCACGCCGCCGGTGAGGTGGCCGAGCGCCTCCATGCGCTGCGCCTGGCGCAGGCGCGACTCGAGCGCCTTGCGCTGCGTGATGTCGCGCGCCATGCCCAGGGCGTGCGGCTGGCCGCGGTAGACGATCGGCACGGCGCGCATCTCGACCACGAAGCGCGAGCCGTCCTTGCGCTGCCCCTCGACCTCGAACTGCACCGACTCGCCCGCGATCACCCGCCGGTGCATTTCCTTGGCGAGCGCGGACTGCGCGGGGCCGGCGAAGATCCAGCGGTTCGCGCTGATGACCTCGTCGCGCGTATAGCCGCTGATCTCGAGAAAGGCCGGGTTGACGTCGACCACGCGCGTATCCGCGTCGCGCAGCACCAGGGCATCCGCCGCGGCGTTGAAGATGGAGCGGTACTGCTCCTCGCTCGCCCGCAGCTGCGCCTCGCCGCGCTGGCGCTCGCTGATGTCACGGCCGATGTAGAGCACGTGCGGCTTGCCGCGGAACTGGATCGCGACGCCGCGCAGCTCCACGTCCCGGCGCGTGCCGTCCTTGCGCACCCGCACGGTCTCCACCATCACCGTTTCGCCCGCCAGGGCCCTCGAGTGCAGCGCCCGGAGCGGGTCGTTCATCTCGGGCGGATTGGCCACCACGCGGTCGAGGCCGATCACCTCGTCGCGGGTATAGCCGCTCATCGCCTCGTAGGCCGGGTTCACGTCCACGATGCGGAAATCGGCGTCGCGCAGCACCAGCGCGTCGGCCGCGGCATTGAAGACCGCCCGGTATTGCTCCTCGCTCGTGCGCAGCAGCTCCTCGGAGCGCTTGCGCGCGGTGATGTCGCGGCCGATGTACAGCACGTGCGGCCGCCCCTCGTGCAGGATCGGCACGCCGCGCGTCTCGATGTCGAAGCGCGAGCCGTCCTTGCGCCGCGCGAGCGCCTCGAACATCACCGGCTCGCCGGCGAGCGCGCGCGCGTGCATCGCGCGCACGCGCTCGGTCAGCTCGGGCGGGCTCATAGTGAGGTCGCTCCTGCCCAGCGCCTCCTCGCGCGGCCGGCCGCTTATTTTCGTGTACGCGGGGTTCACGTCGACGACGCGGAACTCGGCGTCGCGCAGCACCATCGAGTCGGCGGCGGCGTTGAAGATCGCGCGGTATTGCGCCTCGCTCGAGCGCAGCGCCTCCAGCGTGTCCTTGCGCTTGCCGTGCTCGAGCTCGGCGGCGGCGCGCAGGGCGAAGATCTTGAGGATCGCCTCGCATAGCGCGACGTTGCGCAGGCGCTTGCGGTGCATCGCGCCGATCAGGCCGAGCGGCGTCCCGGCGGCGTCGTTCAGGGGATAGGCGGCGTAGCTCTCCAGGCCGAGCTTGCCGAGCAGGTCGTTCTCGGGGAATTCCTTGCGCGCGCCCGCCGGCAGGCAGTGGAACTCGCGCCCGACCACGGCGGCGCAGGGAG
>Ga0208185_1000043_pt1 | contig 75916 bp, 61 predicted proteins | sample EasRivMeERMLT700_FD_187532 | JGI IMG/M metagenome (GOLD analysis project Ga0208185, IMG submission 187532) | Soil microbial communities from meander-bound floodplain in the East River, Colorado, USA - East River MetaG ERMLT700 (SPAdes) (version 2) | ecosystem: Environmental > Terrestrial > Soil... | reverse complement strand
GAACGCCACGGCCGCACTGGGGTCGTTCGTGATTAGCGTATCGGGGATCCGGAGGTGGAGCTTTTCGGCGAGCCGCAGCTGCAGCGGCTTCACCGCAGCATTCTGCCGATCCGGATCGTTGACGAACCACGCGCAGTCGAGTGACGCGAACACTCCCGAGATCATCTCCGTCCATTCACGTTGGAAATACTGTTGATCGCTGACGGGGAGTCCAGGCGCAACCGGAGGCAGAAAGCGTCGGCGGTGCCAGACCGTATCCACGGTGTCCAACGCAATCGGCTGCCCGTCCACGCACATCCATGTGCTGCCATTGTGCTGGCCGGCGCGGAACTGGAGACGCCCGTCCCTGGCCAGTCGCGACGAGTCGACGAACCGAAACGCCTTTCCCATCTTCTCGAGGTCCTGCGCCACGCACCGGGCGTGCGCATCGTATCGAGGTGCGACGATGAGGATCATGAGATGTGCTCCGTCAATCCCCGCGCAGCGAAGAAGGCCTCCTCGCGCTCCTTCATAGTGCGGTCCACTTCGAAGATTGCGGTGGGGCGAGTGGCCAGCGCGAAGGGGACGGCGCGGCTCCACAACACGTCCCGATAGGGGCTCGCGGAACTCAGACCGAGCAAGCGCGCACCTGGCTTGAGCGTCACTCGGCCGGCTATCGCGCTTCCTGCAGTGACGCCATACGGCAACGGCATTTCTTCGAGGTTGAGGACGTCGTCGGCCTCGAAGTCCAGGCAGTACGGCCCCAGGATCACGCGCACGCCCTCTCCCTCACCTGTGACGAGCAATGTTTCGATGACGATCGGATCCACGCATGTCCTCCCGATTTCCCGAAGCGAAAGCCCCCCGTTCAGCCATGTGAGCTGACCGAACGGGGGTTCGAATCAGTTCCGAAACGACGCCGCGAGGGTCAGTCCACGCAGTCGTCGTAGATGCCGCCGGAAATCGAGTCCGAGCTCGTCCCTTGACGTCTCATACCACCGACCACCGAGTTGAGCTCCGCGTCATCGAGGGTGCGCACAACCCCTCCCGAGAGCTTCACTGACTTGGTCTTGCGCAGCTTCGCCAACAGCTCTTTGTTCATGGCCTTCTCCTGAATTGCGCGACGCTGGATTGCGCCACGTGTGCTCTTCGCAACGGCCAGCTTCGGGTTGAAGAACGGCCGCAGCCTGCTTATTGGCTATAACGACAGACACCCCCAAAGCGGACATTTCAAGGCGCTAGGCGGCGTCTAGGCGTCCGCCTGAGCGGCGACGAGTAGGCTGGCGGCCGGATGACGAAGGCGACGGCCAAAAAACAAGCTCGCTGTTGCCTGCCGCGGTTATCATCATCTGCTTATCGTTTGACGACGGGCTGCCGCGCCTCGCCGTGGCCTTGTCGCCCATCCCTGTGACGCGCACGACACCGGCTTCGCCCGCAGCCGGACAGCACGATGGACGAGAACGAGTTCAAGACGATCGATCGCTACGAGACCATTGACCTCATCGGGCGAGGAGGCATGGGATCGGTGTATCTGGCGCGGGACCCGCTCATCGACCGATACGTCGCGGTCAAGGTTCTCGACGTCGCGTTGGACTCCATCGCTCGCGAACGCTTCAACCGCGAGGCACGGGCTTCCGGCCGACTGCATCACCCGAACATCGTCACGATTTTCGACGTCGGCGAACATCAGGGCCGCCCCTTCATTGCCATGGAGTACGTGCCGGGCCAGACACTGGCGATGCTGATTCGGCAAGGGCAGCTGGGCTTGCCCGAGAAGCTCCGGCTCATGGCGGATGCGTGCGTGGGACTTGCGCATGCCCACCGTGCCAGCATCATTCATCTTGATGTCAAGCCGGCGAACTTCGTCCGGCATGACAGCGGCGTGCTGAAGATTCTGGACTTCGGCATAGCGCGCGTGCTCGCAGCCGACACCACGCGCACCGAGCATGTCTTGGGGACGATGCGCTACATGGCCCCCGAGCAGGCCACCGGCCAGACGATCGATCGTCGAACCGACGTCTTTGCGCTGGGGTGCGTCTTGTACGAGGTGATCGCGGGTGTACCAGCGTTCAAGGGCACGTACGAGGAGCTGATATCGCGCATCACCAAGCCGATAGAGGCGTCTCCGCTATCAGACGTCGTACCGGGGGTGCATCCGGAATTGGTGCGCATGACCCGGCGCGCGATGGCAAACAATCCGGACGAGCGCTACGACGATCTAGAGGTCCTGAAGCGTGAGATCGACGGGCTGTTGCGCAATCTTACAGGACCGCAGGAACCGATGCGGCTCGTGCTCCAATCGAATGCTGACGCCTCCGGCAATGCCGGGCACGAGGCGCCGGCGCGCGGAGCGGGAACGGACAGATCGAGCGCGGCGCTCAAAAGGCCGGCACCCGGAGATGATCAAGCGGCCGGTGTTTCGCTCAGATTTCCGGGTGGTCGTCGTCCCGCGGTATTGGCCGCTCTCGTGATTGGACTGGTTGCCGCAAGTGCGGGCGTGCTGTACCTCGTCGACACGTCGAGACTTCTCACCGACACCGGATTATCCGACCAGGCATCGACAGCTCCGCCATTATCAGCCGCTCCGCAGTTATCCGCAGATACGTCGACAGCGGCGGCCGTGCCATCGCCATCCCAGATCTCGAATGGAAATCGAGCGCAGGCGGTGGGTACCGGCGACGCTGCCGATCTCGAGGGACAGGTATGGCGCCTCATCGCCACGCGGGATAGAGAAGCGGCGCTCAGGCTGCTTCGGGCACAACCTGGACGACTGAGCAAGTCGTTCGTGAACGAGCTCGTGACGGCCGCACGAACGTCGGTCAACCAGACACGCTTGAACGCGGAGCAGCAGGATCCGATCGTCGCTTCGTCTCAAACGTACCGCGCGGCGATGGATCAGTTCAATCAGGGGACGGCGCTGCTCGGTAGAGGGCAGTCCGTCGACGGGATCGCTGCTCTCTGGTTGGCGACCGATTTGTTCGCGCGCGCTGGCAACCGGGAGGCGCGGTCCGGTTCGTTGCAAGCCGCAGGAGCAGAACGGTCCGCATCGAGCATCGATGAGAAGCCGTTGGCGCCTGGACCGCCGGCTTCGACTGCACTCAGTGAGCCGCCAGTCTCTGGTCCGGGCGACGCGAGTCCACCAGACAGTCGTCCAGCCGAGGCGGCCGCGATCGTGGCCGCTCGTCCGAAGCGCGAGGGTGAGACGTCTCCGGCTGATGCGCTGGCACCGGAAGAAGCGATCCGCACTTTGTTAAAGGCCTACGAGGCGGCATACGACGAACGGGATCCAGCGGCCCTGCGACGAATCTTTCCTGGCCTCTCCGCAGAGCAGCTGGGAGCGATCACCCGCACGTTTGCCGATGCCGTCAGCTACGACGTCGAGGTTCAGGTTCTCGCGACGAACATTTCGGGGTCTACAGCGACGGCGACCTGCCTGGTTACGCATGCGCTCGTTCCGAAAATCGGCAGCGCCTCGCGCAATCCTCCGCAGCAAACACGCTTCCACTTGCGGCAGGCATCGGCTGGCTGGGTGATTGAGCGTATCGAGCGGACGGCGAAGCCGTGACCGTCGACCCTATCAGAAGCCGTAGTCCAATCCGATGACCGGCGTCACCCGATCGCGCAGGCCGGCTTCCGTCAGAGGAAAGAGAAACCCGGCTGTCACCAGGACACTTCGCCAGGGGCTGAATCGAATTCCCGCCGAGCCGAGGAACAGTCGCAAGTTGCCCGGCTCGAGTTGCAGCTCCTGATGCGTGACGGTCTGAGTAGCGCTTGGCGCTGGCTGCACTCCCCCGCCACCGCCCCCGCCACCGCCGCCGCCTCCTCCTCCCGAGCCGGTGCCTGCAGGAATGAACTCGAAGATCTTGTCGGCCTGCCGCAGCCTTCCCGCGTCGAGGAGGACGCGACTCAGCACATCGACAGCCAGCGTGGCCCGTGGCGTCATCACCAGATCGAAACCCAGTGCTCCGTTGATTTCGTCACGCAGTCGCGCGCGCGGGAGCGCACCACGGCTGGAGAACGTGTATCCCAAGTTCAGATGCGGCGAGACGCGACCGTGAGTGAACGAGGCGATGGCGTACGCGCGCCCCTGAACGCCCCCCGTGCCGAGCAGGTTCGTCTCATCGCCGGTCGGCACACGAACATCGACCGCGCCAGCCAACCCACCGCCTGTCACCGGCAGAACCAGATACTTGGCCCGAAGCACCACATCACCCAGGCCACTCGCCTGGCCTGACGCGCGAAACGTCTGCCGATCAGGATCTGGCCCATCGAACCTGTGAGTCGTTGGCTCGGCCGCCGTGGCCAGGCGTTCGATGCTCGCGACGACACTCGCGTCCATGCGCACTCGCACGAACGGTATCGCGACGCCAATGTCGAGCCTGTCGTGGACACCGTAATTGACGGAGACTACGGTTGTGTCGGTCACCAGATCGAGCGCGAGTGCCGCTTGAACGAGATCGCCCTCGAAAGCGGGCGTCAGCAGCGAGTTGTCCGGTTGAGACGCGCTACCGCCAGCGCGACTACAACAGTCGATATGACGAACGAAGAACTTCAGGTCGCGCTGGCGGAGGTTCAATCCCTCGAACGTGTCGTAGGTCGCGCGCTGGTGGCCGAGACCCACGCTGACTTTCGTGCGTCCGATGGTGAGCGCCCGCTCGGCAAAAAACGGCCCGAAGCTCTCGCTCGCTCGCGTGAACGTTCCGAGCGCCGGGTCGAAGATGTACGTGAACCCACCGGATGGCGAGGCCACCGGATACGTCGACAACAGCGTGAGCAACGCCTGATTGAACTGGCCCGGCACCTCCAGTTGATCGGCGCCCGGCTTGAAATGAGCGCGATGATTGGGCTGATCGGCGAGGTCGCCCGGTAGAAGAACGATGGTGTTGCCAATAAGCTGAGGGAGGATCTCGGAGATCGGCAACTGCTGCTGCGCCGCGGCCCCGCCGGCGCTTGACACCACGAGAACAAGCACGCCCAGCGCGTTTCGCCTGAATGTTCGATGTGACGGCGACATTCTGATGAGATTCGGTTAGCCGCCGAAGATTATCAGCTCTGAAGGGCCTGACGCGCCAGGATGACCAAGTGGACGATAGGAACCCCTTCCGGATTCGCACAAACAAAGAAAGGGCGCCCACCTGGACGCCTATATCCTGCGGACGGATGGTGGGCCGGAGCGTCCTGTAGCGAACGCCAGCGACGACCTTATTCGCACAAATTCGCACACGCCTCGCCTACGCGAGTAGGCCCATCAGATGCTGACAACCAATCTAAAACACAACCGACGGGCGCGCTCTGTCGATCGGGCCCTATTGGGCGCGTGCGGGAACCGGCGTGATGGTGAGCTGACGCCGCATTCCTTGGCGTTCAACGGTCATCTTGACGGTTCGGCCGGGCGGGGTCTCCGCCACATTGCGCTGGAACCGGCGAACGCTTTCGACAGGTATCCCATCGAAATCGATTACAACATCGTCCTTCCTGAGTCCCGCCTTCTCCGCGGGCGTGTCGCGCAGCACGTCAGTCACGACGACATTCTGGCGAGTGACAGAGTCGCGAACGAGCGCACCAATCGTTGCACCCGGAGCGGTGAGGGGCGGCAAATCGCGCTGTTGCCCGGGAAGTGGAGTCGCGAACAGCAGTGCGGCGAAAGCCAACCTGAGGATGCGACCCTTCATGCAAACCTCCTCGTAGGCATATTGTCCATCACAGGAGGGTCGGCGGCTCAGCGGTCACATCTTGAAGGCTCGGAACGTCAGTGGCAGAACACCTTGCCCGCTTCTCTCGTGATCGATCCGTGATCGATCTGGTCCACAGAAGCAAAAAACCCCAGCGTTTGCTGGGGTTCTCGTGTCTTGGTGCGGAAGGGGGGACTCGTTCACGAAGACCGAGGCGTCTTCGCCGAAGGTCGAGTGACTGAGCCGCCCTGGAGCACCAGAGCGAGCGTAGCGAGCGATGGTGCGGAGGGGGGACTCGAACCCGCACGATATTGCTACCGCCAGCCCCTCAAACTGGACGATTTGCTGTGCTGACGCGAACTGACGCGTATCGTGCGTATCGATGTTGGGCAGAAGCGTTCTCAAGCGAACGCATGCGACGACTTTATTCGCACAAATTCGCACACGGCTTGTCGCAGTCACCGGCTTCACACGATGGGCGGTCTTGGAGGTGGCGGGGACGTCGATTTCGGAGCTGAAGCACCTCGTGCCGACCAAGTGGAGATCGCCCCGCTGGCGCCGCGCTCCAACCGGCGACGAAACCAGCCCAGAGTAACCAGGTTTTTGCTTCAGCTCAGGGGTGGTATAGATTGTTGATGTTTTCCGGGGAGGACGGCATGAGCGTCAAGTCTGTGACCCTTGCGGTCGCAGTGGCCGTGCTGAGCGCAAGCACCGCCGTAGCGCAGGGCTGGCACGATTACATCAGCCGGGATGAGTTCTTCCTGATCAGCGTGCCGTCGGAGCTGCAAGTCACGTCAACCACCTATCGCGCCGCGTCGGGCGCGATGCTGCCGGCGAAGCAGTTCGTCGCGATCGAAGGCCAGCGGCGTTATACGGTCACGGTCGTGCACTACATGAATGCCAGCGCGGCCGACGAAGCCGCCGCCGTTGAACATGCGGTGCGGAGCTTCCGCAATCGCGGGTCACAAGTCACCTATGACCGCGCGCAGGTGATGGAGGGTGTCCCCGGCCACATGATCTACCTCTTGAATCCCGACCAGAGCCGCGTCGCGGCTGGCATCATCCTGCATCCGAGGGATACGGGTCATGGCGGGCCGGGGCGCCTGTATATCCTCGAGGGCCACGTGCCCGCGGGGGCGGCGCCGCCGATACAATTCCCGCAATCCTTTTTCCTGATGGACGAGAACGCCAAGCGGCTGGATTATGAGACCAACGCCGCCGGGCGGAGAGTGCCGATAGTTCGCACCCAGCAGGCCGGCGTCAGCCGCCCCTACGGGGCTCGCGAGCCGGCGACCTGCACGGCCGCGGATCAGGCGCAAGGCAAGCCGACGGCAGCTCAGGTCGCGCAGTACATCCGGTGCACGCTCGAAGGTGTCGCCGACGGCGCGCTTTTCCTCATCGAGAATATCCAGGTGCGAGAGATCGGCGCCGCCGAGCAGGTTGACGCGAGCTTCTTCCCGGACATCGACACCCGACTGCCCGTATATCCGATTCGGGGCAGCCTGCTGCGCTACAACTGCGATCGGGAAGGCCGGAACGTGGCTTGGGGCCGCGCCGATCCGGGCGCCAACTGCGTGAGCTTTCTCGAGGCGAATGCCTCCGGCCATTGCTACAAGACCACCGTCGGCGTCTGGAGCTGCAGCATGTCGGACCTGGTGACGCAGAAGACGGAGAAGGTCGCGCCGCCGAAATAGGAGGTTTAGTCCATGCGCTTCACATCAATCGCTCTTGTGGCCGCAGCGGCCGCACTGCTGTCCATTCCGGCGTGGGCGCATCATTCCCACGTCAATTACAACACCAATGAATTCACAACCGTGTCCGGCACCATCACCGAGGTGGTATGGACGAACCCACATGTCTGGATCTACATGGATGTGACCAATGGACAGGGCCGACCGCAGATGTGGGCCATGGAGGGCGGGAGCGTGACCTCGCTGATGCGCGGCGGCTGGCAACGCAGCAGCATGAAGCCGGGCGACAAGGTCAGCGTGCGCTGTCATCGCCTGCGCGACGGGTCGGAAGGCTGCCTGCTCGGCTACGTGACGAACATCAACGGCACGGCCATGGACAAGGAGTTCGACTGAACGGGTCTGTGATAGTCTCCACCCGCCGAAAGGGAGGGCATCCAGTGCAGCAAACACCGGAACAGGCAAAAACAAAGATTCCCGCGGAAGCGGTCGAACTGTATACGCAATTCATTCACGGTGAGATCAGTCGTCGCGACTTCATGGATACGGTGTCACGGCGTTTTGCTGTCGCCGGACTGACGACTGCGGCGATTGTCGAAGCGTTGATGCCGAACTATGCGCTGGGGCAGCAGGTTCGCAAGGATGACGAGCGGATCAAAGCGACCTATGAAACCATTCCGTCACCCAGTGGAAATGGTTACATCAAGGGCTATTTCGTCCGACCATTCAGCCAGGATACCCGTGCCGAGACGCCGACGAAACTGCCCACCGTTCTCGTCATACACGAGAATCGGGGACTCAATCCGCATACTGAGGACGTCGCACGACGGTTTGCGCTGCAGAACTTCATGGCATTTGCGCCCGACGCGCTGACGACGGTCGGCGGTTATCCAAACGACGACTACAAGGGCGGCCAGCTATTTGGCAAGATCGATCGCCCCAAGTTGACCTCGGACTTCATCGCTTGCGCCCAATGGCTGAAAGCCCATCCGCTCTCGAACGGCAAAGTCGCGGTTACCGGTTTCTGCTTCGGTGGCAGCATATCCAACAATCTGGCTACTCTGCTGGGTGCGGACTTGTCGGCAGCCGCTCCGTTTTACGGCGGCGCACCCCCCGCGGCGGACGTACCGAAAATCAAAGCCGCGATCCTCGTACACCATGGCGCGCTCGATAAGGCGCTGGTGGACGCATATCCCGCTTACGAGGCGGCCCTGAAGCAAAACAGCATCCCGCACGAAGGCCACATCTATCCGAACTCCGTTCATGGTTTCTTTAATGACGCCACGCCGGAACGCTACAACAAAGCTGCGGCGGAGGAGGCGTGGGGCCGCACCATCGCGTGGTTCAACAAGTACACGCGCGTACCCGTGTCCTAAGTCCAAAAGCATTCGGCTCCCAAATAGGAATCGGCCTTCTTCCGCATGGGGAAGGCCGATTTCTTTTTGGCAAGGGAGGGGAAGCGCGCCGGCTGGGTGGCTGAAGCCGGCCTGCCGCGCCCGAGCGAGTGAAATGTCGGAAGGGGGGACTCGTGCCCGAAGACCGAGGCGCGAAGCGCCGATGATCGAGTGCCTGAGCCTCCCACGACGCACCAGATCGAAAAAGGCCCGGGAGCGCCGGGCCTTTTCTGATCTGGTGCGGAAGGGGGGACTCGAACCCCCACGATATTGCTACCGCCAGCCCCTCAAGCTGGTGCGTCTGCCAATTCCGCCACTTCCGCGTGGTGTGAGTCGTGTTGCCGAACTTTGCTTGTAAGGGATCGCCCGCGGCCGGAGACGATCCAGTATATGAGAGAGGCCGCACCGCGCCAATAGAAGACGTAGCGCCGGCCAAGCTCTACGACGGCAGGCTCGGCTCGAGAGGACGCAAGGGGCGTCGGACGTTTCTCAAAATTTGCCCTTCGCCGTGAATGTGCGCACGGCCTCGACCGTTCCCGCTGCTATCAGCCGTGCGTTCTCCTGCAGCCGCGCGCGACCGAACAGGGCATCAAATCCGAAGATGCGCGGCTCGGGCATGACGAGGGCGGTGCTGCGCGAGCTGCCGGTCAGCTCGACCGAGTACGTCCGGGTGGTGATCGGCGTGCCGAACTGAGTTGAGGGCGTCTCGGACACCAGCGCGACGTTAACGGTGACTTCGATGTCAGCGGCTGCCTGGTTGCCGACGACTGGAAATGCGTCTGCTTGCAGGGCCCGTACGAGCTCCGAACGAATCTCTCCACATACGTCAGTGAATGCCTGACACGTCACTGAGACGGAGGGAGCGCTCCGTGCGGGTTGCGCTGGCGCCGCCGGCACAGGCGCTGGGGCAGTGACAGGCGCGGTGGCTGGCGGCGTTTGACCGAGCGTGACCCCCGACTGCGGTGGCGCCGATGTGAGGGGTGGTGGGCCAACGGACGGAGCCTGTGGTCTCGAGGCGCTCTCATCCTGCGCGGGGACACGGCCGGATCCGTAGTCAATCGGCGGCGACGATCGCACGGATGCGGGATTCGAGGGGATGTTGGCCTCGGAGACTGGCCGCACTGGCGCTGGGGCGGGTGTTGCCGGGGGCGGTACGGACAACACCACCGGGCGCTGAATCGTCTCGGAGGGACGGATCTCTTCCGGAGTGTCGTTCGACAGGCCGACTCCGGCGACGATCGCAGCGGCGACGGCGCCGAGCACGAGCAAGACTGCCGCGACGCGCCCACTGGTCCATGCAGCAATGTCGAGCCCAGCGGGCGGGCGCGCAGCTGGAAGGCGATCGCCGCTGTCCGCCGGCAAGGCCGCGAATCGGCGGGGGGCCGCCGGACGAACGAGCGTTCCCTCCGTGGTCGGGATCGACGCTCGTGGCATCGTGGGTTGACTATTGATTTCCGCGAGCGCTCGCTCGAGAGCATCCGCAAATTCGTCCGCGGACTGAAAGCGCCGCTCGGGATCCTTTTCGAGGCAGCGCATGGCCACCGCGTCCAGTGCAGGGAGCACTCGCAGGTCGGGCCGCCTCGCGGAGGGAATGGGCGGAACCTCCGTCGCGAGCCTGACGAGCACGGAGGTCACTGCTGCATCACCGAACGGGACCTCGCCCGTGATCATCTCGTAGAGAATCACGCCGAGCGAGTACAGATCGGCCCGATGATCGACCGGCCTGCCGGCAGCCTGTTCCGGCGACATGTAGTGCGGCGTGCCGAGCATGTATCCCGCCGCCGTCAACTGAGTGGACTCATCGAACGTCTTTGCGATCCCGAAATCCACGAGCTTCACAACCTTCCGGTCGCCCTCGGACGCCAGCATTAGGTTGTCGGACTTCAAGTCGCGGTGCACGATCTGTTTTCGATGCGCCGATGAGAGCGCGCTGGCGACCTGACGCAGGATGTCGATGGAATCCCACGGCGTAAGCGGTCCGTTCCGCCGTATCACCTCCTTCAAGCTCGGACCGTCGATGAACTCCATCGCGATGTACAACGTGCCCTCAGGCGTCTGGCCCAAGTCGTATACAGACACGATGTTCGGATGGTTCAGATTGGACGCGGCGCGCGCTTCACGCTGGAACCGTGCGACGACTTCGTCCGAGGTGACGAGTTCGTTCTTGATCACCTTGACTGCGACGGTCTTGTCGAGCATGACGTGCACCGCGCGGTAGACGGAGCCCATGCCCCCGGCGGTGATAAAGGAATCGATGCGGTACTTTCCGTCGAGCAGCGTTCCGAGGTGCTGATGGTCTGTCCGCCGTGTCACCAGTGGCGTCCCGTCGCGTACGCAAATCCTGACGGTCGAGCCGTAAGAAGTGCCGCACGTGGCGCAGACAGGCATGATGTGCGGAGTCTACCTCCGCCCCGGCCAGCCGGTGGGCCCCCTACCGGTACGCCGCCGCGCGGGCATCGTGTGGCTCCCTTCGGTAAGCTCTGAGCGGCCAACTGCGCTGAATATGATGCCTCCTTCGTCCTGATTACTTCTGAAGCGCCTTCTGCACCGCTTTCGCCGCGTTCTGTACCGCTTCGGCAAGCGACTCGTCGTATGAGGGACCCTGCCCGGGTGTACCGACGAAGCCACCAAGGTCGTTCATCGTCATCGCCTGCTGCATGAGGTAGGAGGCGGCGCCCGCCGTGCCGTCGATCCCTGCGCCGCGTCCAAATCCGCCAAGCCCGCCCACCTGCATCTGGTAGAGCGTCGGGTTGCCGAGCATGCCCATGCCACCCAGATTGGCCGCTCCGAAGGTGTTCAGGCGCGCCATCATCATCGGGCCCGCGAACATCGACAGATACATAGTGCCGGCGAACCTCGCGAGGCCAAGGCCGGTCTGCAGGGTGAACCCGCTCCCGTCCTTGCCTTTCGTCGTCGTCGACAGACGTTGTTTGCCGTCACTCTGAACAAGCTTAACGGCGATACTCGACTCGGTAACCTCCTCCGGCGCGGACGCGGCAGCGCCAACGGCGCCGGCCGCCGCCCCGGCGTTACCGCCGCGCGGGCCGGCGACTCCCGAGGCCGCGCGCATGAGACCGCTCAGACGCCCAGGCTTCGACGCCTTCAGTTCGGTCACCTCGGCCAGCAGCACGTAGTCGTACCCCAGGTCCGCGGCTCGCTTCTGCAGGTCCGCCGGCGGCGCTGCCGCCATCGGCACGGCTTCGAACTTGGCGTCTGCCAGGTCGCCAATCAGACGTTGACGCAGGGTGCGGGTGTCGACCGCCTGTGGCGTCTTGTTCGTGAACTCGGGAACGCCGATTCGCACGACACCGGGGGCACGGGGAGTCGGCGCGGCCACCGGGGCTGCATCGGCGGCCACGAGCTTGACCTCGTTTGCGTCGCTCAGCGCCTTCGACAACTCCCGGACGTTCATCGCCGCGTTCAATCCCTGTGGGATTTCGAACAGCGCGGGGTCGAGTGTCGTCAGCTCGAACTCGGACACTTCCATCTGCGCTACCAACGGCTTGCCGTCGTCGCCAGTCACGGTCGTCGTATAGGCGATTGGAAACCCGAGCGCCTTCGGGTCGCCATTCGCCGTCGCCTGGATCTGGTCGGCGCAGCCGCCCGGAGCAGCGGGAGGCGCCTGCTCGGGCTGTACCTGGGAAGCGAGAGCGGGGGGCGAATCGATGTACCAGCCGTCGGTTTCGATCCGCTGCTTGGTCGTGTCGCAGGCGCCCTGCCCCGGTTGCTTGTCGATCATTGTCTTGACGTGCCGGGCCTGCTGACCGAAGGCGTTCTTGCGTTCACCCGTATCGACGATTGTCGTGGCCACAATCACCACGCCGGGGGGCTTGGGCGGCGCGGTTGGGCCAGCTCCGATCGGCGCGGCCGGCAGTCCATCAGGGGTCACCAGGTAAGTATTAGCGGCACGCATGACCTGAATCGTGCGCTTCTGGTCGTGCTGCTTCAGCAGGACGGTGTCCTGGAACTCAAACCGCTCACGCTGCCCTTTGATATAGGTAACCGTCTCGGTTTTCATTCCTTCGGTCGTGTACGTCGTCTTGAAGCGCACGTCGCCCTGTGGAGGCGGCGCCGGCGGACGCACAGGTTCGGCTGGTTTCGCGGCCGGGGCCGCAGCCGGCGGTTTCGGCGCGGGCGGCTTCTGCTGCGGCGCGGGTGGCTTCTGCTGCGGCGCCTGCGGTGCAGGACGACGTTGGGGGGTCTGGGCGCTCAACGGCATGCCGGTAAGGGCAACCGCGGCCACGGTGAACAACGCAACGAGGGAGGAAAGGCGTGAGGATGAACGCATGTGACTCATCTCCCGGTCTCGAGGACCGTCGACACTGAATACTCTTTCACTCGACGACGTTTCACGGCCTCCGCGCTCAGCGCGGAGACCACCGGCACCGGTATAGGGTTCCTGCGGGAGGACGGGAGTTTATCGTGAAACGTGCAGGCCCGATCCTCCTTCCTCGCTATCAGGCGAACACTTTGTCAAACTCCGGCCAGTGCAGGTAGTCGTGTGCCTTAAACGAAGCGAAGTGCTCGGCTCCGTGACAGGAAAACCACGGCCCCGACAACATGCTTAATAACGCCGAACCCTGCCAAATCGGACAAGCCGTGTTTAGTTATTGAGATTGAGTGATTTACGGGGAGTAGGCTCGAAGACTTCCGCCTGCGGCAGATCCAAGCGAAGGCGGACCTGAAGGTCCGCCTCTACGAACGTTTACCTATTGGCGGACCTGAAGGTCCGCCTCTACGAACTGCGCCATTTACCTATTGGCCGGTGCCGGCGTTGCCGGTGCTGGTGTCGCCGGTGCTGTTGTCGGTGCTGGTGTCGCAGGCGGTCTCGCGGGTGTCGTCGTCGCCGGCGTAGACGGCTGCGTCAGCGGCGAGCGGCCGCCGATTACAGAGGAAGGCCCGCTCCTCCCGATGATTCCCAGCGCGAGCGCGCCCACCATGAACAGAATCGCGCAGATCGTCGTCGCGCGAGACAGCACCGTCGCGCCGCTGCGAGCGCCGAACGCGGACTGGCTGCTCCCGCCGCCGCCGAACGCGCTGGCGATGTCGCCGCCCTTGCCCTGCTGGAGGTACACCACAAGCATCATCGTGAAGCAGGCCAGTATGTAGAGTACGGTGACGATGTAGTACAGCATCCCCTTGTCCTGTTTGAGAAAAACTGATTATACCGCCGCGTCGCGGCTTCGCGAAACGATGTCGTAAAACGCTTTGACGTCGAGACTCGCCCCTCCTACCAGGGCCCCGTCGACGTCCGGCAGGCTGACGAGATCGCCGATATTCTCCGGTTTCACGCTGCCGCCGTAGATCACGTGGCAGAGCTCGGCGCCGTCCGCCCCGAACCAGTTCTGCAGCCGTTTCCGGATGTGGCCGTGCGCCTCGGCCGCCTGCGCGGGCGTCGCATTGCGCCCAGTCCCAATCGCCCAGACGGGTTCGTAGGCAATTACGAGCTGTACGACCTGTGCGGAGGTGATGCCGTCGAGTCCCGCTTTGATCTGGCGATCGAGCACGGCAAACGTGTCGTTGCGCTCCCGCTGATCGAGTGTTTCTCCGATGCAGACGATCGGCGTCAGGCCGCCGGCAAACGCGGCGGCAACCTTGCGGTTCACTGACGCATCGGTCTCACCGAACAGCGTCCTCCGCTCGGAGTGACCGATGATCACATACTCAGCGCCCGCCTCGGCAATCATCGTCGCGCTGATCTCGCCCGTGAAAGCCCCTTCGCGCTCCCAGTACAGATTCTGCGCGGCCACCCCGACGTTGCTGTTGCGCGCCGCTTCGGCGGCGGCGTGCAGCGCGGTGAACGGCGGCGCAATCACGATCTCCACTCCGCTGATGTCCTTGACCATTGCGCGAAACTCTTTGACGTATTTCACGGTCTCCGCGACCGTTTTGTACATCTTCCAGTTTCCGGCAATGAGGGGTGTTCGCATGTGATTCAAAATTCAAAATGCCAAATTCAAAATGCAAACAAGACGCGGCTCGCGAGATCGACGGCGAAACGCGCAGCGTTGCTCCATACCGGTCCTTCGACTAATTAGCGTTTGCATTTTGCATTTTGCATTTCACTTCTCAGGTAACACGGCCACGCCCGGCAGGGTTCGACCGCCAAGGAACTCGAGCGACGCGCCACCGCCGGTGGAGATGTGCGTGATTCGGTCGGCCACGCCTGCCTTCTTCACCGCCGCGATCGAGTCGCCGCCCCCGATGATCGTCGTCCCCTTCACATCCGCGACAGCTTTCGCGACCTCGATAGTTCCCTGCGCGAACGCGTCGATCTCGAACACGCCCATCGGACCGTTCCAGACGACGGTGCTGGCGTCGTGCAGGGCGTCAGCAAAGACCCTGGCCGTCCGCGGACCGATATCGAGGCCCATGCGGTCACCTATCCTGGGATCGTCGACGCTGAGTGTCTCCGTCGGCACACCTGCCTCGATCTTCGGCGCAACCACGTGGTCTACTGGCAGCAGGAGCTCAAGGCCGCTCGCCTTAGCGCCCGCGATGATGTCCCTGGCTTCGGCCTGCTTGTCGTCCTCGACGAGCGACTTTCCGACAGGCTTGCCCTGCGCCTTGAAGAACGTGTACGCCATGGCGCCGCCGATGAGGAGCCGGTCCACGCGCGGGATCAGATTCTCGATGAGGTCGATCTTGTCGGACACCTTCGCGCCGCCGAGCACCGCCACGTACGGTCTTGCCGGATTGCCGACCGCCTCACCAAGGTACCTCAGCTCGGTTTCCATCAGGAGCCCGGCGCCTGCGTCCGGCAGCATCAGCCGCACGATCGCGTGCACCGAGGCGTGCGCGCGGTGCGCCGCGCCAAATGCGTCATTGACGTACACGTCGGCAAGCGACGCCAGCTTCCTCGCAAAATCCTCGTCGTCTTTCTCCTCCTCGGGATGAAACCGCAGGTTCTCGAGGAGCACCACGCCCCCGTCTGTTGCGCGCGCGACCGCCTGCTCGGCAGCCGCCCCGACGCAATCCTCGGCAAGTGATACGTCGCGCCCGAGCAGTTCGCCGGTGCGCTTCGCCACGGGACGAAGGCTCATCTCGGGGTTCGGCTTGCCTTTCGGGCGCCCGAGATGAGAGGCGAGAACGACCACGGCTGCGCCGGCATCGAGCGCGTATCGAATAGTCGGCAGAGAAGCCTGGATGCGAGTGTCATCCCCGATGGTGCCGTTCTCGAGCGGTACGTTGAAATCGACCCGCAGGAACACGCGCCGGTCCTTGAGGTTGAGATCGCGAATTGTCTTTTTCGCCACAGATGCGTCCGGCGGGGCGCAAGCCCCGCCCTACAGTCCGCGTTGCACGAGCTTCAGCACCAGGTCGACGCAGCGGTTCGAATAGCCCCACTCGTTGTCGTACCACGAGAGGACCTTCACGAAGTCGCCGTCAATCACAGCGGTATACGCGCTGTCCACGATCGACGAGTTTGCGTTGCCACGGAAGTCGATCGATACGAGCTCGTCGTCTGACATCGCCAGGATGCCCTTCATCTTCCCATTCGCCGCCTCGCGGAGCGCGGCATTGACCTCTTCGCCGGTCGTCTTCTTCTCGACGATCGCGTTGAGATCGACGAGCGACACGTTGGGCGTCGGCACGCGCATCGCGATCCCGTCAAAGCGGCCCTTCAGCTCGGGCATCACTTCGCCGACGGCGCTCGCGGCGCCGGTGGTCGTCGGAATGATCGACAGTGCCGCTGCGCGCGCGCGCCGCAGATCCTTGTGCGGCAGGTCGAGAAGATTCTGATCGTTGGTATAGGAATGCACCGTCGTCATCCACGCCTTCTTGATCGTGAAACGCTCGTGGAGCACCTTGGCGATCGGCGCGAGACAGTTGGTGGTGCACGACGCGTTGGAGATGATCTGGTGCTTCGCAGGCTCGTACTTGTCATCGTTGACGCCAAGCACGATCGTGATATCGGGGCCTTTCGCGGGCGCGGTGATGATCACCTTCTTTGCGCCGGCGGCCAGGTGCTTGGCGGCGCCGTCGCGGTTCGTGAAGATGCCTGTGGATTCGAGCACGATGTCGACGCCGAGATCCTTCCAGGGCAGCTGCGCCGGATCCTTCACGGACAGCACCCTGAATTCATCGCCCGCCACGGTAATGCCGTCGGTGGTCACGCGCACGTCCGCGTGGAGATTGCCGAGCACCGAGTCGTACTTGAGGAGGTGGGCCAGCGTGGCGGCGTTGGTCAGGTCGTTGACCGCGACGAAATCGATCTCCTTGTTCCCCATCGCGGCGCGCATGATGTTGCGCCCGATCCGCCCGAACCCGTTGATGCCAACTTTGACGGCCATGTCACCTCGCTCCCTTGCGCGCCATTCGTGACACGCCTCAAAACACTCGATTCTATCGACGCGCGTTGAACGCGGTCAATTGCCGCGATATACTTCGGGCACCTTAACGGCTGCGTTTCCCGCAACTTACCGTGTATCTCCTTTACAGCATCGTCACGCTCGTGGTGTTCGTGGCGGCGTCGCCGTACTTTCTCTATCAGGCGCTGCGCCACAACAAGTACGTCGGCAGCCTCGGGCAGCGGCTCGGGTATCTCCCGGTGTCGTTCAATCTCGATGGTGACGAGTCGATCTGGGTGCACGCCGTGTCCGTGGGCGAAGTGCTCAGCGCGCGTCCACTGATCTCCGAGCTGCGCGCACGCTATCCAAAGCTGCGCGTGTTTCTGTCGACGACCACGCTGACCGGGCAGCAGCTCGCCCGCCGCAGCGTGTCCGACGTCGACGCGGTCTTCTACTTTCCGTTCGACTGGACCTTCACCGCGCGCCGCACGCTGAACGTGGTCAAGCCGCGGCTGTTCGTGATGATCGAGACCGAGATCTGGCCCAACCTGCTTCGCGAATGCCGGCGGCGCCACATCAAGACAGTGATGGTGAACGGCCGCATCTCGTACCGTTCGTACCCGCGGTACCGGCTGATCCGTCCGTTCATGAAGCGCGTGCTCGCGGACATCGATCGTTTCTGCGTCCAGGGCGAGGAGACCGCCCGGCGCCTGGTCGAACTTGGCGCCGATCCGGCGCGGGTGACGGTCACCGGCAGTCTCAAGTTCGACTCCGTCGACGCATCGCCGACGCCGGGGCGCGGCCGCGATCGGGTCCTCCGCTTTTTCCGCATCTCGCCGAACCGTCCGGTCATGATCGCCGGCAGCACGCTGAGAGGCGAAGAGGAACCGGTAATCCGCGCGTTCAATCGCGTGAGGACCACCGGTACCAACGCACTGCTTATCATCGCGGCGCGCCATCCGGAGCGCTTCGACGAGGTCGAGCGCATCTGTCGCCACGAAGGCCTCTCGACGGTCAGGCGGAGCGAGCTGCCGATCGACGCCGAGCCTCGAGCCGACGCCGTCGTGCTCGACACGATCGGCGAGCTGGCGCAGCTCTATCAGGTCGCGACGGTCGTGTTCATCGGAGGAAGTCTCGTCCCTGCAGGTGGCCACAACATCCTCGAGCCGGCGTTGTACGGCAAGCCGATTGTCTTCGGGCCGCACATGCAGAACTTCGACGAGATCGCCGAGACGTTCGTGGCCAACGGCGCGGCGATCCAGGTGCGCTCGGAGGGCGAGTGTGAAGACACCTTGGTCAGCCTCATCGGCGATCCGGTGCGGCGCGCGCGCGTCGGCGCCGCCGCGCGTGCGCTCGTGGAATCCAACCGTGGTGCCGGGGATCGTACGCTGGCCGTGATCGGAAACCTTCTGCCCTCCGCCGAACGCGGCGTGGTCCGTCCTTTCCGCCAAACCCATTGACGGGCGAGCATCGCCAGGGATCGCGCACCGGACTGCTCAGCGGCGTCTACGGCCGTGTGACCCAGGCGCGCCGCAACTGGTATTCCCGTCGCTCCGATCGCCGTCGCCGACTTCACCACTCTGTTATCAGCGTCGGCAATCTCGTCTCGGGCGGCAGCGGCAAGACGCCTGTTGTCGCGGCGATTGCTCGGATGCTGCGTGAACGTGGCGAACGGCCGGTCATTCTCACGCGCGGGTACGGACGTCGCGAGCGTGTGGAAGGTGTCCTCGTGGTGAGTGACGGCGAGCGCGTGCTCGAGCCGGTCGCGCGCTCTGGCGACGAACCGCAGCTGCTCGCGCGCACGCTGGGCGGGATTCCCGTGCTCGTGTCACCCGATCGCTATCTCGCCGGATCGCTGGCGGAGCACCAGTTCGGCGCCACCGTCAGCCTGCTGGACGACGGGTTTCAGCATGTGCAGTTGGAGCGGGATATCGATCTGCTGCTCGTGTCGCCGGAGGATCTGCAGGACCGCGTGCTCCCGTCGGGGCATCTCCGCGAGCCGCTCGGCGCAGCGCGGTTCGCGGATGCACTCCTCGTGACAGGCGCCGACGAGGAGGTCACACAGGTTGCGCGTGAGCTTGGACACGAGCGCGCGTTCCGCGTCGCGTCCCGGTATGGGTCTCTCAGTTCTGCGGGGCGGGCCTTTCAGGCCCGCCCGGCGGACCCGCAGGGTCCGCCCCGCGCGATTGCCTTTGCGGGGATCGCGCGCCCGGAGCGCTTTTTTCTTGCGCTGCGGACGCTCGGTTGGGAGGTCACCCGCGAGTTGACGTATCGCGACCACCATTGGTTTACCGCGCGGGACCTCGAGACGATCAAGCGCGCGGCGCGTGAGTCGGGCGCCAGGGCGATCATCACAACCGAGAAGGACGCGGTACGCCTTCCTGCAGCAACTCACGACATTCCAATTCTCGTCCTGCCCATGACCGTCGAGATCGAGCCGGCAGGCGTCTTCGACTCGTGGCTGCTCGAGCGGCTTGCGCATGCGCGCGCGTGTCCGCCGACTCGTCCCGCCGAAGCGCTGGAAGCGCGAAGACGGACTCCGTGGAGCGGTGAGGGCGGATGATTCGCGCAATCGAGCTGGCGGCGGTCCGTGTCGTTGCCGCCCTCGTCTCGCTGCTGCCGATGCGCACCGTTCGGCGCTGCGGCGCGATACTCGGCCGCGTGGCCTATTCGGTGGACGGCGCCCATCGACGGATTGCGCTCGAGAACCTCGCGTCAGCGTTTCCGGCGCGACCAGAAACCGAACGGCGCGCACTTGCCCGCGCGATGTTCAGCCACTTCGGGAGCCTGCTGCTCGAGTTGTTGAAGTTCGGCACCTACACACCGGATCAGATGCGCGCCGCGGTTGACATAGAAGGGGAGGAGCGCGCGAGGCAGGCGTACCAGCAGGGCCGCGGCGTGCTGTACTTCACAGGCCACTTCGGTTACTGGGAGATCCACGCGATCGTTCAGCCGCTCAACATGCATCCCGTCGCGGTGCTTGCCCGGCCGCTCGACAACGCCGGCCTGAACGAGATGCTGGAACGCATCCGGACGCGCACCGGTAACTCGGTCATCTACCGGCAAGGCGCAGTACGGAAAGTGCTGCGCGAGCTCGCGGCGAATCACGCCGTGGCACTCCTGATCGATCAGCATCTGCACACACCGGATGCCGTGTATGTCGACTTCTTTCGTCGTCCTGCCGCGACGACGTCGGCGTTGGCGGCGCTGGCGCTGAGGACCGGAGCGCCCGTGGTTCCAGTGTTCGCGCTGCCGCTGCCGCACGGCCGATATCGACTCGTCTACGAGCATCCCGTCGATCCGCCCACCGCCGACACTCCGGACGCGGTACGTGAGTTCACCCAGCGCTGTACGGATGTTCTCGAGATGTACGTCCGACGACATCCGGAGCTGTGGCTGTGGATGCATCGGCGGTGGCGTGACCAGGACGTGACGGCGGCTGACGATCTGCTCATGGGCGATGAGCCGGACGCTGAGGCGGATGTCTGACTCGCCTGTGGTCGTCGTGGCGCCGAACTGGCTCGGCGATGCGGTGATGGCGCTTCCGGCGATCGCGGACGTCAGGCGCCACTTCGTGCCCGCGCCATTAATCGTCGCCGCCCGCCGGAGTGTCGCCGATCTCTTCCGCATGGTTCCCGGCGTCGACAGCGTGCTCGTATTGGAGTGGAACGGCGCGTGGTGGCGCCGGCGCGCGCTCAACGAGGACGCGATCCGCCTGCGCGAGACCGGAACAGCAACCGCGATTCTCCTGCCGAACTCATTCTCAAGCGCGCTGCTCCCCACACGAGCGGGCGTTGCTGACATCTGGGGCTACGCGTCCGATCTGCGAACGCGCCTGCTGTCGCGCGCGGTGCCGCGGCCGAAGACCCCTTTGCACCAAGGGGACTACTACCAGCACCTCGTACGGGAGCTCGGAATCGAGACGGGACCGCTGGAGCCCCTCCTGTCGATTCCTGCGGCTGCGGTAATTGATGCGCGAGCGTTGCTTGCCGATCGTGGCTGGGACTCCGTCAGCCCACTGATTGTGCTGGCACCGGGCGCGGCGTACGGGAAGGCCAAGCAATGGATTCCCTCGTACGTGGTGCGGCTGGTAACGGATCTCAGCCGCGATCGTCATGCCACGTGCGCGCTGGTGGGCAGCCGCGCAGACGCGGCAACAACCGCCGCGATCCGTGCCGCCGTGCCACGCGACTCTCGATCGCGGGTCCTCGATCTCGCAGGAACGACGACCCTCCCCGTGCTCGCCGCGATACTGAGCCTGTCGCGCACCTGTGTCGCGAACGATTCCGGCGCGATGCATCTTGCCGCCGCCGCCGGCGTGCCCGTCGTCGCCATTTTCGGATCGACCAACGAGCGCGCGACGCGTCCGCTGGCACGCGGCAACGTGCGGGCGGAGGTGCTGACCCATCCCGTCTGGTGCCGCCCCTGTATGCTTCGTGAATGCCCCATCGATCACCGCTGCATGACCGGCATTGAGCCCGGGCAGGTCCTGGCTGCCATCGATCGTGTCTGAGATGCGTCCCGCGGTATTCCTCGATCGCGACGGTACGATCATCGAGGAGCGCGGCTACCTCGATCGCATCGAACTGCTCGAACTGTATCCATTTACATGTGACGCCATCCGACTGCTCAACCGCGCCGGCTTTGCGACCGTGGTCGTCACGAACCAGGGCGGCATCGGACGTGGCATCATCGACGAGCCGTTCCTGCGCCACGTCCACGAGACGATCGATGCTCGTCTCGCGTCCGGTCGCGCGCGGATCGATCGCTACTACTTCTGCCCGCATCATCCCGACGCGGTGATTCCGGAGCTGCGCCAGAAGTGCGGGTGTCGCAAACCGGCGCCGGGCATGATCGAGCAGGCTTGCCGCGAGCTGTCGCTCGATCCACGCCGCTCGGTGATGATTGGCGATCGGCGGCTCGACGTCCTCTCCGGCAACAGCGCAGGAACCCGATCGATCCTCGTCCGCACCGGGCATGGAGGACACGAAGAGGCGATGCCGCCCGGAGCGGCACGGCCCGATGCTATCCTGAACAATTTGATGGAGGCGGTTGGTTGGATTCTGCGGACGTTCTCGCGCTGATTGACGCGCTTCCGGGCCGCCGGGTGGCGGTGGTCGGCGATGTTGTGGCCGACGAGTTCGTGTACGGGCGCGTCGCGCGCGTCTCACGTGAGGCCCCCGTGCTGATCCTCGAGTACGACTCGACACAAGTGGTGCCTGGCGGAGCGGGAAACGCGGCGAACAACGTCGCGGCAATGGGTGGTTCCGCGCTCCTGGCCTCCGTCGTTGGCCGCGACGAGCCCGGGCGGAGACTGATCCGGGCGCTTCATCCGCGCGTGAATCCGCGGACGCTTGTTCGTCCAGCCCGCCGTACAACGACCATCAAGACACGCATCCTCGCGGGGGGTATTCATTCCGCAAAACAGCAGGTTGTCCGCATCGATCGCGTGTCGAGCGGCGCGCTCGACAAGACGACGCGCGAAGCGTTTTTCCGCGCGGCCGTGTTGGCTGCGATGCGCTCGGATGCCGTGCTCGTGTCGGACTACGGCGGCGGACTGGTGTCTCCCGCGCTTGTGTCGAAGCTCCGCGCCGAGCTGAAGCGGTCCGGTCACCCGGTGCCGATCCTCGTCGACTCCCGCTACGGGCTTCTCAGCTACAGCGGCTTGACCGCCTGCACGCCCAACGAATCCGAAGTGGAGCAGGCGCTTGGCGTCAGAATCAATGACGACGCGCGGGTGCTCGAGCGCGCCGGGCGCGAAATTCTCGAGCAGACCAAGATGCAGGCCGTGCTCATCACCCGGGGCAGCCGCGGCATGGCGCTGTTTGTGCCGCGCGAGCCGACCGTCCATATTCCGATTTTCGGATCCGACGAGATTGCGGATGTGACGGGCGCGGGGGATACAGTCGTGGCGACGATGACGCTGGCGCTTGCGGCGGGCGCCACCTTCGAGCTCGCGGCACGGCTGGCGAACTACGCGGGCGGTCTCGTCGTCATGAAACGTGGCACCGCGACCGTGAGCGCCTCGGAGTTGCGCGACGCGGTGAGACGCGACAGCGCGCGCGGAGCACGACGCCGTGGGTAGTGTCGTCTCGCGGGACGAACTGGTCGGTCGCGCCGAGGGCGAGCGCGCGGCTGGACGAACGATCGCGTTCGCGAACGGCTGTTTCGACCTGCTTCACGTCGGCCACATCCGCTATCTCGAGTCCGCGTCACGCGAAGGGGACGTGCTGGTCGTCGCCGTGAATGGCGACGACTCGGTGAGGCACCTGAAGGGACCCGGACGGCCGATTCTCCCGGCGACTGACCGCGCGGAGCTCGTGGCGGCGCTTCGGTGCGTCGACTACGTCGTGATTTTTTCAGAGCCTACCGTGGGCCCGCTGTTGACCGCACTCCGCCCGGACGTCCATTGCAAGGGCACGGACTACACGGTCGAATCCGTTCCGGAGCGCGACATTGTCGAGGCGTACGGCGGCCGCACCGCCATCGTCGGCGACCCGAAGGATCATTCGACGCGCGATCTCCTGTCGCGTATCGCCCGTTCGTCCACGTGAACAGCTTTTTGATCGTCCGCCTCGGGTCGCTCGGGGATGTCATCCATGGCATTCCAGTCGCGGCCGCGTTGAAGAGCGAGTTTCCAAGCGGTCGGGTGGACTGGATGGTCGATCCGCGTTATGTCGAGCTGCTCGATCTCGTCACGTGCGTCGATCGCCGCATCGCGGTCGATCCGCGCGCGGTCAAACGAGGCGAAGGGCGCGAGCGGTTCCGCGAGACGATGCGCGAGCTTCGCGACATGGATTACGACGCGGTCATCGATCTCCAGGGGCTCTTGAAGTCGGCGATGCTCGCCCGCAGTGTCGGCGGCCATCGAACGATCGGATTTCCCCGGAAACATCTGCGCGAACAGCTGGCACGGGCCTTTTACACGGATGCGCCGGACCCGGGAGACGCGACCCACGTCATCTACAAGAACCTCGCGTTGCTCGCGCCGCTGAAGGTCGACAATCGCCAGATCCGATTCCCGATCAGAATCCCGCATAACGTGACGATCGATCAGATCGCGGGCCGCTTCCAGCCGAACGGGTACGTGCTGATCAATCCGGGGGCGGCGTGGCCGAACAAGCAGTGGCCTCCGGACAGATTCGGAGCCGTTGCCGCAGCGATCGCCCGCGACTTCGGGTTCAGGTCGCTGGTGCTGTGGGGCCCCGGCGAGCAGGAAATTGCGCATCACGTCGTCGAGACGTCGATGGACGCCGCGGAAATGTCGCCGCCGACAACGATCACCGACTTGATTGGGATCTGTCGGGGTGCCCGGCTGATGATTTCCGGAGACACGGGGCCGCTCCACATTGCGGGTGCCGTCAACACGCCGATCGTCGCGCTCTTCGGCCCGACGCGGCCGGATCGCAACGGGCCGTGGGGGCTGTACGACGTGGCCATTTCGCGTGTGCAGCGGTGCTCGTGCGTCTACCGACGCCAGTGCAAGAAGCCCGAGCGGTGTATCGATGACATCAGCATCGCGGAAGTGATGAGCGCCGTCCACACGCGGATGGGTGTGCGTGGCTGACGGCGAGCGGCACGTTATTCACATCCTTGCGCGGAGGCGGGCCTGCCTCGCCGGAGCGCTCGCATGAACGTTGCTCAGATCCTTGCGCGCATGCGGGCCTGCCTCGCCGAAGCGCTCACATGAACGTTATTCACACCCTTGCGCGTATGCGGGCCTGCCTCGCCGAAGCGCTCACATGAACGTTATTCACAGCCTTGCGCGTATGCGGGCCTGCCTCGCCGAAGCGCTCACATGAACGTTATTCACAGCCTTGCGCGGAGGCGGGCCTGCCTCGCCGAAGCGCTCACATGAACGTTATTCACACCCTTGCGCGAAGGCGGGTCGCTCTGGGATTCGCGACGGCGCTGGCGACGCTCGTACTTGCGCATCCCACGTGGGGCACGTGGCGTGCCGGATTTCTCGTGGCGCTGTCGGGTGAAGCCGTGCGCATCTGGGCAGCCGGGCACCTGGAGAAGAGCCGCGAAGTCACGCGGTCTGGCCCGTACCGCTGGACGCGTCATCCGCTGTACGTGGGATCGACGGTCATAGCGCTCGGGATCGTTATCGCATCGCGCAGCGCAAGTGTTGGGGCGCTTGCGGCGCTGTATATGGCCGCGACGCTGACCGCCGCGGTTCGAACCGAGGAAGCGTTTCTGCGCAGCGCGTTCGGGGACGACTACGATCGGTACCGCGATTCACGCGCCGAGCCGATGCAACGTCCATTCAGCTTCGGCCGCGCGATTCGCAACCGGGAGTACCGGGCGGCGGCCGGTTTGCTCGCGGGCTTTGCCCTTCTTGCGCTGAAGGTTGTCGGCTCCCTATAATTACGTGTTTGGGTTAACCTCGCTGAAGCCGCAAGGTGGAGGTGAGTTTGGCCAGTGGGTGTACCCGCCGAAGCCCGCCTCCGCTCGATTGGTGCAATCCGGGCTACGGGCGGCTGGGGCAGCTTGCCCGCCGAAGCGCAGAGCGCGAAGGCGGGGGCGGTTAGCTCAGTGGTAGAGCACCGGCTTTACACGCCGGCTGTCACAGGTTCGAATCCTGTACCGCCCACCAGAACGGAAGTGCAAAGGTCGAAGTTCGAAGTCTGAAGCAAGTTCGAACTTACTTCGACCTTTGAACTTCCAACTTCGAACTTGAGAAATCGGGGTCGTAGTTCAGTTGGTTAGAACGCCGGCCTGTCACGCCGGAGGCCGCGGGTTCGAGTCCCGTCGACCCCGCCAACCTTCGCTCTTCGAGCTTCGGTTGGCAAGCCAATCCCGTTTCGATTGGTCCCCCGACACTCAGGCGGTCAGCGGCTCACGCCGCTGACTGGCACGAGTCCCGTCAACTAATACCGTCTATCGACTTCATCTCCGACGATATTCGACGGTCTCGATCGTCAGCCGCCCATCTCGCGGCATCGGCACCACGATCGTTTCATCGTGTCGCTCGCCCATCCTCAGAACCACCTGCCCGCCCTCGATGGTGTACCGACCGGAATTGACCGGGTCGACCACTTCGGCTTCGTCGAAGTCGAAGCGACTGATATCACCGCCGGGGGCCTGCACACCGTCGTATGCCCGGTACACCCGGCCGTTCTCTGAGAACAGGTACATGTGCGGCGCGTTCACGAATCCACCCGATCCGGCCCCGAAACCAGGCCCAATGGCCGAGATGAATTTGGGCTTCATGCCCACGTACAGCCCCGCGAGAGCTCGGGATGCGGGCGTGGGGGCCGGCGCGCCGACGGCGGCGCCCGACCCGGCGTCAACGTGCAGCGTTGCCAACAACGACTGAAACGACGGCAGCGCGGCGTTCCAGGCCTGGAGACTGATCGCTTGCGCGTCCACGATTGCGGCGGCACCGCCGGAGACGATCAGGATGCGCATTCGCGGCCGGGGCAAACCGCCGAACGGAAGCGCCTCCACGAACTGGGCGACCTGCGCAACGTCGGCGCCCGCGATCGTCAGCGCGCCAAACGACGGTGGTCCGGCGAGCTGCGCCTCCTGGTACTGCGGCGCGATCCATTCGCGAAGCAGTGTCTGCTGGAAGTGCGGCACGACATCCCGGGCCGCCGGCCTGAAGCGGTAAATGTGAATGGATGCGTTGACTACGGTGGATTCGTAGACCTCGGGGGGCGTCAACGCGCTATGAAAAAGTTGCGCTGGCGCCTCGTACTTCAAGCGCGGAGTACCGCTCTGTGCTGCAACTAACCCCTGAAGTGCCACCGCTGCCGCGGCCGTAGCCGCCGCTTTCGAGGCGGACCGACGAGACGTCTTTCCCATTGGGCAGTCCCTCTTTGAGTCGGATCATGTACTCAAACGCTTCGGCCGAGAGTCGACCCCGCATGGGGATCAACGTCGAAAGCCGTATGACTGAACACGCCCGTCCATCCATTCAAAAAACAGCCGTCAGGCCACCTGGTCTCCGGCCCAAGCTGAAGGCAAACGGCCTCAGGAAAAGCGCGACACGATTCAGTATCGCCGCGAGCCGTCGCGAGCATTGCGCCAACAGCCCGATCAGTGTGGAGCCGAGCGAATGGTGACTTTGATCCCTAGCGACAGGTCCGGGTCGGTGTTCCAGCGGACGCGAAATGGGAGGTTCATGTTTTCGCGCAGGTAGGCTTGGGCAATGACCTGGCGCTGCCGGGTCCTGAAGCGGTGGCTCAGGCCAAAAGTAATGTCGCCGTACCCCCTGTCGAAGGCGGTGGCGCCTGTCGGCAGGTAAGGAGTGGTACTTCCGCCAATTTGAGCGCTCGCGGAGCTGTTTACCCCGAGGCGCAACTCCGGCCCCGCTGAGAACCCAAGCGACACATGCTTGAGTGGCAGATTCCACTGGTTCACACGGTCCAGAAAGAAACTGGCTCGCACGTCGCCGTGAAAGGCAGCCCATTTCAAGACCTTCTTGTCCAGGCTCACGCCGATGCCGGCGAAATTTCCTCTGGTGAATTCTGACTTCCCGGACATGTTGATTGCGACGCGCGCGGCCAGACGCGTGCGGCTCGACGAAGGAGCGCCGTCGCGAAGAAGGGCTTTCGCGACGATCGAGAAGTCCCCGAAACCCGAGCCATCGCCCGCTGCTCGATAGACCGGACGCCCGCCTTTCGTGATGAATGTGCCGAGCGGAGGCAGAGTTCCTTCGCTGCCTCGCAACTGGTTCCTGGCGGACTCTACGCCGGTCATCCGAACCAGGAAATTCTCGACACCCAGGATGAATCCGTTCATGAAGCCACTGCCGCCCTGGGTCAGCTGGACCTGCCCGCCAAGCTCGAAGCGGGGAAAGATCCCGAGTCTGAAGCCGTGACGGTAACCAAGAGCCATCGTGTGCGTCTCGTATCGCTGACTGATCGAGAAGTTCTCGTTCTGCTCACGATAAAAGTTGTTCGCGGCAACCGCGTGAATTGAGACCTGACTGGCGCCGGGTTCGGCGACCTCGGTGCTCTCGCCAGCCAGCACGTAACCGCGGAGTCCGGCACCGGCCTGATCGACCGGAATCTGACCCAAAGGCGCCCATTGACCGAGGCCGTCGGTGTCTGTGTCAGCGACGCTCGTCGGCGGTCTGTCCTGGGCGAGAACCGGCCGGGCAAGCAGCGCTAGAAAGACGAGCGCGGTCGTTCTGATTGATAGCGGCAAGACCGGACCCCAGGTGGCTAAGGATGCGTGAGGAACGCAGGTGCTTCGGTGCGTACGAAAGAGCGCCGAATCATAACAGTGAGAACGAGAGTCTGACAATCCAGCATCCGGCGTCTCTCAATATTTGGTGAGCACCGGATCTTAAGACTGCCTTCCAACCTCCCTCCGCACGCCTTTTACTAGCAGATCTCGTTGGCCGCCTTGCGGCAACCGCATTGCACTGTGCATGCGGTCGAGATCGTTGCGGTGCGCTGCCCACTTGTCACGCGTCGAAGAGGTCAATCACTGCGGCCTCCACGACAACAACCCCACGACTACCTGTGCATCTTGACGCGGGCGTCCGCTTCCCGAACTACGGGACCGTCATGACCGAGACCGGCCCCGATGTGTTCGCAACCGCCGCGTCACGCTTCGGTGGACGGAAAACGCTCCTGGTATTCCTCCTTTGGTGGCCTGGAACGGCCTATGGGCAAGGCTTCGAGACGAACTTGTGGTTTGTCCGCGGCGGCGCTACGCCCGCGTACATTCTTCCCACGAACCCGTTCGAGACGAGTGCAGGCGGTGCAAGCGATCCGATCCATTGGGCTCCAAATCTGACCGTTGAGATCGGCCGGCGGACCGACGGAACCAGCAAGTGGCACAAACTGTACGGCACGCCGTCCTATGGCTTCGGCTTTTCGTTCGTGCCCCTTCCGAAAAGCATCGAGAACGGCCGGCCGCTGGAAGCCTACACGTTCTTCTCATGGCCCTTTGCGCGCCTCAGCGATCAGCTGCAAGTGACGACCGATTTCGGCATGGGGCTCTCGTGGCGTTGGAAGCACATGAACGAAGAAAAGGAAGTCTACGAAAACGTGCTGGGGTCAGACCTTAATGCCCGCATCAATTGGGGCTTTTACCTGCGTTACCTGTCGACGCCCAGGATCGCGATCTATACCGGGGTCGATTTCACTCACCGATCGAACGCCGGCATGGTCCAGCCGGACTTGGGGATCAACGTGATCGGCCCGAAGGTGGGCCTTCAATACAACCTTGCCTCTGAAGCTCCCACACGCCGCGACATCGATCCGCCGACGTTTCAACCTTTATGGGAGTTCGTCGTCGGGGGAGCGGGAGGGGTGAAGAACGTAATCGCGAAAAGAAGTCCGATCGTTCGAGCGAACTTCGGAACGGTTGGCGCAACAGCTGCGGTGCAGCGGCACTTCTATCAATTCGGCAAGATCGCGGGCGGGACCGATGTGACGTACGACGGCTCGGCGGGTGCAAGCATGGACGGAGCCGGCAGAGAGTGGCGCGCCGGAGCCAGCCGACGTTGGGCCGTCGGAGTCTATGGGGGGTACGAACACGTCATCGGTCGATTCAGTGCCCTCACGCAGGTTGGAGACACCGTCGCACGTGGGTTCGCGAAGCCCAACTCATCGCGCCTCTACACGAGATACGGTTGGCGCTATCAGATCAACGACCGCGTGTGGAGCACTTTGGCGATCCGCGCGCACGGGTTTCGCAAAGCCAACGTTCTCGAATTCGGCGCAGGCTATCGTATCCGTCGGGTCAGCAGGTAAGCCTTCAACCCCTCCGACGCTCTACGCCAGAACCGGCGATCTCTTCGCGTGGCTATGCGTTGCAGGCCTGGTCGTTGCTCTCTGGGTTGCTGCGGTCAGCCCGGGAGGTCCTGACCCACACTCAATGGGTCATGCCGTATAGCGCGATATCGATCCCGACCGAGTAGGCGTCGGGCGAGAACTTGAGGAAATACTCGCGGTCCTCTCCTTCGCGTTCCCAGCCGTCGGGGACATCCGTGTTGTGAAGCATCACAACCATCAGGCGACCGTGGTCGTCGGCAATCCCACGAGCGTCCTGTGTGCCGCTACCGACGCCGCGTTCAAATGTCCCGCCGCTGCGCCGCCAGGATTGGATCGAGGGCATCTGCGGAACGCGCGTGACCTCGAATTGTGTGTGCCAGATCGGATGGCCCATTGGAATGGTGACGATCGGATACTGCGACCGCGGCAGTGCGCGACCGATCTCGCCGTCAAATTGCTCTTTCGCGAGAGGGCCCCAGTAGTCAGAGACGAACAGGAAACCGCCTTTGAGCAAGTACTCTCGCAGTCTCACAACCTCCTGTTCGTTGAAGATTGCAGTACCTGCGTCCTCCATGAGCAGGAACGGGCACTTGAACAACGCGTTGTCCGTCAATCGGACGACGACGTGGTCTGGGTCGCCTCCCTCGGATTCCTTACTTACGCGAGTCTTGGTCAGCTCCGAGAGCCGGATGCTGAAATTGATGTCGGCCCCGGGGTAATCCGTGTCCCAACCGCGTTTCTCACGCCGATTGCTGGTAAACATGGCGCGGCAGAAGTTGAACGCGCCCTTGAAGGTCGTCGCCGTCGCGAATTTGGGGGGAGTGGAGCCGTAGTAGCCGCTGAAGATTTGCTGGGCGTGACCTATACCTACACCGATGGCGAGAAGGCCAATGAAGGCCATTATCGCCCACGACCGACGCCTGACGGCCGATTTCACGGGGTCTCCTCCATCGATCTGACCTCGCTGGCCGCGCGTTCATCACGTCCAGTCACACGACGAGCTTTTACGCTCGAACCAGTATGGTAGCCCGTGTCCGGCCCGTTGTCCGGTCCAATCGCTCGAGCTTGCCAACCTGGGAGTTAACGACCATCCGCCGCTCGTGAGTCTCATGGGCCGCCAATCACGTGACACGAAGATCAGGCCGGGCCCTTCCTTCCAAGGCTTCTTTCCGCAGGTGAGTTCTTTCAACGCGCCCGGTGATGGCCGAGACGCTCAGCCGTGTCGGCAAGAGCCTCGCGAGGAAGTAGCCGCGCATCCGCACTTGGGCCCCTCTTCTTCGCCACCAGAATCATCCGAGGCGAGTCCAGGCAATCGTAGGGACTCAGGCGGTAGTCGCCGTGGACCGCCTCGATGCTCAAGTCGTGGGGCACGAACATCCGCTCGAAGTCCCGCAGCGAAAACTTGGCAACGCGCTCGACGTACTCGAGCGGCTCGCCGTCACGTCCCTCGACCGCGATGCGCTTGAAGAAATGGCGGGCGTCCATCCAGCGCGTCAGCCGATATATGACACCGTCGATTTCCTTGATCTCGTCGGACGTGAGCCGTGCTTCGGCGTGACGGACGTTCAGGTAGTCGAGCACGAGCACGCCGCCGTGCCGTAGCGAGGTCGCCATGTTTCGAACGACGACCATGTGCTCGCCCGACTGTTCGAAGTAACCAAAGCTGGTGAAGAAGTTGAAAACATAGTCGAAGGAATTACGGCCGAATGGCACTCGCATGTCGTGCTGGAGGAAGCGGAGCCGCGGCTGCTCGCTCTTCTTCGCTTCCCTGATGCTGCCGGCGGCCAGGTCCATGCCGGTGACCCGGAGACCCTTCGACGCGAGGTACTTGGAATGGCGGCCGGCGCCGCATCCGAGGTCTAACACCCGCGCGCCCTGGCGGGGCCTGAGTCGTGGGATTAGCTCGTCGATGAAACCCGCCGCTTCCGCGTCATCGCGCTGCGCGTACAGCTTGTGATAGTGGAAGGAGTCAAACCAGGACGCAAACCATTCCGATCGCTGGGTGTCGGGCTGAACCGTCGTCGTCAACATCATGTGCCACCTGTCGGTTAGAACGTATTGGTGACACGACACTAACGAGCGGCGCCGCGGCGGACATTGATCTAGTCAAGAAATGAGAACGAGGGTCATCGCAGAAGGGTCAAGGTGTTGCCGGAAAGGCCATTCGGCGCATCAAGCCCTCGGACTCGTGTGTTTTCGGCGGCGGCCGACAGTGGCCGGGACGGCCCTGTCTCGCAAGGCGTGCGCCGGTAGAAGCGTGAGGCTATACTGCGCGCCGAGGGTTCGCATAAATGACACGCGCAGCCGCCTCCCTTGGCCTGGCAATTCTGTTCCTCTCGCCCGTCGCCGCGCAGCAGACCGCACTCACTGAGGCGCAACTCAAGTCAGCCGACGCTGAAGTTCCGCGACTGATGGAGTTGTTGCAGCTGACGCCCGGAATGACTGTCGCCGATGTGGGTGCCGGGTTTGGCGCATGGACCATGAAGTTTTCGAAGTCGCTCGGTCCGACCGGTCGCGTGTACGCCAACGAGATTGGAGGACCCCAGCTTGCCGCGCTGCGCGACGCGGTGACACGCGAGAAGCTGACGAATGTGACCGTGGTCACAGACGCGCCCGCCTCGACGAATCTTCCAGCGGGCTGCTGTGACGCGATCCTGATCCGCGACGCCTACCACCATCTCACCGATTCGGCGCCGCTCATCCGCAGCTTTGCCGCCTCGCTGAAGCCGGGCGGGCGGTTAGCGGTGATCGATTTCCCGCCGCGACCCAACACAGAGGTGCCCGCAGGCGTGCCCGCGAACCGCCTTGGCCACGGCGTTCCGCCGGACGTCGTGGTCAGCGAAGTCAGCGCGGCATTGACGCATGTCAGGACTATCCCGGCGTGGGCGCCTGACAGCGAGCCCACGATGCTGTTCCTGGTGCTCTTCAGCAAGCCGTAACTCAAAACGGGGACTCTGGGAGTTACAGAATGGGTGAGCCGAGGTGGGGCAGGGCAGTGTCGGGCGCGTGACCCTCGTATAACTCGCCATACCGATCGATACGGTAGTCGCCTACCGCATCATCTACCTCGTTGCCGTTGAGGTCGACATGCGGCTCAGCCCAATCGTCGTCCCGCGGCCTTTCCAACTCCGCCGCACCATTTACCACTTCGTCGAGAACAGATGGGCTGTCGACCCGCGGATGCGCGCCGGTGATCGGCTCCCCCGTGGTGTGTATCGTCCACACGTAGGATCCCGCCGATAGAATCGCGAACCACAAAAAGACGACGAGTACGCGCAGCGGCGTCATGGTTGGTGTCCCCTACGTCGGGGAGCAATCAGGGTGCCACCAGTGGCACACGCGTTGCGGTGATCGGTGGTGGTCGTAGATGTACAAGGTCACCCCGCGCATGGCAAACCTCCGTCGGCGCATAGAAGTCACCATCCGAGCTCATCACGATCTCTTCGTCGCGGCCGTCGTCACCGCTGCGGTCGCGGTTGTCGCCGGGATCTCAGGATCCGTCTGGCTCGTGCACGGCATCATGACCGGCCTCCCAACTGCGTCGGAGCTGCGCGGGGTTGGTTCGATGGCGCAGGCAACGACGCTGTACGACGCCAAGAGCCGTCCGGCGTTCACGATCTTCCAGGAACAGCGGATCGACGCGCCGCTGTCAGCGATTTCTCCGCACCTGGTGCACGCGATCGTGGCGATCGAGGACCAGCGCTTCTACGATCATGGCGGCGTCGACGTCGTCCGCATCGTTGCGGCGGCGCTGAATAACGTCCGCGCTCGCCGGGCCGAGCAGGGCGGCAGCACGCTGACGCAGCAACTTGCGCGTCAAAGCTTCCTTACCACCGACAAAACATTCAGACGAAAGCTGAAGGAGGCGGTGCTTGCGTGGCGCCTCGAACGGCAGTTTACGAAGGACCAGATCCTCGAGATGTACCTGAACAAGGTGTATTTCGGGGACGGCCTGTATGGCGTGGAAGCGGCGTCGCTCGGTTTCTTCGGCAAGCACGCGCGGGATCTCGACGTGCCTGAGTCGGCGCTGCTCGCCGGTCTGGTGAAATCTCCATCGACGTACGCGCCTACCGTGAGCCTCGAACGCGCGATCGCGCGCCGGAGAGTGGTCCTGCTGGCGATGCGTGAGAGCGGGGCGATCGATCGAGCGACGTACGACAGCGCGCTGCGAAGCCGGCCTCGGCTTGCGGATGCGCTCCGACCGGAAGAAGGCTACGGGCAGTACTTCAAGGAAGAGGTGCGGAAGCAGCTCGTCCAGCGTTTCGGCTGGGAGCGCGTGTACCAGGGTGGGCTCAAGGTGTACACCACGCTCGATCTCGAGATGCAGAAGGCGGCGGAGCGCGAGGTCGAGCGCGCGCTGGCGGATATCGAGCAGCGGCAAGCGAAACGCCGCGGCAATCGGCCGGCAGTGACCTCCGATCCGTTGCAAGGCGCGCTGATCGCCATGGATCCACTGGACGGCGAGGTCCGCGCCATGGTCGGTGGGCGCGATTTCGATCGCAGCCGATTCAATCGCGCGACGCAGGCAAAGCGGCAGGCGGGGTCCGCGTTCAAGCCGTTTGTGTACGCGACCGCTCTCGAGCAGGGCTTCACGCCCGCCACACTGATCTCCGGCCTCAGCACTCCGATCGCGACTTTGCAAGGCCAATGGGTTCCGGCGGACGAGCATGTAGCGAGTGATGCGATTACGATGCGCGCAGCGCTTCGCACGTCGAGCAATCGCGCCGCCGTGCAAATGCTGCAGCAGGTGGGCATTCCGACCGCCGTGCGGTACGCACAGCGTCTCGGGATCGGCGATCTCCCCGCGGTCCCGTCGCTGGCGCTCGGTTCCGGCGAGGTAACGCTACTCTCGATGACGTCTGCCTTTTCCGTGTTCGCCAATCAAGGGATGGTGGCGCCGCCGTCGCTTATCCGTCGTGTCGAGGATGCGTCGTCCGGCGAGGTGTTGTACACCGCGAGCACGCACAAGGAACGCGCGATTAGCGAGGCGACGGCATTCATCATGACGTCGATGATGTCGGACGTGATCAATGCTGGTACCGGGTGGCAGGCGCGGCAAGTTGGCTTCACGCTGCCCGCGGCCGGCAAGACTGGCACGACCAACGATTATCACGACGTCTGGTTCGTAGGGTTCACGCCACACCTCGTGGCGGGTGTGTGGATCGGGTACGACCAGCCAAGAACGATCATCGGCAACGGCTATGCGGGCGACCTTGCGGCGCCGCTGTGGGGACGCTTCATGGCGATGGCGACGCGTAACGATGCGCCAGATCGGTTCCGGATGCCGTCGACGGTTGTGCCCGTCACCATCTGCCGCCTGAGCGGACAATTACCGAACGATTCGTGTCGAGGCGCGGTCGTGCTCAACGGCGATGGCGAGCCGACGAATCAATCGATGGTCTACACGGAGTACTTCGCGCGCGGGACCGAGCCGAATGCGTTCTGCCCGCTGCACAGCCGTATTCTCGTGAACACCGTGGCGACCTCTGGTGATACGGCGGACGCGACGCCACTCCCCGTCGATCGGCAGCGCACGGCGGACGCGACGCCACTCCCCGTCGATCGGCAGCGCAACACGGTGACCTCGACCGCGGACTCACCACCGCTGCCGCCCTTGCCTGAATCGGCCGCCGAGAAGAAGCGCGGGTTCTGGGGACGAATCTTTAGACGGTAACTCGGTAGTGATCGGGGATCCGGGATCCGGAATGAAGAGCATCTTGATCCTCGACACTCCAATTGGGAGTTGGAGTGTTGGGAGTTGGGAGTTGACTGCGGGTCCCTGATCCCCGATCCCCAATCCTTGATCCCCAGACATAATGGTCGTGTGTCCTTCCGCACGATCGTCGGCCACCGGCGGCTGCTCTCGCTGCTTGCACGCGCGATCGCGTGCGATTCGATGCCTCCCGCGATCCTGATGGCGGGGCCCTCGGGCGTCGGCAAGCGATTGACGGCGGTCGCCGCGGCCCAGGCGATCAACTGCCTCCAGCCGCGGTCGTCGATCGAATTTGAGCGTGACGCCTGCGGCGAATGTGCGTCCTGCCGGCGCATCGCGCGCGGCGTCCATCCGGACGTCATCATCGTCGAGCCCGGCGACACGGGATCCATCAAGATCGAACAGCTCCGGGATGTGATCGATCGGTCCCAGTACCGCCCGTTCGAGGGACGACGCCGCATCGTAATTATCGACGAGGCGGATGCCGCGACGGCTGAGGCGCAGAGCGCGTTGTTGAAGACGCTGGAAGAACCGCCATCCGCCTCCACATTCATCCTCGTGTCCTCGCTGCCCGATGCGCTGCTCGCGACCGTCAGGTCGCGCTGCCCTCGCCTCCGATTCGGACCGCTCACGCCGGCGGACGTCGCCCAGGTATTGATGCGCGATCATGACTATTCGGAGGCCGAAGCCCGGGCCGCGGCGGCGGATGCGGATGGGAGCATCGGCCGTGGCCTGGAAGCACAGTCAGCCGACCTCACGGAGGCACGGGAGGCTGCGCAGCGCCTGCTCCAGGAGACCGCGCGATCCAATGACACGGTGCGACGCATCAGCCTGGCGCGCGATCTCACCAGCGGCAAAGGTACGCCAGCCGAGGAACGCAGCCAGCTTGCCGTCTGCCTTCGTTCGCTTGGCTCGCTCCTGCGCGATATTGGCATCATCGCCAGCCGGGCCGATCGCCGATCTCTCGCAAACGCCGATCTCGAGGCGCAACTCGAGAAGCTCTCGACCAGCTTTGATCCCGATCGCACCCTTCGCGCGTACGAAGCCGTCGATCGCGCGCTCGGCGCCCTCGAGCGTAACGCGAGTCCAAAGGTCGTCGCGGACTGGGTGCTGCTGCAGCTGTGAACCCTAATCGCGTCGTATAATTCACGGTCCCTCACGGCCTGCAGACCTGGCTGGATGGGCCGACCGGACATCATTGGTAACGCGCAAGCATCTCACCTTCGGGCTTCAGTGCGTCGTCTCCATCGCACTGCTGACTCTGCTCTTCCGCGGCCTCGATCGCGGCGCATTGCGGACGTTGTTCACGACGCTCCCGCTCTGGTTCTACCTGTTGTCGCTGGCGGTTGTCATGTTGGGCCAGGTGCTGTACGCGTGGCGATGGCGGCAGGTGCTTGCGGCGTCGGGCGTGTCGGTCAGCCTTGGCACCGCGGTGCAGCAATACTTCATCGGCATTTTCCTCAATAACTTCTTTCCTTCTACAGTCGGCGGCGACATGGCGAAGGTGTACTACCTCGGTCGCCAGTACGGGTATCGGCCCATCGCAGCCTCCATCGTGCTCGATCGACTCCTCAGCATTGGCCTCCTTGCCGTATTCGCCACGGCGATGTACTGGCTTGCTCCGGATCCGTCACCGCGATTTGCGGCGACCCGCGCGGCGGTGACAGCAATTGCGGCGATGCTGATTGCATTTCTCATCGTGGCGGCGCGCGGCACCGGAGGACTTCCCCGGCGGCTGGCGCGATGCGGTGCGTTGGTTGTTGGCATTGCAGAGCGCCTGCAGCAATTCCGCCGAGACATGGCGACGGCCGCCGCGCGTCCGCAGATCGTGATGCAGTCGGCGGCCGTGGTCGCGACCTACTTCGTTGCGCTGACGAGCGTGTATCGCATGTTTTTCGCGATCAGCCTCGCCACGCATCCGGCCTTTTTCACTCTGCTCACAGCGGTGACAACTGCTTCGCTCCTTAGCAATGTGCCCGTGTCCGTGAACGGCTTGGGCCTCCGCGAGCAGCTCCACGCATTGCTCCTGCAGCCGTTGGGGGTGCCTCGCGAAGCCGCGGTGGCAATCTCGCTGCTCATCTTCGCGCACTTGCTGGTCTCCAGCCTTGTCGGGCTCGTGTTCTGGTTGCGACTTCCGGCTTTCCCGAAGAACATCGCCTCAGAAACGGGCGTCTAAGACCCTGATCGACGCTGCGCGCGATGCCAGGTGCGCGGAAACGCGGCTATAATGCTCCCGGTTTCCCCACGACAACTGGTTTCCACCTCCCCATTCCTGGGAGGTACAGGTGAAGAACGTGAAACGAGCAATTGCGGGAGCTTTCTCGTGTGCCGTGCTGCTGGCAGGCTGCGGTTCCGATGCGACGGTAGCTCCTACGCCGGTACCGCAGCCATCGCCAGGGCCAGCGCCGGCTGCCACGCCATCTCGGCTCGAACTGTCGGCATCCCCGAGCCGCCTGTTGCTCAGCGGAAGCACAATCACTGTGACCGGGAGATTCACGGATTCGGCGGGCGCACCTCTGGCCGGCCGGACCATTCAGTTGTCCACCGCTGCCGGCTCACTCAGTTCAACGCTGCCGGTCACCGATACCAGCGGGGCCGTTACCGTGACATTGACGGGCAACGGGCCGACAACCGTTCTCGCAAGCTCGTCGGGAATCAATGGCTCGCTCGATGTACCCGCCATTGAGCCATTTACCGTGACCGTCGACTCCAAGTACTCGGTGATCACGCCCCCGGACACCGTCGAGATATATGTCACCGTGACGCAGGCGGCAGGGGTTGCAAATGCCCCGGCACCAACATCGGTCACGCTGGCGTGCGGCAACGGAGAGACCATTAATCTTGGAGATCAACGGACCACCAACTGCACCTTTCGCGAGAAGGACACCTACGTGGTCACCGCGACAGCCTCGGCTGCGAACGGTTGGAGCACTTCGGGAATAGTCCGCGTGTCTGCAATACCGAAAGAAGTCAGCGTCACGCTCACGTATCGCGAAGTTGCTCATGGTGCGGGGGAAATCGAAGTCGAGTTCATTGCAGTCGGCGCGCCAGAGCGCTCAGTCTGCATGTGGGATTTCGGTGAGGGTACGAAAAGAACGGGTGCCTGCAACCAGAACATCGTTTACGCAGTTGCCGATACGGACGACGGAGAGGTAACAGTAAGTGTCATCGTGGACCCGAGGACAGGTGCCGACAAGGTCACTATCGAGAAGACAATTACGCTGAATTTCTAGGATGCCGCAGCACGCTCGGTCGATGCTCGGCTGATTCCCGCCTGAAAGGCGCCTCCGGCAGCATGAACGCTGCCCTTCGGCAAGCTGCCGGAGGCACCGAATATCCCCAGCCGCAATCCCAACCCTCTCATCTTCCTGCGATCGTGCCACCGAAGCGCGTACGCGCAATTTGCGATTCGGCCCACCGAAATCAGCGATTTTCCGCCAAAACCACCGCGGCATCCGGCTGGCAATTCCACGTCTCGTGGAAGACGATCGCCTACTCTCAAATCGCAGGACAGCTTCGGCGCACATTCGACCCGACCGTTTCGATGACCTTGCACGCAGGACGGTCGCGACTCTCTGGTTCGTTCTGACTTTGTTCGGACACGCCTTCGTCGCAGCCGCGCAGAGCCAGGTATCTCCTGACGGCTCGACACCAACCCGTACGCCGACGTTCACGTGGACCGCGTCCACCACGGCGCAGTCGTACTCGCTGTGGGTCGATGATTCGCAGGAAGAAGGAAAGATCTACCTCAAGACGATTTCGCCCGATGCTGCGGGATGTGCGAATGGGACCGGCATGTGCGCGGTAAGTCCAGGCGTATTGCTCGCACCGGGGAAGGCCTACTGGCAGCTCGGGGTGCAACTGAGCAACCGGCACTCCTGGATCGGCGAAAAGTCCTTTACCGTGCCCACGACCACCAGCTCCGCGGACGCCACGGCGCCCATCGTGACGATCACCCAGCCGACGTCCGACGCCACGTACAGTTCTTCTACCGCCACCCTCGCCATTGCAGGAACAGCGAGCGACCAGGTCGGCGTGTCGGAGGTCATGTGGACCAGCGACCGTGGTGCGTCTGGCGTGGCGAGCGGCACGACGACGTGGTCGGCCAATCTGCCGCTGGTCTCAGGCACGAACGTTCTCACGGTTGCCGCGCGCGACGGTTCGAACAATGTCGCGATCGACACACTGACGGTGAGCTACACACCGCCGTCCTCAGGGCCCGTTTATCCGATGGGGGCCATCGACACCGTCAATCCGGTGTACCGCTGGAATGCGATTAGCAACGCACAGTCGTACTCGTTGTGGGTGGATGATTCGCACGAGGAAGGAGTAATCGACCTGAAGACGATTAGCCCTGCCGCCGCGGGGTGTCCCAACGGAACGGGTTCGTGCAGCGTGAGTCCCGGTGTGGCGCTCGCGCCGGGGCGCGCATACTGGACAATCGGCGTGAAGACCAGCAGCGCACACTCGTGGGGCGCGTGGGTCGAGTTCACCGTGCCGGACCCGAATGCGCCCTGCCTGACGCTCTACCCGGAGAGCCAGTGGCACCCAGCCGACGAACAGACGGGGTTCATTACGGTCACCACGAACGGGTGCGCCTGGACCGCCACGACATCCGCGTCGTGGATCACGATCACGCCCGGATGGACCGGTGGTATCGGCAACGGCCGGGTACGTTATGAGCTGTCGGCGAACCCCACCGGTGCTTCACGGGAATCAGACATTGTGATTGGCACTCGCACGTATCACGTTACGCAGCGCGCCGGGGCGATGTGTGGCGCCGCGCTTTCTGGGTATAGCGACTTCTACGACGCGAATGCGCATGTGGAGTCCGTGCAACTCTCCATCGGCACATCCTGCGCCTGGACCGCCGTGAGCAGCGCGTCGTGGGTGGCACTGCGCGCTGATTCGAGGAATGGCACCGGACCGGCGACGATTCGCTGGGATGTAGCGGCAAACACGTCCGGCGGAAACCGGAGCGGGACTCTCACCGTCGCGGGTCGAACGTACACCGTGGATCAACACGGCGTACCGAGCGGCGATTCTGGATGCAGTTACTCGATTTCGCCGCTAAGCCTGAACGCAGATTCCGCGAGCGCATCTGGGCAGATAGTCGTTTCAACGTCGGCCGGCTGTGCGTGGAGTGCGACGAGCCTCAGTCCGTTCATAGACATTACCGGAGGGTTCAACGGCAGCGGATCCGGAACGGTTTCCTACTTCGTTCACGACAACACATCTGCAGAGGCAAGAACAGGCGTGTTGGAGGTGGCTTCGCGAAATGTTCAGATGACGCAAGCCGGTGTTGGGACTGGAGGCTGCAGCTACGCAGTTTCCGGAAATGATCCACTCCCGTCCGGAACGGCGACCAGCTCGTTGACCGTCTCGGCGCCGGTGGGATGTCCCTGGACGGCGACCGCCGCGAGCGAATTTCTCACGATCACAGATGGCGCATCGGGCAACGGATCCGGCAGCGTACATTTCGCAGCGACCAACAACGCCGTCCATGAGTCGCGGATGGGTGCACTGACAATCGCAGGACAGACGGTTGGCATCATGCAGCTCGGCGCGGGTGGTGAGCCCACTTGCGTGACGGCGGTCACACCCAATGTCGTGTCGCCACCAGCGATCGGCACCGCGGGAACAATTGTCGTGTCGGCCCAGCCGAATTGCGTGTGGTCTGCTGTCTCAGGAGTTCCATGGGTGAGGTTGTCCGGCGCGTCGACGACCCGGGTCGGTTCCGGTTCATTTTCGTATGACGCTGGCGTGAACACCGGATCCGCACGTGCTGTTTCAATTCACATCGGTGCGCAGGAGATCGCGATCAATCAAGATGGAGTCACTCCGACAGGCAATGAGACATCTGAACTTGTCTGGCCGGCACCGCAGCCAAAGAAAGCCAATAATTGCTTCGGCAACTGCGGTGGTGGTTGTGGAACCTTCCTTGGCGTGTGCGGCACCAACGGCGGTAATTGGACGTCAGAAATTACGGGCGAATTGCGGCACGTCGACGACGCGCTCCTGGAGGTCTGCAGCGGAGGCACGCTGCAACTCGGCGTGTTCCCGAGGTACGCCTCGACCGTGCGCTGGACGTATCACGGTGTCGAGTCGCCCTCATGTATGGCACATGATTCGTTGTGCCGGTCGTGGGCAGGACGGCTTCCCTTCTTGATCGGGAAAATCTTCTGCGGTGCGGCCGCGCTCGGCCCTTACAGCTACACAATTTGCGAAAGCGCACGACCGTGGACGTGGAGTTACGAAGAGTCGGTGGTCGGGCGCACGATGTTCCCAACCGCCATTGTCGATAACCCCGATGCACCGGCGTGCGGGCAGCCGTGATCACGAAGTCCACGTTCGTGATCGCCGGCCGCGGCCTCGTTGGCGGGATCCTCTGTTTGTGGCTAGGAGCGGCAAGTCTCTCCGCGCAGACACCTCATCGCCTCGAGACTGTGAACCGTTACGTGGGCAAGACGGTTATCGTGCACGACCCGGCTGGACGTCGTTCGTCCGGCCGTCTGATCGATGCAACACCCACCGAGCTCACGTTGTCGGTCGACGGAACGCGTCGCGTCATTCCAAGCGCTGACATTGCCGCTGTCGGCCTGGTGGGCGATCCGATTTGGGATGGTGCTCTAAAGGCGATAGGTGTGGCTGGACTGCTCGCGGTGCTTGGGAGCGGCGAGTCACCGAGCAGCGAGAGTGTCGCCTCAAGCGCCCTTGGAGTCGCCCTGTTTGGAGGTCTTGGCGCATGGATTGACGCTCGTCGGACGCGCGAGCGAATCGTGTATGAGAAGCCGTGAGTGAGCAATCCGACCTTCAACCTGTACCCTGTAACCTATAACCCCCGTGCCGAAGCCCTTCATTGCCATCACGGCCGGCGATCCGGCCGGCATCGGTCCCGAAATCGCCCTGAAGGCGGCCGACGATCCGCGCGTGCGCGAGGTCTGCGAACCGGTGATCTATGGGCCGCCGGCCGGCGCGCACTTCGCGCCCGGCGTGTTGTCGCCCGACGCGGCCCGCGCCGCGTACAACGCAATCTGCGCGGCGGTTCGCGACGCGATGACTGGACGGGTCGGCGCGATTGCGACGGCGCCGATCAACAAGCTGGCGTTCTCGCGCGCCGGATTGGAGTGGACAGGGCACACGGATCTGCTGGCCGACCTGACGCACAGCCGACGCGTGGCGATGATGTTCTGGTCGAAGCCGCTGAAAATCGTGCTCGCGACCGTCCACGTGCCGCTGGCCGATGTGCCAAAACTTCTCACCCCCGACCTGCTCGACGACATCATCGAGCTCGCCGCCGGCGGGCTGCCGCGCTTCGGCATCGAGCGTCCGCGTCTGGCGCTCGCCGGACTCAATCCGCATGCAGGTGAAGGCGGCGTCCTGGGTCGGGAAGACCAGGAGGTATTACGGCCTGCCGTCGAGAGGGCGTGTGCTCGCGGCGTGACGATCGATGGTCCCTTTCCGGGTGACACAATCTTCGCTCGCGCCGCCCGCGGCGAATTCGACGCTGTCATCGCGTGCTATCACGACCAAGGACTGATCCCGGTCAAGTTACTCTCATTCGGGCACGCGGTGAACGTTACGCTCGGCCTACCGATCGTCCGCACCTCTGTTGATCACGGCACGGCATTCGACATAGCCGGACAAGGGGTCGCCGATCCTTCCAGTCTGATCGAAGCGGTGCTCCTCGCGGCGCGGCTGTCGAAACCGCATCGCATTTCCTCCGCGCCATAGCGACCCTCTGTGTTCAGCTGGGCCCGACCGCGCTCGTCACGTGCCGCCATCCGATGCCGCGTCACTGCAAGAAGATGAGCTAACATTAGCCTCTGGTGAAACCGCGGCTGCTGCAGTGGCTGGCATGTCCTGTGTGCCGGTCTGACCTGCGTCTCGAAGGGGAACGAATCGAAAACGGGGAAGTGGCGGAGGGACGCCTTGCGTGCGTCTCGGCGTCATGCCGAGCGCAGTATCCCATCATCGACTTCATTCCCCGTCTTCTGCCTGATGTGACTGCTCGCGAGAATCTCCGCGCAAACTACGCCGCAAGTTTCGGCTTCCAGTGGAACTCGTTCGATTGGGAACGCCCGGAAGACCAGGAAGAGTATTTTCAGATTACCGACCTCACGCCGGACGATCTTCGGGGCAAGGTCATCGTGGATGCCGGCTGCGGCGGCGGACGGTTCATGAAGTACGTGGGCGAACACGCCGCGGAGCTCATCGGCTTCGACTACTCGGTCGCGATCGACAAGGCCCGCGCGCTTGCGGGACGATGGCCCTCGACCCACTTCATTCAAGGCGACGTCCACCACCCGCCTCTCAAAGACGCGATTTGTGATCTCCTGTACAGCCACGGTGTTCTGCACCACACACCGGACACCCGAAAGGGATTCCAGGCGCTCGTGCCTCTGGTTCGCGAAGGGGGCGACTGCTACGTCGCCGTCTTCCGGCGGACGGTCTGGCCCCTGCGAACCCTCGACACCACGCTGCGCGCGCTGGTGAACCGTCTTCCGTATCCTGCCATCAACGCGTTCTGTTCGGTTCTGTGTGTACTCGGCAGCATTCCCGGCGTGCGAAAGCTTCACCGCTTCATCTGGTTCTCGCGGCAGAAAAACTGGGAGGTGCGCCAGTGCTGCAATTTCGATTGGTACGCGCCTCGGTACCATCACGAGCACGACATTGCCGAGGTGAAAGGCTGGTTTGAGGCCGCAGGCTTCCGCTCAATCCGTTACATCAACGGCTGGCCGCTGGCGAAGGGTGACTTCAAGTACCGCGAGGATCTCTCGTGGTCCGAGCGCGCATGGCACGCCGGGCTCGTTGGCGTCATGGGTCGAGGCAAAGTCAGGGTCGACGCGCCACGGCAAGCAGCGAGCTACCGAACGGAAGCGAATGTCGTCGGAGCCACCGCCGCTCCACCGCAAAGGTCACCAGCCCGAGGGCGTTGAGCGCGCCACCCGCTTTGGTCTCCGCGAGGTCGGTTCCCGATGTCGGGTCGGGTCCGTTCGTCCCGACGAGCCGCTCCACGAAACGAGCCAGGACGAACAGCGGAAAGAGAACGGTGGAGAAGTACGTGATCCGCTCCACCCGCCAACCCGCGGCTTCAATGCGTGCCCGCAGCGTAGCCGCACGGTACCGTCGCCGGTGGCCGGCGATGCGGTCGCGCCGTCCATAAAGTCCTTGGAATGCGGGCACCGTGACGAAGAGTCGCCCAGTGGGCCGGACGACGTCCAAACATGACGCGAGGATTGGTACTTCGTCGTCGACGTGCTCGATCACATCGAAAAGCCCTACGGCATCGAACCAGCCCGGTGCCGTCGCAGTTGCGCCGTCCCCTTGAAAAAGCGCCGCGGCCGGAACCCTCTCTCTGGCGATCTCCAGATTGGAGCGGAACGCGTCACAGCCAGTGGCATCGAATCCCCGACTGGCAATCTGGGCCAGTACGGTCCCCGTTCCGCAGCCCACTTCGAGAAAGCGGGCTGGACGGTTAGGCTCCCCAGGTCTAACCAGCGCGTACACGACGTCGCCGAGGATGAGCGCTCGACCTCGCGGCCAGAAGTGCTTGACCTCCCATTCAGCCTGAGCGCGAGCCGCATGTGCCGGGTATGAGCTCCCGATCGGTGCCAGGGTGCTCCAGGCTGCGATCCCGCCTTCGGCAGCCAGCGCCCAGCCGCAGGGACACAGGTAACGGCCATCAAGGCTCTCAACGACGGCGTCGCAATCCTCGCATCGTACAGGCGGCCAGGGTTGAGCGATCTCCACCGTCATGGTCGCGCACGACCTTCACGCGCCGGTCCCGGCTCCAGGTCGAGAGGCTCGTCGCCTTCGAAATTCACTGCCCGGTCGATGAGGAACAGCGGACGTCGCTGGACCTCGGTGTAGATTCGCCCGACATACTCGCCGACAATTCCCAGAAGCAGCATTTGCGCGCCCGTGAGCATCACGAACAGCAACGCGAGAGCCGAGAATCCCGGCCAGACGCCACCAACGAGCAGCCGATACGCCACCACATACGCCGCGTAGATCACGCTGGAGAACGTAACGAGAAACCCTATGGCGGTGACCACGCGAAGCGGAAAGGAACTGAAGGCGGTCACCGTCCAGACGGACAGACGGATGAGACCTCTGAGCCCGTACTTGGAATGCCCTGCGTGCCGTGGGTGGTGTTCCACCTCTACGTACGCCGTTCGGAACCCCAGCCAGTGGTTGAGAGGACCCGTTACCCGCGAACGCTCCCCAAGGCGATTGAACGCGTCCACCGCTTTTGCCGACAGCAGTCGAAACGTGCCGATGTTCTCCGGGACGTGCTGCCGCAGCAGGTGCGAAAGAACGCGAAAGAACCAGCGGCCCGCACTCCGCCGAACGAGGGTGTCCTTGCGCTCACGACGGAGCGAGAACACGACATCGGCGCCTTTGGCGTATTCGGCATACAGCAAGGGAATCGCTGATGGAGAATCCTGCAGGTCAGCATCCATGAGCACCAGCGCCTTGCCGCGGGCGTAGACCATCCCGGCGGCAATAGCCGCATGCTGTCCGAAGTTCCGCGAGAAATGGATGACGCGAATACGGCGATCCGCTTCGGCCGCGGCATCGAGAACTTCGCTGCTGCCGTCGCGGCTGCCATCATCGACGAACAGAACCTCGTACGAGTTGGCCAGCCACGGGTCCAGCGTCGCGCGCAGCTCCGACACCAGACGTTCCACGTTGGGCCGCTCGTTGAAGACACACACGAGCACTGTCAACTGCGGCCCGATCTCCGAGGACGGCGGCGGCTGTGTCATCGGCCGACGTTACTCTCAAGGATCGACCAACCGGACAGGTCGTCAACGAGGAGCGGACGCACCGATGACGCCAATGCCTTTGACACGAACGCGTGGGCAGGGTCCAGGAGAAGGTAACGCACGTTGTTCTCGGCCAGGTAGCCGAGCGCTCGCTCGGGTTCGAAGTCTTCGGCCCCGCAGAACACCGGATGCGGCTCTTCGGCCCCCAGGTACTTGGCCCGGTAGGGCTGGTCCAGCATGTAGGGGGTGCCGGTGTGGACCAGATAATGCGCGGTAAAGAGATGGACTTCCACCAGCCAGGTGTTCTCGAACGGGCCGTCAACGACCGCCGGACCCGGAAGCGTCGCGAGCGTACCCATGATCGCAGGCGGGATCGTGAACAGACCGGGGCTGAACGTCCGGTCAAACCGACGAGTCCAGTCGGTTGCCTCGACCCATGTCCTCAGGTACTGGTTGTGGGCGAACTCGAAAAGAGTGGGCCGCTCGTTGCCGCTCTGATGATGTGCTTCGATCTGGTCTTCGCTGTCGATCAGATGCCCGCGGAAACCCGTGCCCAGCAGCGCAAGCGGCACGGTGGCCGCCACCGTTGCGACGACCGTCCACATGTCACGCCCTCGGTCTGCCGGGAACGGCAAAGACCGCAGCCCCTTGGCCATCCACCTCGCGGCCAGCGCCGCCGTGGCACTGATCAGAGCGCCTGCGAGAAGGACGTCGGCGCCGCGCTGTCCCGCGCGCATGGCGAGAGTGGCGAGCACGGCAAGCGCCACGCCCAGGCCAAATGCCGCGCCGATTCCAGGCACTCCCCACCGGGCCACAGCTTCCTCCGCGCCGAGAGCGATGACCAGCGCGATCAGGGTGTAAACCATCGGATAGAGATAGACCTCCCCCGAGAACAGCGCCTGTGAGAACGTGGCCGAGACGAACAGGTACGACAGCGCTGGAATTCGGAGGATCGCTAGGAAGCCGAGGCATGCAAGCGCGAGCCACAGGGCGGCAGCCGATCGACGGAATGCGAGCCCGATCGGAGCGATCCACGTAAAGAGCGCGTATCCGGGCAGTTTCCACAGCGTTGGAAAGTCCGTGGACTGTCCGCCGGGTTCCCAGATCGGCGGGCCGAACAGAGCAGCCGATGCGGAGGTCAGCACATGTCCGTAACGCTGGTGCCATTGACCCATGGCAGCGTCCTCGAACACGGTGACGTCCGGAGTCTGCATGATTGCGCCTCCGACCACGGATGCGAAGAGCAGAGGAACAGCGATCAGGATGCCGATTCGGAACATCCTGGGACGGTCCACCCGTCCCGACAGCGCCACAGCGGCGCCCAGAAGAACCGCATATATGAGGTACTGAAGGACTTCCCTGGGGTGGATCAAAAAGACCGCGCAAGGGACGAGAGGCGCCAGCCAAGTCAGCAGATTTCGCCACGGTCCGCTCTCTCCGAGCACGAGTGCCGCCGCCAGGGTCAGTTCAAGTGGCGCGAGAATGCTGATGGCAATGTCGGCGGGGTGGCTCAGGGGGGCGAGTTGCCCCGATTCGATGAAGAGACCCCAGGCGTAGGCCACGCCGCCGAATGTGCTGACGGTCAGCAGCACGAGGACGATCCCTCCCAGTCGCGCCGTCCGGGGGCGGCCGCACAGGGTTCCGATCAGAACCACGTGGATCAGGATCGACGCGACGAACCAGAGCGCACGAATGCGGTGGTAGATCACTATGGGATCGAGCCCAGACAGGGAAACGATCATCGCTTCCCAGAAATGGAAGGGCGCGTAGACGTACGCCAGCGTGGCCGGCGTCTTGTACATGTAGTTGTCCGGCCGAATCGCCTCGAGCGCCGCCAGCTTCCGAATGTAGCCCAATGCCAGGAAGTCTTCGCCGTAAAACCCCTCGAAGGGCACGCCCACGAAGTACAGGCCAACGGCAGCCGCGGCGACAAGCAGGGCCAGAATGGTTCCCACACTGCGGAGCGAGGCGCCTGGCTGAAACGTGGTGGTATCGATTCGAGGCCGAGCGCGCCAGATGGCCGTCGCGATCGTTGTCGCGAGCGCAGACAAGAGGAAGAAGGCCGAGGCGCCGCGAGCGTTCCATTCCGTTTGAAAGGTCGCGACCGTTACGAGCGCCACCAGTAGAAGCTGGATGCCGAATCCGGCAACCAAAATCTCCGCGTGCCGCGCGCCTCCCGCGAGCCGCCGGGCGATCTCGGCCCCTGGGAGGAGTAGAAGGGCGGCAGCGGCGACGAAGAAGCGGACGGGCGTCCACAGAGGCAGCCCGGGGAAGACCCAGAGCACCAGCGCCGCAGCGAGCAGTGTTCTAAGAAACCAGGGCAAAACGTCGGGTACGAAAGCCGTGGGGCCGTCGCTGACCGGTGAGCCTTGTTCTGTTGCGGGATCCAAAGGTCAAGTTCTCGACAGGAGCGCGGCTGCACCTCCACTGCGGCAGTCGGGCGCGGGCGGAACGCGGAGATTCTACCGCAGCCACAGGTCTGCGGTCTCGAAGAACGGTCACACCGGAGGGCAGGGAAGGGCAGTCAGCGTATCGATTGGCGCGGTCGGGGCTGCCTGCGGCAGCCAGACGCGCAGACGCGAGTCGATCGCCGGCACTGCGTGCTCGGCCCAGCCGCGTTGCTGCAGCCACCGATCGAGTTCCGGCCACGACCTCCTGAAGTCCGTCGAGCCATCCAGCATCACGGCTGCGGCGACCCGCTCACGATTCAAGCGCGCGAGAGCACGTCCGATATCCGCCGGGTCGTCGTAGTACCCGGGAATCCACGCGGCGAGTCCGCCGGCGAAGGCACGGTGCGCGAGCACCGGAATCTCCGGTCCGAAGCCGCTGACGAGGACGCGGTCGCCGGCCGGCGTGCAACGAGCGAGATAGTCGACCAGCGGCGCAAGATGGGGATCCGGCTGGATCTCGGGCGCCGCGTGCGCCAGACGTCGAGTGACGCGCACCGGCTGGCTCGCCAGGGTCTCCAGCGTAGGAAGGCGATCCGGGTGCGCTACTGCCAGGGCCGCTGCGGGCACGAGCAACGCGACGGCAACCGCGAGGAGGGCACGGTTCAGCACGCGTGAGGGCAGCACCTGGCCTGCGACCGCCGCGGCGACGACGGCGATGGGCGCCACCACATCGGGTAATCGAGCGACAAGAACGTCGCGGAGGAAGACCAGTTCGATCAACAGCACCAGCACCGATGCCGACGCCAGCTGCGCAGGCGAGAGCCCCGACCTTCTTCGGAAGGAAAGGAGCAAACCCGTCATCGGAATGGCCACGAGCGCGTAGAACAAGGGGCTCCGCGGCCACCCTTCAGCCGTCCGCCTTCCTTCCGCTGTGACAAACCGAAACGCCGAGGCGAAGTACTCGGCGATCCCTTCCGACCACTGGACGTACAACAGCCATGGGCTGACGAACAGGACTGACAGGCCCGCGTACGACGCCACACGGCGAATCATTTCGCCGCGATCGGCGGAATGGCACATCGTCAGCAACACGATGTTCGAAGCGGCGACGTAAACGACATAGTCGTGGCGCAGGAGGAAGGCAATCGCCGTCCATCCTGCCAACAGGACGAGCCGTCTCGCTGAGGGCGCGTCCGCGTAACGCCAGGAAAGCCAGATCACCACGACAGGCACGAGCACCTTTGTCGTGTTGTACATCCGCGGATAGATCGCAACGGTCATTGCCGCTGCGAGCAGCCCCGCCCAGGTGCTTCCCGTCGCCCGGAATGCCAGCAGATACACGAGCGCCGACGTCACGGACAGAAAGAGGATGCAGAGGACGACGTTCACGAGGAGCGTCGGGCCGAAGAGCGCCGCCGCAGCGGTCGACACGAGGTACGCCAGCGGCTGTCCGGGATCTTCGAAATCGCGCACTGGCCAATCGCCGTGCAGCACCTGGAACGCGCGCGCCAGCATCACGAAGTGGTCGTTGTCGATCGCGCCGGTCGTCAAGTACCGGATGAAGAAGGTCGCAATCCCGACGCTGAAGGCAATGGTGGATTTCAGATTTCGCTGTTGTACCACGCCTCCGAGGCATTTCTCGAACAGCACCCGACGGCGCTGTCTGGATGCGGCCCGACGTCCGCCGCCGTCGAGGCTGCGATTTGCGGCGTAATCGATACGAGGCAGGCCGGAATCGGGAACAGTCCGTCGGCCATCGCACGTAGTACGATTTCGTAATGACCGACAAGGCCCAGGGCGACGAAGCGAGGCGTGTGATTGCGGAGAACCGCAAGGCCCGCCACGACTACCACGTGCTTCAGACGTGGGAGGCAGGCGTCGCGTTGCTGGGTACGGAAGTAAAGTCAATTCGCGAAGGCCGCGCGAACCTGCGCGACAGCTACGCGCGTGTTCAGGGGAGCGAGATCTGGCTCTACAACGTCCATATCAGTCCGTACAGCCACCGGGGATCAGCCGAGCATGCGGAGATGCGCCCGCGCAAGCTGCTGCTTCACCGCCATGAAATCCGGAAGCTCGTGGGACAAACCGCCGAAAAGGGGCTGACGCTGGTGCCGCTCGAGCTCTACTTCAAAACGGGACGGGTGAAGGTGTTGCTGGCGCTCGCCAAAGGCAAGAAGGAACACGACAAGCGCGAAACGATCCGCCGGCGGGAGATCGATCGGGAAACGCGGTCGGCGATGAAGTCGGCCAGGCGAAGCTGAGAGACGTGCCCCCCTCCATGAGCGCATCCCACCCCACGCGCGGACCCGCGCTGTCGGATTCCCGAGCACTCCGGAGCGCCGGTCGCGTTGCGCTCATCCTCGCAATTCTGGCGATCGCCGCGGTTGCCTTTCTCCTCCGCTTCAACGCGCTTGGCGGCTCGCTCGGAGGTTTCGACGACGACGAGTTCGTGACCCTGACGCATGTCGACATGGTAGTAAGCGGCCAGCAGCCGCTGCGCGACTTCGCCGACAACGAGCTGCGTGGAGTCTGGCCCTCCCTCAGCTTTGAGCTGCCGGCCCTCGCGCAGCGGACCTGGGGCCGCAACCTGTTCGTGCACGCGTGCTACACGCTCGGTGCGCTCGCGCTCTGCGCCGTAATGGTGTTTGTCCTCGCGGGCAACCTGTCACGCAACTGGCTGGTCGCACTGCTCACCGCGGGCGTCGTTATCCTCAGCTGGACGGTCCCCTACAACTACCAGAAGCTGTTTTCCATGACGCTCGGCATTGTGGCGATCCGCTGGGCGGTCCTGCGGCCCACATGGCGGCGGCTGGCGGCGCTGGCGGCCGCGACCCTGATCGCTGCCCTGTTCCGCCACGACTACGGCCTGTTCGTGGGCGTTGGAGCTGTCGCGGGCATCATCGGATCCCAGCCGCGACCGATGGTCGTTCCGCTCCGTCGCCTTGCGATGTACGGAGGATTGCTCGTCCTGGTGTCACTGCCGTCGCTGTTGTGGCTGGCGTGGAACGGCGGCGTGATCCAGTATGCCGGACTGGTGCTGCGGGCATCGCTCACACAATCAGTAAACAATCCAGCGATGGGGTTCAGGCCGCGCTTCGACCCCGCGGCTCCGCTCGCAGCCGACAGCCTTATCGCGCTCACCTACTACACGTACTGGGCACTGGTCGTCGCTGCGCTCGCGCTGCTGGCGACGCTGTCGACCCGTCGATCGCGGAGCGGCCATGACGCGCACATCGGGACGGGATGGGCACTGGTCGCGATGACGCCGTTCGTCAACTATTTCCTGCTGCGCTCGCATCTTCAGGCGCGCTTCGGCGACGCGGTTGTGCCGATGGCCCTCATTGGTCCCTGGATCGTCGGCACCGCTCCGATGTTGACGTCGCACGTGGGGCGCGCGGTAGCTCGAGCCGGTCCACCGGTGCTCCTGGCGCTCATGTGCGCGGCATTCGTGCCGATCGAATACGTGCCCCATGAGTTGAGTACCGGCGGTTTCACGCAGTCACCGGAAGTGGTGGCGCAACGGTTTGTGGAGGTCAGGCGTGAGCTGCTTGCGCTGCCGCCCCACGACTGGACCAAGGTTGATCTCAGCGGCACCCTGGGCGCGGCCCGGTATCTCGCCGAATGCACCGCCCCGGACGACTACGTGCTCGTCGGGACGTTCGCCGAGCAGGTTCCCTACTTCGCGCGCCGACGGTTTGCCGGCGGGCAATCGTACTTCGCGTTTTCATTCCTGCGCACCGAGGCGGATCAGCGGCTCGTGCTGGAGCGGCTCGGCCACCAGTCGGTACCTGTGATCCTTGCCGCCTTCGACTACGACAAGGAGATCATCGAGAACTATCCGCTGCTGGCGCAGCACATTGCCAGTCACTACCACGAGGTCGGAGTCATCGACGCCTACGGCGAGCCGTGGGTGCGCGTGTTCGTGGAGAATGAACGGTTGGCCACGGGAACGGATCCGCTGCTCGGGTTTCCCTGCTTCCGATGATTGTCTTTTTCGGTTGCGTGACGAAGCGCGGTATTTGCCGCTCAGTCGGGCTGATGTATCTTGGGTTGACTCGTCACCAGCCTCCTTCCCACAATGAAGCGCGGCCGCTCGCCTGGAGTGTGGCCCAGTTCATCGACGACAGAGACTTGGCGACCCCCCCATGATGAGCGTCCCGACGGCCGTTACCGAGATAGAGCACTGCCGCGTGTGCGGTTCTCCCGCGCTCGAACCGGTGTTCTCGCTCGGGGATCTCTATGTGTCGGACTTCGTGCGCGATCGGAACGCCGCGGGGATCAAGGGTCCGCTCGATCTGGTCCTCTGTGAGAAATGCACCCTCCTCCAACTCAAGCACACGGCCCCGCAGGAGATCCTGTACGCGCGCCATTACTGGTACCGATCTGGCGTGACGGAGACCATGCGACGCGCCCTGCGGGACGTCGCCGAGAGCGTCGAGCGCCTGGTCTCGCCCGCGGACGGCGCCATCGTCCTCGACATCGGTGCCAATGACGGCACGCTGCTGGCGGCCTACGGCAATGAGACGCTCAGAAGAGTGGGCTGCGAGCCGGCCAACAACCTCGTAGGCCACCTGCGGCAGGTGACGCCGCACGTGATTCATGGCTTCTGGGAGCGTGACGCCTTCGAGCGGATGTTCCCTGGCGAGAAGGCCATCGCGATCACCGCCATCGGCATGTTCTACGACATGGACGACCCCAACACTTTCATTGCGGACGCCGCGAGCGTGCTTGCCCACGACGGCGTCTTCGTGGCGCAGTTGATGTGCCTGCGCCCGATGCTGGAAACGAACGACGTCGGCAACATCTGTCACGAGCACCTGGAATACTACTCACTCGAATCCCTCCAGTACCTCTTCGAGCACAACGGACTCGAGATCTTCGCGCTCGAGGAAAACGACGTCAACGGCGGCAGCTATCGCCTGTTCGCGCGGAAGTATCGGTCCGGGAGCATGGCCCTCGCGGACCGCTTCAGGAAACAGGACTACCTGGACTTCTATGCGCGAGTCGAGAGGAACAGGAACGAGTGCGTCACGTTCATCAAGGGTGAGGTTGCGAAGGGAAAGAAGGTGTACGTCTACGGGGCGTCGACGAAGGGGAACACGATTCTCCAGTACTATGGGCTCACCCACGAGTGGATCAGCGGCGCCGCCGAGAGAAGCCCCGAGAAGTTTGGGACGTACACGGTTGGCACCCTGATCCCGATCGTCCCCGAGGAGGAGGCCAGGAAAGAGGCGGACTACTTCCTCGTACTGCCGTGGGCGTTTCTGAACGAGTTCCTGCGTCGCGAGAGCGACTGGCGGGCGGCAGGAGGGAAGTTCATCGTGCCGCTGCCGGAGGTTCGGGTTCTGTGAGGCTGCCGGAGGATCCGCGCGGAGGGCGATTGCCGGAGCCCTTCTCGCGATTTCAGTCGTTCAACGCATGGCTGACTCGATGAAGGCGCTGATTCTTGGCGTGACCGGCCAGGACGGCAGCTATCTGGCGGAGATCCTCCTCGACAAGGGGTACGAGGTGCACGGGATGGTGCGCCGCTCCGCGACCGGGAACACCCGAAACATCGAGCACATCAAGGACCGCCTCATCCTCCACCGCGGGGACTTGGCTGACACCACATCGCTCTACCGGATCATTCGGGACGTGGCGCCACAGGAGCTCTACAACGAGGCCGATCAGGACCACGTACGATGGAGCTTCGACACCCCGGAGTACTCGTACGACATCACGGGATCCGCCGTGGGCCGCCTCCTCGAGATCGTCCGCCAGATCGACCCGACGATCAGGATCTTCCAGCCGTGCACGTCGAACATGTTCGGAAAAGCCACGGAAAGCCCGCAGACCGAGGACACGCCGTTCCGGCCGCAAAGCCCTTATGCATGCGCGAAGCTGCTGGCGTATGTGCTGGCGCGACACTATCGCGATGCGTACGGGATGTTCGTATCGACCGCAATTCTGTACAACCACGAGTCTCCTCGCCGGACCGACGAGTACGTCACGAGAAAGATCACCAGGGCCGCCGCTCGAATCAAGACGGGCCTGCAGGAGCGCCTGCTCCTGGGGGACCTGAGCGCCGCCGTCGACTGGGGCTTCGCAAAGGAATACATGGAGGCTGCCTGGAGCATCCTTCAGCAGGATCGGGCCGACGACTACATCATCGCGACCGGCGAGACGCACACGGTTCGCGCCTGGCTGGATACGGCATTCGAACTCGTGGGACTCGACCTCGACGGCCGCGTGAGTATCGATGCCGGGCTTCTTCGGCCGGGCAATACAGCGCAACTCGTGGGCGACGCCTCTAAGGCACGGAACGCGTTTGGGTTCGACCCGCAGGTAAAGTTCCGCAGACTGATCGAGGTGATGCTCGAAGCGGACCTCAGCGAGGCATCGGACGAGAAGGAAGGGAGAGCGCACCGTTGATCAGGGTTTGCGAGCCATCGCTGTCGGACCTCGAGAAGAAGTACGTCTGCGAGGCGATCGACAAGAGCTGGCTCTCGTCGATCGCGCCTCCAGTCCGTCTCTTCGAGGAGGCGTTCGCGCAGCGCTGGGGCACAAAACATGCGGTGGCGGTCAATTCGGGAGGCTCGGCTCTGTTCCTTGCCTTGTGGGCTCTGGGGATTCGGGATGGAGACGAGGTCCTCATGCCCGCGTTCACGATGATCGCCACAGCCGGCGCCGTGACGCAGTGCGGCGCGACGCCCGTGTTCGTCGATTCGGAGCCCGGCACGGGCAACATCGACGTCTCGCTGATCGAGGACAAGATCACGACCAGGACGAAGATGATCCTACCGGTGCACATCTACGGCCACCCGTGCGACATGGATCCAATCCTCCGGCTCGCCCGGGATTACGGGCTGTTCCTCGTGGAGGACGCCGCGGAATCCCACGGGGCGCTCTATAAAGGCAAGCAGGTCGGCGGGCTGGGTCACGCGGGGTGTTTTTCCTTCTACGCCAACAAGATCGTCACGTCAGGCGAGGGGGGCATGATCGTCACCAACGACGACAACCTTGCCCATCGGCTCCGGCATACCCGGGCGTACGACTTCGATGAGGAGAGGCATTTCTGGCACAGGCGGCTGGCGTGGAACCTTCGGATGAGCGCGCTCGAGGCCGCGGTCGGCCGGGCGCAGCTCGAGCGCCTCGACGAGCTGATCGCCGGACGGCGCCGGAACGCGGCTTTCTACACCGAGCGCCTTGGCGATCTCGCGGAGCCGCTCGAGACGAAAGACTACGCGACGCCAATATGCTGGATGTACGGCCTCCTGGTTCGAGACCTGGCCGAACGGGATGGGCTCATGGACCATCTCGCGAAGAACGACGTCGAGACGCGCACCTTCTTCCTGCCGATGCACCAGCAGCCGGTCTACAAGTCGGCCGAGTCGTTCCCGGTTGCCGAGGACCTGGGGGAGAGAGGTCTCTATTTGCCCTCGTCCTCGCACTTGAGAGACGAGGACAGGGACACAGTCATTCGTCACGTCCGCGAGTACCTGGCTCCGCGGCGCTGATCCGCTCTTCACGTTCGCCGCAGGAACAGTCGCACGACCTGAGGAATGGAGCCCGACGAATATCGGCGCATGTTCGATCTCGAGGACCGCTATTGGTGGTTCCTCGCCCGGCGGGAGCTGGTGCGGATGCTGATCGAGGAACATGTCGAGCGGTGGCCTCCGTCGTTCGCGGTGGACGTCGGATGCGGAACGGGCGGGCCCCTGGCGGCCTTTTCCGCCGCTGGAGGGAAATGGGTCGGGATCGAACAGTCGCCGCTGGCGCTGGCCCTCTGCCGGAAACGGGGCCTCTCCGGCCTGGTGCGGGCCTCGGCCGATAATGTTCCTCTGAAATCCGGGTGCGCAGACCTGCTGCTGTGCCTCGACGTGCTCTACCACCGCAACGTGAAGGACGACCGGGGAGTGCTCTCCGAGTGCTTCCGCGTCATGGCCCCGCAAGGGACGGCGATCATCACCGATTCGGCGCTGAACTGGCTGCGCGGACCGCACGACGAGGCCGTCCATACCAGGCAGCGCTATCGCCTCGGGGAGATCGCCTCCATGATCGAAGGTGCCGGCTTCGAGATCGTCAAGCGCACCTATGCGAATTCTCTCCTCTTTGTCCCGACGGTGACCCATCGCCTGGCTCGCCGGTTCTTCCCAGGAACGGAAGCGCGGTCCGACATCGTCGACGTTCCACGCGCGCTGGAGCGGATCCTCTCGGCGGTTCAGGCCGGTGAGCGATGGCTCCTCCGGCGCATGTCGCTGCCGATCGGGACGACGGTCGTGATCGTGGCCAGGAAGTCATGACCTTCTCCGTGATCGTCGCGACCTACAACGAGCGGGAGAACATTTCTCGCCTCATTGCGGAGACGCTTGCCCACGTGCCAGAGGCAGAGATGATTGTTGTCGATGACGACTCGCCGGACGGCACCTCAGGGGAGGTCCAGCGCAATTGGGGCCACGACGCGCGGGTACGCCTGATCACTCGCGTCGGCGAACGCGGGCTGCCATCGGCGCTCGCCGACGGCATCGCCGTGGCTCGGGGCCAGAAGATTGCGTGGCTCGACGCCGACTTCAACATGGAGCCCGCCTTTCTGCCCGTGCTGTTCGCCGCCCTCGAGGAGGTGGACCTCGCGGTGGCCTCCCGCTACGTCCCGGGGGGCGAGGATGGCCGGGGCCCGCGCCTCAGGGTCTGGGGGTCGGTGGCCGCGAACATCGTGGCGAGGACACTGCTGGACGCGTCCGTCCGCGACTACACGTCAGGTCTCATGGCGGTCCGGCGCGAGGCCGTCGAGCGCGTGCCAGTGCTCCGTCACTATCGGCACGGCGACTACTGCATCGATTTCCTGTTTCGAGCCCGCCGGGCGGGCTTGCGGATCCGCGAGATTCCCTTCCGGTGCCTCGATCGCCAGGCCGGCGAGACGAAGACGGGCGCGACGGTCGGTCAGTTCCTCCTCATGGGCGCCACCTACCTGCAAACGATCCTGAAGCTCAGATGGTCTGCCTGAAGGCGAGCCCGTCGTAGCGATATGCACGGCTCGACTGGCCCGGCTATGGCCAGCAATCCCGGTATCATCATCGAGAAATGAAGAAGATCACGGCAGAGTGTCCCGCGTGCGGGGCTCCCGACGCAGAGGTCGTGCCGGAGTGGCCCAGGGCAGGCCGTCATCGCCCGATGGCGTGCTGGCAGTGCGGCCTTTTCTTTTCATATCCTCAGCCGTCGCCCGAGATGCTGCAGTCGTACTACGCGCCGGACGGCAAATGGCGCGCCGTGCGATCCGATGGCCAGGCGGCGGAGGCGCAGACCAAGACGAAGGGACGCGCCGGACGCGCGGTGCTCGAACTGCTGGACCGTCACGTGTCTCCTGGACGTCGCACTGTCCTCGATTTCGGCTGTGGCACCGGGTCCTGGCTCAACATGCTCCAGGACAATGGATGGGAAACGTTCGGGATAGAGCCGTCGAGCGACGCGGCGTTCGTGCGGCATCTGCGGCTGCAGGAAATTCCCACTGATGGCCGCTTCGATCTTGTAGTGGTCTATCACGTGCTCGAACATCTGCCGCGTCCGCTTGAGACGCTGAGGCTCCTCGCGGGAGCGGTCCGAACCGGCGGCTACTGCTTCGTCAGCGTTCCGAGGCTCGACACGGTGCTGCAACACCAGGACACGCGATATTGCCTCTACCCTCCGCACCACATCGTGGCCTTTACTGAGGCATGCCTGCGGGGCCTTCTGGCGAGGGCCGGGTTCGAGGTCGTGGACGCACTCCACCATCTCGACAATCTGTTCACGAAAGGGCGGCCCCTCCGTCTCCGTCTGCTGGCTCGCAAGGTCGCGTCCGACGTGTCCTATCCGGACCCCGCATCGGCGCTGAAATCGGTTCTTGCCGAGGTGCCGGTTCTCTTTACGCAGGCGGGCTGAGAGCCGTTTTCTCGCGCGATCGCTCGTTGCGGGACGTGTCGAAACGACGAGCGAGGGACGCGAACCACAGGATCAGTAGACGTTGCCACGCCGGCGGCGGCATAGTCGCCTCGTTCGTCGGTGCGCGTCCGGCGATCTCCTGGACCAGAGCATACGCGCGGATGGCGCCAGTCTCGTGGTCGCCGCGCGCTGCCGCAACCGCCTGCGGCCGCGCGGCCGTCTCAGAACCAACGAGTATCGCGAGCTGCGCAACGGCGTCCTGGGCGCTCCGCACAACGACCAGCCAACCCTCAGTAGAGCTACGAACGCGACAGAAGCGCGCGAGCTCTGAATCAGAATCGCGGTCCGCATCGAGCAGGGCGATCACGGGCCTGGCGCGGGCTCCGGCTTCGAGCGCCACCGTCAAACTCGCCGCGACGACGACGTCGGCCGCCATCAACGACTCGTTCAGCCGGAACAACCCGCGCCGCTCATCGGTGCCGGCGCGAGCCACGACGATCTCGGCAGTCGACGCGAGCCTGCGCCACACGGCGACCTCATCCGGATTGTGCACGTAGACGACGATGGCAGCACGGCGGACTTCAGGATCGCTGCACTCCTTCACCGATCGCCGCCACTCGTGAAAACGGGCAATGAAGGCGCGCGTCGATACGGAGGGAGCTTCAAACAGGATGATGCGCCGGGACGCGTCGATGCCCATCCGGTCGCAGTAGGTGTCGCGTTCGACGAGCGTCCTTCTATCGATGACGTCCGAAGGCAGCAGCGGACCGGTCACCTGCATTCGATCCGGAGGAAAACCGGAATCGCTCGTCACTGCGCGACGTTGCTCCTCGTACCAAAGCGCGATGGCATCGGGCGCCTCGTACCGAAGAGCGCCACATGACTCGAGATCGTCCCACCGGATCGGAAGGAGAAGCGACTGGACGCCAAGCCTGCGTGCGGTCCTGAAGTAATCAGTCTCAATCGACTCGCCCGACTGGTGCGGCAGGACGATCAGCATGTCAGGTTTGCGATCCTCGAGAAAGCTGACGATGGCGAGCTCCAGCGGGAGCGCCCGCTCGGTCGACGCCATGAAGCGTTGCGCGATTGTCCGCACGGGCCAGGCGCGCAGAAGCCGGCTTCGAGCCAGCTTTGCCGCGAACGGGGATGCACCTCGGATTGCGGACTCGAAGGCACGAATGCTGCCGTGCGCCCCGAATAGCAGGCGCCAGGCGGAGAGACATTCCCGCAACGCCCGGGCCAGCGGCCGCCACGGTGAATCGAGCAGCTCCGGCGGGCGACCCACCGTGACGCCGGTATACAGGTCTTGAAGGGAAGACAGGTCCGGATCGCCCGGTGACACGCGCGCGATTGCCACGTGCGCGGCGTGCCCCTCGCGCGACAGCTGCTTCAGCAGGCCGGAGAGCGCGAGAAAGGCCGGAACGTCGGGCGCCACGAACAGCATCCGTCTCTTGAGCGCCGTCCCATGCTTCGACTGGAGGAACGATACGTTCGCAGCGATTTTCAGTCGCGCTTCTTGAGTGGCAAGTCGTGTCGCCCACTCGGTCAACAGAGGAATCGCGCGATCCGCAATCGCGGCCGCAAGCGGCGGTCGCGATCGCAACAGCTGTCCAATCTCCACCATTCGGCCAAGCGCGGTTCGCAGAACTTCCAGCGGCGGTCCTTCGCCTGTCCCGAGGTCGCGGAGCTCGATCACGCGATGGCTCGGCAGGCCATACCGACGAATCGCTTCCGCGCGCTCGTCCGCTGTTGACGTGATCACCCAGTCCGGTGGGCCTGGACTTGTTCCGATTCGAACGTCAAATGAATGGGACCTCGCAACCTTGCGAACGGCCGCGATTGCACGCTCGGTTGCGCCGACGAGCATGAGCGTCATGCGGTCGGATTCATCGTCCGATCGCTTGGGAACGCAGTGTCAGGCCGGGAATGGGCTCGACGACGGGAAATACAGCGCGCGTCGAGCCGTCCGGGACCGCGCTTCGCTCGATCAGGTCCGCGACCACGTGCGCGGCAGGACGGTCTAGTCCGCACGGCCGCAGAAACCAGCGGACGAACTCCAGGCGCTGCTGCCGTTTCTCGTCGGCGCCGTCGATGATTCGCGCGATCCGTTGGGTCGCGCTCGCCACATCACTCGCCACCTCGAGAAAGTCTCCCTTGATCAGGTGCCGGAAGTGCCCCGTGCGTCCCTGCGCCGCCCAGAACTCGTCGGCGACGATGGTGAGACATGGCCGCCCGGCGACGACAGCTTCAAGGAATGCGGTGCTGTTGAGACCGAACGCGCAGCTTCCAAGCGCAAGCTGGTTGAAGTACTGCTGCCACGACTCTGGCGAGTCCGCTTGATCCCCGCCACGCGGATAAACCACGACGCCGGGATGCTCGTAGTCCGCCCAAGGGGCCGGATTCGTCGGGTGAGGCCGGACGACGAGCATCGGTGTCCGACCGGGAAGTTGCCGGGCGATCTCCGTCGCAAGACGCGTCACGAGGTCGGTCTCGCTCTTCACGAGGGTGCGCGAGCTGCACAGGTACATGACGTAGGGACGATCGGCGGGACAACCCATATCCGCGCAGATCTCGTCACGAGTGGCTGTCGCGCGCATCGCAAAGAAGTGGTCCAGGTGTGGAGCACCAGTGATGCGGATGATCCCTTCCGGCACCAGGTGCAGGTCCACGGCCTCGCGGGCCATCGGTTCATTCCAGACCATGAACTGATCCGGGAGCACATGGACGGTGCCCTTGCTCGTCAGGTTGTCCCAACTGTTGACGTAGCCGAGCGTCGGGATCCCCATACAGCGCGCCGCATGAATGTAGTCAGCCTCGACCAGATCCTTCGGCCAGATGGTCGGAGACACGAGCATCACCTGCGGCGCGACCTCGGTCAGCAGGGAAGTCAGCGTGGAGCTCGCTGGACTGGCGTCTTCGATCCAGCGCCATCCCCTCATGGCCGCCGGTTGCCGCAGGATGTACTTCCACGGGCCGCGCGCGATCCGAACGGCGAGGCCCGGGGGCATGTCACGTTCGAGGACTTCCACCATGCGCGTCGGCGACGGGTGGCCCGGGCGCTGGTAGGCAGCATGGTTCATCACCTGTCTGCCGTAACGAAGCGCACGGCACGACGCTTCGGGCGGCTTCGGCCGGTGCCCGCTCGTGACGCCGGGAATCTCCGACTCCGCGGCGGCCAGGCCACGAGTGAGAACAAGCTTGCCCCGTTTGATCTTCCGCGCCACCTTTTTGGTGGCGCGCGGATCGTCGAGATCCACGCCGTGAAGGAACAGGACCTCGTGACCGCGGCGGCACAACTCCCGCATCACGGTGTCGAGATTGCGAAAGAAGTTCACGTGTTGCGCGACCATCAGGACTCGCACGACGCCTCCGCTACCGCGCGCTGACGAAGTTCGAGACGCACGCCGTTATGATACGTGGTCGCCCGCAGAGAACTGATCCGCTGGGATATAGTCAATGCCGTACCGATGCATCGGGGTGCGTTACTCGGAATGAGGCGACGACTCGCCGCTACATCAGCCCGCAGCCACGCCATGCCGGCCACCATTTCGGCCGCCAGAGGTGATCCCCCGCTCACGCCGCCGTCCCCGGCGTCATGACCGATCCCCGCCGACCGCGCCGCGCAGTCTGGATCTGCCCGGGCCGTACCGTTGCTGCCAGCACGATGCTCCTCGGCACGCTCGGCATCCTGGCTGGCAGCGTGTCGGGTAATTCAGCGGCTACTTGGCTCATCAAGGTTGTCGGGCCCAGCTTCTCCGTTGGAATCGTTCCAGGCGTACTCATCCTGCTGGCCTGGCGCCCAATCGCGCGCCTTCCAGTCGCCGCGCTGGCGAGTCTCGGGTTCGGTGTGAGTTTCGGACTGATCCAGGCCCTCACCGTCGTCGCCGTCTCTATGCACCGGGACACGGGCGAGATGCTGACGGCCCTCTATGTGGTTTCCGCGCTGCATGGAATCGCGGCGGTGGTCCGCCGCCGAGGCACTGCAGCCGTGATACACGGCAGTGATGTGCTGCTCGGATGCGCGCTCTTCGGGGTGGCGGCCTTCGCCTACCTTCAGGGAGCACCGTTTCAGGACACCGAGGATCAGATCCATGCAGCGATCGTCCGGCGCCTTCTCTATCTCGACGCGCCGTCGCTCGACAACATCTACTCGATTTACGCCGTCCCGCCGGTGATCTACACGTACCCCTTTCCCGGAACGCACTACCTGATGGCGCTGATCGCCCGGGCCGGTGGACTCGATCCGCTTTTTGTCTACCACAAGCTCCGCGCCTTCTGGGTAGTGATCGCCGTGTTGACTTTGTACGGATTCGTCAATGCGGTATTTGGTTCGAGACGACTTGCTCTCGTCTCCGCGCTGACCGGTATCGCGTTCATTGCCAACGGGACCTTCGGCACCGTCCGGGGGTTCTTCTGGGGACAACTCGAACCGGTCAGCCACGCCTCGGACGTGGCTCTGGGCGTCGTCCTGCCGGCATTGCTGCTGCTCGCCTGCTACTTCATCAAGGCGGAACGGCCGCGCGGCCAGACCGTTTTCCTGTGCGCAACGGTGATGCTGGGCCTGGCGCTGACGGCCGTGCACACGCGCGACGTCGTGCAGCTGATCGTGTACCTCGCCGCATTCGTCGGAGCGCTGGTCATCATAGGCCGGTCTCGAGCCATGTGGCACCGTGCGGCTCTTCTGCTCGGCACCCTCGCTGCCGCCCTGCTGGTATGGAGCGTCTGGCACGGCGCGACGGCCGATGCCGTCGGGCGTCTGGTTGTGCAACGACGCCCGGACCTAATCGGCACGGTCTCCAGATATTCCTGGACGATGTTGTTCGGTCAGCCCCACGTATTGCTCTCGGACTATGTATCCGGCTTCTCGACCCTGTTTTATGGCTGGACGCCGATCGTGGTGCTCGTGGCCCCGTTCGCGCTCTATCAATACCGGCACCGCCCGCTCACGCTGCTGATTGGTGCCAGTGTCCTGTCGTATTTGATCATCATTCGCGTGCCCATCGTTGCCCTGACCTATGTCTGGGGCACCTACTTTGAGATCCTCTATTCGCCGGTTCGAAACATCGTGTTTTTCGTCCACGCGTTGACCGGCGCGGCCGTGTACACGATCGCGTGCCGGCTCGCACACCTGCGCCCCGTCCTGGGGGTGGCTTCCGCCCTCGCGGTATCGGCAGTCGCCGTGCTCGTTTTCCACTTCGGAGCGCCTGCGTTCACGGAATGGATCGATCTGCTCTTCGTCCCGGCGATCGCCGGCTACCTGTTTGTTCTTTATCGTCTGTGGTCGCGGAGCGCGGAGCCGGTCAGGGTTGCGCCGAGCGGATCGTCCTGGTGGACGGCCATCGTTGCCGTGTTGATTGTCGTGCCGGCGGCGCTGTTCACCTGGATGCCGGAAACCTCACCTGTTGCTTCCGGGCTTCGTGAAAACGTGAACACTCCGACGGAGCTGTTCGCCGGGATCTCCTGTGAGCCAATTGGCGGGGTCTCTGTTCCGTTCGTGCCGTCCGAACTTGCAGCCGCGCCTCCCAGCATCCCGCTCACCAGGTCCTGTCCGCCGAGTGTGCGAGTGATGCAATTCGCGGCCGAGCGGATGTCGCCACAGGCCATTTTTGTCGCCGATAAATTCGCACGATTTCCACCGCCCGCGTTCATGCCACAACGGGTGGTTGCGTGGCCCAGCGCAGATCAGGAACTTATCAGCGAGCAGGACATGTTCGTGGAGTACTACCGGTATTACCGCGCCCGGATGATTCGGTACGGAGTTCAGCCGTTCTTCAACGATCGCGAATCGAGAGCTGAACGCGTCGACTTCATCTCGCACGTTGGCGCGACGCATGTGCTCGTGGATCCGGGGAACCACGAAACGATGGCACGCGTCCTCCGCGACTATCCCGATCTGTTCCGTCCCGTCTTCGACGAGGGCGGCTGGGCCATTTACGAGATCGTGCGCGCCCGACTGGGAAACGCTACCGGTTGAGCGCGTGCTGGCCGTCGCCAAAACAGGGGAGGTTGAGCTCCAGGTCGGTTCCGCTCTGGCGCCGCTCGCGATCGACGAAGACGATGATCTGCTGCCCGCCGTCCTGGGGGAACACGCCCGCCTGGCGATAGCGTTTTGACAGGTAGGTCGAGATGGCTGGATACGCCTTCTCGAATTCTGGCTGCTGGTCGCGATCGGCCAGGACGATCGGCACGCTCTGCCGCCGGAGACGTTCGAGCACGGCCGGTTCGTACGTCGCGGTAGGGCGAAAGAGCGGCACGAGGAGCGTTTCTCCCCCTGCGAAGACGCGCCGCGAGAACACGTTGAACTGCGGTGCGTTCCACATCACCAGCAGCCGATCCTGCGGGTCCGTGCATCGATTCAGGTAGGGCACGAGCTCGCTGCCTCCGCCTGCCGGCCATTCGCCTGTCCACGGCCATGTACGCGTCCGCTCGATGATGCCGTGCGCGCGTTCCAGAATGACCGACGAGTCCTCGCGCAGGTCGGCCTCGTCGATCTTTTCGCGCAGAGACGCCATCGACGCGACGGCAATCGCAAGCGTGATTCCGGCAGCGACCGCAAGCACCTTGACCGCCGCACGAGCCGCGGCCGCGCGCGGACGCGCGCTGAAAGTGGCCGCGATTACCCACACGGCCAGAATCGGCGCGGTCCCGAACGCATCAGGAATGCGAACGTCAGTCGGTGAGCGCACCAGTCCGGCGATGGTCGGCATCGCGACCGCCGCCAGCAGGAGAACCTCGGGGCCGCACCGCAGTGGAGGCTGGCAAGACCGATGTCGCACCAGCCAAAGGACAAGCGTCACCGCCGGTAGCAGCCAGACAGTGTAGAAGAGAAGGGTCGTGGAATTAACGGCGCCGAACAGGTTCTCGAGCGGCGGTCCGGGTGCGATGCGATCGAGATTCAGTGCGATGGCGATGCGGCGGAGACCACGTGGCCCGTTCTCGAGCCGGAGCGACGATCGGTCGAAGCCGCCCGTATCCGCCGCATCCGGCAGGCGAACCAGTTGGGAAAGCGCCTCCGTCGCGGGGGGCTCGACGCGATACCGCCATGACTGCCCATCGTCCCGTAACTCAGGGTAGAGGAGCCCGAGGCTGCGTTCGTGTGCGTGCCTGTCATCGTCCGACAGGCCCATCCGCCACCGGACGGCGATGGCCGGCAGGTCGTCGGCTGACCGGGGTTTTGTGAGCATGATCGGTCCCGATTGCACCGGAACGAACCGGGGCAGATTCCAGTCGCCACGTTGCGCCTCGGTACGACTGACTTGCAACCCGGTGCGGAAATACTCCACGAGTCCGACGTTCAGCTGTACGTAGGCCAGGTATGGACTGACGCAAAGCAGGACGAGCCCGGCGTACGCAGCTGCGCGCTGCAGTACGCGCCGCGGGCCCTCTGACCAGTGCGCGATGATCACGGCCGCTCCACCACCGATGGCTGAGTAGACGCCATGGTCGTGGCGAAGCAGGAATGCGAATGCGGTCCACGCTCCCAATGCCGCCAGGCGTTTCCCATTCGGGCGTCGCAGATACGCCCAGCCGATCACGAACAGGATCGGGTAGAGGGTGATCTTCAGATATCCGTACAGACGCGGGAATGCGACGATCTGTGCGAGGGCCGCGAGGAAGCCGAGCGTCTGCGAGCCTGTGAGCCGGGCGGCTGCCCAGCAGGTTACGGCGGCCGCCACACCCAACGAGATGACGGTCAGCATCAGCTCGGCGAAAAGCTCCTGACCGAAGATCGTCTGCGCGGCCGCCGACAGCGCCACCATAAAGGGCGCGCCAACTTCTGTGTAGTCGCGGATCGGCCAGTCACCGAGCAGCACTGCCTGCGCGAGCGACAGGTGCACGTAGTGGTCGTTTGAGAAGGTGCCGTGAGTGATGAACCGAAACAGGAACGCGACAATCCCTGCCAGCATCGGCAAGATGAGCAGCTTGACGCGCAAGCCGGCATCGTAGCGTTCATCACATGGACCGTCAAACCGCGGCCGGACGCATTGACCCGCAGCTTGTAAATGGCGTAGTGTGAACGGGTTGCGGCGCTTTCCGCCCTTCTTCCAGATAAGCCGCTTCGTTAGAAAAGTGAACGTTGAACCTCGCGCGGTCTCGTTCTCGAGCCGCCCTCGTTCGTTGCGGCGACGCACGTGCTGATCGCTCCGGTGAACGTGCTCCGCTCGTTCCTTGATCTCTTCCAATGCGCCCGTGATGACGGCAGGCCGCCAATCTTCGAGGTGACCCGTTGATTCGCCCGGTGTCTCGCCGCGCGCTCGGTCTCGCGATCATCGGCGTGGAGGCTGCTGCTGTCGTCGCTCGGTTTGTCGACGCGCCGGATGGTTTCGCCTGGCCCGTTCGTGTTGTCATCCCGGCGATTTGTATCGGTGTCCTGCCGGGTGCTGCTCTCGCGCTCGCGTCGGTTCCGCGACGGTCATGGGCACTGACGGAGCTGTTCGTCGTCGCGTTCGGGATGAGCGTTGCGCTCGTGCAGCTCGCAGTCATCGCGGCGCTCCTCGGGCATTTCAATGCGGTGACCATGCTTTCCGGGCTGCTGCTGGCGACGACTGCTCTGGCCGTCATCGGCGCCGCGCGTCACCCCCGTGCCGATGCGGTGACGGCAACCGGAGCCGAGCTCGCGTGGTGGACCTCAGTGATCGCCCTCGCGGCGTTTCTCTACCTGCAGGGATCTCCGTATACGTTGGGGGAGGACTATCTCCACATCGGAGTGATCCGGCGGCTTGCCTGGCTACCGCGTCCGGCGCTCGACAACATCTATTTCGCCCCGGGTGTGATCTATACCTACCCGTTCCCCGCGATTCACTACCTGATGGCGCTGATCTCGCGTCTCGGCGACGTTGACGCGATTTTCGTGTATCACAAGCTCCGCCTCTTCTGGGGTCCGATTGCGCTCGCATCGCTGGTTGTCGTTGGACGACGAGTCTTTGGATCGATGACGGTGGGCCTTGCGTGCGGTTTCACCGCCCTCGCGTTTGCGGCAGCTGGAACGTTTGCGTCCGTGCCGTCGCTCATATGGGGTCAGCTCGTCCCGTATTCCCACGCGTCGGATGTGGCCATGGGTACGCTGCTCCCTGTGACGCTCGCCTTTGTCACAACCTTCCTCGACGAGGATCAGGGCCGCGAGGCCCGGTTTTTCTTCATCGGGGCCGCCGGGCTCGTGCTGACGCTGTCGATCGTGCACATTCGCGAGATCGTCCAGCTGATTGTCTACCTCGGGACCTACCTGGTGTACCTCCTGTGGACTCGCGCGGAGCGGAAGTTGCTCGGACGTGCGGCGAAACTCCTGGCCGCCACGGTTGTGATCGCCGGAGCGTTCACGGTGTGGCAGGAAACCGTCGTCACGCACGTCGGCTTCCTCGTGAGCAACGAACGCGCGGAACTGGTCCGGACGCTGCGCTCCTCGTCCGCACTCGAGCTGCTGCAGCCTCCCCTACCGCTGCTCTCGTCCTTCGTTGGCTACTACTGGACGATGTTCTGGGGATGGAATCCGTTTCTGCTCGCGGCCACGGCGTTGGTCGTGATGGCGTTCCGGCGGCAGCGGCTCGTCTGGCTGGTTGGCGCAAGCGTGCTCTCCTACGTGCTGATCATCCGGTTCCCGTTGCTCGGCGCTGCCTATATTTTTGTGACGTACTTCGAAATCCTCTTCACGCCGGTCCGCAACGTGATCTTTTTCCTGCAGCTCATTGCGGGAGCGGCGCTGTTTCTGATCGCCGGTGCGTGCGGACGCAAGGGCGTGTTGCGCGGGGGGCTTCTGGCGGTACTGGTGTGCGTGGCGTTGGGAGCCGCGTGGTACCTGCCGCGCACGTTCCTGGAACAGCATCAGGACGTTCTGCTGGTGCCGGTGATCGCCATGCTCATCTGGGCACTCGTTCGCGGCAGGCAGCCGGCGGTGGCTCCCGTCGTACGGACCGAGACTGTACAGCGCGACAGTACGGGAATACGCTGGCGCGTCATCGGCGCCGCCGCGGCCGCCGCGGCCGTCGCGCTGATCGCGGCGTGGCACCTGACCAGCCGTCCGGCGCCGGTGATCAACGTGCGCTGGGCCAGCGACGTGGGCGGTTCAGAACGGGTGCTGCAGGAGATGCGCTTCACGCTGGTGAAACAGCGGTGGATGGAAGGGACGACCTGGTCGTACGCGCTGCTTGATTCGTCGCCTGACAACGTACGAGCCCTTGTCGAGTCGCCCGCCGTCGCGGACACGCACGAGATCAATCGCGCGGCGTTCACTGTGAACGAGGAGGCGCCGCGCGGCAGCGAGGTCGAATGGGCCGGCAGCCGTCTGCCGGTTCTGGGCTCACCGTTCGGATTCGACGCCGTGCTGATTGCGCTGATTGCCCTCGTGGTGATCTCGTTCGCCCGCAACGGCGCCATGGACTTCTCGCCGATCGCGGAGGCGTTGCCAGGCGCCGCGCCGGCCTCTCCGAGTCCGGCGTTGTTCGGCTGCGTCGTAGTCGCCCTCGCCGCCCTCACGTTTACACCCTCGCTGTCACCGCTGGTTACGCGAGCAGTCAAGCGCCGACCGGTCGATACAGTGACGGCGATCGCATGCGAGGAGAGGCCGTCCCGGAGCGCTCCCTATCTGCCTCCGGGCGTCGATGTCGTCATCAGCAGCCTGCGGTCGTGCCCACCCACGCCCGCGCTGATGCAGTGGGTCGAGGACCACGTGCTGGCGGACGCCGTATTTGCCGTCGACACATGGAACGAGCATCCTCCCTCCGTGTTTTTTCCGCAGCAGTTCGTCGGGTGGTCGGGCATGGAGCGCAATTTCCTCAACCCCGAAGAACTGTTCGCTTCTTACCTCCGCTTCTACAGGCGGGCGCTGGCCGTGCACGGAGCGCAGCCTTTCTTCAACGACAAGGAGACGGATGCCGAGCGCAGGCAGTTTGTCGACGATCTCGGGATCACGCACGTGCTCGTTGACCCCGCATTCCACGATGTCGTTGTCCCCGCGCTGCGTGACAACGCAATGTTCGAGAAGCAATACGACGCGGGTGGGTGGGCCGTCTTCCGCGTCCGGCCTTCATCGTAGACCGACGCGCAGGGCATCAGGCCTGCCGGATCCGCGAAATATGGCAGCTTGAATTGCGGATGAGCTAACATCCGGGGCCCCCATGCCGTCGAGAGATTTTGTTTACATTCTTGGCGTCCCGAATTTTGCCAACTACGAAGCCAGCGCCACTTTGATCCGCGCGCCCCGTGCGGGCGGAAATATCGACTATGTGTGTATCGGTGAAGACCGGCTGACCCGGCTCAAACACACGTATGTGTTTCCGCTGCGTGGGATCGACTATTGCCTGACGGCGTTCGGCCTCGAATCGCTGGAACAGGTCGACTACATCTACACGGACTATGCCCGCCTGCCACGCTGGTTGAACAGCGGTCCCGGTTATCGAAAGCTCGAGCACGATTACCTGAAGCTCAAACTGAATTACCCGCGTGAGCGGATTCGCATTGTCGATCATCACGATGGACATGCCGCGAGCGCGTATCACCCCTCGGGATTCGATGACGCCGCCGTACTCGTCGTCGATGCCCTCGGCTCCGAGCTCATCACCCAGAGCTTGTATCACTGCAAAGGGTCCGAGGTGACACTTCTGGAGCGCGGTCACGATTGGGGAATCGGCCGGCTGTATTCGCTTGTCACCGGCGCTGTCCTTCCATACGGACCGGAAAAAGGTTTCGGCAAGATCATGGGACTAGCCCCGTACGGGCAGATCGAGCCGGGACCGGTTCTCGAGTTTCACGCGAGAGACTCGGGAATGACCACGGACTACAGCGCGTTCTTCACCCGCGCGCCACTCTCGCGCATTGTCGCCCCCGAAGTTCGCCGATGCGAAGACCGTGAGAGGGTTCTGGAACCCTACTTTGCGCGCGCCGCGTACGACGTTCAGCAGGAATGCGAACGGCAGATGATCCGGATGGCCTGCTACGCTTTTGAGAAGACTGGAAGCGCCAATATCTGTCTCGCGGGCGGGGTCGCGCTGAACGGTCTGGCCAACGCCCGCGTTCTACAGCACTCTCCATTCGACAACATCTGGATACAGCCCGGATGTTCCGATACCGGTGTGTCGATGGGGCTCGCCTTGTGGGGCTATTTCCAGGAGCTTGCCACGCCGGAATCATCTCGCGCCGTCGTATCGATGCCCACACCCTACACAGGGCGTCGCTATCCGGATGACGAGATCCGCGATCTGCTCGCGCAGTATGGCGTCCACGCCACGCCGGTGCCTCCCGAAGAAGCCGGGCGCCTGGTCGCCGACGGGAAGATTCTTGGATGGTTCGACGGTGAGTCGGAGTTCGGCCCTCGAGCGCTGGGGCACCGCTCGATCATCGCGGATCCCCGGGATCCGGGCATGAAAGACACACTGAACCATAACGTGAAGTTTCGCGAGGGGTATCGGCCCTACGCGCCCAGCATTCTCGCGGACCACGCGGAGGAGTGGCTGGAACTTGGCTGCCCAAGTCCGTTCATGCTGCTGGTCGTCCCCGTGCGGGAGGAAAAGCGGTCGCGGGTGCCTGCTGTCACGCACGTTGACAACACGACCAGGCCTCACACCGTAACCGCGGAAGCCAACCCCAATTACTGGAGGATGATTCGCGAGTTCCACCGGCTGACCGGAGTTCCGATGGTCCTGAACACGTCGATGAACGTGAACAGGGAACCCATCGTGGAAGCTCCGCTCGATGCGCTCATCTGCGCATTCGGCACCGCGATCGACTTTCTCTACCTGCAAGGCCTTCTCATCGATTGCAAGCGGTACGCGAATCCTGAATTGGTGAAGCGTCTTACTGCACATCGCCAACAGGTGCTCGACGACGAATGGCGCCGCGTCACCACGAAGCACCTGACCGGGTACAACGCGGCCGAACGCGATGTGTACCTGGCGGAGGAAAACAAGATTGCCGACTGGCATCGAGATTACCGGTCCAAGTACGAGCTCGAGCGGAAGATTTCGGAGTGGATTTGTCAGCGGTCTCGTGTCCTCCTCGTCGGGACCAGCGGTCACACGCGTTGTCTCTATCAATATGTCGATCGCTTCGACGAGCTCCACGTCACGGGTCTCGTGTCGATGGACGATCTGCCGGGCGAGTCGGCCGATTTCGATCTGTACCCGACGCTTGGTCTCGACGCCGTGCCGTGGAGTGACGTCGACGCTGTGCTCGTCTCAACCCACGAGTATCAGAAACTGGCGGTCCAACGTGTGCGGGACGTTGCGCCTTCCGGGGTAGAACCGGTCACGATCTACGACGACGCCGGCGACAGCCTGATGTTCGTACTTCCGCAGAAATGGCCGGTCATGAACCCGTTCGAGCATGTGTCGGCGCGGCGGACGGCCCGCGGGACGCAATCAGTTGCGGTGGACTTCGATTTCCGGTCGAGCGCCGGAAAGCTGGCGGAACGATACGCGCTGATTGTCAACTATCACTACTGCCATCCTGAAGGCGGCTTCCCGAAGGGCGCGAACGAAGTGCGTCCGGAGGGTCTCGATCGTCAACTGAAGGTCCTGAAACAGAACTTTGCGTTTACGACGATTGGCGAGTTGCTCAATCCGAAGGCCGATCTCCCTGAAGCCGTTGCGATCATCACCTTCGACGACGGCTTGAAGGACGTTGCCGAGTTCGCCCTGCCTGTCCTTCAGAGATGGGACGTTCCGGCGAACGTCTTCTGTTGCTCGGCTCCGCTGATCGAAAAGCACCTGCTCGACGTCCACAAGACTCACCTGTTGCGGGGACAACTGGGGATGGAGACGTTTCGAAAAGAGTTCATGAGGCTGCTTGGTCGCCATGACCTGAGCAAGATTCCATCGGTCGAGTCGCTGGGTTTCAGCCACCTCTATCCCTACGACGAGAAATCGACCAGGCAATTCAAAGTGCTGCTCAACTATCAGCTGCCGTATCCGATTCTGGACGACGTCCTTGCCGAGATGTTCTGCCAGACATGCGGTTCAGAGGAAGAATTCGCGGAGCGGCTGTACATGTCCGAGGAAGACCTTGTTCGGTGCCAGCTGGCCGGATGTGAGATCGGGATTCACTCGCATCGGCATCGCATCCTGGGCCGCCTTACCGAGGAAGAACAGCGTCTTGAGCTGGAAACGCCGTTGGCGTACTTCAAGAACCGATTTGCCGTCGAGAAGTATCATCTCGCATTTCCCTATGGTGCTACCGGCACATGGAATGACGCCACTCTGCGGGTCGCGAAGTGCCTCGGCTACTCGAGTGGCCTGACGGTCGGGCGTCGAATCGTCAAGCCAGAGGATCTTTCGAATCCGTGGGAGTTGCCGCGATTCGACGTGCGGGACATTTTCGACGCGGACAACAATCTCTACGCGGACAAGCTTCGCGCGCTCTTCACTTCGGATTAGGGCGATTCTCTGGAGTGGTCGGAGGCGCCCAGGGCTCGGATTCGCGCGCCTCCGATGATTGACGCCTGCGCGCAAATGACTTAGCTTTAAACAATTACGGTGACAACAAATACGACAGCTGTGCCTGCCGCGGCACACGCGCCCGTACGCTCCACCTTTCTGCCGTACCACCAGCCGTCAATAGACGCAGACGACGAACAGGCGGTCCTCGAGACGTTGCGATCCGGCTGGATCACGACGGGGCCTCGTACCAAGACGTTCGAGCACACGTTGGCTGAGTACGTTGGCGCTGCCCGGGCGGTTGCGGTGAACTCGTGCACGGCGGCACTCCACCTGGCGCTCGAAGCCGCTGGCGTTGGTTCCGGCGACGAGGTCATCACGTCGCCGATCACATTCGCGTCGACGGCAAACGTCATCGTGCATCGCGGCGCCAGGCCGGTGTTCGCCGACGTTCAACCCGACACGCTGAACATCGACGTCGACCGTCTGGAGGCGGCAATCACGCCGCGTACAAAGGCGGTGATTCCGGTCGATTTCGCGGGCCATCCGGCCGACCTCGATGCGATCATGGCGCTTGCTCGCAACCGCAATCTGGTTGTGATTGAGGACGCCGCGCACTCGATCGGCGCCGAGTACGGCGGGCGGCGCGTGGGCGGCATCGCCGACATGACGGCGTTCTCCTTCTACGCCACGAAGAACATCACGAGCGGGGAGGGGGGCGCGCTGACGACGAACAACATCGAGTGGGCTGAGCGGATCGCCATCATGGCTCTCCACGGCATCAGTCGAGACGCGTGGAAGCGGTACGGCTCCGATGGCTACAAACACTGGGACATCATCTATCCCGGCTACAAGTACAACATGTTCGATCTGCAGGGCGCGTTGGTCCTCTCGCAGCTCGCCAAGATCGATCGCTTCTGGAAGCGGCGCGTGTCGCTCAAGGCGATCCTCGACGCGGGACTGAGCGACATCGCGGAGATCGACAGACCCGGTGAGCGGCCGGGCATCAAACACGCGTACCACCTGTACCCGATCATCGTGCGCACGGAGGCGCTCAACGCCGACCGCGACACGATCATGAACGCGATCCAGGCGGAGAACGTCGGCATCGGCGTCCATTTCCGCGCGGTGCATCTCCACCCGTATTACCAGGAGACGTTCGGTTTCCGCCGGGGCGACTTTCCGAACGCCGAGTACTATTCCGATCGCACGATCTCGCTGCCGCTCTATCCACGCATGTCGGACGCCGATGCGGACGATGTGGTGGCGGCCGTGCGGACGGTCATCGCGCGTTTCCGGCGATAGTAGACTCGCATCCTGACAACCGAAATGAACGCAGTGCAACCGGAAAAAACCTATGGTCTCCGGCGCGGCGCGGAGGAATTCCCGCTGATGCTGGTGATCTCGATCATCTATCCGTGCAACTTTGGCTGCCCGAATTGCCCGTACACGGACGCCAACTCGGAGATCCGGCAGTTCTACCACGAGCACCACGCCGACCTGTTCCCCGTGGATCTGTGGAACAAGCTCGCGGTGGAGTGCGGCGAGCATGGCGCCTGGATGCGGTGCACCGGCGGCGGCGAGCCGATGCTCCACCCGCACATGGTGGACATGATCGAGCTGGCCAAGGCGAAGGGCGCGCGCGTCTGGATGAACACGAACGGCAGCATGTTCGGGCCGACGCCGGCGCTGCGCAGCAAGCTGGAGCGCCTGATCAAGGCCGGCATCGACCTGATCGAGTTTTCGATGGACGCCGGCGACGCCGAGACGTACGCCCAGGTTCGTCCACCACACCGTGGCGGCCCGCCGCGCGATCCGCAGAAATGGTGGCTGAACGCCGTCAACAACGTTCGGGCCGCGCTCGAGCTGCGCAAGCAGTTCACGGCCACGACGCGCATCGTCGTGTCGATCATCCGGCAGCAGCAAATCGAAGGGAAGCTCGACCAGGCGATTGCCTTCTGGTTCAAGGAGGTCGGCGTCGACGAGGTGATCACACGAAAGTTCCTCACCTGGGACGACAACACGCACATTCAGCTCGGCAAGGCCCTCGATCCACATCTGTACCGGTCGATGCCGACGCAGAAAAAGGAGCCCTGCGTGTGGCCGTTCGAGCGCCTCAACGTAGACACGCTGGGACGGATCGCATTGTGCGGCCAGGACATTTCCTTCCGCACGTCAGAGTTCTTCCCGAACGCCAATGACGTGTCGATCAAGGAGATTTGGCAGGGGGAGCGCTTCACCTGGTACCGGCGGATGCACCTCGAAGGACGCGGGGCCGAAGCGTTTCCCTGCCGCGGCTGCTCGGCCTGGTTTGCCGGCATCCGCGACTGGGATCACGGCTGGCTCAAGGTGCTGAAGACGTCTGGTGATCACCTCAAAGACGTCATGAAGAAGGATCTCGGCGTCGACGTCGAGATCTACCAGCCCGACTCGCAACCCTGATGACCGGGCGTGACGACGTACGCCTGGTGCCGCTGGGGCGGGAGCACCTGGCGCGGACACGCGAGTGGACCAACGATTCGGATCTGATGCGGTTGATGGATCGCAGCAGGATCGTCTCGGAGATCGAACACGAAGCCTGGTTCGCCTCGATCGCCACACGAGACGATTGTGAGTACTTCGCCATAGAGCAGGCGGGGGAACCACGCCACGTCGGCAACGTCTGGCTCTGGGCGATTGACGCCCGTCATTGCAAAGCCGAGCTGCGCATTGTCGTCGGCGAGCCCTCGGCGCGCGGCCGCGGCGTCGGCCATCTCGCGATCGATCACCTCTGCCGGCACGCGTTCGACCAGCTCGCCCTTCATCGCATCTACGCGTATGTCCTCGCGATCAATCCCGGCGGGAAGCGCGCTTTCGAGAAGGCGGGCTTCGTCGTCGAGGGGCGGCTCAAGGACGATCGGTCGACCGCCAGCGGCTTCGTCGACAGTTGGCTGCTCGCCCGGGTCGTTCGTTGACCGTATCGAGACAAATGACCTAGAATGAATACGTTACAGCTTCAATGCTTCACCTAATCTACGACGGCC
>Ga0208185_1000041_pt1 | contig 76259 bp, 60 predicted proteins | sample EasRivMeERMLT700_FD_187532 | JGI IMG/M metagenome (GOLD analysis project Ga0208185, IMG submission 187532) | Soil microbial communities from meander-bound floodplain in the East River, Colorado, USA - East River MetaG ERMLT700 (SPAdes) (version 2) | ecosystem: Environmental > Terrestrial > Soil... | reverse complement strand
CTGCGTGGAGCAGGCGATGGCGTCCTCGAATTCATGCACCACGTGCGCGTTGCCAGGTCCATAGACCAGAAGCCGTGACCTCCCCTCGGGGGTCGCCGCGCGGATCACGTGCACGGACTCCGAGCCGCGGACGAACAGCCAGATGGTTTCCACGAGTGCAACCATGAATTTGGTCAGAAAAACTGGGGTGAACGAGCGCCCGAGTGTACCCGAGGGACGATTGCGCGGCAACGGGACCGGTCGCGCGTTAGACGCGCGAAACGCCCAATCCTCAACTTCCAATTCCAAGACGCCTTGGGAGTTTGGGGGTTGGTAGTTGGGAATTGTCTCAGATCCCCGATCCCCGATCCCCGATCCCCTATTGGGTTACAGTAAACGCCCAAAGGGGGATCAGAATGCGTGTCGCTGCTGCTGCGCTCGTGGCGCTGTTTGTCTTCTCGTCCGTCGCTCGCGGCCAGACCAGGTATCCAAGCCTGGAGCAGGAACCGGCCTGCCAGTCGCTGATGCCCGCGGCGGCGGGCGGTCCCCTCCCGCAAAATCCGGACGTCGTCGTCCTGCGGTTCCTCGGGGTGTCGAACTACGAGCTGGCGTATCGCGACAACGTCATCCTGCTCGATGCCGCCATCGACAAGCTGGCGTGGTGGGCGCCGAACAACATCACCACCGAGCAGATGACGAAGCACGTCAACGCCATTTTCATCGGCCACGCGCACGGCGAGCACCTGTGGGACGCGCCGTACATCGGCGAGAAGACGGGCGCGCTCGTGGTCGGCGACGCGATTTCGATGCGCTGGGTTCGCGGAACGGGTCGCGTCGGCGACAAGAAGATGGCCGTGGTGAAAGGACTCGGCGGCGAAAGCTTCAAGTTCAACGGCTTCACGGTTGAAGCGGTCCAGGGCCACCACAATGTCGTCCCCGATGAGTACATGCGCAAGGATCGGGCGGCGGCTGCGGCCATCGCGCTGAAGGGACCGCTGACGCCGCAGGAGCAGGAACACGATCGCCGCCTCGGCGGCATGGTGCCGCTCGGCGCCGACGAGCGCGACAAGCTGATCACCGAAGGGACGATCGCCTACTTCTTCACATTCGACAACGGATTCAAGGCCTTCTACACCGACAGCGCCGGACCGACGACCGAAGCTGAAAAGAAGATCATGCAGGGGAAGACGAACATCGACCTTGGCTTCATCCCCTACTACGGCGGCGAGCTCGCCATCCCGATCTCGATGGAATACATCCGCCTGTTCAAGCCCACCGTGATGCTGCCGACGCATCACGATGGACATCGCAATCGCATGCTCGACATGCCGATGGGGCCGCTCAACCTCGCCATCCGCGAGCAGTTTCCGACATCGAAGGCGATCGCGCCGCTGCTGCGGACCCCGGTCTGCATCAACACTGCGACCAAAGAGCTGTACCTCGGGAATTGATCATGAACAACTCCCAACTCCCAACGTTCAACTCCCAAGTCCCAACTCCCAACTCCCAAGGCGCTCGTTTCGCGACGCTCGGCATGGTGGCGCTTCTCCTTGCCGCACTTGCAGGGCCTTCCCTCTCGGCACAAGGCGCAAAGGCGGCGATGCAGCAGGATCCTGCCTGCCAAAGCCTCACGCCGGTCTCCGCCGGCGGACCGGCGCCGAAGGATCCCGACACCCTCGTCGTCCGCTGGCTCGGATGGACGAACTACGAGCTTGCATATCGCGGTGATGTGTTCCTGCTGGACGCGTACTACGATCGCGGACCCCGCATGCATCCGATTGGCGTGACGCCGAAGGATTTCAAGAAGGCGAACGCGATCTTCATCGGGCACGCGCATTTCGACCACATCTCCGATGCGGCAACCGTCGCCAAGCAGACGGGTGCGCAGGTCGTCGGCGCGTCATTCGCCAGCGAAGTCTTGACGAAGGGCGGCGTGCCGGCGAAGCAGTTCAAGGCGGTCAAGGGTGGCGAGGTGATGCAGTATCCCGGTGTGAACGTGGAGGCCACGCTCGGCCATCACAACGTGATTGCCACGACGGTCCCCGAGGGATTCCTCGAGAAGCAGGCGGCGGCGCTGCAGGTGGCGTCTCTCCAGGAGCCGCTGACGGATGCGGAGAAACAGCAGAACGATGCGATCCGCGCGCGCGGCAGCCGCGATCCAAAAATCGCGACCGACGGGGTGATCAACTACCTCTTCACCTTCGGCAGCAGTTTCCGGCTCCTGTTCGCGGATAGTCCCGGTCCGATCACCGACGCGCAGCGCGCGCTGGCGCAGAAGGCGCCGGCCGTCGACGTTGCGATGTTTCCGTACTACGCGTTCGAGGCAGGCCTTCCGCCGCTCGTGGGCCTGGTGAAGACGTTCAAGCCTTCGACCGTCTTCCTCGGTCAACACGACAGCGAGGGGACGATGAAGTGGGCGTCGAACTACCCCGCGGCGCTGGCGATTCGCGACGCGAATCCGACGACGCGGACGATGGACGTGATCTACCGGACGCCTGTCTGCTTCAATACCGTCTCAAAGGAGATGGTTATCGGCTGGTGAAACGGGCCACGGAGACACAGAGGCACGGAGGTAAGTCATGATGTTTTTCTCCGCGTCTCCGTGCCTCCGTGGCACATCGAAGCGAAGGTCACGAAAATACCTAATGGTTTTCCGTGTGCTTCGCTTTCTTCGTGTTCTTCGTGGTTAAAACGTGACCTTGATTAGCTGACCGCGTCGACGCCCGCTTTCGCGCACTGCCCGTCCTGCGCGCTCGTGCCGCCGGATAATCCGATCGCGCCGACGATCTTCCCGCCCATCACGATCGGCAGCCCGCCGTCGACCGGCACCGCACCCTTGATGCGCAGCACGCGGAGCCCTTCGCCGCCGGCGGCCAGCATGTCATGGAATGCCTTGGTCGGCCGCTTGAACCTCGCGGCCGAGCGCGCTTTGTCCTGGCAGACGACAGTGCTGCCAACCCCCGTGTCGTCCATCTTCTCGAAATAGACCAGGTCCCCCGCCGGATCCACGACGGCCACCGCCATCGTCCAGTTGTTCTTGCGGACTTCCGCCAATGCAGCGGCGGCGACTTTCTTTGCGTTCTCGAGACTGATTGGGGCGCCGTACGACATGTCGATCTCCTAGTGTGCAATCAAACCACGAAGGTTATTACAAACCGACTAGCTACAGCCCGCCTTTGATTGATCGATCGATCAGCTCGATCGGATGGACGATTGTCCAGTCGTATCCGAGCCTCCGTCCGGCGGCGGCAATCTGAAGAATACAGCCCGGGTTGCCGGTCGCGATGACATCCGGCGTCAGCGCGGCAATGTTGCGCGCCTTCCGCTCACCGAGTTGCATCGCCGGTTCCGGCTGCACGAGATTGTAGATGCCAGCGCTGCCGCAGCAGAGCTCCGCTTCGTGCGGGGATAGCAGTTCGATGCCCGGGATGGACGCCAGCAGCGCCCGAGGCTGCGCGCGAATGCCTTGCGCATGCGCAAGGTGACACGCATCGTGGTAGACGACGCGCGCCTTGATTGGATGCCGCTTCGCTCTAGGCTCGCCGATCTCCGTGAGCACCTCGGACACGTCGCGCACACGGGCGCTGAACGCCCGCGCCCGCGACGCCCACGCGGGATCCTCGGCAAACAGCTCGCCGTACTCCTTCATCGACGACCCGCAGCCCGCGGCATTGACGACAATCCGATCGACGCCGGACTTTTCGAAGACCGCGATGTTGTGGCGGGCCAGCTCGCGCGCCTGGTCGATGTTGCCCGCGTGGAGCGCCAGCGCGCCGCAGCAGCCCTGCGCGCCGGGCGCGTCGACATTGCAGCCTTCGGCGGCCAGCACGTCGATCGTCGCTCGATTGACGTCCGCAAAGGCGAGACGCTGCACGCATCCGGTCAACAGGCCTGCGGTGAGGCGCGGCGTGCCGGACGCTGGTGTGTGTTCGGGCGCATTCCCGAACAACGAACGCCACGACGGCTGTGGGGCGACGGCAACGAGCGATCGGATGCGGAGCGGCAGCAGGTTGAAGACTCCGCTTCGCTCGAGGACGCGGAGGACAGGGCCAAAGATGAGCAATGGGGCCATCGCGAATCGAAGCCGGCGCGGGTATGGAAGCAGCGCGAACAGCAGCGAGCGGAACAGCCGCTCACCGAACGGCCGGTCGTAGTGGCGCTCGATCTGGGCGCGCGTGTGTTCGATCAGCGGACCGTACTGAACGCCCGAGGGGCACGCGGTCACGCACGCCATGCAGCCGAGGCACGCATCGAAGTGGCTGACGAAGGTCGAGGACATCTCGGCGCGGCCTTCGAGCCCGGCCTTCATCAGGTACACACGCCCGCGCGGCGTATCCATCTCCTCGCCCCACAGCACATACGTCGGACAGGATGGCAGACAGAAGCCACAGTGGACACACGCGTCGATCAGCCCCCTCGACGGCTGGTCTGCGCCCTGAAACGCGGGCTTCGATGACTCCAAGACTTCAGTCATTCCAGATCTGATCAACCACGAAGTCCACGAAGCTCGCGACCGATCCGCGTAGCAATTCCCAACTTCCAATTCCCAACTTTCCAAGGCGCCTTGGGAGTTGGAGGTTGGGAGTTGGAGGGTTTTGCAGTCACACAGGCCCCCGACCTGCATTCAGGATTCCCTGCGGATCGAGCGCGTGCTTCACCGCCGCGCCAAGAGCCGCGGCATCGCCCAGCGATCCCCACACGTCAATCGTCTGTTTCAGCTCAGTGTTCGCTCGCAGAAGGACCACATGCCTGAACAGATCCGGCCGCGAGCGCATTCGCTCCACCGCTGCGCGCTGTGTCGAGACATCGCCATCGATGCGGAACAGCCCGGACCCGAGCGCCGCGCGACCTGACAGCTCCACGTCCGTTCCGCCTTCGCGCATCTCGCCGACGAACGCGAGCACGCTGCCGAGCGACGCGGGCAGCCACGCGGCCTTGACGACCATCCCCGGCGACTTCCAGAGCGCGCGCCCGTGGTCGCGCCACGCGTCGGACTCGGTGGCCGCGGCTACGACCTCGCATTGTGCGTCGCCGACGAGCCCGCGCGCCTTCTGGACGTGTGCATTCAGCGCGCCCGGCGTCGATTCGAACTTGAGCAACAAGTGGTAGTGTCCGGCTTTAGCCGGACTATACAGGGCGGACGCGTGCACCTCACACGTCGACGCCTCCAGCTGGCTGCTGGTAATCGCGTTGAGGGCCGTGACAAGCCCGGCGGCATTGTCGAAGGTCGCGATCAACGTGCTCGACGCCGCCGGCAGCGGCGTCAGCTTGAACGTTGCGCTGACGATGGCGGCAAGGCTTCCAAACGAGCCGCTGATCAGTTTTCCCAGGTCATACCCCGCAACGTTCTTCACGACGTTGCCGCCCGACTTGATCAGACGGCCATCGGTGAGTGCGAGCCGGATGCCGATCAGCAGGTCGCGAGGCGTGCCGTACCGGTGGCGCAGCGGCCCGCTGTCGTTGGTCGCGATCGCCCCGCCGATTGTGGCGCCCTCGAACGCCGACTCGATCGGCAGCCACTGACCGTGCCGCGCCAGCTCCCTGTTCACATCGTCAATGCGGGCACCGGCCTGCGCGGTTGCCGTGAGATCCGCATGTTCGTGCGCGACCAGCCTGTTGAGCCGCTTCGTGCTGAGGACGATGTCGATCGGCGACGGCGTGCGCCCCCACGCAAGCTTTGTCGCGCCGCCGCGGATGACCACTGACGCGCGCTGCTGCGAGGCTGATGCGAGCGCGGATGCGAGGTCCTCCGCTGATGCCGGCTCGATGACCGTACGGGGTACGACGCCATCGATCGCGTCGCTCGCGGTCCCTTGAACTTCAGGCGGACCTGAAGGTCCGCCTCTACGGGTGTGTGAATCGGTCACTGCCACGGAACAGCGAAATAACTTCCTCGGTGTCTCGGTGTCTCGGCGGTACGTGAAAGTAACAATCGCATCGATCCTGTGGAAACGCTCGCCCAGACCCGCTGCGTCTTGGCGACCCAAGTAAGCTCCATACTTAGAAACGCTCGCCGAGACCGGCCTGCTCAATCGGATGTGCGCGGTAGGGACCGGGCACTTCGCCGCAGAGACGCGGTGCCGGAAACACCTTGCCTGGATTGCAGATCCCCTTTGGATCGAACGCGCGGCGCACGAGCTGCATGACGTCGATATCGTCTGCCGAGAACATGCGCGGCATGTACTCCGCCTTGTCGGCGCCCACACCATGTTCGCCGGTGATCGAACCGCCCGCCTCGACGCAGTACGAGAGGATTTCGGCGCCCACTTCAGCGGCCAGCGCGGACTGCCCCGGGATCTTCTCGTCGTAGCAGATCAGCGGATGAAGGTTGCCGTCACCAGCATGAAACACGTTTCCGATCCGCAGACCGCAGCGCGCCTCGAGCTGGCGGATGCGCTCGAGCACCTCCGGCAGCTTCGTGCGCGGCACCACGCCGTCCTGCACGTAGTAGTTCGGCGTCACGCGCCCCATCGACGCGAACGCGCCTTTCCTGCCCTTCCAGATGCGTGCCCGGTGCGCCTCGTCCTGCGCGACTTCCACCGTGGTCGCGCCGGCGCGGCGGCAGATGGCTTCGACGTCGGTGAACTGCTCGCGGACCTCGGCGACGGGACCATCGAGCTCGACAATCAGGATCGAATCGGCCGGCGGAAAATTCGGGTGCACGGCGGCTTCGACCGCGACGATCGACAGGGAATCCATGATCTCCACGGCGGCCGGGATGATGCCGGCGGCAATGATCTCCGACACCGCCAGCCCCGCTGCGCTGATCGAACCGTAGGCGGCTAGCAGCGTCTGGACGCTTTCGGGGCGGCGCAGGATCCGCACGATCACTTTGGTGACGACCGCGAGTGTGCCTTCAGATCCGATCAACACGCCAAGGAGGTCGGGGCCCGGTGCGTCAGCGATGGCGCTGTCGAGGCGCACGAGGTCGCCATTCGGCAGGACTGCCTCGAGACCAAGCACGTGATGAACGGTAAATCCGTACTTCAGGCAGTGGGCGCCGCCGGAGTTCTCGGCAACGTTGCCGCCGATCGAGCACACCTGCTGGCTCGACGGATCAGGGGCGTAATAAAAACCGTGGGAGGCAACCTGGCGCGTGATCTCCAGGTTCGTGACGCCCGGTTCCACGGCGACCCGTCGATTCGGAATGTCAACGTCGAGCACACGATTGAGGCGCGACAGTCCGATGACGACGCCGCCCGGAATCGGCAGCGCGCCTCCTGACAGGCCGCTTCCGTGGCCGCGGGCCACGAACGGGATCTCATGCTGATGACAGAGACGGACGACCGCCTGCACCTGGTCGGCCGACGAGGGAAGCACCACCACGGCAGGCTTCTGGTGCAGATGCGGCAGGCCGTCGCATTCGTAGGTGAGCAGCTCGAGCGGGTCTGTCAGAACGTCGTGGGATCCGCAGAATCCTCGCAGTTCGGCGACGAACCGTTCATCGACGACATTCACGCAGCGACACCTTCCACGGACTCGAAGACGTCGTAGACGTAATCGTGCGCGCGGAGGGCACGCCGGGCGGTCACCTTGGCGGGGCCGTCGCCGGCGCGCTGGACGCACTCCTCGACGTTCACCTTGCGGCCATCGATCGTCTTGGTGCCGACCAGCTCGGAATAATTCTGGAGAACATCCGCACGAACGGATGCGGATGAGGCCTGTGACACGGGAACCCTCCTCGAGACCTTGGCGAGACGTACCATCGAGACACTGAGACACCGAGGACCACACAAACAATTCTCGGTGCCTCGGTGCTTCGGTGGTTCGGATCGGAACCTAGGATTATATTCGACGTAGAGGCGGACCTTCAGGTCGCTTGCCCGCTCAGCCGCGGACCAGCGCCGGAAGGTCGGTGATGGCGTGCACGACGCGCGCGGCCGGGTAATCAAGCTCCTCCGGCGGTTCCGCTGCCGCACGCTGAATCCAGAATGACGTGAGACCCGCCGAGCCGGCGCCATTGACGTCCCAATTGTTCGACGAGACGAACCCGATCTCGCTCTTCGCGATGTTCAAGTGCGCGGACGCGAGCTCATAGACCCGCGGGCTCGGCTTGAAGACCTTGACCTCGTCCACGCTGATGATCGCATCGAGCAGATCGGCAATCCCGGCGCTCGTCGCCGCCGACTGCAGCATCTTCGGCTCGCCGTTCGAGAGGATCGCAAGTCTCAGCCCCTGCGCCTTGAGCCGCTGAAGCCCCGGTTTCACGTCGGGAAACGAGGCGAGCGTCAGGTACGCATCCATCAGGCGCGTCCGCTTGTCGGCGGTCAGATCGAGCTTGAGACTCTGAGCCGAGTACATGAGACCGTCCTGCGTGATTTGCCAGAAATCCTTGTAGCGGTTCATCAGGCTCCGCAGCACGCTGTATTGAAGCTGCTTGGCGCGCCACATCCCCGCGAGCGCCATGCCGCCGCCTGGAAAGAGCTGATCGCAGAGGGACGTGATCGAAAAAACGTCGAACAGCGTGCCGTACGCGTCGAACACGAGCGCTCCTATTCGGCCGGGATTCGGGATTCGGGACTCGGGTTTCGTGGTCGATGTCTGCATCGCGGATGACCCTCGCGAATTGGAAACGGCAAATCTCGTGTAATTGCGGCCGGCCTCACAATACAATTCGCCGCATTGGGAGACCACATGAAAGCAAGAGTATGGTGTCTCGCGCTGTTTGCGGGGATGGGCGTGGCGTGCCGCGCGCCGTCCCCGGGAAACGCCGAACAGGCGGCCGCAACCGAGACCCGCCCTGGACCATCCCTGTTCCCCGGCATCGGCACGCACCACCACCCGATCATGACGTCCAACGCGGACGCGCAGAAATTCTTTGATCAGGGCGTGTCCCTTGTATTCGCGTTCAACCACGAGGAAGCCGTACGCTCGTTCCAGCGCGCGTCGGAGCTCGATCCTGGTTCTCCGATGCCACTTTGGGGACTCGCGTGGGCACTCGGACCGAACTACAACCTCGACATCGACGACCCGCGCGCGCGGCAGGCGCTCGAGGCGATCGACAAGGCGAAGAGCCTCAGCGCGAACGCGCCGCAGGTTGAGAAGGACTATGTCGCCGCCATGGCGGTGCGCTACGCCGCCGATCTCAAGGCGGATCGCGCCGCGCTGGCCCGGGGGTACTCGCAGGCAATGGGCGAGTTGATGCGCAAGTACCCGGACGATCTCGATGCCGCGACGTTGTACGCCGAGAGCCTGATGAACCTCCATCCATGGAAGCTCTGGACGCTCGACGGCAAGGCGGGAGAAGATACGCCCCGGATCCTCGAAGTCCTCGAATCGGTCCTGCGCCGTGCCCCGAACCACGCCGGCGCCAATCACTACTACATTCACAGCGTGGAGGCATCACGGGCACCGGAACGTGCGCTCCCGAGCGCCGAGCGTCTGAAGACGCTGGCTCCGTCGGCGGGACATCTGGCGCACATGCCCGCACACATCCTGGCGCGAACCGGCGATCACGAGGGGGCGGCCAAGGCGAATCTTGCAGGCGCTGAGGCCGATCGGACCTACCTGAAGAGTGCGCCGCCCGACGCCTACTATGGACTCGCCTACTACTCTCACAACCTGCACTTCCTCTCCGATTCCAACATGATGCGCGGGCGCTTCGCCGACGCACGCCAGTCGGCGGCGGAGCTGGCTGAACGGCTCACGCCGCACGCCAACATGATGCCGATGATCGAGTCGATGGTCGTCACACCGACGTCGGTGCTGCTTCGCTTCGGACGATATGACGACATCTTGAAGGAACCAGCGCCTCCTGCGGACCGGCCCGTCATGACCGCGTGGCGGCATTTCGCGCGCGGTGTGGCGCTCGCACGCAAGGGCCAGGTCGACCAAGCCACGGCCGAGCAGACCCAACTCGTCGCGTCGATCGCACGGGTGCCAGACAGCGCACTGTTTGGCGGCACGGGTCTGGAGAGCGCGAGGAACGTGCTCGACATCGCACGCCTGGTGCTTACAGCGCGCATCGCGGCGGCGCGGGGCACCAACGACGCGGCAACTACGTTCTGGAGACAGGCGGTCGCGGGCGCGGACCGAGTGGCGTACGACGAGCCGCCGGTATGGTTCTATCCGATTCGCGAGTCGCTTGGCGCCGCCCTCCTGCAGTCCGGGCGTCCTGCCGATGCCGAACAGGTGTTTCGAGAAGACCTCACCCGCCATCCGCGCAACGCCCGTTCGCTCTTCGGCCTTCGCGAAAGCCTCATGCAGCAAAACAAAACGTCGGATGCTGCATGGGTGGACAGTCAGTTCAAGGAAGCGTGGAAAGACGCGGATTCAACGCTGACAGTGGAAGACCTGTGACAAGAGGGAGTGAAGCAATGCGCGACAGGCTACTGCGGGCAATTCTCGTGACCTTTGTAGGCTGTCTGTCCGGCCCCGCGTTGGCCTCGGCCGCTCAGACGTGCGACAGCCTTTCGTCGTTAAAGCTCCCTGAGACGACGATCACCGCGGCGACGCTGGTGCCTGCGGGACCGTTCGTGGCGAATCCAGCCGCCCCGGCCGGCGGACGCGGAGGGCCACCGCCGACCGTGCCCGCCTTCTGCCGCGTGCAGCTCACGGTCTCCCCGGCGATCAACATCGAGGTGTGGTTGCCTGCATCCGGCTGGAACGGGAAATTCCAGGGAGTGGGAGGTGGCGGTTACGCGGGTGTCATCGCCTACCCCGCGCTCGCGAACGCGCTCAGAGCCGGGTACGCAACGGCAAGCACCGATACCGGCCACACCGGTAACGATCCCCAGTTCGCAATGGGGCACCGTGAGCTCGTCATCGATTTCGGCTACCGCGCGATTCACGAGATGACCGTCAAGGGAAAGCAACTCGTCGACGCGTTCTACGGTTCGGCGCCGCGGCAGTCGTATTTCGTCGGCTGCTCCACTGGTGGTCGCCAGGGCCTCGCCGAGGCGCAACGCTATCCAGCCGACTACGATGGCATCGTCTCGGGTGCGCCTGCGATTAACTGGCCTCACCTGATGATGGGCGCGCTCTGGAACAGTCATGCGACGCTGAAGGATCCAGAGAGCTACATTCCAGCGTCGAAGCTGCCGGCCATCAACGACGCCGCGGCCGCTGCATGCGACATGACCGATGGCGTGAAGGACGGCCTCATCGCGGACGGGCGCGCCTGCAAGTTCGATCCGACATTAATCGTATGCAAGGAGGGCGATAGCCCGAGCTGCCTCATGCCGAAGCAGGCGGTCGCGCTCAAGAAGATTTACGAAGGCGTGAAATACGCCGACGGCAAGACGATCTATCCGGGTCGCCTTCCGGGTGTCGAGCGGGGATGGGGCAACTTCACCACGGGCCAGGAGCCAGGCCGGGCGATTCTCTACAACTACAGCGGCGGGTACATGAAGTACTTCGTGCTCGGCGATCCGAACTGGGATCCGCTGACATTCGACTTCGCCAAAGACATGGCGAAGGTCGACAGCGATCAGAAGAACCGATCGGCGCTCGAGACGATGAACCCGGATCTGAAAGCGTTTCGCGACCGTGGCGGCAAGCTGATTCTTTACCACGGCTGGGGTGACGACGCGGTGTCGCCGCTGAATACGATCGACTACTACAAGATGGTGGTCGAGAAGACGAGCGGCGGGCCGAAGGCTGCGGATGCATTCGCGTCCGAAGATGCAACGTTCAACAGGGCCGCGGGCAAGACCGGCGAGTTCATGCGCCTGTTCATGGTTCCGGGGATGAATCACTGCGGCGGCGGTCCCGGACCGAACACGTTCGATGCGGTGACCGCGCTTGCGAACTGGGTCGAGAAGAAGCAGCCGCCCGACACGCTCCTCGGGTCGCACATGACCAACGGCGCCGCGGATCTCACGCGTCCGCTCTGTCCCTATCCCATGACCGCGAAGTACTCAGGTTCTGGCAGCGTCACCGACGCGGCGAACTTTAGCTGTAAATAAGAAGGGGATAGGGGATAGGGGATAGGGGATACCGCGACTTCAGCTGTAGATATCCGGCTCACAAGCCACGGAGTTACAGAGACACAGAGAGAAATGTCGTTTTCTCCGTGACTCCGTGTCTCTGTGGCCCGTGATCAGTTGAATCTGACGTACTCGAAGTCAATCGGCTTCGTGTGGATGCCGCGGCGCGGCGGAGCGATCCAGTTCGCGAACTTGCCGGGCTCGACGACGCGACCCTGCATCATCGCCTGGACGAAGGTGTAATCGCCCTCACTCGGCAGCCACTCCTCGCGACGGGCGTTCCATTGCTCCCGGGTCAGCACCTGGCCGTCGGGGCTGACGTGCTGTCCTGCGAAGTTTCCAATCGCGCGGTGAAAGGCCTTGTGGGGCAGCACGAGGCGAAAGCCGACACCCGTCTTCTCGATGACCTTGTTCCACCGATCCACGCCGGCCTGGACCTCGCCAATGTAGTCGTCACGCAGCCGCTCGTTGAGCGCGGACAGCGCGGCCACTTCCTCCTCGACGACACGTCCTCCGGAGACGGCCCCGACCTTGTAGGTTGCGTCCGTGAGCACGTGGTCGTCCGGCACCCGCGTCTCTTCGTAGCGGCCCTTCAGCCCGGTCGAGTAGTAGTTGGCGGCGTTCGACGAGACATCCGACCCGAACAGATCGAGCGTCACGCTGTAGTGGAAGTTGAGATACCGCTGTATGGTCTGCAGATCGATCACACCCAGCGAGCGCACATGGTCGGAGTCGTCGAGCTTGTGCTCCGCCATCACTTCCGCCGTGCGCTGGATGATGCGGCCGACGCCGGTCTCGCCGACGAACATGTGATGCGCTTCCTCGGTCAGCATGAAGCGGCACGTGCGCGCGAGCGGATCGAACCCGGACTCGGCCAGTGATGACAGCTGGAACTTGCCATCGCGGTCGGTGAAGAACGTGAACATGTAGAACGCGAGCCAGTCTGGTGTCGGCTCGTTGAATGCGCCGAGGATGCGCGGGTTGTCCACGTCGCCGGAGCGGCGATCGAGCAGCGCCTCCGCCTCTTCCCGTCCGTCGCGGCCGAAATAACGGTGCAGCAGGTACACCATCGCCCAGAGGTGACGCCCTTCCTCGACGTTCACCTGGTAGATGTTGCGGAGATCGTACAGCGACGGCGCGCACATGCCGAGCATCTTCTGCTGCTCGACCGACGCCGGCTCGGTGTCGCCCTGCGTGACGATGATGCGGCGGAGCATCGAACGATATTCACCGGGTACGTCCTGCCACGCGGGCTGTCCCTTGTTCGCGCCGAAGTTCACCTCGCGTCCCTGGATCGGCGGCGCGACGAAGATGCCCCACCGATATTGCGGCATCTTGACGTAGTCGAACTGCGCCCACCCTTCCGGGTCCACGCTGATCGCCGTGCGGAGGTACACGTCGTAGTTGTGACTCTCGTTGGGTCCCATGTCGTACCACCAGCCCATGTAGGCGGGCTGCCAGTGCTCGAGCGCCCGCTGCAGCACGCGGTCGCGCCCGAGGTCGACGTTGTTCGGAATCTTGTCGTTGTAATCGATGTTGCTCGTCACTGGAACCTCTTAAGGTTGAGGTTCGAAGGTCGAACTTGGAAGTAAGTGCAAACTAGGACTTACTTCGACAGTGACTTCAAAGTTCGCCCTTCGAACTTCGTACTTGCGATGACTCATACCCGCTCCCAGTCGAATTTCGGTTGCGCCCCACTACCATAGACCTTGAGGGCGCCATTCTGGCCGGTGGCGTTCGGCCGGATGAAAATCCAGTTCTGCCAGGCCGAGAGCCGGCCGAACACGCGCGTCGCCTGGTTCTCGGGCAGCCCGAACCGGAGATTGGCTTCCATTCCGGTCAGCGCGTCGGGCGACAACGCCACGCGTGATTCGATTGCCTGCCGCATCTCGTCGTCCCAGTCGAGCGCGTCCGGCGCGTCAGTGACGAGGCCGAGGCGCATGGCGTCCAAAGGCTGCAGCGCAACACCAGTCAGTGCCCGAAGCGCGTCTATCGGCGCGCGATCGTGGTGGAACCGCGCCGCAAGGCGCGACAGGTCGTTGACCATCGGCAGCGCGCCGAAATTCATCGGCGACAGCATCAGTGACGGCGCGGGTTCACCCTCGTCGGTCTGCAGCATGTAGACGCGGTCGGACGCGAACGCGAGCTCCAACAGCGTCCCCGCGAAGCACGAGCCTGGCGTGATGAACGTGAACATCGAGCGCGACGAAACGTCGAGGCGCGCAAACGTGCGGCGCATCATGCCGAGGACTTCGCGAACGAACCAGTGATTCTGGTGATCGAGAATGAATCGATCCATCGCGACAACCGCCTCGGGGTCACCTGTGGCCTTGAACAGCCACAAACCGAGCTCGAGCTCGTTTGTCCGCAAGCTCAGAATCGCATCATCCAGCTCGCGCGCCATCTGAAGGGGCCACCAGCCCGCCCCTGCGGCAACAGCCTGTTCAATCGACAGCGTAGGGCGGGTCCTTCCGCCTTCGCCTTCGGCTTCGGCGAGACTCGCCGTAGCGCGCGAGCGCGGAGGCGGTTCGGACCCGCCGGACTCGGCGCCGTCCGGCCCCCGAACGCTGATCGTCGCGGTGCGCGCCGCCCGATTGAACTCGACATCGACGTACCGGTAGTGCAGACCACCGGAATCGATCGTCCGTTCGAGCGGCGTCAGCGTCACCCCTTGCACAGCTATGGGGCGATCGCTCTGCTCCGCCAGCTCACCCGCCCGCTTCTTCACGGCCTCGCCGAAATCCTGTGTACGAACGACCGCATCGACGAGCCGCCAGTCCTTCGCGCGCTGACCGCGGACACCGTCCGGAGTCGTGCAGAAGATGTCTGCATGATCACGGCGCACCTTCCGCTTGTCGGTGACGCGGGTCAGGCCTCCGGTCCCTGGGAGCACGCCCAGGAGCGGAACTTCCGGAAGGCTGATCGTGGAGGACCGATCGTCGACCAGCATGATCTCGTCACAGGCAAGCGCAAGCTCGTAGCCGCCGCCAGCCGTCGTGCCATTGCACGCCGCGAGAAACTTGAGGCCGGAGTAGCGGCTCGAATCCTCGATCCCGTTACGCGTTTCGTTGGTGAACTTGCAGAAGTTCACCTTCCAGGCGTGACTCGACTGCCCGAGCATGTAGATATTGGCGCCGGAGCAGAACACGCGATTCTTCGCGCTCGTGATGACAACCGAGCGGACCTCGGGATGCTCGAAACGGATGCGCTGCAGGACGTCGTGAAACTCGATGTCGACGCCGAGATCGTATGAGTTGAGCTTGAGGCGATACCCGGGTCGCAGCCCGCCATCCTCGCTGACATCCATTGTCACCGTCGCCACCGGACCGTCGAACGACACGCGCCAGTGTTTATAGCGGCCAGGATCGACCTGATAGTCGACGAACTCGGTTTTGGTCTCGATCAATTCATAGCCTCGGCGGGCGACGCTTGAGCGGCCCTTTCACGCAGTTTATAGCGCTGGACCTTCCCCGTCGCCGTCTTAGGCAGCTCGGCAATGAACTCCACCCAGCGCGGACGCTTATAGTCGGCAAGCCGCACACGAACGAACTGTTGCAGCTCCGCGGCAAGGTCAGGCGTGCCCGCGATTCCCTGGCGGAGGACGATGTAGGCGTACGGCTTCATCAAGCCATCGCGATCGGTGCGTGCGCCGACGCCGCACTCGAGCACGGATGCGTGCTCGATGAGCGTGTTCTCGATTTCGACCGGGCTCACCCAGATGCCACCGACCTTGAGCATGTCGTCGGAGCGGCCGGCGTACCAGTAGTAGCCGTCGGCGTCCAGGTAGTACTTGTCGCCGGTCCGGATCCACCGACCTTCGATCGTTTCCCTCGTCTTCTCGTGCTTGTTCCAATAGCACGCGCACGTGGAGTCCCCGGCGATCAGGAGGTTTCCGATGTCACCGGGCGGCACGGGGCGATTCTCTTCGTCGAGAATCCTCGCCTCGTACCCAGGGACAATCTGCCCGCTCGAGCCCGGACGAATCGCGCCCGGGCGATTCGAGATGAAGATGTGCAGGATCTCAGTCGACCCGATACCGTCGAGAATCTCCACCCCGAACCGCTGCTTGAAACGCTCGAACAACGCAGGCGGCAGCGCTTCGCCGGCCGACACGCCGTAGCGGATGCTCGAGAGATCGAAATCCGCGCCATTACGTTGATGCGCGAGCAGCATTCCGTAGTTGGTCGGAACCGAGTAGAAAAGCGTGGGCCGGTGTTTCTCGATCACCGCGTACACGTTCGCCGCAGCCGGCGGACCGGTCCACAGAATCGTCGTCGCGCCAACGCCAAACGGAAAGTACATCGCATTGCCGAGGCCGTACGCGAAGAAGAGTTTCGCAACGCTGAAACAGCGGTCGTCGGGCGAGATGCCGAGGACCCCTTTCGCGTACAGCTCCGTGCACACGACCATGTCGTGATGCAGGTGCACGCACCCCTTCGGGAAGCCGGTGCTACCCGACGAGTAGAGCCAGAAGGCCGGGTCGTCTTTGCTCGTCGGCTCTGCCTCGAGATCGCTTGACGCGTCCGCCGTCAGCGACGCGAGCGTCCGGAGGCCGTCGACACGGTCCGAGGAGGGTCCATCGCGGCTGACGACGATCTCGCGTACGTGGCGCAGGCGGTCGGGAGGGATCGCCTTGATGTGCGGCAGCAGCTGTTCGCTGACGATGATGACGCGGGCGCGGGAATCGCTGAGGACGTACTCGTAGTCGGCCGGCTTCCAGAGCGTGCTCATGGGGATCGGCACCGCGCCGATCTTCATGGCGCCGAAGAAGCTGTAGATGAAGTCGGGCGTGTCGAGGAGGAGGAGCATCACGCGCTCCTCGAGCCGCACGTCCAACTCCTCGCGCAGCGCGTTTCCGACACGATTGACGCGGTCGAGGACCTGCTGATACGTCACGCGCTCATCGCCGCACTCGATGGCGATCCTCGCGCAGCGCCCTTCGTGGATGTTGCGATCGATAAACCAAGTAGCCGCGTTGAAGGTGTCTGGCAGCGCGGTCAACACGGCCGATATCGTATCGCGGACCCAAAGGGTCCGCGCCGCAACGGTCGGTCACCCAGACAAGCCACAGAGACACAGAGTCACAGAATCACAGAGAAAACGAATTCTTCTCTGTGTCTCTGTGACTCTGTGGCCCGTTACACACCGCGGAAGTGCGGCGGCCGTTTCTCCGTAAAGGCCTCGATGCCTTCGCGTGCGTCATGAGTGGAAAAGAGCGCGACCTGGTTTTCGAGCTCGATGGCGAGCATTTCGTCCAGGGAGGCCTGCGAACCTTGGTACAGCGTCTTCTTTGCCCGCGCGATCGCCAGGGGCGGCTTGTCAGCCAGCCGCGCCGCAAGCGCGCGCGTTTCACTCATCAGCGTGTCGGCCGCCACGATGCGATTGAAGATGCCGAGACGATGCCCTTCCGCGGCATCGATCATCTCGCCGGTGAAGACCAGTTCGAGCGCCTTCCCAAGACCGACCAGACGCGGCAGGAAAAAGGTACCGCCGAGATCAGGGTGCAAGCCGACGCGATTGAACACCTGACCTATTGACGCGCGGTCTGACGCCACGCGGATGTCGCACGCCAGCGCGAGACTCGCGCCGCCTCCAGCAGCCGCGCCATTGACCGCTGCGATGACCGGCTTGGGTGCGGACGCAATCACGGCAATCGCGCTCGCGCCGTTACCCACAAGCTCGCGCGCCTGCGCCCAGTCGTGCGTGTCGATCAGCTGCTTCAAGTACCCCACGTCGGCGCCGGCGCAGAATGCGCGACCCGCGCCGGTGAGGACGATGACGCGGCAGTGGCCATCCAGAGCAGCATCACGGATCGCGTGCCCAAGATCCGCGGCTAGTCGGGCGTCGAACGAGTTCAGCGCATCCGGTCGGTTCAGCGTGATCGTGGTGATGCGCGCGTCGTGTTGGACGAGAAGATCGTTCATGGGGACCTATGATAGGCCCGTGAACGAGTTCGTCTCGATCGACGGCGCGCGGCTCGAGTACGTCTGGCACGGGCCATCACCGGTGTATGCGCCGACGCTCGTTTTTCTTCACGAGGGGCTCGGATCCATCAGCCGGTGGCGCGACTTTCCCGCCGCACTGTGCTCGCGGACCGGATGCGGCGGCCTGGTCTACAACCGCCGGGGCCACGGCAAGTCGGATTCGCTCACGGGTCCGCGCTCCGTGCGCTTCCTGCACGATGAAGCACTGATCGTCCTTCCGCGTCTCCTCCAGATCTTCGAGATTTCGCGTCCGATTCTCGTTGGGCACAGCGACGGCGCGTCAATCGCGCTGATCTACGCCGGCTCTGGGCTCGGCCACCTGCTCGCGCTCGCGCTCGAGGCGCCGCACGTCTTCGTCGAAGACATCAATGTAACGAGCATCGCCGAACTGCGCCAGCGCTATGTGAGCACGGACCTCCGCACGAAGCTCGCGCGCCACCACGGCGGGAACGTCGACACGTTATTTCAGTACTGGACCGACGTCTGGCTGCGGCCCGACTTCCGCGCGTGGAACATCGAGAGCTACCTGCCGAACATAGAGAGTCCGACGCTCATCATCCAGGGCCATGACGACGAGTACGGAACGAAGCGGCAGGTGGAAGCAATCATGTCGGCGCTCGGTGGCCGGTGCGACGCCCTGATGCTGGACGCGTGCCGTCATTCACCGCACATCGATCAGCCGCGGATCGTACTCGACAGGATGGCGGAATTCATTCAGGGGTTAAGAGGCAGGGGTTAGGGGTTAGATCGTGCCAGCTTGAGTCCTGAGGCAGCCCTGTCCCCTAACCCCTATCCCCTATCCCCTTCAGAATGAAACCCGAAACCCCAGTTGCAGCATCCGTGGCTGGAACGCGATGTTCGTGTCCTGCGACGGCTGGCCGTAGCGAACGTTGCTCAGGTTTGTGACGAACGAGTTGTAGTTCTTGTGGTTGAACAGGTTGAACACCTCGAGCATCCCGTCGACGGTCGTCCGGGTCCCGAACTTGACGCGCTTCTGGAGACGCGTGTCCACCCGATGCAGCGACGGACGATTGAAGGACCGCCGCTCCACGAGCTGCAGCGACCCATCCGGATTGATCGCGCGCACGCGGCTGGTGTTTGCCGACCCCACATTGTTCGTACTGCCGGTCCCCAGGAGGTCGAGACCCGACGTCGGCGTCTGCCATCCATTGTCACCGAAGAAATACAAGCCACTGAGCTGGAAGCCGTAACCGATATCCCAGATGCCGTTGAACGTGGCCCGGTTCCGCTGACCAAATGCGGAATTCGCGTCATCGGCCAAGTACCACTCGTCTCGGTAGACCGCATTCAATTGAATCGGCACGTTGCATTGGAACTGTCCGCCGGAGGAGATCGTCCAGACGGAGCTGCACCCCGGAGGCGGTTCGACGTGCTGCCACTGGTACTGGTACGCGAGCAGATACGTCGCCGACGCCTGCCAACGCCTGCTCATGCGCTTGTTCCACGCGAGCTGCAGCCCGTGGTACCGATCCTTGCCCGCCGCCATGTCGAGGTTCACGCTGTCCCACCCGGCGGTTGGCCGCTTCGCGACGTCTGTGAACGGGTAGTTTGATCCAGTCGCGAGGTTGTACGCGAGATTGACGTCGGTCACGATCCGTGGCTTTCGGTTGCCGGTGTAGACCCAATCCGCCTCAAGTGACATGGAGCTGCCGAACTGGCGCTGCACGCCCATTGACGACTGGTAGCTGTGTGCCGTCTCCAGATGTGGATCGGGCAGCTCCCGCGCGCTTCGCCGGATCAGGCCACGGGTGAACATGTCGACCGCCTGGTCATAGGTCGGGATCGGTCCGTTGAACGGTCTCGCCGCGAAGTCGGGACGACCGTCGTACAGCTGCTGCACAGAGATCGTTCCCTGGGTCAGCATCGACCAGAACACGGTGTTCTCGTCCTCGTTGGCGAAATACTTGCCAACACCACCGCGCACGACGGTCTTGTCGTTCAGACGGTATGCGAAACCGGCGCGCGGCCCGAAGTTGTTCTTGTCCGCGCCCGGCCCGGCGGGCACGAACGGCTTGTAGACGATGTCCTCGAGGCTCCCCTTGCCGAGGTCATATCGCAGTCCAAGGTTAAGCGTGAGCCGAGCCGATGCGGCCCAATCATCCTGCATCCAGCCTGCAAGCTCGTGGCGTACCGGATACACGATGAACTGGCCGACGCCGAGGCGATATGACCGGGTGATTGGCGAGAGCGCGGCGAGATTCCACGTCGAGACGTCGTTCCAGACCGGAAATAGCGACTCGATGTTGGCGGGCACGTTGCCGCCCTGCATGTCGTACGTGCCCATGCAGAAGTCGCAGACCGTCACCGACTGCTTGTTGTAGATGTATTCGCCGCCCACCTTCACGTCGTGACGGCCGCCGCGATTGAAGGAGAACGACAGATCGTCTCGCAGCGAGTACGGATCCTGGATCGCATTGACCGGAGAATTTGCGTGCCCTTGGCCGATCGTGTAGCCGCCGCGGAATGTCAGGATCGGCGTCCCGCCCAGCGTGCGAAACGGTGCGTACGGGTGGCCTGGCCATTTCACCACCGGATGCTGATAGAACGAGAACGCCGCATCGCCGCCGCGCACTTCATTCACCACGCGGCTGCTCAGGACCTGTGTGACCGTTGCCAGGATGTTGTTGGTCGCGCGGCCCGTCTCGATCCCGGACGAGGGATGTCGCGTCGCGCCGCCGGAGAAGCGGTTGTCGATCGGGAGGTGATTGATCGCCTTGTTGCCGCGAAGCGACAACCGGGTGCGAGGCGAGAACTGGAAGTCGAGGCGAAGGCTCGCCTTCTTCTCCGTGCGCGTGCTCAGCTGATCGAAGTTGAACATCGGGTACGGGCTCGAATAGCTGAAGGTCGTCGGCTCGCGCTCGTACTCGAAGGTGCCGAAAAAGTGGATGCGGTCCTTCTTGATTGGACCACCGTAGGTCCAGGCCAGCTGCTGGTTCGAGTACGGCAGCACGCGATCCTGGATGAAATCTTTCGCGTTGAACGTCGCGTCACGGAAATAGCCGGAGAACGTGCCCTGCGGCGCGTTGGTCCCGGATTTCGTAATCGCGTTGAGTTGCTGGCCGCTCGAGTGTCCCTGGCTCGCGTCGAAGCGGTTCGAGATGAACTGAAACTCTGCTATCGCCTCCCGGCTATATCGTGGTTGCCCGAAGGCGCCTGAGAACAGCTGCGTGACCTGCTGTCCGTCGATGTTGATCTGGAACTGATAGTCCCTGCCCCCGAGCGTGTCGCTCGAGGAGTTCTGCCGGCTTCCTGGCGCGAGCGTCGCGAGGTCAAGCCAGTTGCGCCCGTTCACTGGCAGGTCCTGCAGCTGCCGCGGATCGATGTTGCCGCCGACCTCCGACTTCGTGGTGTCGATGAGCGGCGCCTCGCCGGTGACGGTCACGGTCTCCTGCAACGTCGAAGGCGCCATCTGAAGATTCACGACCGCCTGCTGGTTCACCAGGAGATCGATCGAGCGGTTCACGGTGCCGAAGCCCGCGAGCTCCAGCGTCAGCCGGTGCAGCCCGGTGCGTACCGGAAGCCGGAACATGCCTCTGTCGTCGGTGACACCGACGAACGTATTGCCGCTCGCCTCGTGCACAGCGGTCACCGTCACTCCGGGCAGCACACCACCGGTGCTGTCGGTAATCGTTCCGCTCACCGCCGCCTCCTGTGCGTGCGCCACCGCGGGCACGCCGATCAACAGCCCGACGACAAAAAGATATGGAAACAGTTTCCGCATGGGGCCTCCCCGGGCCGCGCAGGGACTTTGCGCGCCGTGGATCCTACAATGAAAGGTCTATGTCGTCGCACGCGGGGCTGCGCATCACGCGCTCCCTGCAGCATCGCAACTTCCGTCTCTTCTTTGGCGGGCAGAGCATTTCCCTTGTCGGCACATGGATCACGCGCGTGGCCACGAGCTGGCTCGTCTACCGGCTCACCGGTTCGGAGCTGCTCCTGGGCATTGCCGGCTTCTGCGGACAGATTCCGACGCTCTTCATCACCCCGTTTGCCGGCGTCCTCGTCGATCGGATGGATCGACGCAGGATTCTTCTCCTGACGCAGGTTGCCTCGCTCGTGCAGTCAGCCATCCTGGCCGTCCTGACGTTCACCCACCTCATCACCGTGGCGCAGATCATCTGGCTGCAGGTGATCCAGGGCGTCATCAACTCGTTCGACACGCCCGCCCGCCAAGCGTTCGTCAGCGAGATGGTCGAGGACCGCCGCGACCTGCCGAACGCGATCGCGCTTAACTCGTCGATGGTCAATGGCAGCCGGATCATCGGACCCGCGATCGGGGGATTGCTGATTGCGGGCTTCGGAGAAGGCTGGTGCTTTCTCATCGACGCGATCTCGTACCTGGCGGTCATCGCGTCACTCCTGATGATGCGCATCGAGCCGCGTCACCGCGGGGACGCCACCACCGAGATGCACCTGCTCGACGAGCTCCGCCACGGCTGGAATTACGTCCTGCATTCGGTGCCGATCCGCTCCGCGTTGACACTGGTCGCGATCGTCAGTACGGCCGGCACGCCCTATACCGTGCTCATGCCGGCGATCGCGGCGGTGGAGCTACAGGGCGGGGCGAACACGCTTGGACTGCTCATGACATCAACCGGCGTCGGCGCGCTGGCCGGTGCGCTGTATCTCGCGCAGCGCGAGACGGTCGTGGGCCTCGGCCGCATCATCATGTACGCGACGCTGGTCTTCGGCGCGGGCCTGGTCGCGTTCTCGATGACCACCTCGCTGTGGATCGCATGCGTGGTGCTGGCGATCGCGGGCTGCGGCTTCATGGTGCACCTCGCGGCGACCAACACGATCCTCCAGACGATTGTCGAAGAACGCTTGCGGGGGCGGGTGATGTCCTTCTACACGATGGCGTTCTTCGGAACGGTTCCGATCGGGAGTCTCCTCGGCGGCGTGATCGCCGACCGGTTCGGCGCGCCGATGACCGTCCGGGTCAGCGGGATCGTCTGCGTCATTGGCGGAGCGTGGTTCGCCTATAAACTTCCCGCCATCCGCGCCGTTGTCCGCCCGATCTACCGCGAGCGGGGCATCATCACAGTGCCGGCGGTCGATACGGGAGGAAAAACGCTCTGAGACGATGACTCGCGATTCTCGACTCCCGATCCCCAACTCCCAACTCCCAAGGTGTCCTCACTCCCAATGCCAAGTGTCCCTTCGAAAAACAGTGCGTTGATCGTTGGCGCGGGCATTGGAGGGCTTGCCGCGGCGCTCGCGTTGAGGCGCGCGGGGTGGGATGTTCGTGTCTTCGAGCGGGCCGTGTCGCCGCGCGAGCTCGGCTTTGCGCTGCTCCTCGCGCCCAACGCGATGCATGCGCTCGGAGCGCTCGGCCTGGCCGACGTCGCTCGCCGCGGCGGCGCGATTGCGACCAACGGCGAGATGCGCCGCCCCGACGGCACGGTGCTCCGGCGATTCGACACCGCGGCCGCACGCGCGCTTCTCGACGAGGATGCGGTCTGCATCCTGCGCACGGTCCTGCATGGCGCGCTGCTCGACGCCGTTGGGCTCGATACCGTGGCGCTCGACAGCGCCGTCACCGGGTTCACGTCTTCACACGATGGTGTCGCCTTGACCCTGGCCAACGGCCGAACGGAATCCGGCGATATCCTGGTCGGCGCTGATGGAGTCGGCTCCCTCATTCGCAGGCAGCTCCATCCCGGCGAAGCGGCGCCTCGTCGCAGCGGTCTCATCGCGATTCGTGGTGTCGCACTGGACCAAGTGCATCACCTGGGGAACGCGAGCGGCGCGCAGTACTTCGGCCGCGGCCTCGAGGCCGGGGTGGCGCGCGCAGGCGAACGCGAAGTCTATTGGTACGTGTCCCTCCGCGCGGATCAGCTTGCCCGCCGAAGCCTCGGCGAAGCCGGGTTTCCGATCGACTCCGGAAGCCCAGCGGCGCTGGCCGAACGCTGCGCGTCACGATTCCACGAGGCCTTCCGCGCCATTGTCCGCGCTACTCGCACGGAAGATCTGCGACTGGATGAGCTGTTCGAGCGCGATCCGATCGATGACTGGGGAGAGGGACGCGTGACGCTGCTTGGCGATGCCGCGCATCCGATGCTGCCTCACGCCGGACAGGGCGCCGCGCAGGCGCTGGAGGACGCGGTCTCACTCGGCCACGTGCTGCGCGATACGACCTCGCCAGCCGAGGCATTGAGAAGATACGAGCGCGTTCGTGCCGGGCGGACGCGCTCGGTCGTGGAGCTCGCCCGCCGCAACGCGCGGATGGGGTCCATCAAGAGCGCCGCCGGATGCTGGATGCGTGACCTCGTCATCCGACTCGTTCCGGAGTCCGTCATCTTGAAGTCGCTCGTGGCGCTCGGACGTCCGCCTTCGCCCTAAGGCCCCCGCGCGGCAAGGAAGACGGATCTGCTCGATAGCCTCGCCGGGGAGCTGGCGCGGCCATGTGTCTACAAGCTAGCTGTGAGTCGGCTGCGGCGCGAAGTTCTTCATCCACTCCGCCTGCCGCTGCTGCATTTCCTGCGGCGTGAGATCTTCTTTGTGCGTCGCAATCGTCCAACTGTACCCCTGTGGGTCGGTCAAGGTTCCACAGCGATCGCCCCAGAACTGATCCGCCATCTGCCCCATGGGTCCGTTCGCGACCTTCGCGCCCGCCGCAACTGCGCGGTTGAACAGCACGTCGCAATTCTCTACATAGACCCAGAGCGACGCCGGTGAACCTCCGAACTTCTTTGGACTCTTTCCACCCCCCATCTCGTCGTTCAGCATGATGAGCGAATCGCCAATGCGCACTTCCGCGTGCATGATCTTCCCGTCGGGGCCGACGGCACGCGCCGTTTCTTCCGCACCAAGCGCCTTCTTGTACCAATCAATCGCCTGCGCGGCGTTATCGAGCGTCAGCTGCGGCGTGATCGTGTGGTGCCCGGGGGGAATTGCACTCTTCGCTTTGGCCATCTCTTACCTCCTTCGCGTCAAAACATCAGACTCGCATTGTGGTGCGACGTCGACGCGACGTGCAAGCTGATGAAAAACCGATTGGCTCATCCGGTGGTAAAGTCCAGCAAGTGAACACCGTACACGCAGTCGTCGTCACGGCGTCGGACCGGCCAGGCATGTTGTCGGCGGTCACGAAGGTGCTCGCCGATCACAACGCCAACATCCGGTACGTCGATCTTCACTCGGTCGGCGATCGGGCAGAGATGTACTTCGAATTCTCCCTGGAGCAGCCGCCGCTCCAATTGTTTGCGGAGCTGACGCGTCTCGATGGGGTCGTCGCGTTGGAGGAGATTCCTTCGTTCGCGAAGATTTACGGGAAGCGAATCATCGTCATGGGCGGCGGCGCGCAGGTCGGCCAGGTTGCGCTCGGCGCCATCGCGGAAGCCGACCGGCATAACATCCGCGGCGAACGCATCTCGGTCGACACGATTCCACTGGTGGGCGAGCAGGAGCTCGCAGCCGCGGTCCGCGCCACGGCGCGCCTCCCGCGCGTGAAGCTCCTCGTGCTCGCGGGATCGCTGATGGGCGGCGCGATTTCAGAGGCCGTCGAGGAAGTACGAAAGAACGGCCTGTACGTGATTTCACTCAACATGGCCGGCAGCGTCCCCGATGCGGCCGATCTCGTCGTGAGCGACCCGATCCAAGCCGGAGTCATGGCCGTCATGGCGATTGCCGACACGGCCAAGTTCGATCTCGTCCGGCAACAGAAAAGACGTTACTAACCACGAAGGTGGTTATTTTTTCGCCTCGGCACGAATGTTGTTCAGCATGATGGGCTTAGTGGCGAAATCTTCCAGCTCAATCATGTTGTCCTTCGCGATGATCTTGGTCGCATAGGACATCGTCCCCGACCCCATGCCGTCCGGGCTGATATTCATCTGGATCACGGTTAACGGGTAGTCAAACGTTCTCGGCCGCGTCGTCGCCTCCCAGAATCCGATAGGGCGATCGGTGGCAATCACGATGCTCCGGCCGCCATCAGGCAGCGGCATCTGCTGCGCATAGCGAAGATCGTAGCCAAGCGAGTCAGGCGTTCTGATTCTCCCGACTGGCTTCATTTTCTGCAGCTGCTTCAACAATTCGTCGGGTCCCTTTTGCTGCAACGCCATCACGAGGCGCTCGCGGTCCGACTGCAGTGACCAGCGATCGACCGTAATCTCGACGGTCTGTTGACCTGTGCCGTATTGAGGGCTCAGCGAAACAGCGTTGGCGGTAAACCGCTCGGGCTGGCCAAGCGTCTGCGCCGCAGGAAACGAGCAGACGAACGCAACAAATGCCGCAACCATCAGGAACAGACGTGATGTGAACGTCATTGACCTCTCCCTGACGAGGCTGCGCATTCACAATATGCCCGCACTGGACATTGGGTGCGATGAGCTGACACTGTGTGTCAGTCGGCGAGCCTGGCGATGTACGCACGCTCCTCCGGGCCGAGCCACGGCGGCGTGCCCGCGGCGGCGTTCGCGCGAAGGTGATCGACCCGCGATGTCGCGGGAATCGCGACGTGGCAGCGCGGATCGCTCAAGATCCACTTGAGCAGCGCCTGGGGCCACGACGTGATCGCGAAGGGTGCGAGCGGCGTCAACGCGGACGCTGGGATCGTTTTTCGCAACAGCGATCCTTCCCCGAAAGGGCGCATCACGATCACACCGAGGCCCAGATCGGCGGCCGCCGGCAGGATTGTGGCTTCGACGTCCCGCTGGTGCGGATTGTAGGGAATCTGGACCGCGCCCACACGCCGATCCTCCATTGCGCGCCGCAGCTCGTCGAACGCCGTTGCGCTGTAGTGGGTGAGGCCGATCGCGCGAACCGCGCCTTCCGCCTTCAGGCGCTCCAGCTGATCGAGCCTTTTGCGCCACGCAACCAGGTTGTGCACCTGGTACAGGTCGACTGTCCCGCCGAAGTACTCGAGCGCGCGCGCAACCTGTTCCCCGGCCTCACCGTCGTCGACCGTCCAGACTTTCGTGGCGACGATCGCGCGATCGCGGCGCCCTTCGAGCGTGCTGCCCAGGACACGCTCCGCCACACCGTACATCGGAGACGAATCGAAGAACGTGGCGCCTGTCTCGAATGCCGCGTCGGTCACGAGACGGCGCTCTTCAACGAGCGGACCTCGGACGTCGAATGTCTGCCACGTGCCCATCCCGACAACGGGCACACTCATTTCGGTCTTGCCGAACGCACGCTTTTCCATACTCAATCGAAGTTCAAAGTCTAAGGTTCAAAGTGGAAAGTAGCGGGAAGTGCGCCGTTCACTCATTCACCTCCAGCAGCAGCGGATAGTGATCCGATGCCGTGGCCGCTTCCGGTGTCCTCATGACTGCACATTCGCTGACCTGTTGAACGAACCCACCGGGAACAAACGCGTAGTCCAGCCGCACGTGCGGCTCCGGAGTGGGGAGCGTGTACCCGGTATCGCTTGGATGAAGACGTCGGAATCCATCGACGTACCCTGCGGACAGCACCGTCGCGATCGTCTTCCAGCGGATATGGCCACCGCTCAGCCAGACGAGCGTCCGCAGGCGGTGTGGGAGCCTGCGGATGTCGAGCAGATCGCCAGGCGCGACGGTGTTGAAGTCACCGATCAACACATGGGGGCCTCGCTGATGCGCCGCGATCACGCGAAGGAGTGCCCGCAACTCGAACACCCGCCGCCGCTCCGTCCACGCGGCGTGTACGGCGCTCAAATGCACGCCAAACACGCGCCAAGCCGTCGTCGCTGGCACGATCTCGAGAAACGCGTGGCGTGAGACGCGCGGCTTGTGCCACGCGTGATGCGCAATCGGCGCGCGACTCATGAAGGCCAGCGATTCGCCCGGCCGCGACGCCCATTGCTGCATCCCGGCGGCCTGCGCAACGCGTTCGACGACGTCCGGGCGCGTCGCCTCCTGCAGCACGACGACGTCCGCGGAGGTCGACCGGATCACAGCGGCAAGCGCGGCTTCCCGACCGCCGCCGCCGCGCCGGATGTTGTACGACAGAATGCGAAGCGTCACTCGTCCTGGGGTTTCTCGATGAGGGTGAGGTACGGCTGATCGAGCAGTCCGCCGCGAAACTGGATCACCACGTCGAGCGACGCCTGGATATTGACCGGGCGTTGCGTCATGGCCATCAGAGTCTCACGGAGCGGGATGAGTGAAGGCGCGATATCGGGATCATCTTCCGAGACGGGACGCGAATGCACGCCGGGCACGAAAAATCCCGTCGGTTTGAAGAGCGCGACGGCCTCATGACCGACGAGGGTCAGGTCGAGATCACTGGTGCCCGGGCCGTCTGCGTCGAACGGCGCACCGTCCTTCCATCGCAGACCGGTGACCGCGCTGCCGCGAAGCACGACGGCCGTGCCGTCTGGAATGTCCAGGCGAACGGTGCGGCAGAACTCCTCGAAACGTTCGGGGCTTCCGCCGAACGCGAGTCGGATCACGTTCGACCGTTTCTCCTCTTCGGTGAGCCCTCCCTGCACGCCATTACGCGCTTCGTCGGCCATCAGCGTGGAATTAATACGAGCTTTTGTGTAAGCTCAGGCGCAATGGCTTTCATCATCACCGACCCCTGCATCGGCACCAAAGACCATGCGTGTGTGGATGTATGCCCCGTCGACTGCATCCACCCCCGCAAGGATGAACCCGAGTTCGAAGCGTCGCCCATGCTCTTCATTCATCCCGAAGAGTGCATCGATTGCGGCGCCTGTGTTCCCGCGTGCCCCGTGACCGCGATTTACGACAGTCCTGACGCGACCCCCGCGAACCAGAAGGATCTCGTCGAAGCGAATGCGATCTTCCGCGCCGGGGACGCTGACGCGGTTGCGAAGGCCGAGGCGGTCGTTGCGGCTCATGTCGCCTCGCATCCCGAGCTGATCAGTATTCCTCCGGCCGAGCGGGCCGCGGCGCACCAATAGGCCGACCTGGCCGAAGGCACATACGTTGCTGCATTGGCCCTCATGACCAAGCTCACACGTATGGTGCCCTGGGTCGGTGCAGCGTTCGCGCTCGCGGTCCTCGCTTCCACGATGCGGCGCAAAGGGATCCTGCGCGGTGCGCTGGATGCGGCGCTCGACGTCACACCGGTGCTCGGCGGAGTCAAGATGATCGCGGAAAAAATGCGGGGGCGAGACTTCATCCCTGACAAGGCATCCGTCGCATCCGCGGCACGCTGACGCATCAGCGCGTACGCGTCTTCCGGACGTCGCCCGCTAGGATCGTCCAGGCCATCCAGAATCCACCGGCGGCCGCCGCCAGGAAGAGCAACATCGCAAGCCCTGGATAGCCGAAGATCGTCATGGTCGTCGGCACGCGCATCAGCATGGCCGCGCCGACGATGAGCGCCGCCAGCACGAGGCCGAGGGCGATCCGGTTCGCCACCTTCTGCAACCCTTCGATGATCGATCCCTGATCGATCACTTCGACCTTGAATTTCAAATCATTGGCGACAAGCGAGTCGAGAATCCTGTTGACCCGTCGGGGTAGCCTTTCAGCGAACTCGCGGACCTCGAGCGCCGCCGCGAAGACATTGGACGGCGTGGCGCTCTTGAGCATGCGCCTCCGCATGAGGCTCGTCGCGTTGCGGCGCATCGACGCGGTTGCGTCGAAGTCCGGGTCAAGCACTCGGCCGATCTCGTCGAGGTGCAGCAACGTCTTGCCGAGCAGCGCGAGGTCCGGCGACATTTTCAATCCGTGCCGGCTTCCGCTGCGTGACATTTCCAGCATGACCCGCCCGACGTTCATCTCCCGCATGGTCGCACGATGAAACCGGCCGACGAGGTCGGTAACCTCGCGGCGCATCTCGGCTTCGTCGAAGTCCTCACGCCGCTCGCCGACCGCGATCACGACGTCCGCCGCTTCTTCGCCCCGCCCCTCGCCAATCGCCAGCAGGAGCTTGAACAACTGCTCCTGGAGCGGCGCCGAGAGGCGTCCCACCATCCCAAGATCGATCAGCGCGATGCGACGGTCAGTCGTGAGCAGGACATTTCCGGGATGGGGATCCGCATGAAAGACGCCGTCAAGCAGAATCTGCTGCAGGTATGCCCTGAACAGTTCCTCCGCGAGCGCCCCGCCATCGACTTCTGTCCATTCGACGCGGCTGACCGCGGTGATCTTCGCGCCACCGACGTAGTCCATGGTCAGCACGCGCGCGGTTGAATAGTCGTCGACCGGCAGCGGAATGACGATGTGCTCGAAGTTGCGGAGCTGGTGGGCGATCGTGACCAGATTGCGCGCCTCTTCGCGGTAGTCGAGCTCAGACATCAGCGTGCGCTTGAACTCGTCGAGCAGGCGCGCGGCGTCGATGTGACGATACGCGCCCCCTATCCGATCGATGACGACCGCAATCTCACGCAGAGCGGTTAGATCCTTCTCGACTCGCTCCTCGACGCCTGGACGCTGGACCTTGACTGCCACGACGCGTCCGCCGCGGAGCACGGCGCGGTGGACCTGTCCAAGCGACGCCGCCGCTATCGGCACCTTGTCGAATTCGGCGAACGCGCTCGATATGCGTACGCCCAGCTCGTCGCGGATCGTGCGCTCGACCTCCTCGAACGGGAACGGCTCCACGTGATCCTGCAGCCGCGCGAGTGCATCGAGATACGCGGGTGGAAGGAGATCGGCGCGCGTCGAGAGAATCTGTCCAAGCTTGATGAACGTAGGGCCGAGCGATTCGAGATCTGTGGCGAATGCTTCGGCAGCCGCCGGGTCGGACGCCGCGGCATCCTCGCCCGCCATCGCTTTGGTGACAAACTCCGCGCGGCCGTATTTCGCCACGAACCACGCGAAATCTTTGTAGCGAGTCAGGCGTCCGCTCATGACGGACTCGCGGAGCAACGGACGTGCCCACGCGAGTGACATGCCATTCTTTTCGGTTGAGCTTTGATTGAAGGATCGATCGTCGAAACGCGGTGGTAAGCTCGATTTATGGACGATGACACCCGCAACACCGTGCGCTCGGATCGCCGAGCGAAGTCGCGCAGCGGCCGGCGCGAAGACGATTCGCCGCGGCCGTGGTACATGCGTCGACGCCTCTGGCTGACTGCTGCGTCCATAGTGTTCGTCGGTTGGAAACGGATTCGTCGGATCGTCCGCCCCTCCAGCCGCACCGACGTTGCCGCCTAGCTGGTCCGCATCTTGCGCACGGTGTAGCTGTGTTCTGGAATCAGGCGTGTTCGAGCAAGTCCGCCCGCGACGTGTGTTGGGAACGAATACAGTTCGACCGAGGAGAGTTCTAATGGACTTCGCAGTCCGACACGCACTGGACGGAGAGCGGGGCACCGGTACCGCTCGGCAGTGCCCACAGTGCCGCGAGGACGCGCTGGTTCTCCACCGTCGTCACGTCAGCCCGGCGCATCTAGGTACTCCGCTCGTCACTGAGTTCTACGGATGCGACTGCTGCGACGCCCGATATCAGTACTCGCCCGCTGAAAACCGCTGGCGGCCTATCTATCAGTAGCAAGCTCCAACTCCCAACTTCCAACTCCGAAGGCGACGACTCGTACCTCGAACTCCGAACTTCTAAGACACTTTGGGAAACCGGCTGCCTGCCGCCCTGTCGGCTGTTCACACCTTCATCAGCACTGGTCGCGCTCGACGTCCAGTCGCGCGGGTAATTGCTTCCGCATACAAGCCGACCTGACGGCCGTACTGCATCAGCAGATCGCCTTCCGCACGATCTGTCTTGAAATCGATCACCGTCACCAGGTCGCCAGCCTCGAATGCGAAGTCGACCACGCCTTCCACGAGCACTCCATCGATCACCACGGTCACCGGCGTTTCGCGAAGGCATCGTCCGGCGTCCTGCGCACGCCTCGCATCCCCGAGCAGCGGATGCGCGAGCACTGATCGAACTACGGCGGTCGCCGAGTCGATTTCGGCCTCGGTCGCGTCGACGATGCGGCCCTGTGTACGGACCACCGCTTCGACGGTCACCTCATCCGCGTCGAGCGCTACGGTCGCAAGCGCCGCGTGCACGAGCGTGCCGTACCGCGGACCCACGGGACGGCCAGGCGCAAGATCGAACGCGATGACCTCGACGTTTTCCTGGATACGGGATTCGGGATTCGGGATTCGATCCGTCCGGATCCCGGTTCCCTGATCCCGGATCCCGGCGGCCGCCCACTCAGTCGCCGTTCTCACCTTCAGCGACGGCACCTTGCCCGCTGCGATCGCCCCCTCGCGCTGCTGTCGCCACGTGCGATAGCGCCGCTCTCCTGCGGCCACCGTTTCCGCCGACACGTCCTTCGAGATCAATTCCTGCCGCCTGAGCCCGAAAGGCGGCTCGGCGCCGAGCCGCAGCGCCGACGGATCCCACCAGACAACGTCGTATGAGGCCGCCGGCGTTTCGCCATCGAAGTGATGGAGGCCTGGACATACGGTGCTCGCGCGCGCGGTCTCATCGTCCGGGCGCCAAAGAACCGAGTCTTTGCGGAAGGAGGGACATCCGGGCGCGGCGTGTTGATTGCGAGTTGTCGCAGGCGGCGGATAGATCGCGCTGTTGAGCGCGCCGATCCAGCGATCGTACGGTTCGTCGCCGACAGCCGGCACGACAAGCAGATCGCGCGCGCGGGTGGCGGCGACATACGCGACGCGGATCCCTTCCTCGCGCTCGCGCGCCTGTTCGAGCGGCTGGTGCAGCAGCAGGTCCCGGGGAGACCACCCGCCAATGCGCAGCGCACAGAGTCCGCTCGGCGCGTCGAGGTGGCGTGACGCTTCGGCGGGCGCCAGGTTCGCGGTGATGTCCGCGAGAACGACGACGGGAAACTCGAGCCCCTTGGCCTTGTGGACCGTCATCAGGCGCACGCCGTCGCTGCCTTCCTCGACGATCGGGGCTTCCGCCGCCTGGCTCTGCTCGGCTGCTTCACGCAGGTCGTCGACAAATCCGCGGAACGAGATGCCGCCGGACAGATCGTATTGACGCGCGAGCTCTGCGACATGAAGCACGTTGGCAAGGACCTGCTCTCCCGCACGGCGCAGCGCGAAACCAACATGGGCGCGCGTCTCGTCGAGCACCCTCGTAATCGTGTCGGCAACGGGCACGCGGTTTCGGCCATTGTGGAGCCGCGCCAGCAGCCGCAGCGCGTCTCCCACGGGCGTGAGGTGATCCGGCAGCGCGTCGGGAACTTTGAACGGATTGAACGAACGGCCGAAGCGGTGGTGATAGTCGAGGAGATCCTCGTCGCCAATCGCAAACAGCGCACCGCGCAGGGTTGCGAACACCGACAGCTCATCATCCGGCCACTCGATCGCGGCAAGCGCCGCACGCAGCGTCTCGATCTCCTCGCGGTTGTGAAACGCGCGGCCGCCGACGAGCAGATGCTTGATCCCCCGGGCTTCGAGCGCGTCGAGGTAGGCGCGCGTCATGTCCGTGGTGTAGCTGACGAAGCGCCGGAAAAGAATGCAGACGTGACGCGCCTCGACCTTCACCGCGACCGCGTCACTGCCGCGGCGCTCGGTGACCGTCCATCCGCTCTCGTGGATGAGCCAGTCAACAAAGGCGCCAACCGCGTCGGGGAGCGAATGCTCGATTGCCACGCCGGACAGATTGCGCTTGCCGTATGGACGCGGCACCGGAAGCGCAACCACCGAGGGTTGCGCGCTCGCCGGTCGATACGGCGTCATTGCCACGTAGCCTGCCTGGAGCGTTTGCGGATCCTGACGCATCACGTTCCCGAATGCGGCGTTCACGACTGATTGGATGTTGGGCACGCTGCGGAAGCTCGTCGTGAGCGGGATCCTGATGGCTCCCTGCCCGACAAGCTGCTTGCACACGGCCTGATAAATACCAACGTCTGCGCGGCGGAAACGGTAGATGGACTGCTTCGGATCGCCGACGACGAACAGCTTGCCTGGCACGGGACGGACGTGCGTCCAGTCACGTTCGCGCCAGTCGTCTGCGGCCAGGAGCATCAGGATCTCGGCCTGGAGCGGGTCGGTGTCCTGGAACTCATCGATGAAGATGCGCTGAAATCGCGCCTGGAAATCGCGACGCACCTCGTCGACGTCGCGCACGAGGTCCCGCGCGCGCAACAACAGATCGAGGAAGTCGAGCGCGCCGGTGCGCATCTTCAGCTCTTGATATCGCTCGATGCTGCCGCGCAACTCATCGCGCAGCAGCGCCGCAAGATCCGCATCCGCGTCCATCGCGAAGCCGTCAAGCGCATTCAGCAGCGACTGGTGCGCGGCGTGCACGTCCGCCCGCGCAACGCCCTTGCCGAAGGTCGAGCCGTAGCCTTTCCGCGCGCGGCGGAAATCACGATCCCGACGCAGATCGACCAGTACGGCTTCGGCCGTGTCGTAGTCACCGGAGGCGATCAGCGCGCGGAGGTCCTCGCTGGCGCGGCGTGCCGGAGCGGTATCCAGAAACAGCGCGTCGCTCGTCTTGGACGGTTGTGCGGTCAGCCCGGCACACGCGTGGACCTGTGGCGCGATCGCGTCAACCGCGCGATCGCGATCGAACGGGGGACGTGACCAGGGCGCGGGAAAGTCGCGCCACTCCGCAAGGTCCCAACCGGCGCGGCGGATGCGCTCGACCGGGCCGTCTTCATCGGGATCGCCCGTCGCCGTTGGACGGCTCGTGCGGCGAAGAGATCGCCGCACGCCTTCGGGCGCTTCCCGCAGCACCTCCTGAAACCACGCGTTGAACGCTTCCTCGTAACAACGTCGCGCCTGTCCCTCGGTCAATACCGTGAACAGCGGATCGATACCGGCTTCGACCGGCCGCTCGCGAAGAAGATCGGCGCAAAAACCGTGAATCGTGCTGAGGTGTGCCTCTTCGAGATTCTTGAGGGCATTCTCCAGCCGCTGGCGGGCAACCGAGTCACGTTCGGCCGCGTGCCTGGCGCGCTCGAGCTCCTCGCGCAGCCGCAGCTTCAGCTCACCCGCCGCCTTTTCGGTAAATGTCACGGCGACGATGGTTGTGACGTCAGCCTTCCCTTCGACAATGACGCGCAGGATGCGCTTCACCAACTCAGTTGTCTTGCCGGTGCCGGCAGCCGCTTCAACGACAAGGGTATCGTCGAGCGCGGTTTCGATCTGACGCCTGGCGTGATGGTCGGCAAGTGGCCCGATCGCGCTCATGGGCGGCTCCGCAGCTCGGTGAGATCGCTCAGTCGCTCCTTCGGCTTCCGACCGACCCGCTCTTCCTCGTTCGGTCCGCAGACCGGACGGAAGTCGCACCACACGCACGCGCCTTCGGCGGGCGCCGCCGCGAGATTGCCGCGCTCGATGGCACGATCCACGATCTCCAGCGCCTCGATTCCCATCCGGCGCGATGCGACGTCGAGCTTCACGGGCTGTTCTTTGTAGCCGCCGGCAGCCGTGCAGAAGGACAGGCGCGATTCGACGACCCTCTTCCCCGTCACCTGTTCCATGACAAGCGAATAGAGCACCGGCTGCAGGACGGCGCCTCCCCCGATCACGAGCGGTGGTCTGGTGCGATCCTTCCCCGTCTTATGATCCGTGACTCGGAGCGATCCATCCTGGCTGTGCTCTTCGACCAGATCAATCGAGCCGCGGAGGGTAAAGCGGTTGTCGATGGTGACGGCGTCGCGGACGCTGCGCGGATCGCGTTCTTCGTCGATGAGCAAACCGAATGAGAACTCGAAGAAACGGGGCACCCAGCCTTCCACGCCGGAGGAGACACTGCGCGCCCACCCTCGAAGGTCGCGAGCGATCGCGCCAACCTCTTCCCGCCAGACGCGCTCGATTGCAGGGACGAGCTGTTCTCGATATTCGTCCGCCACTTTCGCCATGACCTCGTCCAACACGATGAGGGCTGATTCGACGGACGCGCGCGTCACGGGCAGCGCGCCACGATCTTCCAGCTCGCGGAAAAAGCTCGCCTGCATGCGATGGACGAGACTTCCCTTCGTCAACGGATCCAGGCGCTGCAGTGGATGTGGCTGCTCTGCGGGCTGGAGTCGGTAGATCGCACCGAGAAGAAACTGATAGGGGCACGCCGCAAACCGTTGAAGGGCCGACAACGAGTACGGACGCGCGCCGAGACGGTGCGATGCAAGCGCGTCGCGCGTTCGTTCGTTGACGCGCGTGAGGCCATCGAAATGCGACCAGGTCTTCTCCGCGCGCGCCCATCGATCCGTGACCGATCGCCGGAGCGCGGGATTCTGCTTCAGGATGTACTGGGCATGTCCGCGGACGGTGGCGGGGTCACCAGCATCGAGCAGCGTTCGCAGCACCGAGAGGTCATGCTCCTGATCGTCGATCGCTCGATCGGGATCGGCGGGCGCCGGCCAGGCGAGACTCGGATCGCCCGCTTCCGCGGCACCTCTCGCCAGCGTTTCATGATCGGGAATGCGGCCGGTCGCGCCACGGAGCACATCGAGCGCGTAGAACGACGGCACACGGGCGCGCCCTTCCGCGATTTCGAGACGCGGGTACGACACATACAGCCGTTCGCTCGCCGCGCCTACTGCGAGATGCAGCAACAGCCGCTCTCGTCGTCCGCGCTCTGCGCGGGTGGGAAGCGGTGTGCGGCGCAGACCCTCGGCGTTGCGGCGCGGATCCTGTGGGTCCGCGTTCAGTTGTTCTCGTGCGCCATCGAGCAGCAGCGGGTCCTGCCGCAGCTTTTGCGGAAACATGCGCTCGGCAAGGCCCGGGAGGAACACGACTCTGAATGCGCGGCCGCGAGCGTGTCCCGGACTCGTCACGAGCACGCGTCCGTAGCGGCGCGGCGGCGGTTCGCTCTCCACGAGTCGCAGCCGCTCCGACAGCACGCTTCGGACTTCGGCCAGTGCCACAGGGCCGACCGTCGCCATTGGCCGCAGGTCGGCAAGGATGCGCATGACGTACGTGGGCGTGTTCAGGACCCGTGGCGCCAGCGCTTCCAGCGCGCGCAGCCAGACGCCCCACGTCGCTGACTGCGGCCACGCGGCCATCTGCGTGATCAACGGGAGCGCAAACGCCCGGAGCTCCGAGAGGCGCGCCAGGTCGCGCTCGATCCCGAGGGCACGCGCCGACTCCGGATCGTCGCGCCGCACTTCTTCAAGCTGTCTGGTGAATTGCGCGGCCAAGCCATCGAGCCTCCTCGCCCATCGCGCGGGATCGCCGCCGACGACCGATGCGTCGACAATCAGCCGCTCCCACCGGCGCGGCGCCGGCAGCGATCGCGCCTCGCCCGCAGGTTCGTCCGGAATCGCATCGGTTCGGAAGCCGGCAAAGACCTCGTTCGTCGGGGTCAGACTCGGGTGATGGCCATCACCCGGGTCTGACCCCAGAACCGGGATTTGACCCAGCGACAGGTATTCGGCGAATCGACGGGCCGATAGTCCTTCCACCGCGCACGCCAGGAGGGCGAGAAACGCGCGGCCGGCTGGATGTGGCCGCCGCGTCCCGCGATCGAACCAGGCTGGAATGTCCGCTCGGTGCAGCGCGTGCTCGAACAGGCCGTGATAGTGGTGGGGGGTGCGCACGAGAATCGCGATGTCGTCGAACGGCACGCCGCGGCGGGCTTCCTCGAGAATCCGGCGAGCAATTTCGACCGCCTCGCGTCCTTCACCTGGCGCGGAGAAGAAACGCAACGTCGCATCCTCGTCGCGCTCCGGCGGCGTTTCGTCGCTGAAGAGGCACGCGCGCAGCTGCTCCAGACCGGAAGACGAGGGCTCCGAGATGCATTCCACGATGCCGCCCGCCCGTTCGAGGACGTTGCGCGCATTGCGATCGTGGGAGGGAACCGTGCAGAGAATCGCGCCAGCGACGCCGCAAAGCGCGCAGACGAACTGCACTTCCGCCGGAGAGTCGAGGGCCACGTCGAGCAGCAGCAGCGGCGCACGAAGCTCGGCGAGGTCTGCGACAGCCGCGGCAGCAATCGAGAACAGACGCGCGCGATCCGCGGACGCCGCTTCGACAAACTCTTCGTCCACTCGAGCGAGGAGCAGCATGAGATCCGCTCCGGCGTCTCCGGCGTGTCGAACCGCCTCCAGCGTAATGCCAGCCACACGCAACTCGCCGAGCGTCTGCGCGAGCGCGCGCGGAAAACCTGGCGTCGCGGCCACACGCGCCAGGTAAGTGAGCGCGCCGCCACGGGACGCGTCAAACGCCGCACGCGCGGCCACCGCTTCGGCGCCAAGCGGCGTCGCCGCGGCAATCCCCTGTCCGGCAAGCCGCGCAACCGCGACGCGAGCGGCGATCTGCGTCAGGCTGTAGCGTGCGAGGCCGATCGTCGCACCGCGCTCGACAGCAATCCGCCGTGCGAGATCATCGGCCGCGCCACGCGTGGCGCCGACGATCGTGATCGGCTGGTCAGCGGGGAATTGTCTGAGAAAGGATGCGGCGGCCTCGAGACGCGCGGCGGCGGATGCCGCCTCGACGATGCGGAACGATGTTTCATGCCGCGCTTCGTCAGCGCGGCGAGTTGATGCGTTCATCGACAAGCCTGCCCCGGGCGCCATGCCGGGAATCCGGGAACGGCAACACCACGTCGCCGTGCAGAAGGAAACCTATCACAGAACCTGAACCTGAACGACGCCGTTCACGCGAACCTGAACGACGATATCGTTCACGCTTCTATGTTCTCGCTGCTCGGTTCGTGTTCAAGTTCGGTTCCACGTTCCCGGTTCCTTGTTCCGGGTTCGCCGGCCCGAACATCGAACCGCGAAGCGCGAAAATCGAACCCGAACCTGAACACGAACCGAGAAGGGAGAACGAAGAAGAGTGAACCTCCGTTGGCCTGAAATCCCCCTTGACCCATCGCGTCAGCGGAGGGAGACTCTGCCCCATGCGCAACAACACCCTCATCGTGATCGGCGTGATCGGCGTGTTTGGTCTGGGCGGGGCCGTGACGCACAGTCAGCAGGCGGGGCGAAATGGAGCGGCGGCTGCCCAGCCCCCGGCCCAGGGAAGAGGAGCGGCGCCGCCGGTGCCGGACTTGCCTGTCGGCAAGACCGCCTTTTGGACCAGCGACGATATCCAGGCGCGGTGGAAGGACAACGAGGCCAACAAGCGCATCAACTCGCGGCTGTTCAACGGCCCTACGAACATCAGCGCGAACGTCCGGATCGTGTTGCCCGGCGATCCTCCGGTGACGCATGAGACCACGGCCGACCTCTGGATCGTGACCGAGGGAACGGCGATAGCCAGGACTGACGGCCAGATCGTCGACAGCAACGGCACCAAATCAGTTCGGAACGGTGTTCAACGTCCGGTGAGTCCGGGCGACATCCTGTATGTTCCGCCTGGCGTGCCCCACCACTTCACGGACATGAAGGGCTTCAGGGCATGGCTGATGCGCTTCGACACGGTCGGATTGGTCCGGACGCAGCCGGCACCAGCGGCTGCCGCGCCAGCAGGGCGAGGTGCAGCGGCTGCCGAACCCGCGGGAAGAGGAGGACGAGGAGGAGCCGCTGCGGCGCCACCGGTGCCGGACTTGCCGGCCGACAAGACACTCTTCTGGAAGAGCGCGGACATTCAGGCCCGATGGAAAGACAACGAGGTCAACAAGCGCATCAATTCCCGGCTGTACAACGGACCGGCGAACATCAGCATGAACGTCCGAATTGTGTTGGATGGCGACCCACCCGCGACGCACGAGGACACGGCCGATCTCTGGCTGGTGACAGAAGGAACGGCGACGGCGCGGACCGACGGCGAGATCGTTCAGGCGAACGGTAAGGGCACGATTCGGAACGGCGTCCAACGTCCGGTTCACCCAGGCGATCTTCTTTACGTGCCGCCGGGTGTGCCTCACCATTTCACAGACATGAAGGGTTTCAGAGCTTTCCTGATCCGTTACGACGTGGTTGGGTGGAGGCAGAGTCAGCCCGCAGGCCAATGAGTTAGCAGCTCTCGTTCACGCTTCTGGGTTCTCGCTTCTGGGTTCGTGTTCAAGTTCGGTGCTGCGTTCGAGGTTCTTAGTTCCGGGTTCGAAGGAGGGCGCGTGGAGCGCGAACACCGCACCGCGAAGCGCGAACTTCGAACCGAAGCTGAACACGAACGGAGAAGCAAGAACAGAGAAGCGTGAACGACGCTACGGCTCGAAGCGCCTGCCTTGCTTGCACAACCAAGCTTCGAGCCGTTTGGTACAGTCGCAGCTACAGCACGCCCATGACTCTGTGCCGTTCTCGTCGCGGCACTGGCTCCGCGCGTGCGCGTCCTTGATGCTGTCGAACTGAAAAAATTCCTCCCAGTACGGCCGCTCTTCCTGCAGCGGCGTCGCGCAGAAGCACGTTTCAACCCATTTCACGCGCCCATCAGCCAGCTCGCGCGCCTGCGACATGTCGCGCTGGTATTCGTCGCCCGCGACGGAGCCATCGCCAAGAGAACCGTCCTCGATCGCGTGTCTCAACGCGTCACGCTGACCAGACTTGACTCGCGCAGTAACCAGATATCTCATCGGGGATTCGGGATTAGGGATTCGAGATTCGACATCGTTGGGATTTCTTGGGATTTGGATCTTGGGATTTGGGATTTGGGATTTTCTTAAGGAGCCAGCCGCTCACGTCGCCATTCGCCGTCGTCCAGCTTGACGTAGCGCAATCGATCGTGGAGCCGACTGACCCGCCCCTGCCAGAACTCGAATTCGTCGGGGACGACGCGGTAGCCGCCCCACCAGTCCGGCCGCGGAACGGGGCCGTCACCGTACGTCCGTTTCGCGCGCTCAAATGCCTCTTCGAGCGCATCACGGCTCTCGATTCTTTCGCTCTGGCGCGACGCGTAGACGCTCAACCGGCTGTCGGGTGGACGCGTCTCGAAGTAGGCGTCAGAGTCCGCGGGGCTGACACGCTCGACCGCGCCATCGATCCGCACCTGGCGCTCGAGCGACCCCCAGTAGAAGAGCAGGCTCGCCCGTCCTGTGGCTTCCATCTCATTCGCCTTGCGGCTCTGGTAGTTCGTGTAGAAGACGAACCCGCGGTCGTCCATCGCCTTGAGCAGGACCGTTCGCACCGACGGTCGCCCGCCCGGCGTGGCAGTTGCGAGCGCCATGGCAGTCGGGTCGGCTTCGATATCGCGCACATGTTCGAACCACACGGAGAACTGGCGCATCGGATTGGGATCCGAATGCGCTTCGCTCAAAGGCTCACCGAGATATTCGCGTCGAATGTCGGCAAGAGACATGAGTTTCTACGAATTGGTGACGACCTGCAGCTCGCCGTTGTCCACGATGATTCGCGCGGTGCCGCCTTCCGCGAGCGCACCGAAAAGCATCGCTTCCGACAGCGGCTTCTTCACCTTGCGCTCGATGAGCCGTGCCATCGGCCTCGCGCCAAATGCCCGATCGAACCCCGAGGCGGCAAGCCACGCGCGCGCCAGCAGATCGAGCTCGATCGTCACGCCCCTGGCGGCCACCAGCGCACGCAGTTCGTCGATCTGCTTGTCGACCACGCGCTCGATCTCCGCCGGCCCAAGCGCGTTGAAGTGCACGATTGCGTCGAGCCGGTTTCGGAATTCCGGGGAGAACATCTTTTCCAGCGCGCCGCGCGACGAGACGCCCTGTCCGCCCGTCTCGCCGAATCCGAGGCGGCGATCGGAGAGATCCCGTGCGCCGGCGTTGGTCGTCATGATCAGGATCACGTGACGGAAGTCCGCCTTGCGGCCGTGCGAGTCGGTGAGCGTCGCATGGTCCATGACCTGGAGCAGGATGCTGACCATGTCCGGGTGCGCCTTCTCGACCTCGTCCAGCAGCAGCACCGCGTGCGGTGACTTGCGGATCGCGTCGATCAGCAGCCCGCCCTCCTCGAACCCGATGTACCCCGGCGGCGCGCCAATCAGCCGCGAGACGGCATGCTTCTCCATGTACTCGGACATGTCGTAGCGGAGGAAGTCGATCCCCAGAATGCGCGCAAGCTGGCGCGCAAGCTCGGTCTTGCCGACGCCTGTCGGTCCGGCGAACAGGAAGTTTCCGATCGGCTTCTCGGGCGACCGCAATCCCGATCGTGACAGCTTGATCGCGGACGCGACCTCGTCAATCGCGCTTTCCTGCCCGAAGATGACCAGCTTCAGGTGCTTGTCGAGCGTCGCGAGCGCCGCGCGATCGTCGCTCGACACCGCCTGCACGGGGACACGCGCCATCCGCGCGACGATCCTTTCGATCTGCGCGGGCCCAATCGCGGCGACACGCTGATCGGCAGGCAGGAGCTTCTGCGACGCCCCTGCTTCGTCCAGGACGTCGATGGCTTTGTCCGGCAGGTGCAGGTCCTTCAAGTGCTTCGCCGAGAGCGTCACGGCCGCAGCGAGCGCTTCGTCCGTGTAGCGCACGCCGTGATGCGCTTCGTACGGAGGCCGCAGGCCCTTGAGGATCTCGAGCGCCTCTTCCTCCGATGGCTCCAGCACGTCAATCTTCTGAAAGCGGCGCGACAAGGCGCGATCGCGATCGAACGACTGTTTCACATCGTTGAAGGTCGTCGAGCCGATGCAGCGCAGCGTGCCGTTGGCAAGCGCGGGCTTCAGCAGGTTGCCGGCGTCCATCGCACCGCCTGACGCGGCGCCGGCGCCAACGAGCGAATGGATCTCGTCGATGAACAGGATGGCGTTCGGCTCCTTCTCCAGACGATCGAGCACCTGTTTCACGCGCTCCTCGAAGTCGCCGCGATAGCGGGTCCCGGCGATCAGCGCTCCGAGGTCGAGGGCAAAGACCTTCGAGTCGCGAAGCACGTCCGGCACCTGACCCTGCTGGATGCGCAGCGCGAGCCCTTCCGCGAGCGCCGTCTTTCCGACGCCCGGTTCACCGACCAGCAGCGGGTTGTTCTTCCGGCGGCGGCACAGGACCTGGATCATGCGCTCCAGTTCGAGCTCGCGGCCGATCAACGGATCGATCTGCCCCGCGGCAGCGCGCGCGACCAGATCGGTGGCGTACGCTTCGAGCGGATCGGTCGACGGCGGCCCGGCGGGGCCAGCCTCGCCCGGTTGGGGCACCGTCTGGCCTCGGCCGCCGTGCGAGATCACCCGCAGGAGCGTCAGTCGATCGAGCCCCTGGCTTTGCAGGAAGAACGCGGCGTGACTTTCCTGCTCCTGCAGCATGAAAACGAGCAGGCTTCCGCTATCAACCTGCTTTGCGCTCGACACCGCCGCGTGCACGACGGCCTGTTGAACGACGCGATCAAATCCGACGGACGGCTCAGGCTCGACCGAACCGGGCGCTGGAACCGGCGTGAACGCTTTTGCCAGCACGTCGTCGACCTGCTTGCGAAGCGCATCGAGGTTGACGCCGCACGTCGCCAGCAGCCCCCGCGCCTGCGGTTCGTCGGTGAGCGCGCGCAGCAGATGCTCGAGGCCGACGGTGTCGTGCCGCCGGTCGCTCGCCAGGCGGAAGGCGCGCTGAATGGTTTCGAGGGTTTCGGGCGCAAAGGGAACTGGAGGCTTGCTCATATGGCTATGACTCTTTGCCCTCGGGTTCAGGTTCCATCGTCACCAGTAGCGGGAACTCGTGTTCTTCAGCGAGCTGCTTCGTGGCCTTGACCTTGGTTTCGGCAATATCGTGGGTGTAGATGCCGGCGAGCCCCATCCCGGACTGGTGGACGCTCATCATGATCGTGAACGCCTCGCCGCGCGGCTTGTTGAAGATCGTCTCGAGAATCCAGACGACGAAATCCTGGGTGGTGTAGTCGTCATTGTGCAGGAGCACGCGCCACAGGCGCGGACGCTGGAGCTTCTGCTCCTGGCGCGGTTCGGTGACGGTGGATTCCTTCGAAAACGGCTCACTCATTCCTTACTGGACACTTCCATTCTACTCAGAGGTCCCGCATCAGATCGTCCTCGATCACCCAGGGCAAAGGCACAGGCGGCAGCGCAATCCCGCGCTCGAGGCGCCGCAGAAAATCTGCGCGCGGAACCTCACGTGCGCCGAGCGAGGCAAGGTGTTCCGTCGACATCTGGCAGTCGATCAGCTCGAACTGCCATCGGTCCAGTTGGCGCGCGAGCCAGGACACCGCGACTTTGGACGCATTGCTCCGGCGGGTAAACATCGACTCCCCGTAGAAAATCCGGCCGACAGCCACCCCGTAAAGGCCTCCCGCGAGCTGGCCGTCGGCCCAGGCTTCCACCGAGTGCGCATGGCCGAGCTCGGCCATGCGCGTGTACGCCCGCATCATGTCAGCGGTGATCCAGGTGCCGTCCTGCTTGTCCCTCGGGCCGGCGCAGCCTTCCATCACGCTCTGGAACGCCCGATCGAACGTGACGGTGAACTCCTGGGACCGGATCGTGCGACGGAGCGATCTGGACAGGTGCAGCTCGCCCGGAAGGAGCACCATGCGCGGATCAGGGCTCCACCACAGCACCGGATCCTCGTCGTTGAACCACGGGAAGATCCCGCGCGCGTACGCATCGAGCAGCCGCGCAGGCGAAAGATCCCCGCCAGCCGCCAGCAACCCGTTCGGCTCGACGAGCGCCTGTTCGACAGGAGGAAACGGATCTCGGAGACCCAGCCACGGAATCACTCACGCTGCTCCATCTATGAATCTATGATCGATGATCTAAACCACGAAGACACGAGGCCAACTATTTCTTCGTGTATTTCGCGCCCTTCGTAGTGATTCGTTGACAGCGATCCCAAATTTCAGATCGGCAACGTCCAGATGGTGACGCGGTTTGCCCCCTCGCCCACTGGTTATCTGCACATCGGCCACGTCGTCAACGCGATCTACGTGTGGCGCACGGCGCGCGAGGCGGGCGGGCGGGTGCTGCTGCGCATCGAAGATCACGATCGCGTCAGATGCCGACCCGAATACGAAGTGGCGATCCTCGAGGATCTCGAGTGGCTTGGGTTCGAGCCGGATGAGGGGGTGCGGCCATTGCTGCGGCAAAGCGACCGCGCACATCTCTACGAAGAGGCGCTCGTCCGGCTTCGGACGACGCATCACGTGTACGCATGCGATTGCTCGCGAAAGCAGATCGGGGGCGAACGGTATGACGGCCGTTGCCGAGAGCGGCGACTTGCGGACGAACATGGACGCGGCGTCCGCGTACGTATCGAGCCGGGATCTGAAATTTTCGAAGATCTGCTGCTTGGTGCGATCGAGCAAACTCCGGCCGATCAGTGCGGCGACCTCCTTCTTCGCGACAGGAACGGACAGTGGACGTACCAATTCGCGGCGACTGTCGACGACATGCTCCAAGGGGTTACTCACATCATCCGGGGCGCGGACCTCCTCAGCTCAACCGCGCGTCAGCTTCGACTCGCCCGCATGCTTGGTCGCAGGGATACTCCTCTTTATCTTCATCACCCGCTCGTCTTGAAGCCGAACGGAGAAAAACTCAGCAAGAGTGCCGCGGATACTGGAGTGCGAGAGTTACGTCGGGCGGGAATGAGCGCCGCGGATGTAATCGCCCTGGCGACCGAGAGGGCAGGTCTCAGTAAATAGCTGCTTTACACGCGTCTCATGTACTCGCCGCGAGGTGTGTGCACGAGGAAGCCTTCGTTTGTGAGCGTTCGCAATACCCAGGCACATGCAGGCTCCGGCAGGCCGAACAGACGCTTCGCCTGGTTCAACGTCACGCGCAAAGACGGCATCTCCTCGAATTCGCTGCGGATCCGATTGAGCGTCGCCTGCCAGACGAGGTCGGGCAGGCGATACGGACTTCGCCGGCGCCAGTTGTGATCGAACACGTCAAAAACCTTACAAAGCTTCTACTGCCATTCGCGTTTATTTCGTCCTCTTCCCGACGCGAATACGGTCGACGACCTGCGTGACGCCCTCCGCTTCGCCCGCCAGCGTGAGAGCTCGTTGCTTCGCAGCTCTGGTCGGCACGGTGCCTTCGAGCAGAATGACGCCGTTCTTGGCTGTCACCTGAATGTCGGCGCCCTTCACCAGGCCGTCGGACGAGAGCTTCGTCTGTAGGCGCGTCGTCATCGCCGTGTCGTCGACCTTGGCTGCCGCCGGCGGTTGCGCGACCGCGCTGGGGGCAGCGGTCAAAGCCGGCGATGGTGCCGCCTCGCTCTGCTCGGTCACCACGGTCAGGCTATCTTCAACGCGCTGCACGCCTTCGGCCGAACGCGCCAGCAGGAGCGCCTGAGCGCGTTCGTCGTCGCTGCCGACTTCGCCATGCAGCGTCACGATCCCGTTGCTGGACGTGACATCGATCCGCCGGCCCTTGATCTTGTCGTCGAGGAAGTACTTCGCCTGAATGCCAGAGGTGATTCGCGCGTCATCTGTGCGTGGCGTGCTCTCCGGCACCGCTCTTCCTGTCGTGGCGACGGCACCCCCCGTAGCCGCATTCGCCGGGTCCGCCACCGCAACAGGTGCCGCGACCATCACGAAGAGCTGGTCGACAACCTGTTTCACGCCGTCGGTGTTCTGGGCGATCGCCACCGCGAGCGAGCGCATGGGCTCGTTCTGGACGCGCCCCTTCAGCGTCACGACACCATCGCGCGAGGACACATTGATGTCGGTCGCCTTGATCTCACGGTCGGCGACGAACTTCGATTGAATCTTCGTGGTGAGCCACCCGTCGGCGAGCTCATCGCCAGCCTTTGCTGCGATCTTCTTCGTCTCGCCCTTGATGTCGGACGCGACGTCTTTGGCCGTCTTGTTCGCATCGGCCTTCGTTCCCGCCCCCTCACAACCGGCCAGGGCGACGGCAAACGCCATCACGCAACACAAGAGCTGAGGTGCTTTCATGGACTCCTCCACCACCTTCGGGCGTGCAAAATGAACGCCTGTGGCCACAGCACAGCCGTACACGCTGGTCTGTGCCTTGCTGAACAAAAGCCAGTGGAGAGTCCTATGGCAGACCGTCAGTTGCACGAAGATGAGTCCGATCCCAGCCGCCGTGAGCTCGACCAGCTCAATTTCGATCATCATCGCGAAGAACGTCATCGCCGGACGGGAAGGTCTGGGGCGAACCACGAGCGGGGCTCCAGCGACGACCGCGCGCACGGATCCGGCGATTATGGATGGCGCGGCGACGGCAGCTCGTGGGGCTTCTCGAGCGGAAGCCAGGAGTTCGACCGCCAGGGACACGGCGGCGGGTACGGCGAGGCACGTTATGGCGGGCGCGAGTGGATCGGGACTGAAACGTGGCGGGTTCCCGGACCATTTGCGGGGCGTGGCCCCCGCGGTTACCAGCGCTCCGACGATCGCATCCGCGAGGAGTTGAACGATCGGCTGACTGCGCACGGTTTCATCGACGCGACAGACATCGAGTGCAGCGTGCACAACGGCGAAGTGACGCTCAACGGATTCGTCGACAGCCCGGACTCGAAGCGCGCCGCCGAAATTGTGGCGGAGGGGATCCAGGGCGTGCTGCACGACGTGCGCAACAATCTCCGAATCCGTTCGCCCGAGAACGCGGAAGGCGTCGGCCCCCCGAACACGGTGCGACCCACCAATCGTCGGTCTCGCGCCAGAACGTCCGCGCATGCAACTGACGCCGGACGGTCGCGCTCGCGGACGAAGTAGCGCGCGTCGATTGACAGGCGGCTGAATTACCATATCCACGTGAAGTTGTTTCGCGTCGGCACGCTATTCGTTGCGCTGATGATGTCCGCTGACGCCTTCGCGCAGGGGGCTCCGCGGCCCATAGGAGATGCCGGGCGCGCCGGATGGAATGCCATCCGAGACGGCCGCAACGACGAGGCTGCTGCCGCCTTTGCGGCTGCGATCGAGACCGAGCCGCGCGATCCCTCGCTGCATCTGGGTGCGGGACTCGCGGCGCAGCTGCTCGGAGATACGAACAAGGCTCGCGAATCGCTGGCACAGGCGCTGACCCTCGCGCCCAACTTCACCGCGGCGTCCCTGTTGCTAGGAGATCTGCTGTATCGCCAGAGCGACCTTCAGGGCGCGATCGCCATCTTTGAAGCGGCGGTGAAGCACGCACCGAACGACAAGACGCTTGTCGAGCGACTTGCGCGCCTGCGTCAGGAACCATCGCCGGAAAGGGGCTTCTTCCAGTCGCAGAGCGCCCATTTCGTCGTGCTCTTCGAAGGACCCGCGGACGACGAATTGGCGCGCCGCGCCGTGGAGCTGCTGGAGTCGGCGTACTGGCGCGTCGGCACGGCGCTCTATACGTTCCCGGACCGCGTCATTACCGTCGTTCTCTACACCGAGCAGCAGTTCCGCGACACCACGCGATCCCCGTCGTGGGCGGCCGCCGCGTACGACGGCCGGATCCGCATTCCGATGCGAGGCGCGCTCGACCAGGCGCCCAGCGAGCTCGAGCGGGTCCTCACCCACGAGCTGACTCACGTAATAATTCGTGCAATCGCGCCGCGAGCTGTGCCGATGTGGCTCAATGAGGGGCTCGCGGTAATGTTCGAGCCGGACGGTTCTCGGTGGGCGCAAAATACGCTCGAGGCGTCGAGCGCACGCATCCCGCTCGACGACCTGACGCACAGCTTCGATACACTATCGGGCAACCAGGCGCGCACCGCGTACGCCGAGAGCGCCGATGCCGCCCGCCGGCTGTTCGACCGGGTCGGCGGTGCCGGTGTCGTCGCGCTTCTTCAGGACATCGCGCGCGGCGTCCCGCTCACCGAGGCGTTCGAGCGACGCCTGCTCACGCCGTACTCGACGTTTGTCGGGAGCCTCGACCCTACCCGTTGACAGGTTCTGAGATAGAATCGTAGCCCGTTTACGCCGATCGGCGTTTTCCACGAGGCATACTTGGCAGTCCGTTTGTTCATTGGGAACCTCCCGTACGGCGCGTCCGAAGCGGATCTCCGCGCGCACTTCGCGACCGTCGCAGAGCCGTCCCACATCGTCATGCCGGTCGATCGCGAGACCGGACGTCCCCGCGGCTTTGCATTCGTTGAATTCGCCGAGCGCGAGGTGGCGGAGCGGGTGATCGACAAGTTCAACGCGCAGCCGTTCATGGGCCGCAACCTCGCGGTCAGCGAAGCGCGCGCCCGTGAGGATCGCCCGCCGGGTTCGCGACCGCCGAGCTCCGGCTTCGGCGGGCCCCGGCCAGGGGGCGGCGGTGGGTTCGGTGGTCCTCGTCCTGGCGGTGGAGGCTTCGGCGGGCCGAGGCCTGGCGGCGGCGGCTTTGGCGGAGGCGGCTTTGGAGGCGGCGGGGCACCGGGGGGCCCCGGCGGCCGCGATCGATCCGCGAACTTCGGTCCGCCCGCACCCCCCAAGCGGCTCCGCGGCGGCAAGAAAACTTCGCAGCAGGAACACAAGCCCAAAGGCCCGATCAAGGAGCGATCCGACGGTCGAATTTACGCCGTCGACGACCTGGAGGACGGCGAGACGCTGGATTTCGACGACATCGCCACGAAGGCCAAGGAAGACAAGGACGCCGCCGACGCCGCCGAGGCGCTCGAGACAGACGCGAAGATCGATCAGGACGCGACCGACGACGACGAATAGCGCCGGTAGTTCATCCAGTCGATCGCGAAGTTGACGATCAACTTCCGGAAGAGAAGGGCTCTCCCTTCTCCCGTAAAACGAACCGAAACCGGCAGCCACAGAGTCTCGTTGATCGGCTGCCGTCTCACCATCACGGTCGATCCCTCGCCCAGCCGCGCAAGCAGCCCGTAGCCGAACGAGATGTCGTCAATGGCGGTCGCCTCGACCTTCGAGATCTCCTGCGCCTCTTCATCGATCCAGATCAACCCCTTGAACGAGCGCGCAATCCGTCCCTCGCGCGTGCGCGGCTTCGCGTCAGGTCGTGGCGTGAACGTGACGACGACCATCTGCCGGCCGTCGATGATGTCGCGATGATCGATCGTCAGCTCTATCGTCGACGCCACGTCATCGACAAGCGACCTGCCCCTGGGCATGCGGCGTTCGATCCGCTCAACAGACGCATTCGTGACCGGTTTTCCATCCCTCTCCAGGAGCCGCCGGTTGAAGCCAGAGCCATCTGCCAAGGGCGTGACCTCGTACACGCGTGTTCCGCCGGTACCGAGTCGACCGAATGGATTGAGGTTTAGGTCAGTGCGGCGCTCGGTGTAGGCGAACTGTCTCTGCGTGTCCTGGGACCGGACGAGGTTCTGGCGCACGGCTTCGAAGAACGGCCGTTGGTCGGGAAGCGGCCGCACCTCCGGCGCCGCCGCGCCCTGGAACAGCAGTGCGGTGGCGACGATGCGCGTCCAGGTCATACCTTGAGGAGGCGCTCGGCCGCGCGTTCGAGTGTTTCGTCGCGTTTCGCGAAGCAGAATCTGAGGATTGGACCCGGGTCGACGCCGTACAAGAACGACGAGGGCGGGATTGACGCAACACCGTGTTCGGTCAGCAAGCGCATCGCGAAGTCGGCATCTCGTTCGGACGTGATCGCCGAGTAATCGGCCATTTGAAAGAACGTCCCCTGGCACGGCAACGGCCGGAAACGCGAGCCCGCGATGAGCGACAGGAACAGGTCACGCTTGCGCTGGTAAAACGCCCCGACGCTCCGGCACTCGGGGTCCTTCGTGATGAACTCCGCGTAGGCGAGTTGAATGGCGCCATTGACCGCGAACGTAACCCATTGGTGGATGCTCTGAACCTCAGCACTGAGCGCCCGGGGTGCTGCCGCCCAGCCAACCTTCCATCCGGTCGTATGGAAGGTCTTGCCGAATGAGCCGATCACAACCGCCCGGTCGGCGATCGCGGGGTAACGCGAGAGACTTTCATGGCTTGCGCCGTCGAAGACGATGTGCTCGTACGCTTCGTCCGAGACGACCACCGCATCAGTCTGCTCGAGTACACGTGACAACTCGCGGATATCCTCGCTGCCGAGAATCATGCCGGTCGGGTTGTGCGGTGAGTTGATCACGATGACCCGAGTGCGCGGTGTAATGACGCGGCGCACCATGTCCCAGTCGATGCGGTAGTCGGGAGGCCTGAGCGTGACAAAGACCGGCATCCCGCCACTCAGTTGAATGGCCGGCACGTACGAGTCGTACGCCGGCTGAAACAGCAGGACTTCATCACCTGGATGGACCAGCGCCGTGAGCGTCGCAAACAACGCCTCTGTCGCGCCCGACGTCACCGTGACTTCAGTGCCCGGGTCGTACCGCCGTCCGTATAGCCGATCGATCTTGAAAGCGAGCGCCTCGCGCAGCGCGGGGACGCCGGGCATCGGGGCGTACTGGTTGTGCCCCTCGCGCATGTACCGAGCGACGGTCTCGACCAACTCGGGGGCGCAATCGAAGTCGGGGAAGCCCTGCGACAGATTGATGGCGTTGTGCTCGAGGGCGAGCCTGGACATGGTGGCGAAGATGCTGACGCCTGTGCTCGGCAGCTTTGAGCGAAGAGGGGTGTGGGAATTCAGCATCTCAAGACGGAACCACCAAGAACACGAAGAATTATTTCTTACTGTACCAGTTGATGCGGCTTGAGTGACACGAGGGGGTACTTGAGGCGAAGTTCAACCACGCGTTCGATGTAGCCCTCTTTCGGGATCTCGCCGCGGCGCAGCCGATCCCTCAGACGCCGCAGCTCGTAGCGGTACAAGTCACTCACGAACTCGTGCACAAGCTCCGGCGACGTCGTCGGGCGCGGCCGGATGCCATGCTTCTCGAGCTCGTCCAGGACCCTCCCCCAGTATCGATACTCCATCGTCTTGAGTAGTGTCTGGCTTTAGACGGACGGGGCGAAACAACAAACCCGCGAGCGCCTGAGCGCCCGCGGGCCTGAACCCTCAACCCTGAACCTCGAACCGCCGATGCCCGGGATCGGGGATCCCGGATCCCGGATCCCCGATCCCGGATCAGTATCGGTAGTGACCCGGCTTGTACGGTCCGTTCTGCGGCACACCGATGTACTCAGCCTGTTCCGGTGTGAGCCTGGTCAGCTTGACGCCCAGGTGATCGAGATGGAGCCGCGCGACTTCCTCGTCCAGCGTCTTCGGCAGCATCGTCACCGTCCTGCCGTATTTCTCGGCGTTGGCGTGCAGTTCGAGCTGCGCGAGGACCTGATTGGTGAATGACGCCGACATCACGAAGCTGGGATGGCCGGTCGCGCAGCCAAGGTTGAGAAGCCGCCCTTCCGCCAGCACCAACACGCTGTGACCGTCGGCAAAGCGCCATTCGTCGTACTGCGGTTTGATGTTGATCCGCTGGATCCCCTTCGCCTTCTTGAGCCCGGCCATGTCGATCTCGTTGTCGAAGTGGCCGATGTTGCCGACGATCGCCTTGTCCTTCATCCGCTGCATGTGCTCGACGGTGATGATGTTCAGGTTTCCCGTCGCTGTGATGAAGATCTCGACGGTTTCGATGACATCATCGAGCGTGTTGACCTCGAAGCCCTCCATTGCGGCCTGCAGCGCGCAGATCGGATCGATCTCGGTCACGATCACGCGGCAGCCCTGGCCGCGCAGTGCCTGCGCGCAGCCTTTCCCCACTTCTCCGTACCCCAGGACGAGGGCCACTTTTCCGCCGAGCATGACGTCCGTCGCACGCGCCAGACCGTCGGGAAGCGAGTGGCGGCAGCCGTAGATGTTGTCGAACTTGCTCTTGGTGACCGAGTCGTTGACGTTGATGGCAGGGAACAGCAGCGTGCCTGCCTCCATCATCTGGTAGAGGCGGTGGACACCCGTCGTCGTCTCCTCACTGACGCCGCGGATGCCGGCGGCGATCTTCGACCAGCGCCCGGGGTTCACCGTCAGCTCTCTCGAGATCGTTTGAAGGATGACGCCCCATTCCTCGGGCTCCTTCTCCGGATTGAAGGCGGGCACGGCTCCGGCCTTCTCGAACTCTGCCGCCTTGTGCACGAAGAGCGTCGCGTCGCCGCCATCATCGACGATCAGCGTCGGGCCGCCGCTGTCGGGCCACACGAGCGCCTCCACGGTGCACCACCAGTACTCGTCGAGCGACTCGCCCTTCCAGGCGAACACCGGAGTGCCCCTCGGCGCGTCAACGGTGCCACCGGTCTCGGGGCGACCGACGACAACCGCGGCGGCCGCATGATCCTGCGTCGAGAAAATATTGCAGGACACCCAGCGGACATCGGCACCCAGCTCGGTGAGCGTTTCGATCAGCACCGCGGTCTGGATCGTCATGTGGAGGCTGCCCATGATGCGGGCGCCCGCCAGCGGCCGCTTGCCCGCATAGCGCGAGCGCAGGGCCATCAAGCCGGGCATCTCGTGCTCGGCGAGGCGGATCTCCTTGCGTCCCCAGTCCGCGAGGTTCAGGTCGGCGACCTTGTACGGAGGACGGGCGGATTTGGCGGCCGCCTCGAACGCATGCATCTTCTCGAATAGAACCGTAGCCATTTATCTGTCTCCTCGTGTTGCGATTGCAGCGAACAGCGCGGGGCCCTTTGCATCCGAATCGACCGGCAGCGGCCGCACCCGCGCATCCTCGAATCCTGCTGCGGTCAGGAACTTTACGACCTGCTTCTCTGAAAACCCGAGCCACACGTGGCCCATCTGCTGCTGATATTCCTCGTGATGATGTGGCAGCATGTCGACGACAATCACCCTCGCGCCCGGCCGGCAGACGCGCGCAACCTCGGCGAGTGTCCGCGCGGGGTCGGGCGAATAGTGCAGTACCAGCGACAGGAACGCCGCATCGAGCTCGCGGTCCTTGATGGGCAGCGCCTCGAGCTCGCCCTGACGAACGTCGACGTTGGGTTGATCGGCGAATCGCTTCCGCGCGGCATCGAGCATGTCGATCGAGCCATCCACGGCGATGACGCGGCGGACGTACGGCGCCACCGTCGCCGCGAGCTGCCCCGTACCACACCCGAGATCGCCGACGGTGAGCGTGGGATCGATCAAGCCAAGCACCGCCCAAAGGTAGAACGTGTCTCCGAAGAGATCCTCGCGAAGGCGGTCCCACTTCCCCGCCGCGGTGGCGAAGAATTCCTGCGATTTGACGCGTCGGCGATCGAGCACGCCGCGGAGTCGCCGCTCGTCGTGCGCGGCTGCGGTCGTTGATGCCACCTGTTCCCGAATGAGCGGCCAGAGCCGGCTGGCAGCCGAGTCGAGGTCATCGAGCGGCATCGTGTAGAAGCGGCTCGTCGCGTCGCGCCGCGACGCGACCCAACCGTCGTCCCCCAGCGTCTTGAGGTGACGACTGACGCTGGACTGAGGCATCTGCAGCACAGAGCAGAGCTCAGAGACCGTCAACTCGTGTTTTTCGAGCATGAGCAGCATGCGGCAGCGCGTCGTATCCGACAGCGCGGACATGTGCTCGAGGATGGCCACCATATATCCGTTAATCCGGATACATGATATCACACCTTCTGTGCAGGGGTCTGACTCGCGTTACGGGTGCCACCCGAGTCAGGCGTCACGCGAGTCTGATATTAAAGACGACTAAAAGCGGTGTGTATACAACAACTTAGACGATGCGCGGCGATCGAGGGAGGCGAACCGACGCTGCAGCGGGTCGTCAAGCCAGTTGTGGACATAGACGAAGTACACATCGCTTCCCGGTTTCACGATCCAGCGGAAACGCGACTGCCAGCCGAGCACCGCGCTTTGCGTGTCGAACTGCACGTTGTTGACCCATGAGACGAACGGCGTGAACTGCAGCTCGGAGATCCCGCGATACAGGCGTGTGTAGAAGCGTCCCTCGGCGAGGGACACACGATTCCATTCGCTCGCCAGCGTGAACATCACACCGGGACGAGCTCGAATGTTCATCTGCAGCTCCGTCCGCAAACGGTCGCCGGAATAGAAGCTGCCCCATTCGACTTGCGGCTCGATCGCGATCAGGCGACGGCCTGCCGTTTGCGCCTCCACGGTGTAGCGCGTAAACGAGTATTCGTTCCCGACCGGCAGGGTAATCCCATCGGCGATCTCGAAGTCTTCGTCCAGACGCTCGTACGTCGGCGTCACTCCCACCTTGAAGGAGTCCTGCGAGTGCGTTTCGATCTCCAGCAGCGTCACGTCCAGTTCCCGCGTCTGCGTCCGGTTGGTAATCGGATCGACGAACAGATCGAACTCTCCCTCGAAGTTGAAGTTCCGGATCCATGGATGCTGCCGGGGGCGCGGAGAGAACGACACCCGCGGGTCGTATTCGCGGAACCCGACGCGTCGCGTGAAGCCGACGGCGGCGTCGTAGTTCTCCTGCACTTCGCGGAATTCCATCTGGGCGCTGAACGGATCGTTCGGGTATTCGAGCTGCAGGCCGATCGCCGCGTCGCGTCCCGGTCGCCCTGGATTGGGGGTCTTGAGAAAGAACCCGTTGAAGTCCAGGTTGTCGGAGCCCAGAAAGCTCGAGGTGGCGAGCTGGAAGTCGAGCCCGGCGGTGTGACGATCGTCGATCGGCGCCCCACGCGCGGCCCGGCGCGTGTAGATAGCGCCAACCGACGATTGCCGGAGGAGTCGACGCTTCAGGCGCATGACCGTGAAGTCTTCGCCGAAGGCGGGGCCGTCTTCGCGCGTCTGAACTTGCAACACGCCGACGTCGAACGCACCGGCCTGGCCGGTGAGCTTTCCGCCAAAGTTGATTGGCTGAGGTTCGTTCCGCTCGTTCAGACCGATGCGGCGGCTGAAGAACGGCGCCAGGTCGATGTCGTCACCCCCGCCGCCACCACCACCGCCGCCGTCGGCAAAATTGAAAAAGAGCGAGCCGTCGAGAAAGAAGTCTCGCTTTTCAGGGAAGAACAACGAGAACCGCGTGAGATTCGTCTGCCGCTGGTCGACTTCCGCCTGCGCGAAGTCGGTGTTGACCGTCAGGTTGGCGCGCAGTCCCGGCGTGACGTTGTAGAACAGGTCCGCGCCCACGCCGGCGTCGTTGGTCGTCCCTTGGTTGACGCGTCCCGGCGTCGCCTGCGACGTGGCAACCAGGTACGGCTTGATGTCCAGGCCGTGCCCTTGGGTCACGTCTCGAATGCCAGTCACGTGGCCGGCGTTCGACATCCTCCGGAGCCCCTGGTTGCGGGCCCATCCCATCCAGAGGCTCTCTTCATTCTTGCGCCGCACTGTGCGCTGGAAGTTGATGCCCCACGTGTCGCTGCCCGGATTAAAGTTCAGCGTACGGAATGGGATTGCGATCTCGAGCGTCCATCCGATCTCGCTTCGCCGTGCGCGGGCGTTCCAGATGCCATCCCACTGACGGTTGTTGTTCGCCGCTCCCTGGAGCGCGTCGGCCATCAGCCCCGACGGGTTCATCTCGAAGAAGTAACCGGTGCGGCCGTCCAGAAACGTGTCGATCGTCCACTGGAAGCGATCATCGGAACCGAGGCCGCCGTCACGTCCACGCTGAAAGCCGAGCCACTTGTCCGGCTCGGAGTCGAAGCAGGTGACGCCCATGTAGAGCGTGTCCTTGTCGTACACGATCCGGACCTCGGTCGGTTCGGTCGCAGGTTGTCCGTTGTCCGGATCCTGTTGACGAAAATCCGCGGCCGGCACGGCGCGTTTCCACACGGGCTCGTCGAGGATGCCGTCGAGCTCTATCAGTTCTTCGACCTGGAGACCGAGCGCCACCATGGTGCGCGGTTCCGATACGCTGCCGCCCTGCGCCGCTGGGGACGCCGGTAATTGCGCGGCTGTCGCGGGGCCGGACTGCGCGCGCGCGTTCGTCGAAAGGATGACCGGTACGAGAATCAGCCAAATAAGAGCGGACCGCAACGTCATGAAATCTCCCTGTGAGCGCGTTGAGCTTCCGCTCGGCGCGAACACTACTCCAATCTACGTGAAGCAATGATGAAGCGGCGGCAAGTGCACAAATGAGCCCCGCACGCGAGCGTTGCGATACAATCCCCGGTCACCGAGATCTGCATGCGATCCTTAGTGCTTGTTGCGATCGCGATGATCATCGCATTTCCGAAGGTGACGCTCGTCTCCGATGGGACGGCGTTGATCCGTACGTTCGATGACGATCCCGTAGGCGCGGCGCCGCCGGGATTCACCTTTACCGCCATCCGTCAACAGACACCAGGACGATGGCTCGTCCGAGACGAAATGTCGCGTCGATATCTGGTCCACCTGGCTGATTCAGGCCCTGCGTCGGGGATGTCGGTAGCGGTGCTGCAGCTGCCACAGGCAAGCACCAGTCCCATAAGGGCATCCGTCCGTCTGAAGCTGCCGGATGGTCACCGCGTCGGCGGACTTGTCTGGCGCTATCGCGATCCGGAGAATTTTTACGCCGCAGCGCTTGATCTCGGAGGCCAGGCAATCGATCTGTATCGCGTTGTCCGCGGCAATCGTATCCGGCTCGAGCACGAGGACGATCTCGAGCTCGACCCGGACGGCTGGCACGCGCTGCGCGTGGTGGAGGACTCCAACCGCATCCGTGTGTACCTCGGAGGCATTCGAGTCCTCAACGCACGCGATGGCGACCGCTTCGAAACAGGGCGCGCCGGCGTGTGGTCAGGCGGTGCCACGACCGGCTGGTTCGATGATCTGCGTATCGATGAAGCCGAGGACGGCCGCCGATGAGGCTCCTGGTCGTCGAAGACGAGCGCGACCTCGCTGAGACGCTCCGCAAGGTATTTGACGAGGAGGGTTTCGCGGTTGATGTCGCCTTCGACGGAGAAGAGGGACTGTTCAAGATTACCGAGACGGCATACGACGCCGTGATTCTGGATCTGATGCTGCCGCGGCTCGATGGGTGGCGCGTGCTGGCATCCGCACGGACCGCGCGCGTTCGCGTGCCCGTACTCCTTCTCACCGCCCGTGACTCGCTCGATGACCGCGTGCGGGGGTTGAATCTCGGCGCCGACGACTACGTGATCAAACCGTTTGCTCTTCCGGAGCTCGTCGCGCGGGTGCGCGCGCTCGTGCGGCGCGCCTATGACGCGCCGTTCCCCACGCTGGTGCTCGGCGCTCTGACGATCGATACGGCCGCCCGCCGTGTGTTACGGGAAGGGTTGCAGGTCGATTTGACGGCTCGTGAATACGCCATCCTGGAATTGCTCACCCATCAGCAGGGACGGCTGGTCACACGGTCGACAATCTGCGAGCACCTCTACGACGAGAACACCGACGTACTCTCGAACGTCGTCGACGTCCACATCGCCGCGTTGAGGCGCAAGCTCGGCGCAGATGTCATACGAACGCGGCGCGGTGAAGGCTACATGATCGATGCTTGATTCTCTGCGCGCGCGCCTGCTGCTGTGGTACGCCCTCATTCTGGCCATGGTGATCGTGGCGTTCGCCGGAACTGTCTGCTACCTGTTCTGGCGCTCGCTTGTGCGCGACATTGACGCAAACTTACGAGCCGACGCGGTCACCATTGTCCGTGCACTCCATCCAGCCGGCCCCGATGGCTTCGACCTCGATCTCCCCGCCCAGTACTCGGATCCGGAACTCGTCGATCGCACGATTCGGATGGAGTATGCCGTCTGGAACAACCGGGGCGAGCTGATCGACCGATCCGACGTCAGTATCGAGGGGCCTCCCCCGGTGCGTTCTACACCGGCAACCGCGGGGCAATGGCGGGAGCTCTCGAGTGGCGGACCGCAAGGTGTGACGATTCTGGTGCGTCGGGATTTGGACGATGCCCGGAGTGCCGTGCTGTCGCTCGGCGGCACGGTGACCGCCGCTGGCGCAGCAGCGCTGGCGCTGTCGCTCGTGGGCGGCTGGTTTCTCGCCGGCCGGGTGCTCTCGCCGATCGCGAGAATCAGCCGCGTGGCAACCGCGATGGCCGCCGGCGACCTTACCGCCCGGATACCGACCGACCGCACTGAAAATGAGCTGGAGCAGGTGGCGTTGGCGCTCAATGAGGGGTTCGACCAACTTCACCGGGCGGCGGAACGTGAACGCCGCTTCACTGCCGACGCGTCGCACGAGCTCAGAACGCCCCTCGCGACGATGTGCGCCGAGGTCGACTGGGCTCTGATGCGGGACCGCACACCGGCAGAGTACCGCCAGACCGCCGAGATCTGCCGGCGGGCGATCAACCGAATGCAGCGGATCGTGGAGGGTCTTCTGCTGCTGGCCCGGGGAGACCCCGCCTCGTCACCGTTTCAGTGGCTCCCCGTGACCCTAACAGCCATCGTCCGCGACGCCGTCATCCTCCTGACCCCGCTTGCTACGCAAAAAGGGATCGCGATCGAGACGCGCCTGGACGAGGTCACCCTGCGAGGTGATGCTGACCGGTTGACGGATCTTGTGCTCAACCTGGTGTCGAATGCCATCGAGTACAACAAGCCGGGCGGCAGTGTGCGCATTACCCTCTGGGCGGACGACACCGATACACATCTCTCGGTGGCTGACACGGGTATCGGCATTCCCGCCGAGCACCTGCCGCGGATCTTCGAGCGTTTCTATCGAGCGGACGAGTCGCGGACACGCGGCTCTGGCGGAGCGGGACTGGGCCTCGCGATCGCCAAGTGGATCGTCGACGCACACCGCGGCCAGCTCGAGTGCAGGACGTCGGCTGGACAGGGCACTGAAATGCTGGTGCGCCTTCCGGCGCCCGACTACAGTTCCTCTTCGAGTCGGGTGACCAACGTATCAAGTTCGGTGCTGACGGCCAGAACCGTATCCGGCTGGCTGAGATCCACGCCGGCACGCGCGAGGAGATTCATCGGGTAGTCGGAGCCGCCCGCCCGCAGCAGATCGAGGTATCGCTTCACCCCGTCCTCTCGTTCCGCGGGAGTCTTCGATCGGACGCCCTGCATCAGCCGGGCTGTCGACGCAAAGCACGTCGCGTACTGATAGACGTAGTACGGCGTGCTGAAGAAGTGCGGAATCCGCGCCCAAGTCACCCGCGACACCTCTTCCTTGTCGATGACGTCGCCATAGTAGGCATCCAGCAACGCCGCGTAGATCGTGTTGAGCGCCTCCGCCGTGACCGGCAGATCCTGTTCGACAAGGCGATGCGCCTGCAGCTCGAAGTCGGCAAACATGACCTGCGTATAGAACGTGCTCGCAATGCTGTCGATCGCGTGCTGCAGCAGGACGACGCGCTCGTCACGGTTCCTGGCGCGCTCCAGCATCAAGTCGAGAAACAGCGCCTCGTTGAGCGTGGAGGGCACCTCCGCCACGAAAATCGTATAGCCGGCATAGACGAACGGCTGCGACTGATGCGACAGGAGCGTGTGCATCGAGTGGCCCATCTCGTGCGCCAGCGTGAAGACCGCGTCGAGGGTCTCGTTGTAGTTCAGCAGCATGAACGGATGCGCACCGTACACCGGGGCCGAGTACGCGCCGCTCCGCTTGCCGCTGTTCTCGAAGACGTCGATCCAGCGGCCGTCGAACGCGCGCCGCACGTTCTGCTGGTACTCGCGGCCGAGTGGCGCCACCGAATCGACGATCCACGCGCCCACGTCGTCGTACGGATACCGCGCCGTATGTTCGACGAGCGGCACGAACACGTCGAACAGCCGGTACGTTGGCCCGCCGAGCACGCGGCGCCGCAGCCGATGGTACCGGCGCAGCGGCTCGACGCCCTGCTTCGTCACCTCGATGAGGTTTTCAACGACCGACGTGGGAATGTTGTTGCCGTGGAGCGCCGCGTCCAGTGTGGTCTTGTATCCGCGCGCGCGCGCGTGGAACCAGTCGCGCTGCAGCACGCCGTTGTAGAGCGCGGCGTAGGTGTTCTGGCTGTCGGCAAATGTCTGATGAAACGCCCGATACGCGGCGGCGCGGTCGTCCTGGTTGGGGTTCGTTTCGAGCAGGGCTCGGTACTGTCCATACGTGAGCGTGATCTTGTTCCCGTTCGACAGCGTCAGCGACGGAAACTTCACGTCGGCCGTCGTCAACGCCGAATAGCTGTCGTACGGCACGCTGTTGAAGCGTCCCGCGAACGACATCAGGCGCTCGCCCTGTTCGTCGAGCACGTGCTGCTGCTCGTGGAACAGACTCTCGATCGCAAAGCGATACGTCGCAAGATCCGAGTTCGCCGCGAGCCAGCCGCGGACGGTCTCGAGCGGAATCGCCAGCAACTCGGGGTTGAACCAGGAGCTCGCCTGCTGCTGGCGGGCAAACAGGATCTGCACCTGCTGGCGCCGCGCGTTGATGTCGTTGTTCCGCTGATCTTCGTCGTACTGGAGCGACGCGAAGTACCAGACGCGATAGCTCAATTCGCCCATCTCGTCCATCGCCCTGAACGCAGCGAGGAGCCGGTTCGGTCCCTGCGCCAGCGTGCCTTGGAAAGCGGTGAAGGCTGCGATGGCGTCGTCGAGCCGTTTGTAGCCGGTCGACCAGTCGTCCCATGTGGCGCAGATCGACGTCAGGTCCCATTTGTAGCGGTCAGGAATCGCGTCGCGTGTCGGAAGGGAGCCAGGTTCAGGACGGAATGTATCGAGCGTCGGCATCCGACGATCTTAGCGTGAGTGCGCGAGCAGCAAACTCTTCAGCGCCCCGTAATCGACCGGGAGGCGCTCGCTGTGACGCGGGCGGGTAATGGCCTCTGCAAGCACCGGCGGCAGCGGAATCACTTCGCCAATCGCCGGTTCGACGACCTCTCGGAACTTTGCCGGGTGCGCCGTCGCCAGGAACACGCCGGGCGCACGCGGATCGCCGGTCGACAGCGTCCCTTGCAGCCCTAGCCAGGCGATCGCGGCGTGCGGGTCCAGGAGGTATCCGTACCGGCGGTAGACCGTGCCGATCTCCGCAACGACCGTCGCATCGTCAAACGCGGCACCGACGATGTCGCAGCGCAGCGCCTCGAAGTTATCGCCGTACATCGCGCGCATCCGCTCGAAATTGCTCGGAGCGCCCACGTCCATGGCGTTGGCGACCGTCTTTACCGACGCTCTGGGCTTGTACTCCCCTGATGCAAGGTATTGCGGCACCACATCGTTGGCGTTGGTGGCCGCGACGAAGCGCTCGACAGGAAGGCCGATCCGCTTCGCGATCAGACCGGCCGTCAGATTCCCGAAGTTGCCGCTGGGAACGGAAACCGTCGGCCTCTCCATCGCCGCGAGCACGAAATAGTAGAAGACCTGCGGCAGTAACCGTCCCAGGTTGATGGAGTTCGCCGGCGTCAGCCACACGTGCGTTCGCAAATCGTCATCCGCAAACGCCTCCTTGACGAGCCGTTGACAGTCATCAAAGGTGCCATGGACGGCTACAGCAATGATGTTGTCGCCAAGCGAAGCCATCTGCGCTTCCTGAACGTCGGTCACCTTCCCCTCGGGGTAGAGCACGACGACGCGCGTGTCGGGAACGCCGTGGAACGCCTGCGCCACCGCACTGCCCGTATCCCCTGATGTGGCCACGAGAATCGTCAGCGGCGTTCCATCGGTGAAGTGGTGCAGCAGCCGCGCCTGCACGCGCGCGCCGACGTCCTTGAAGGCCATCGTCGGGCCGTGAAACAGCTCGAGCGCCCAGACGTTGTCTGTGACCTGGACCAGGGGAATAGGGAAATCAAGGGCGTCCCGGACGAGCGCGTTCAGGTCCGTCGCGGAGATTTCGTCCCGCAACAGGTGTGCGCCCACGATGGAGCCGATGTCGACGATGTTCCCGTTGGCGGCGCGGATTGCGTCCAATTGCGAAGGAGAAAGCGGATCGAGCCGCTCGGGCATGTACAACCCGCCGTCAGGCGCGGTACCGGCAAACAGCGCATCGATGAACGGCACCGCGGGCGAGGCGCCGCGGCTGCTGATCCACTTCATGCCGTCACCGGATCGGGTCGAATGGGCACGGGCTTGCCGTCGGCGTCCACGGCGACGAGGATCACCTCCGCCTCGGTGACTTTGACCCGTTCACCTCGTTCGACGCCCCGTTTGGCATCCCACCCCCATCGCTCGGCCTCCACCTCGACGCGGATGGTGACCGACGTCCGGCCGACGCGAACCGTCGAGGCATAGAAGCTCACGAGGTCGCCGGTGAAGACCGGATGGTGGAATTCGACCTCGCGCATCGCCTTCGTGACGAACAAGTGCGGCGCGACCTTGAACGCCTCCACGCCGGAGGCGAGGTCGATGTTCGAGAGGATGACGCCGCCGAAGATCGTACCGTGCGCGTTGGTGTCCTTCGGCATCATGACGACCTTGATCGCGGGCACGCGCTCGCTCATCTCGTCAGCATATGTGTGGACGCGGTCGCCATCCAAGAAATTTGCACGCGAGCCGCGATCAGCGCGATCAGATTGGCGGGAAAGCGTTTATCATGATGCGCACATGAGCACGATCACGAACGGACGACCCGCGCCGCCCCCGCTCGCCGGGAGCACCTCGTCGACCACCGCGTGGAGCGTGCACGACGCGAGCGAGCTCTACGAGGTGCCTCGCTGGGGTAACGGCTACTTTTCCGTGAACGCCTCGGGTCACGTCCAGGTCCATCCGACCAAGGACCCGGCACGGGCCATCGACATGAAGGAGCTGATCGATCGCCTGCAGTTGCGCGGCATCAGCCTCCCGGTGCTCGTGCGCTTTACCGACATCCTGAAACATCGCCTGAGCGAAATCCACTCAGCGTTTCAGGGCGCCATCACGCAGCACCAGTACCAGGGCGGCTACAGCTGCGTCTACCCGATCAAAGTGAACCAGCAGCGCCAGGTCGTCGAGGAAGTGCTCCATTTCGGACGGCCCTACGGCTTCGGCCTCGAAGCAGGCTCCAAGCCGGAGCTGCTCGCCGTGGTCGCACTGGCGGACAACGACACGCCGATCATCTGCAACGGGTTCAAGGACGCGGAGTTCATCGAAACGGCGATGCTCGCGGTCAAAATCGGACGCAACATCATTCCGGTCGTCGAGAAATACACCGAGCTGGGGCTGATTCTCGAAGCCGCGGAGAAGCTTGGCGTCCGGCCGCAGATCGGGATGCGCGTGAAACTGGCGTCGCGCGGAAGCGGACGCTGGCAGTCGTCAGGCGGGTTCCGCTCGAAGTTCGGCCTGACGGTCAGCGAAATTATCCGAGGGCTCGAGGAACTCAAGTCGCGGGATATGCAGGACTGCCTCAAGCTGCTGCATTTCCATCTCGGCAGCCAGATCACGAACATCCGGATCGTCAAAGGCGCACTGAACGAAGCGGCGCGGTGCTACACCGAGCTGGCGAAGCTTGGCGCCGGCCTTCAGTACCTCGACGTCGGCGGCGGGCTTGGCGTGGACTACGACGGATCGCAGACGAACTTCGAGTCGAGCATGAACTACACGCTCCAGGAGTACGCCAACGACGTCGTCTACCACATTCAGACCGTGTGCGACGAGGCGGGCGTGGCGCATCCGACGATCGTGTCGGAGAGCGGACGCGCCGTCGTCGCGTACCACAGCGTGCTCGTGTTCAACGTCCTCGGCGTGTCGGGTTTCGGCGACGAGAAGATCCCGTCGGTGGCGAACCCGGACTGGGAGCAGCCGCTCGCGGACCTGATCGAGACCTATAACAACGTCACCGCGCGGAACGCCCTCGAGGCGTTTCACGACGCGCAGCAGGCGCTCGACATGGCGCTCAGCCTCTTCAACGGCGGCTACCTGCCGCTCGATCAGCGCAGCATGGCGGAGAATCTGTTCTGGGCGATTTGCACGAGGCTCCAGAAGATCGTGCAGACGATGGCCGAAGTGCCGGAAGATCTGCAGAACCTCGACGAGCAGCTCTCGGATACCTACTTCTGCAACTTCTCGCTCTTCCAGTCGATTCCCGACAGCTGGGCGATCAAGCAGTTGTTCCCGGTGATGCCGATCCATCGCCTGAACGAAAAGCCGCTGAACCACGCGGTGCTCGGTGATATCACCTGCGACTCGGATGGCAAGCTCGATCGTTTCGTCGACCGACGCGATGTCAAGAAAACGCTACCGCTCCATACGCTCAATGCGGACGACTACTATCTCGGGGTCTTCCTCGTTGGCGCGTACCAGGAGATCCTGGGGGACCTCCACAACCTGTTCGGCGACACCCATGCGGTGCATGTCTCGCTCGACGAGCACGGCCACGCGCGTCTCGACACGTTGATCAAGGGCGACACCGTGCGCGAGGTGCTGGACTACGTCGAGTTCGATGCGGAGTCGCTGCTCTCAAAGCTCCGGACGGATGTGGAAACAGCCGTGCGCGCGGGGAAGGTCGATTACGAGGGCGCGGGGCGGCTGCTTCGGTTCTACGAAGACGGCCTGCACGGGTACACCTATCTCGAAGGGTAGGCATCTCACCCCCACGGGCCACGGAGACACAGAGACACGGAGAATTGTGTTGCGGCGCGGACCTTTCAGGTCCGCGTGACCGCAAGGGCCGGCTTCAGCCGGCCCTTTGTGTTCAGGACGCTTTGCGTCTCGAGTCGTAGAACTTCCGGCACGCGCGCTGGAATTGCTCGTTCAGCGGAGCGGCCACCTCGGGCGGCACTGGCCCGAGCCGCATCCACTGCGCCTGCGCGCTGCGGACTTCCTGCTCGGCGTTTCGCCACCGGATTTCTTCGTTCTCTTCAGCCGCGCGCCCACCGGCAATTGTGTTTGCGGCGAGGCGCTCACGCCATTTTTCGGCAAGGAGCTCGGTGGGTGACAACTGTCTCGCCTGCGCGCGCTCCTGCGCCGTCGGCACGAGCTCTTCGACCTTCGAGAGCAGCTTCTCCATCCGCTTGCGCGTCGTTTCGGGGTCGAGATCGGTTCCGCCAAACGCCGCGGGCCAGGTGCCAACGAGCCGGCCGACCGCCTGGAAGTAACGGGCGGCCAGATCCTGCTGCACCTGCCGCGGCACCTCAGGCGCCTGCTGCCACCTGGTGCGGGCTTCCTGCACGGTGCCATAGAGATTCGGGGGTGCCTCGCCAGGCGCGTCGCCGTTGTGCGGCAGCAGCGCTTCCAGCTGGCGGATAATCGTGTCGCGCGCGGCCGCCTTCTGCTGCAGCTCCAACTGGTCGCGATGCTTGTAACGATCGAAGAAGCGATCGCACGAGCCGCGGAACCGCTGCCATACGGCTTCGGACTTCGATTTCCTCACCGGCCCGACTGTCTTCCACTCGGCTTGCAAGCGCTTGACCTCCGTCGCCGTGATGTCCCACTCGGTCGACTCGGCGAGCGCCTCGGCTTTCTGGCACAGCTCTTCTTTCTTCGCCAGGTTCGCGGCCCACTCTTCCTTGCGATGCTTCAGATCTTCCTGGCGCCGGGTAAAGAACCGATCGCATGCGGCCCGGAACCGCTCCCAGACGGCCTTCTCGTGACCGCGGCTGACCGGTCCGATTGTTTTCCACTCCGCCTGCAGTTTCTGGATCTCGGCGGCCGTCCGGACCCAGTCGGATGAATCTGCCATCGAAGCGGCGCGCTCACAGAGCGCCTGCTTCTTGACGAGGTTCGCGGCACGTTCCTCGTTCTGTGCGGCCATCTGAACCGAGGTGCGCGCGAAGACAGCGTCCTGCGCCGTCTTGAAGCGGCGCCACATCGCCTCACCCTGCGCCCGCGGCGCCAGCGCGACCTGCTTCCAGCGCCCCTGCAGCTCGCGCATCCGCCGGCTCGCCACGTCGAGGTTCTCTTCGGACTTGAGCTCTTCCATCTCCTTGCAGAGCGCTTCCTGCACGGTGAGATTCGCCCAGCGCTGCCACTCGTCGGCGTCGCGCAGCTCCTGGACGCGCGGTGCGATTTTCAGCCGCGCCGCCTCGAGCCGGCCCTGAATGTCCTGTCGATCCTTCTTCGACGGCAGCGGCGCGCGATCATCGATGGCGGATCGGATGTCGCGCAGCGCGCGGTCGCCCGCCTTGAGCGACATCTGTTCGCCGCCTGCGAGCGTCTCGACCTGCCGTACGATCTGCTGCAACCGCTTCAGATTGTCCTGTTCCACCTTCGCGCGGCGCTGCTGATGCTCGTGTTCCTTTTCCTCGATGGTCGAGATCGATTTCTCGAGGCGCTCCGCAGCGTCGGGGTTGGCGGAGGCGTGCTCCCGCAGCACGTCCGCGTCGCGCCGGAGGCCACGCCACCGCGCGACGATTTCTTCCAACGGCTGGTCCGAGGCGATCAGCTGCTCGAGCTCCGTGGCCAGCGTTTCCAGGCGCCCTGCGGCCGCCCGGGCAAGCATCCGGCGCCTCTCGCGATCCTCGTACGCGCGGCATCCATCCTGGAACCGGCGGTTGAGCGATGCGGCGTACTCCGACGGCATCGGTGGAAGGCCGTCCCACTGCACTTTGAGCTCGGCGATGCGATCGTTGGCGTCATCGCCAGAGAGGTTTTCGATCTGCTGACAGATCGCCACGCGATCCGCCTGCTCGCGCGCAAGCGCCTCGGCGCGCTCCTGTTCCGCCGCGCGCTCCCGCTGCCGCTCGACGATTGCCTCTCGTACCGCGTCGGACGCCGCCTCGAACTGCTGCGCGATGCCTGAATCGACCACGACGTCCGCCTGGAATTCGGCCCAGGCCAGGCGGGTTTCCGCGAACCTCGCGGCCGCCTCTCCCGGATCAGGGACCGTGACGATCGATTCGGCCCGCTGCAGGAGTTCTATGGCCCGCCGGCGATCCTCAGCGGTCATCGGCGCCGATTCTTCGCGCGCCGGTTCCGCCGGCTCCTCGATGCCGCGAAGCTTCGTGCGCGCCCGCCGCGCGGCGACCTTGTTGCGCGCCCGCTGCGCGATCGCCGCAAGTTGTTCGGGGCCGTTGATGCGTTCGAGCGCGGCCACCGCCACGTCGGTATGCTCGGCTTTCAGCGCGACGTTGAGCAGCTCCTCGGCATCCGCAATCCGCGCCAGGGCGCGCAGCCGAGTCTCGTTGTCCTGCGCGTGACGGCTCACCGAGCCAAGCGCCTTTTGATCCTCGAGCAGGTCGACGATGGCCGCGCGCACGCCGACGCTGGTGCTGGCGCGGGCGACGACAACGACTTCCTTCGTCCGTCCAAGCCCAAGCAGCTGGCGCACCGCGTCGGTGGCGCTCGACACGTCGTCCGCCTCGGCGGCGAGTCCGGCGAGGCCGCGGATCGCTTCATTGCGAACGTCCTCGTCGGGATCCGTCCGCGCCACGTCGGCGAGCACGCTGATGTCGTCGATCCGCGTCACCGCGGCGCGGCGGACGCGCGCATCGGGGTCCTCCCGCGCGAGCGCGCGCAGTGCGTCACCTTCGTCGGGCCCGAGCTCATAGACAGCTGCCGCACGCACGGAGGGATCGGTGTGTTTCCAGCGAGGTGTTGGACGGAGCTTTTCGAGAATGCCCATTCGCTTCTAACCGCCGCATAATCACGACCCGGTTTATCGCCGGATCGCTTGGTCTACCTGTTTTGAAGCGCGGCCCGGTTGGACGCCGAAGCCGCTACCCCATCCGGAACTTTGGATTCGATCCAGAACCCCGGAGTCCACGTCGTCTATGTACGCCGCCGCGTTCCGTAACTGTTTACATGTACCGTCGTACTGGCTTTGCGAACCTTCCGCTGCATCCGGGTCATCCGTCCGCGTGCCATTTCGCCTCAGCTCGAGGCTGAGAACGCGGCCAAATGCTTGGAACCAGAACGGATCGACAGTCTGCGTAACAGCTCTTCGGCACCACAGTTTCGCGATGACGTGCGTCGCGCTTTCACACGCGAGCCGCATTTCGCGCAAAACCCCCGGGGAAATCCATGCCCGATGGGGATCCTCTCGCCCTCGTTCCGGGACCTCTGATTTACGCAAGTCGCACGGCGGCCAAGTTCGACAGTGCAGCCGTGCAGGATGGGTACCAGCTTTACGACCACGCCTTCCTTTTTTCGGGGGCGGAACGATCGGTCTCGAAGGTCTTCCGGGCGGATGCTCCGTGCGCTTGCGCCCGTATTCGAGGTGATGACGGGACGAGGGGCCACCGCCACGGCAGGCAACAAAGACCGATTAGCAGTATTCCCCGTGATCTTTGTGGCCAATTCGTCTTCGTGGCCTACGTAAACAAGGGCGGGTCTGAGGACCCGCCCCTTCCCTGACAACGTTTTGGACTACTTCACAAACAACATTTCGCGATAGGTCGGGAGCGGCCACAGTTCGTGCGGCGTGAGCACTTCGATCTCATCGCCGATGACGCGAAGCTTGGCCATCGCGGGCACGATCTTGTCGCGCATGTACTTCGCGTGCTTCTCGGCAGACGTTGCGCTGTGATGCTCGAGGAGATCGCACAGCGCGTCGGACTGCGCCTTGAACTTGTCGACCAGCTTCGTGTACTTCCCGAGCAGCTTCTTGCCTTGCACGCTCGAGCTCCCGGCCGACTTCACCGCGGTCACGCTCTGACCGATCCGCTTCAGGTACTCGAGCGCTGCTGGAAGGATGTAGCGGTTCGCCATGAGGACCATCAACTGCCCCTCGACATTGATGGTCTTGTTGTAGTTCTCGAGGAAGACCTCGTAACGGGCGTGAATCTCACGCTCGTTGAGGATCTTGTACTTGTCGAGCAGCTTGGTGGCCTCAGACTTGATCAGCTGGGGCAACGCATCAACGGTGTTCTTCAGGTTCAGGAGACCGCGCTTCCCGGCCTCCTTCTCCCACGCCGGCGAGTAGTTGTTGCCGTTGAACACGATCCGCTTGTGCTGCTTGACGATCTTGGTCAGCAGCTTGGCGACCGCTTTGTTCAGATCCTCGCCTTTCGCGCCTTCCAGTTCGGTCGCGATCGAATCGAGCGCATCGGCCATTGCAGCGTTCAGCATGGTGTTCGGGAACGCGATGTTCTGTCCCGACGATACGGCGCGGAACTCGAACTTGTTGCCGGTGAACGCAAATGGGCTCGTGCGGTTCCGATCGCCGGCGTCGCGTGGAAGCTTGGGAAGGACGCTGACGCCGATGTCGAGCGTGCCACCCTGCTTGGTCGACTTCGCGCTGCCCTTCTCGAGCTGCTCGAAGATGTCGGTGAGCTGGTCGCCCAGGAACACCGATAGGATGGCGGGAGGCGCCTCGTTCGCGCCGAGGCGATGGTCGTTGCCTGCACTCGCAATACTGGCGCGGAGCAGACCCTGCCACTTGTCGACCGCCTTGAGCACCGCTGCACAGAACACGAGGAACTGCATGTTGTCGTGCGGTGTGTCTCCCGGACCCAGCAGGTTGTTGCCGAACTCGTCGGAGAGCGACCAGTTGACATGCTTCCCGGAGCCGTTGATGCCCGCGAACGGCTTCTCGTGCAGCAGGCACGCGAGGCCGTACTTCGGCGCGATCTTCGTCAATGTCTCCATCGTCATCATCTGATGGTCGGCGGCGACGTTGGCGTTCTCGAAAACCGGCGCGATTTCGTACTGACTTGGCGCGACCTCGTTGTGGCGCGTCTTCACCGGCACGCCGACTTTGTACAGCTCCAGCTCGGCTTCGGCCATGCAGGCGAGCACGCGCTCGGGAATAGCGCCGAAGTACTGGTCTTCCATCTCCTGGCCCTTCGGGGGCGTCGCGCCGAACAGGGTGCGGCCGGCGTTGATCAGGTCAGGACGTCCGAAATAAAAATTTCGATCGATGAGGAAATATTCCTGCTCCGGACCGCACGTCGCGAACACACGCTCCGCCGTCGAGCCAAACAGCTTCAGGACGCGAACGGCCTGCTTCGAGACCGCTTCCATCGAGCGGAGCAGCGGGGTCTTCTTGTCGAGCGCCTCGCCGGTCCAGCTCACGAACGCGGTCGGGATGACGAGCGTGGCGCTATTGCCACTGACGTGCAGCCAGGGCGGGCTCGTGGGATCCCATGCCGTGTAGCCGCGGGCCTCAAAGGTGGAGCGCATGCCGCCTGACGGGAAGCTCGATGCATCGGGCTCGCCCTTGATCAATTCCTTGCCGCGGAACTCGGCGATCGCACTGCCGTCGCTGGAGGGTGCGAGAAACGAATCGTGCTTCTCGGCGGTAATGCCCGTGAGCGGCTGGAACCAGTGCGTGTAATGCGTCGCGCCGTGTTCGACCGCCCAGTCCTTCAACGCGGTCGCCACCGCGTCGGCGGTCGACACATCGAGTGTCTCTCCACGAGTAATGGTGGCTCGCAATGCGCGATACGCCGCCTTCGGCAACCGCTCCTGCTGCGCTTTGTCGTTGAATACCAGGCTGCCAAACGCCTCGGCGGCCTTGGCCGTCGTCAACGAGGAGGTGCGCCCCTCGTTCATCGACCAGTCGCGGATGCTCTTGACGGCTTCTGAGAGTGCTGCGGATCCCATTGTTACGGCCTGCCTTTCTACTCGTGCGTCTGTCGTTGGTATGAAAGCGCTGCGGGCTCGGATAGCGGCGCGGAAGTTCAGATTATGCACGAAACAGTGATCACTTCGCAATATTCGATGGTCTATCTCGAAGATGTGAATCTGTTTTTTGCAATCTGAGTCCTAATTTAGTGCTAACTATGCACAATTCAAGTGACACCAAGCATAATCGGACGTGCTTTTTTGGGAAATTCGAGGCAATCCCGTGCGCGAATGCAAGAGTTGGCCGACCCAAGGGATCCGGGGGTTGAGGTGATCATATCGATATATGTATATTTAGAGATGCAATGCAGCAGACCTCAGCGCTTTTTCGCCTCCTCTCGGACTCGACGCGTCTGCGGCTGTTGCGCCTCCTCGCCCAGGACCGTTTCAACGTCACGGAGCTCACCGGGATTCTCGGCGTCGCCCAATCCAGCGTGTCCCGCCATCTGGGGCTGCTGAAGGACGCCGGGCTCGTCACTGAAGAGCGCGAAGCAGGTTTCGTCTATTACACCGTCGCCGAGGACGCGCGGGGCAATGGCAACGGTTCGCTCTGGACGCTGCTCGACGCGCACTTCGAATCGGGCGCATCCGATCGCGCGGTCCGCGCCGACGAGGCGCGCATGCAGGAGGTGCTGCGCCTCCGCAAGGAGAACTTCGAGACGCACGGCGATCCCCGACAGCTCGTGCCAGGCCGCAGCTGGGCGGCCTGGGCGCGCGCCCTGGGCCACCTCCTGCCGCCGCTCGACGTCGCCGACATCGGCTGCGGCGAAGGCTATCTGACCCTCGAGACCGCGCGGTGGGCCCGCACGGTCGTCGGCATCGATCGCTCCGATGAAGTCCTCGAGCGCGCCAAGGCGCTCGCCGTGCGACGGCACGTCGAGAACGTCGAGTGGAAAAAGGGCGACCTCTCACGCCTGCCACTCCGAGACGACTCGGTGGATGTCGCGATGCTTTCGCAATCGCTGCACCATGCGAGCGACCCCGAGCGGGCGATCGCGGAAACGGCCCGCGTCCTGCGGGCGGGCGGCCGCCTGTTGATCCTCGATTTGCGAGAACACGACCAGACGTGGGTCCGAAACCGCTTTGGCGATCGCCACCTCGGTTTCTCGAGCACGGAGCTGGACTCCATGCTGCGCGCCGCCGGATTGACCGACGTGCGAGTCCACGTCGGCGCAAGCAAGGCTGGCGATCCGTTTGCTGTGCTTATCGCAAGCGGAGTGAAGACGCAGATGGCAAAGCCCAAATCCCAAAGCCCAAAGCCCAAATCCCAATCCAAATCCAAACGGTACGCATGACGACGATCGAGCGACTCCACGGGCTTCTCGCCACACGCATCCTCCTCCTCGACGGCGCGATGGGGACGATGATCCAGCGCTACCAGCTGACCGAGGCCGACTTCCGCGGTGAGCGGTTTCGCGAGCATCCGTGCGACCTGAAGGGTAATAACGACCTGCTCATCCTCACGCGCCCCGACGTCGTCGGCGAGATTCACCGCGCCTACCTTGCGGCCGGCGCCGACATCATCGAAACCAATACGTTTTCATCGACCGCGATTGCGCAGTCCGACTACGGGCTCGAATCGCTGGCGTATGAGTTGAGCCGCGAGGGGGCGCGCCTGGCCAGGGCCGCGGCCGATGAATGGACCGCAAGGACACCGGAGCACCCGCGGTTCGTCGCCGGCGCAATCGGGCCGACGAACCGAACGCTGTCGATCTCGCCCGACGTGGGCAACCCGGCGTTTCGCGCGGTGACGTTTGACCAGGTCGCCGAGGCTTACCGGGATCATGTACGCGGCCTTGTTGATGGAGGCGCCGATCTAATCCTGCTTGAGACGATCTTCGATACGCTGAACGCGAAAGCCGCGATCGTCGCCATTCTCGACGTGTTCGAGGAGAAGCGGGTCCAACTGCCACTGATGATCTCGGTGACAATTACCGACCGCAGCGGACGGACGCTGTCGGGACAGACACTCGACGCGTTCTACGCGTCGATCCGGCACGCGCGGCCGTTCAGCGTGGGACTCAACTGCGCGCTCGGCGCGCGCGAGATGCGGCCATATCTCGCGGAGCTGTCGCGCATCGCCGAGACCTACGTCACCTGCTATCCGAATGCCGGACTACCGAACGCGTTCGGCCAGTACGACGAGCTGCCCGACGAGACGGCCAGGCTCGTACGTGACTTCGCGGAGTCAGGCTTCGTGAACATCCTCGGGGGATGCTGCGGGACCACGCCCGATCACATTCGGGCCATCGCGGCGGCTGTAACCGGTCTTCCGCCGCGGGAGCAAATCCCGGATCCCAAATCCCAAATCCCAAATCCCAACGCGTTTACTCAACTCGCAGGGCTCGAAACGCTGACGATCCGCCCCGAGACCAACTTCATCATGATCGGCGAGCGCACCAACGTCACCGGCTCGAAGCGCTTCGCGCGGCTCGTGACGACCGGTGATTTCGTCGAGGCGGCGCACGTCGCGCTCGATCAGGTGCGCGGCGGCGCGAACATCCTCGACGTGAACATGGACGAAGGGATGCTCGATTCGGAAGCGGCGATGACGACGTTCCTCAATCTGATCGCCACGGAACCAGACATCGCGCGCGTCCCGATCATGGTCGACAGCTCGAAGTGGACCGTCCTCGAAGCCGGGCTGAAATGCGTCCAGGGCAAGGGCGTCGTCAATTCGATCAGCCTCAAGGAAGGCGAAGAGGATTTCCTACGAAAAGCGCGGACCGTTCGCCGCTACGGCGCGGCCGTCGTCGTCATGGCGTTCGACGAGCAGGGACAGGCGGACACGGTCGCCCGCAAGGTCGCCATCTGCCGGCGGGCCTACACCCTGCTCACTGAACAGGCGGGGTTCGACCCAGTCGACATCATTTTCGATCCGAACATCCTCGCGATTGCGACCGGCCTCGACGAGCACAACGAATACGCGATCAACTTCATCGAAGCGACGAAGGTCATCAAGGCCGCCTGTCCAGGGGTGAAAATCAGCGGTGGCGTCAGCAACCTGTCATTCTCCTTCCGCGGCAATGACATCGTCCGCGAGGCCATTCATTCGGCGTTCCTGTTTCACGCGATCAAGGCGGGTCTTGACATGGGGATTGTCAACGCCGGTCAGCTGGTCGTCTACGAAGACATCCCGAAGGATCTCCTCGAGCACGTCGAGGACGTGATCTTCAACCGGCGCCCGGATGCCACCGAGCGGCTGGTGCAATTCGCCGACACCGTCAAGGGCGACGGCACGAAACGGGTGCACGACGTGGCGTGGCGCGATGCGCCCGTCGAGAAGCGCCTGGCGCATGCGCTGGTCCATGGCGTCGTCGACTTCATCGAGGTGGACGTCGAGGAGGCCCGGCTGACACTCGCGCGTCCACTCGACGTGATCGAGGGACCGCTGATGGACGGGATGAAGATCGTCGGCGACCTGTTCGGCGCCGGCAAGATGTTCCTCCCGCAGGTTGTGAAAAGCGCGCGCGCGATGAAGAAGGCGGTCGCCTACCTCCTGCCGTACATGGAAGAGGAGAAGCGGCTGAGCGGCGATACGCACCGGGCACAGGGCAAGGTTGTCATGGCGACCGTGAAAGGCGACGTCCACGATATCGGCAAGAACATCGTGGCGGTCGTGCTCGGCTGCAACAACTACGAGATCGTCGACCTTGGCGTGATGGTGCCGGCTGCGAAGATTCTTCAGACAGCGCTCGACGAGAACGCCGACATGATCGGCTTGAGCGGGCTCATCACACCGTCACTCGACGAGATGGTCTTTGTCGCGCGCGAGATGGAGCGCCGGGGCATGACACTCCCGCTGCTGATTGGTGGCGCGACGACCAGCCGCCAGCATACCGCCGTGAAGATCGCGCCGGAATACAGCCAGCCGGTCGTGCACGTGCTCGATGCGTCGCGCGCAGTTGACGTCGTCGCCAGACTGCTCAGCGACGCCCAACGGCCCGACTTCGATCAGGCCAATCGCGCCGGACAGGAGCGGCTCCGCGAGCAGCATGGCGCGGTTCGTCGCCGTCCTCTGCTGACATGGCCTGCGTCGAAAGCCAATCGGCTCCGGCTGGACTGGCGCCCGGACGCCATCGCGACGCCGTCATTCACCGGGTCACGCCTCCTGGATGATGTGCGACTCGAAGACGTGGTCCCGTTCATCGACTGGACGTTCTTTTTTTCCGCGTGGGAATTGAAAGGACGATTCCCGGCGGTTTTGGATCATCCGCAGTACGGCGCCGCCGCGCGCGAGCTCTACGAGCATGCGCAAGAGCTGCTGGGTCGAATCGTACGCGATCGCCTGCTGACGCTCAGAGGCGTTTACGGGTTCTGGAAGGCGAACACTGACGGGGAAGACATTGTGGTGTACGACTCGGATCCCGGATCCCGGATCCCGGGTCCCGGCGAGTTATTGAGATTCAACATGCTCCGACAGCAGGAGGACATCGGCGACGGCAAGCCGAATCGCTCCCTCGCGGACTTCATCGCGCCGCTCGACAGCGGCGTCGCCGACTACCTCGGCGCGTTTGCGGTGACCGCGGGCGTCGGCGCACAGGAGCTCGTTGCGCTCTACGAGTCCGACCATGACGACTACAACGCGATCATGGTCAAGGCGCTTGCCGACCGGCTGGCGGAAGCGTTCGCGGAATATCTGCACGCGCGCGCACGAAAGGATTGGGGTTACGGCACGCAGGAGCGGCTCACAGCCGATGATCTCGTGCACGAGAGATATCGAGGTATTCGTCCCGCCTTCGGCTACCCTGCGTGCCCCGACCACAGTGAGAAGTGGAAGCTGTTCTCTCTGCTTGGCGCAGAGCGCACGGGCATCTCGCTGACGGAGAGCTGCGCGATGACGCCCGCGGCGTCGGTGAGCGGTTTGTACTTCGCGAATCCTCACGCGAAGTACTTCAATGTGGGCCGTCTCGGCCGCGATCAGCTCGAGGACTACGCGGCGCGAAAGGGCATGCCCATAACAGAGGCGGAGCGCTGGCTCGGGTCGAATCTCGCCTACGAGCCCTCGCTCGCGCCGGCATGATGCTGACGACCGAAGTCAAGGCTCAAGGCTCAAGACTCAACAGCGTTTGTCATTGGGCATTGGGCTTCGAGCTTTGGGCGTTGGCCATCGGCAGATAGATGAGATAGCGCATTCCGTCACGCATCGCAGAGACGCGAACGAACTCGCCACCCTTGAGCATCTCGACCCGCGGCTTTGAAGAACCCGCGCGGCCCGCCGTCCCAACCACGAATCCCTCTGCCGTCATCACTTCCGCGGCGTCGCGCGCGACGACCTGGCCGTCTTTCACAAACTCGACGACGCGCACCGCGTCCGGCGACTGACCGGGATTCGGCGGAAGGGATTCATCAGTGAGCCGCACCTCGTAGGTCCCGGGCGCAAGCGGCTTGCCGTGAGCAAGCACGGGTTGGGTGATGCGGATCGTGCCCAGTGTCATGGATGCAGACTGCGCGGCGGCAACGCCCGCTCCGACACTCAGCACGAGTGCGACGTGAATAATGGTCTGGCGAATCATGCGTCCCCCTTATGAGGTCAGCGCCAGCAAGGGATGTGCCCCGCCGCTCGGCGGGTAGGATATCCACCTGATGCGCTCATCAGCGGCTGGGCCGCCTTCAGGCGGACGTCGTTCTTTTCCGCGCGCGGCAGTACAACAGCATCCCGAGCCGCCCGAAGAGCGCGTGCATCAGGTTGTCAGGGATCAT